>Ga0265297_10001753_pt1 | contig 48432 bp, 46 predicted proteins | sample Munlanlwell13791_FD_192502 | JGI IMG/M metagenome (GOLD analysis project Ga0265297, IMG submission 192502) | Leachate microbial communities from a municipal landfill in Southern Ontario, Canada - Leachate well 137-91 | ecosystem: Engineered > Solid waste > Landfill > Unclassified | place...
TCCACTCAAAAAGGATAAAATCGTCGTGAATTTTATCCACCGGCGGTATGACAAGTCTCGGGAGTGCGTGTTTAGCGCGAACGAAATGGCGAGTTTCTGGCATCTGCCGCTTCCTTGGACTGAAACGCCGAATATTTTGTGGCTTCCATCTCGGAAAGCATCAGTCCCGGCGGATATTCCCCGAGAAGGATTAATCTTGGGTGTGAATCGTTTTCGCGGAGTTGAAACAGAGATTCGGATTATGCGCGAGGATCGTAGACGTCATGTCTATATGATAGGAAAATCTGGTGTTGGAAAATCCGTCCTTCTAGAAAACATGGCTATCCAGGATATTCAAAACGGTGAAGGTGTGTGTGTGATAGATCCTCACGGTGATCTTGTTGAGCATATACTGACGCATGTACCAAAAGAGCGCGCACAAGACGTGGTGTATTTTAATCCGTCTGATATTGAGCATCCATTGGGGCTTAATATGCTCGAGGCTGAAACACCGGACCAGCGAGATTTTGTGGCACAAGAAATGATTTCCATTTTCTACAAATTGTTTCCGCCAGAAATGATCGGACCGATTTTTGAACATAACATGCGAAATGTCATGTTGACATTGATGGAAGGTGAGCCTGGAAACAGAGGAACGATCGCCGAGATCCCGCGCATGTTTACTGATACGGTATTTCAAAAAAGGCGCGTGGCGCTTGTGAAAGATCCAATCGTGCGTTCATTTTGGGAAAAAGAAATGGCGAAGACTGCTGATTTTCATAAATCAGAAATGCTTGGCTATATCATTTCAAAGGTTGGACGTTTTGTTGAAAATTCCATGATGCGAAATATTATCGGCCAAGAGAAATCCGGGTTTGATGTTTTTGATATTATGAACAATCGAAAGATCCTGCTGGTTAATTTGTCGAAAGGCACGACCGGAGAAGTGAATTCATCGCTTTTAGGATTGATTATCGTTTCCAAGTTGCAGATGGCGGCGTTACGTCGAGCGACGCTACCCGAAGATCAGCGCAACGATTTTTATCTCTACGTCGACGAGTTCCAAAATTTTGTCACGGATTCAATCGCGACCATTCTTTCAGAGGCTCGAAAATATCGTTTGAACTTGATTATCGCGCATCAATATATTAGCCAGCTCGTCGATGGAAACGATACAAAAATTCGTGATGCCGTGTTTGGGAATGCGGGCACCACCATTGCGTTTCGCGTCGGCTCAGAAGACGCTGCGGCGCTTGAAAAAGAGTTTGAGCCGGTATTTACAGCGTATGATCTCATCAATATGGAGAAATATACCGCGGCGATAAAATTGCTTATCAATAATACCGGATCGCGCCCTTTTACGATGCAAACGCTGTCTCCACAGCAAGGTAATCCGACGTACGCTACAGCGCTTAAAGAAATGTCCCGAATGACCTATGGTAAGGAACGGCACGTCGTTGAAAAAGAAATTTTGGAGCGGACTCAACTTGGAGTTACCGGAGCGCCATTGCCATCAATGCAAACAGAACGTAAAGTATAAATATGCATTACGATCCATTCAAAGTAGAAGTTGTAACTCAAGAAAAAGTAACTATCGCTCAAGAGATAATTACAAATGTATTGGTTGTGTACTATTTTGCGGGCGTACTTTCGATTGCCGCCGCGTTGTATGTTAATCTTGCTCACCAATGAGTGAAACGGTTGTTTGGACGTTGTTATTCGTTTTTGCAGTTGCCATATTTGGCACAGCAGCATATGCGTCATTCAGCGCAGCTCCATGGCTTCCTTTACGTACGCGCGATCATCGAAGAGTTTTGAAGCACATGAAAAATCGTGTCGGGACATTACTTGAATTGGGCGCGGGAGACGCTCGACTCATGGTTCAGGTTGTTCAACACACCAAACTGAAAGCCATCGGATACGAGATTTCATTATTGCCATATCTCGCAGGGAAACTTCGATTGAAAATCACACAAGCCTATCATTCGGCCGAACTTCTCTTTAAAGATTTTTTTCGAGAAGATTTTTCCCAAGCTGATGTCGTCTATTGTTTTTTGACTCCTGTTGCCATGGAAAAACTTAAACCAAAGTTTGAAAAAGAATTAAAAAAAGGTACCCGTGTGATTTCGTACAGCTTTAAAGTTCCAGGATGGACGCCAACCATAGAAGATCGTGATGAAGATGGGATCCCGGTATTTGTGTATGACCGATAACTGATGGCATTGACCCTGCAACATCAATGTGATACCCTTGAAAAGCGAGAACAAGCTACATAAAAATTCAACATAAAAATCAAATGGAAGACCCACAGAAATTATCATCAATTAAACAGCTCATTCAAAGTGCTGAAGCGAGTTTGAATTCCGCAAAACAAATGCTCGATGAATTAACCGGTGACGCGCCCGTGTCAGAAGACTCGCAACCATCTCTTCATGAAGCGGCACGACGCATGGGATCAATGACTGATGACGGAAGCAATCGAATCATCAACGGCATTTTTGAAGGGCAACACATGATTGGTCCTGATGGAAAGCAATATTCTGTTCCGGCAAACTATGCATCAAAGTCAAAACTCGTTGAAGGAGATATGCTGAAACTCACCATCATGAATGATGGGTCGTTTGTGTATAAACAAGTTGGTCCAATCCCGCGCACGCGGGTAATTGGAGCGTTGATATACGATTCGGTCAACGAACAGTGGCAAGTGCATGTGAATGGAAACGCGTACAAAGTTCTTCTTGCGTCCGTTACCTACTTTAAAGGTGAAGAAGGCGATGAAGTTGTTCTACTTATTCCAAAAGAAAAATCAGCAACATGGGGAGCTGTGGAAAATATTATCAAAAAAGGACAGCCACGCATTGAGATTTCTGCTGATGTTGAAATGCCAACACCTGATGAGATGTATCATCCAGTTATCGAAACATCTTCCGCTGGCGAGCAAGCTTCACATCAAGAAGCGGACAATCTAGACGATATCTAAAAAAATAGGCCATTGCGAAGTTAAAGAAAAATAGGGTAAACTACCTATCTATGAGCTTTTCGTTATACAGAAAATACCGACCTCGCATTTTTGCTGAAGTTGTTGGTCAAGAAAGCATCATCCAGACGCTCTTAAGCCAATCAAAGCAGCGGTCTTTTGCGCATGCATATATTTTTACCGGACCGCGTGGAGTGGGAAAAACGACGACTGCGAGGCTTCTTGCAAAGACGGTAAATGCTAAAAAAGTAAAAAAGGACGGTGATATTGATGTGACTGATTTGAACGTTGCACTGATTGATGAAGGGAAAGCCATTGATATTATTGAGATTGACGCGGCATCACACACAGGCGTTGACCATGTCCGTTCGGCAATTATTGAAAACAGCCGGACGCATCCTTCGATTCTGCCATATAAAGTGTTTATTATCGATGAAGTGCATATGCTTTCGGCGAGCGCGTTTAATGCACTGCTGAAAACACTCGAAGAACCTCCTGAACACGCAATTTTTATTCTTGCCACAACAGAAGTGCACAAGGTCCCCGAGACAATTCTTTCACGCTGCCAGCGTTTTTCGTTCCAGCGGATCGGTGTCACGCATTTGATTGAGCGATTGGAAATGATTGCGAAAAGTGAAAAAGTAAAAATCGATAAGGACGTTTTAGTCGATATTGCCGCTCGTGCCGAAGGATCAAGCCGTGACGCGGAATCGTTACTCGGACAATTAATGGCTTTTGGGCACGGCCACATTACTCGCGAAGAAGCCGCTGTGTTGCTTCCGCGTTCGAGTATGCAAGATGCTGCGCGTTTTATGCGATTGGTGTATGCTCGGGATCGCGTTGCTTCAATGGAGTTTATAAATGCATTTGTTGAAGATGGAGGAAATGCCGATGAGTTTTTGAAAGATGTCATCGTGTTTGTCCGTTTAGTATTACTGACATCTATTTCGTCAAAAAAGTTAGATGAATATATCAGCGTTCAAGTTGCAGAAGAGGTGAAAGTCGCATTATCTGATATTGCTGCCGCACATCCGGTCAAAGAAACGATTCAGCTTCTTGATATTTTGCTTTGTGCGAAATCTCGGTATGTGTATCACGATATCCCTCAACTTGCGCTCGAGATGGTGGTGAGTGAATTTTGTGCAGAAGATGCGTCTACGCAACCACCAATTCCACCGTCATCACCAACAAATAAATCAGAAATACCCCCAACACTTTTTCCACAAGAGAAGCCCTCAAAAAAAAGTGCACCACGTAATGTTTTGTCGCGGAAATCTCCCGAAGTATCATTTTCAATTTTAAAAGAGAAATGGCAAAATTTTATTGCAAGCGTCAGGAAAATTAATCGTGGGCTTTCTATGAGTATGCAGGTTGCTCATCCTGTTGACATAAATGGAACTCATGTTACACTGCACGTCCCATATGCATTTCATAAGGAGCGGATTGACATGGTACAACACCGTTTGCTTATTGAAAAAGTAATGACTGAATATTTTGGGAAACAAATAACCTTGAAATGTGAAGTTTCAGTCAATGGAGCACAACATCCAGAACGTGTTGGTAATGTAGAGTCAGTTCGCGGAGATAAATTATGGGATCAGGTGTTGGACGCTTTTGGTGACAAGCTCGCGCCGTCTCAAGACTAACTATTCCGGGATCGATTAACTTGCCCCGCCAAACATATGGCTTGGGTATATATTTTACAAAATAATCAAAAAAGGTATTATATTGGCATTACCGCGTTTTTACCTAAGGAAAGACTCTCTCGACATAATAAAGGTGACGTAGCTTCAACCCGAAATGGCCGTCCATGGCGCATTGTCTATATTGAACCCGCATCAAACATGAAGAGCGCAAGAGTTAGAGAACGGAAAATTAAATCTTGGAAAAGCGGTAACGCATTTAAAAAATTACTTTCTCAAAACTCCGGGATCGTCTAATGGTAGGACTTCAGGTTCTGGACCTGAATATCCTGGTTCGAATCCAGGTCCCGGAGTTTTGAGCGAGTGGTTGTTGTTTGGCGGGGTGAAGTAGGACTTCAGGTTCTGGACCTGAATATCCTGGTTCGAATCCAGGCCCCGGAGCTTTGGAAAGTAGTTGTCAGGTGACCGACTCGCCCTAGGGCTTGAGCGGTTGTTTGACGACCGGTTCCTATCCATACAATCTTTTTTACTTTAGCGCCGTCGCGGCGGCGCTGATTTTCGGTGGATAACTGGAGTTGATGTAGCAAGCATATGATGTATACTGGAGTTGTTAACTTTGTAATAAAAGCCAAACAGAAAGTGAGGTAAAGAACAATGTTCATTCTCATCACAAAAAGCCCATCAGGACGTCTTCATTGTTTTGGGTATCGTACAGAGAAAGATCTTGAGAAGCAACTCTCAGGAGAAACTGAAGAATTTCGTTCATCAGTTAAGGCGAGGCTCGAGATTGACTTCCCTACTTATGTCCACGAACAATCTCGCCAGACTTGTGAGGCGCTGTTGGATCTGGACCTTAGCACTATTAACAAACCCTTTATTGCTCTTTTCGCATCTCTTTTTCTTCAGGGTTTCGAATTCGGTGTCAAGTTCCAGGAGATGGCAACGACCTCATCGCCCTCTTCTCTTGACAAGTAAAAAGAGGTTTACTTTAAACAAACAGCAGGCTGTCTGAATGACAGTCTGCTTCTTTACAATATGAGTAGAAGTGGCGTATAGCATGAATTTGAGAGACATACTTTGAGATTTTACGAAGTTGAATATGTTTTCGGATTTAAGAATAATAAGTCTGCGCCCTGTATACTTTTCTAGATTTTATTTTAGCTAATTTTAGTTAAAAAAAATTTGAAACTCTTCATTTTGTTTGCTATCATGAACGTATGAAAATAATTTTAAATGGGGAATTTTTAGAGGAAAATAAAGCTGTAATACCAATCAACGATAAAGGTTATTTTTTTGATTTTGCCGTTTACTCATCAGTCAAGGTTATTAATGGAAAAGTATTCTTCCCGGAGTATCATGTATGTAGACTTTTCGAATCTGCAAAAAAGATTGGCTTGGCTCATGAGTTTAAGGAGGTAGGAGTTATCTCATGGTTGAAAAAGTTAGCAGATATAAACGAAGGCAATATTTTATATCGAATTCTTTTAATAGGAAACGCAGAAGGTGATAGTTCTAAGGCAAAATTATATATTTTTGCAGTTGGCAATCTAACTTTTTATCCGGATAAATTATATAAGCGTGGTACAAAGGTTATTACTTATAATGGAGAACGTAGAATTCCTCAATCCAAAAGCAAAGATTTATTGATGAGTTTTTTAGCCTATCGCCAAGCGGTACAAACTGATTCTATAGATGCTCTGTTAGTTGATAATAAGGGGAATATACGCGAGGGAACGAGAAGTAATTTTTTTGCCATAAAAGGCGAAGAAATAATCGTCCCGCCTCCAGGTCTAGTATTAGAGGGGATCACAAAAAAAATAATTTGTAACGTTGTAAATAACAACTTTCGAATTCAGGAAGAAAATATACCATTTCGGGACATTCATCAGTATGAAGAGTTTTTTATTTCAAGCACCTCAATTAATGTTATGCCTATTAAACAAATAAATGATATTGTTTTTAACTCAAGTTTTGAAAAGACGCATTTAATTCAAGGATTATATAAAAAGTTTTATGATGAAGAAATTCTAAAAAAATGACCACTTACTTATTTAAAAATAATCCAGTATGAAAATATTGAATCAAGAAAACAATGAAGAGCTTTTAGATGAGCGAGAAGTGAGGGTTAAAAAAGTTGAAGGGATGAAAAAGGAAAAAATTGAACCCTACCCCCACGCTTCAATAAAAAAAATTTCCACAAAAGACGCGCTTGCAGCCCCTCACGATACTGAGGTAATTATTGCTGGGCGAGTAATAAGTATGCGCGCTATGGGAAAAATTATTTTTTTTGAGATTCAAGATCAAGAAGGAAAGATACAATGCGTTTATAGATTATCTGAAGACAACACAGATTCTTTTGAAAGTTTCACGGTATACTTAAATTTAGGTGACATATTGAAAATTCACGGTACGCGCTTTATCACAAAAAAAGGTGAGGAGTCGATAATGGCTCAAGATTGGCTGTTGCTTAGTAAATCTATAAGGCCCTTACCAGATAAGCATAAAGGCTTGAAGGACCCCAATATTCGTTATAGAAAACGTTATTTGGATTTGATCTCTGATCGAAAAGTTTTTGATCATTTTAAAGTTCGTTCAAGAATTATTCAGCTAGTGAGAAAATTTTTAGACGATAAAGGGTTTATGGAAGTCGAAACTCCTGTACTTCAAGTTTTATATGGAGGTACTAAGGCGAAGCCGTTTAAGACCCACATCAATGCTTACGATATGGATATGTTTTTGCGTATAGCTCCCGAGCTATACTTAAAAAGACTGATGATTGGAGGGTATGAAAAAGTTTTTGAGATAGGAAAGAATTTTAGAAATGAAGGTGTGGATTCTAGTCATAATCCTGAATTTACCATGATTGAATGGTATGAGGCGTACTCCGATTATAATGATATTATGGATCGAGCAGAGGAAATGTACAAATATATTGCACAAAATTTATTTGGTGAAAAAACCATTCATATGAATGGCAAAAAAATAAACATCGATTACAAATGGGAACGAGTTACTATGGAGCAAATTGTACAAACCAGAATTGGTTTAGATGTTTTAAAAGCCGATATAACGACTCTTCAAAAATTTTGCTTATCAAACAAAGTAGCTTTTAAGGAAGATTTTTCAAAAGGTCAATTTTTGAACCAAATATTTGAAGAGCTAGTAGCAAAAAAAATAATTGGTCCTTTATGGGTAGTAGACTACCCACGAGAAGTGTCACCACTAGCTAGAAGTCATAGATCAAAAGAAGGATTTGTTGAAAGATTTGAGTGTTATTTTAATGGTAGAGAGCTTGGTGATGGTTGGACAGAAATTACGAGCCCATTTATGCAGAGGGATAGATTTGAAAATGAACAACGCTCTATGCGCGATGGCGATGAAGAGTCACATCCTTTGGATGAGGATTTTCTAGAAGCCCTAGAATATGGTATGCCACCGTTGGGAGGGATTGGCATAGGTATTGATAGATTAATTATGTTTTTCACAGAATCAGCCTCAATACGGGAAGTCTTATTTTTTCCATTTATGCGACCTGATGAATTAAAGGATTTTCAAGAAAAACCATTCAAGAATAACTAAGATTTCACGAGATCTAGAAAGTTTTACAAATGAATAAACTAAACCAATTGCATAAATTTCCATGGATATAACAAAATACGCTCGAAGTCAAATGACTTCTTTTGTAGCGATATCAGATAAATTAGGACAAGATATCAGAAGACATTTATTACACTCAAAAGTATTGTGTTGCTTACATATAACTAAAGAAACAGGTGTTTTTGCTCTGGAACTACAAAAGTTAGGTATAGATGTATCTTTAGTGGCAAGTAACCCTTTGAGTACAAAAACAGAGGTGGTCAAGGAATTGGAAAGAAGAAAAATAAAAATATATTGGTCCCATGGTGATCAAATTTCTACGAGTTCTGGCATGGGCACGAGTCGATGGAAAAAATATAAAATTGAGTTGCTACCAATAAAAGACCCTGACAAAATAAATACAAGTGAAATTGTGAGTCTTGTTGATCGGATCATTAATATTACTCAATCAGAAGAATATATTACTAATACAGAAAAACAAACGAAAGTTCGAGAAATTGAACATCAGATAGATGGGCTGGTATACAAGTTGTATGGGTTGACGGAGGAGGAGATAAAAATAATTAAGGGTAGTTAACTATGGCTTCAACTGATGACTTAAAAAACTTAATACAGTTAATCCAGCAGCTTAAAGGTAAGCGCGCGCGCGATTTTATTAGTGCGATCATGTACATATTTTTTATTAGTTTGCTGGGGTTGATCGGCTTATATTTTCTAAAGTATTTCCCGAAATCATTAAATGAACAGGTGCGAATAGCGCACGGAACACTTACTGTACTTTTTGGAATTTTATTCTCACTGACGACTCTTATTCTTCTAATATTAGGAATTCAAAAAGTATGCAGATATCTCTGGAGAGTTATTTGGCGATCAAGAAATTATACAATGTTAATGCCGAAAATTGATGAGTGGAATTTTCAGGGTCTTATAGGAATAGACGAGCAAGAAAACGCGATTTGGCTGACAGATTCTGAGGCCGGATGTTACTTACGATCTCGAGAATGGAAAAACTGTCAAATTCATTTTCAGGCTAAATGTAAAGATGCTACAGGTTTTGGGATTCTTTTTCGAGTTCAAGATTTGGAACACTACTGGATGTTTAAACTTAATCCTGGTCAAAACTTGTCAGACCACTATCGGACCGAGAGAGGATGGCAAATTTTGAATCAACTTCCTCAAATAAATATTGAGGCAAATAAGTGGTATGATTTCCGATTAGTCCTTAGCGGTAATAAGGTGAAACTTGAAGTTAATGATAACATAGTGGAATATTACCTTCCTGCCTCTGTAATTCTTAATAACCCATTCTTCCCAATTAATATCGCTGATATTAAATTAGACACAAACATACTTACACTGCCAAACAATTATAGATATGGATCAATCGGGTTTAGGGCGTGTGGTGGCGAGAAAGTGTATTTTAGAAAACTAAAAGTAACGGGACTTAGTTTCAAGAAATAGAGCACGAAGAGGTGGAGAAAAAAGCATTGAAGCAAATCAAAATATGGCAATTTTTATACCAAATGAAAACATAGAAAAGAATCAAAGCTTTGGCCAGGCAGTCAATAAAGCTATAAAAGAATATATCGAACCGGAGTTAAAATGCAGAAACTTAATAGGTTTTAGTGTGGCCGGAATTGAAATTTTATCCAACGGAACTCATAAAATTTATATTGATAATGACGTTCAGATAATGCTCGAATTCAAGAATCGGAAGCTCAATCCGAATGATACTGGCAAACTAATCAATGTAGATTTACACGAGATTAAAGATGTTAAGTGGCACAATCAAAAATTCACCAAGAACTCAGCAAAAATATTAATTATTCATTTTAATAAAGACTGGTGGATTTGGAACGCCGATTTTAAAAAGGTGAAAGGCCTTGAGGAAAAATTTAGGGTAACGACAACGCGCAAGGTTCGTGGAGGTGGATATTTGCCTCTTGAAATTCGTAAGCAGGAAAAGAAGGAATTTTTTCAGAGCTGGCGAACAGGACTTGAGAAAGAATTACCGGCGATGTGGAAAAGGCATATAACTGTATCCCAAAGATATCGGGGCGCGATGGTTTATGATGGGAATTATTTTGATTTATTCTCTCACGCTCAAGAACTTTATGTCCTTGGGTACTATTACTCTTCAATTGTTATTTGTCGTACAGCCGCAGAGCAGGCGCTCATACGTATTCTGTTAAAAGTTGGAAAAGGATTTGAAATATATTACCCAAAGAAAAAAAGCGGAAGGCTGATAGTAAAAGGTATTAGAGATTTAGTAAAAACATGTCGAGATTCAAAGTTATTTCATGGTAAGTATCCAATTAACAAAACGGCTGATAAAAAATTGTGTGAAATTGCTGCAACAGCTAATGATCTTGTGCACCCAAAACATGAGCTTAATGCTCTTGATGTTTATAAAGGCAACGCCCTGAAATGCATGGATAATTTGCAGTATGTTATTAAGCATCATCTTAATTTTATAAAAGATACAGGTGCTGTTTCTGGCTATAGGTTAACTGGTTCAGCGAAGCGCCTGAGATAATAAAATGTTATAAAGCCACTTGATTAGTTTGAAACTCTACAAAAAAATGTCCTTATACGGTAATTTCTTCGAACTAAAAACTGCCCTTAGGCTGGATGATCACGAACCCTTAGTCTTTGATCCAGAAGTACTGGAAAGGTATAAACAAAATCCTAAATATCGATGCTCTGATTCAATACTGTACTGTAATGACCCGGAGGAAATTTTTGATATCGCAAGAATTTTTACTGGCAAAAACAACAAGGGCGAAAAAAGGATTGCAGTATATTTGGTATATTTATTAGACTTACCAGCGTCTCATCAGCCTCACTGGCTAAGTTATTTGAAACAAGAGAGTTTTAAAATCGATAGAGGGAGTTACGAAGAGGGGGTGAAAGGAGAATTTACAAGACATATTGATCCCATAACAGCAATTTACTGGGAACTAAAAGAAATTAATAATTTAACAAAGGGCAATCCCTTTTTCGTACAAACCGAAAATGAGCAGTTAAAAACTTTCGCTATCAATTCGCGTGAAAAGTTTATTAATTACTGTCTGGAACTCAACAAATTATTAATTGAAAACATAAAAAAAGAAACATTTACGTCATTTCTTTCCCCACAAGAATTACATCAAATTGGTAAAACCAAAGGAAATAAGATAATAAAAAAACTTCAAAAAATTGGTGAAAAGTTTAATTGCAGTGGGGAGGTTCAATCCTTTATAGATGTATCACAAAAGATTACTTCCTTTCGAATAGTAAAAGCTCACCACGTCAACCAAGACACAAATGATGAAAACTACATTTTAAAACAAGAGGATATAACGAAGGAAGTATATAAATGCGTCAAAACATTACGTAAATCTATATTTCAAATTATTAACCCAAAACAATACAAATCCCTGATCTATGTCGACGAAGTCGTGATTGAATAAGGACATATCACCTTAATCCATTGTGTACTCTATGTCAGAAGAAATACCAAAAATTAATAAAAGAGCATTCTGCGTAACACGGGACGTCGAATTAGGAGCGACAATTTCGTGCTATTTTAATAATAAAAATGAGTACTTCCCTATATTTTACTTTCCTTCTGTTGAAAAAGGAGATAATAGTCAGTTTGCTAGATTAGTCACAAGCCGGGCTCAAATTTTAATTATTAATCGATATGTTTTATTTAAACCAGATTTCATCATATTTGCTGGGTTAAATGAATTTCAGCAATCTTTTTTTAATAAAATTAGAGATGAGAAAAAAATAATCATTAATTATATTCAAGAAGTTAGTAGCAAACTATCATTTCTCAATAAGAATTTTAATGGGGAGGTTAAGTGTAATAAATATGGGATTCTTGAAGCACTCCATATTGCCAAGAAGGAAAATAAAAAAATAGTAATAGATAACTCTGCACCAAGGATTCTTGCCAAGGAAGGTGATGGTAATGGGTTAATTGTCATAGAAAAAGAATTAGAGATATCCAACGTAAATGCAATAAACTATGCACAGTCAATCAATGCGGAAATTCGTTTGATAAAAAAAGTACGTCGCGATGAAGTTGACATAATTTATAAGCAACTCAACCAATGGGGCAAAGCCAAGGATAGTAAAGTAAAAGAAAGAGTGATCCAAAAACTAAAAAAAAGAATTAGCAAACCAATACCTAATCAGTACAAATATATCACGTTTTTTACTAACGGGCTCCCATACCATTTAACTATAGACAGTTCAATTCCTTGCAGTTACGTTTGGACTCACGCCGCAGATTTAATGGTTTTTGATAATATTTTTATTGAAGAATTCAAGAAACCAATTCGTAATTCGTGTGTTCTTTTCTCGCCTGAAAATTTTGAAATTGAAGAAACACGAGATGTTAAAATTCTTTTTGAGAATAATAATTTTTTAGTGAAAGCAATAACTGGTGATGATGCCACTATTCAAAATTTTGATAATTACTCTGGTTACTTCCCATATGACATTTTACATATATGCTCTCACGGGGGAGAGACGGAAGGTCATTATGTTATAAAAAAGTTTGAAGATCGCAACGGCAATCTACACACAGTTGAATACTACGAAATACATTCGTTTTACCTAACTGGTGAAAAAGATAAAAGGGGTGAGCCAATGGTTGCGGTTGTAACAAAAGCAATTTTTGAAAAACTTGATGGTATTAAATGGGCAAGTAGTAGACTAAGAAGGAAAAACTACTCTCAATTAGTTTATGAAGATATGTGGAAAGCTGTCAAACAAGCTCCCAAGAAAGAACAGAACACAATAAGAGTCAAAACAGCATATCCCATCCCAACCTCAACACATATTCAATGTAGTAATGGCGACCATCAGGGTCAATTTCATTCACTTGCATCAATGGGCACGCCAATAATTTTTAATAATACGTGCAGTTCGGGGTATTATATAGCATATGGCCTCATATCAGCAGGGGCTCGTGCCTACATCGGTACCCTTTGGAATGTCAATAATAAAAATGCGGCAAATTCTTCCAAAAAACTATACCAATTATGTTTGGAAAAAAATTTCACTCTTACAATGGCGGTAAATCAAATAAATCGAGACCTAGAAAATACGAAAGACGCCTCAATTTATATCTTATGGGGGTTACATTTTTCTTGTATAAATAAACCGGATAATTCTGCACAAGATCAAACAAGAATTCAACTAATTAAAGAATTGGAAACGAGTTTTGTGTCATACTTCAGAAAAATACAAGATCCAGATATGGAAAAAGAGGTAAAAATTAACTCCATTAGAATTTTAAGATTTATTATTTCGATGGTAAAAAACGATCTTCAAATGACAACTGCCATTAAAGAAGCTGATATTAAAGAAATTACTTCAGTTAAATATGACCCTGAAATAAAGAAATGGGAAAGTGATCGCTTTTCAAGTAAGGATAGTATTACTTATACTCCCAAATAACCTGCAAATGATTCATTAGCTGTCCAAAATACTAGGCATCCTTTAGAACCTCGAGTATATTGGTTATAACGGGCTTCCAATCGCGACCCGTCAGCCCGCCATACTAATAAAACAAAACCATGGCCCAAATGCATGGCAAACAAAGTGAATATCTTCGAAACTCACAGTTAAAGAACCTGCTGCACGGTACAATGTGGCGAATTATTGGAATCGCAATACTTCTGATAGTGCTTTTTATAATATCCAAAATTGCGATAAAACTTACGGGTTACACTTTGGTTATCGTATTGGTCCTGATAATTCTTTTTCTTAAAGGTCCGTTTGATCGGTTTATAACTCGTTCTTACAGAAAACCGGAAAAAACTGCTGATAAATTTTACCGTGGTAGAAAAGGGGAGGATGCCATCAGAGATGATCTCGAAGCTCTCCCTGATGATTTCCATATCTTCTTTGATGTAACCGTACCTGGCGGCTATGGCAATGTTGATTTTGTAATAGCTGGGCCGACTGGCGTCTTTGCCGTTGAGGTGAAAAGCCATCGGGGAGAAGTGGGATTCGACGGTCAGGAATTGACAAATAATGGCAAGCGTTTTGAAAAAGATTTTCTAAAACAAGCCAAAGGTGAAGCGTTGCAAGTCAGCAATTTTTTGAAGAATAAATTACAGCGTAATATTTTTATTCAATCCGTGTTGGTTTTTTCAAATTATGTAAAAATACATTTTGGGATGAACCAGGTTAATGGTGTATATGTTATCCAGAAATATTATGTGCAAAAGCTGATAACGGCCGGGTCGCAAAGACTTTCTGCGGAAGAAGTTACTAAAATAAAGGACGAGCTCCAAGCATTGGTTACGGAATAACTCAGCCAATTAATGCTACTGGTCTCAGATTTTAAAAATTAAAACCACCCTCTCATCGAAGGCGGTTTTAATTTGCTTATTTTATAGCTTTACCGTGACTGTTTTTCCCCAGAACGTCGGGTTGAACAAAAGTTTTAATCCCGTAGCGTCTAGTGGTACATCATACACCAGATTTCCGGTGATCTTGCCGCCTGGCGCCAAATCTCCGCTATTCAGCTTGTTGGTAGCCATGGTATAGGCTTCGGTTTTTTGCACGCCGTTGCTGTCCTGCATCTTGAAGTCAAAGGTGTTATATGAGATTGAACTTTTACCTTCGTTGGTAATCGTCACTTCGGCTAATACATATTCTCGCCCGGATTCAGGTTTGTCGTAGTTTGCCGGGCTTTGCCATTTTCTTTCGATTTTATTTATCGTCATCGTATAATCACTGATTTTGACGGTATCCCCAACAGCATATTCGGTCTGCTGATTGGTATTTGAACTGGCCGTATTTGTTTCGCCGACCTTTTTCGGCTCGCCGTTGCCTCCGGCTACCGCGATAATAATTATTAGAATTACGATTCCGCCTAAGATCCAGAGCCATTTATGACTTTTTTTCTTTGGCACTGGTTGTTGTGTTTGGTCCATAAATTTTTATTAATTAATTAATTGACTATTATATTTTTTATATACACAAAACCCCGCGTCAGCATGGCAACCTTTCGGCCGCCCATACCCTTTCGGATATGACCCTTCGCAGAGTAGCTGAACACGGGGTTCAGTATCTGCGAAGGGTTTTTGATGCCATGCCACACAATGTGTGGTTTAGGCAAATAAGTTGTGATTAAGGTACTGCTGTAGCTTGTAGTGTAAGTACATTTTCGATCATTTTGGGCGGTTTGTCAATCTGTTTGAGCTGTTTTTCAGTGAGGATTTCACGGTCCTTAAGGTACAGTTTTGTTTTGAGGCATGACAACAGCTCGCGCTTTTCTTCGCGCGAGCCGTCAGCCAGTACGTATTTGGCGTAGTTCCGGATGTCGACCTTTGGTATTTTTACACTGTCATCCGATGATTGTTCCAGCACATTCTGATTGAATCTATTGTACCGCTCCATTTCCCTGACCAGTTTTTCTTGCGTGGCGATTTTATTCAAGTTTATTTGATCCATCACCTTAAATAATTGTTCGATCAGCGCCTCCTCTCTGATATACTTTTCCGGGCAGTGCATATCCCGTGAGCGGTTGCAGTGGTAGTAGACATATCGTCTGATTGTATCGTCTTTGTAGCGTTTGAATTTTTCCTCGGCTGTCACCCCGCCTCCGCAGGAGCCGCATTTGATCAGTCTGGTAAAATCAAACTCCTTAGTCCCGGGCATAGTCTTGGGACGTACGCTCAAGCGTATCTGCACCTCTTCAAAGAGTTCCTTGGTTATGATTGATTCATGGTTTACTTTGTACCACTTGCCCCCGCCGACGGGATATTCAAACATGCCGCAGTAATAGGTGCTATTGAGCATTTCGTAAATTGTGCTCAAGTGAATTCGTTTGCCGGATCGGCTGCGGAAGTTTTTTTCCTCATAAAGCCATCGGCACAGGTCCCGGCCGCTATATCCCTCATACGCCACTTTCTCAAACATTTCTCTGACCACCGGCGCCCGTTCCGGATCCAGATGTATTTTCTTTTCCCCTTTGTTGCCAGTGTAGTCGTTCAAATATCCGAGGGGTGAGACGCCGGGCCGGAAGCCCATTTCTGCCTTAGCTCGCAAGCCACGTTTCACGTTTATGCCTTTATTATCGTTTTCCAGCTTGGCTTGCGAGCACAGGATCATTAAGAGGAACTTATCATTTGGGTTTCCGGTGAAGGTTTGTCCGTGCGTTCGGATGGCTGATAACAAACCCTGGTCCATGAGGTCAACGATGGAGCCTAAGTCACCGGCGTTTCTGGAGAGGCGATCCGGCGCCCAAGTAAGGATGCCCTGAAATTTACCCTGTCCAATGTCTTTGAGCAGTCCGTTGAACACCGTCCGGCAACCGGACTGTTTGGCCGAGAAGCTCTCGCGTCTGATTTCCGTCACTTTCAGTTTTTCTTCCTTGGCTTGCTGTTGCATCTCATTGATCTGCGAATCTATGGACAATGCCTGGCGTTCGTCGTCCTCGGTGGATTTCCGAGCATACAGGCAGTATCGGATTATTTTCGGTTTTTCCTTTGGCTTTGGCGGTGCTGTTAGAGCACCATTTTCCCATGTAGGCAAGACTATGGGCTGGGTGCAGGTGTAAACATTGAGTTTTGGCATAGGGTTCCCTTTCTAGGTTAATTGGTGAGTAAGCTAGTTCAGGGAATACAGTACCGCCAGGTCATGGGAAGTCCAGAGTAGGTAAACTGTAGATAACTTTTTGCTCAGAAAGCATCAAAAATCATCCCATGAGGCGTTGCCATGCTCCGGGCTTGGGATTTAACTTATGCAACATGCGCTGATCCTCACAATCCGCCCAGTCAATAATGACATCACGGCTAATGCGATAAAAACTGCTTTTAGCAATTTTAATCTGTGGCAGGGGTACGAGTTCCTTCTTCCGTTCCATGACGCTACTGATGAGTAAAGAGAGCGCATCTGCCAAGTCGTCGTATCGCTCTATGCCAAAATGTACCAGTTGGGTGATAAGCTGTTCAGCGCCGTGGTCAGGAAACAGAACAATCTTGTCACGGATGTATCTGCTGACATACGTCAGCCGTTCCCGTTTTGATCCTTGTGGGACAATGCCTTCAACTGTGTATCCCTGCTTTTTCAATTCATCAACCAGTGCCCGTTGGTAGCTGACTTGTTCGATGAAGAGATAATGCGCCACGCCGTCAGTTTGGAATGAATTGCATAAGCCTTTAATTTCATCTACCTGATCCGGGAATAATAGACGTTTGTTAACGGGGTGGGGCAGAAGATAAAAGGTGATATGTCCATTTTCTTCAATTACCACCCGAGCGGAAACCATGGCGGTGAAATTAGCTGTTTCGCTGTCTGAGGATGCCAGATCTATGCCAGTTGCAATAAACACGTTAGAGCGGAGTGGGGCCATGGGGGTATCTTGGTAACAATGGATCCATTCAGGAAATATTATCTGGTTGTCTTCTGGGACAATAACCAGTTCATATTCCATTTTCCACGCTCGATCATCACCGAGTTTTTTTCGTTCTCGCTCCAGCGCATTTATGTCTGGGTACTTGCCCGGCCACAGGATAGCATTGCCGATGCGTACAGGAAACTGATAATATCCGCCACTCATGCCTTCGCTTTGGATACTTTTCTTCAAGCGCATAATCAGGGAGTCTTCGTGGAGCAGATTACCGATGACAATCATTTTTGTCTGCGGATTCCCCAAGGGCATGATGTCATTGCGAAACCAACGATCGATTTTATCCCGCATCTCCTGTGTTCTGACGCATTCTTGATTTTCCACGTCATCGAGGATGATGAGATCCGGTCGATGTTGGTTGTGGGTAATGCCGCGGATGCTCTGCTCTCGCGAAGCCACGGTGATCCGCGCGCCGTATTTCAAAAGCACGATGGATCCGGCGCCCCACTGGCTAGTATCGTCTCTGAACGGCCCCAGCTCTCGCTGGAGCAAGGCATTGTTCTCGAATTGTGATCTGATATTCGCCAGCCGCTGCTTAGCGAGCTCTTGTGTGTCGCTGATGATGACCACGAACTTTTTTTGCTGTTTTCCCAGGATGGCCCAGATGGGGTAGGCGAGCGATATGAGGGTGGTCTTGGCTGAAGCCCTGAAGGCGGAGATCACGGAGAGAAGCTCATGTTCGTCTTCCGCTATTTCAAACATTTTTATCTGAAACGGTGCGGTTTTGTATTTCATGAACTCATTGAGGTAGATACAGAAGAACCATTCAAAACTCTGTCGAGCGGTAGCGATACGTACGCCCGGGTGCTCCAGAACTTTTTGGTAGATATTATTCTTCTCCATGGTCGTTTTGGTTAATGAGATTATTCAAGCCGTTGCGCTCATCATCAGTGAGACCGGATAATTTCAATGCTTCTTCAATGATTTTCTTCTGTTCGTCGGTTAAGGTGTAGCTTACTTCTTGCTTGGTAGTGACATGCAGCCGGTTAGAGAAGTCAGGATGTCGAGCTCGCAACCAGAAAAAGGTGGCGGCGAGATTGTCGTTTTGAATTCCAGCCAGTAACTTTGAGACCGAAAAGTCATTGATGACGGCAGTGCCTTCTTCAAGTGCTTCGTTTACCTTTTCCGCAAATGCCTTATCTTCTTTAATCCAGCGGTAGTATTGCGCCCGGCTGATGCCGGCTTTCTTAACGGCGTATTGCAGGACTGGTCGTTGGCGCAATTCCTCGCATAAGATGTCGAGTATTTTTTCTTTGTTAAGCATGGCTCTTTAGGTTAGTTTCTTAGCTTTTTGCCCACACCATTTTTCCCAACGGTATATGATGACATGGCAATAGGCCGGAACTTTTTCCATGGTAAAACACCGCCGCTTCATTTTTTCTGCTGCAAGAAGTGTTGATCCGCTGCCACCGAACGGTTCGATGATGAGATCGCCGCGTTTGGTCAGCACCTTGATAAACGGGATCAGAATCGAAATCGGCTTGGTGCCGAAAACTATATTTTGCCCAGAATATTTTGCGTCATCCGTGTGGAACTCGATGAAGTCGGTTGGGGCATATATATTGCCTTTTTTGTATCCCTCCCAGTGCGGCTTGCCCGAAATTGCAAACAAAGCGGTTTCGTACTCGTTTTGCAGGAGTTCTTCCTCGGGCTGGTTATTGAGTGAGACATTTCCTTTGGCACCAAGAAGCGCGATATCGTACTTCGAGAAGAACTTATATTTTGCCGAAAAGTTTTGCGTGCGGTTTGGGCAGTGCCAGATGATCATGTTTTTGATCTTCCAGTGTTTTTGCATTTCGGACCAAATGGTCACGGTGTTTTTCCAATTTTCATAGACGAAAATACTGAAGTTTTCTTTTTGTACACCAGCTATTGCGTCCATCCAAAGTGTGGTAAAATTATCTGGTAAGACGTCCGTTTCAAGATACTTTCTGTCGCGCCTAAAGCCAAAACCCTCGGCGGCTTGCCCATGTTTTTTCTTGCCCTTTAGGTAGTCCAAAATATATGGCGGGTCTGTCAGACATAGGTCAGCTTTTTCACCACCCATAAGTTTTTGGATTTGTTTTTTGTCCGTACTATCGCCGCACATTAACTTTGAATCGCCGAGTTGGTAGATGTCTCCTTTTTGAACTGTGACTTTGTCGATGTTGAGCTTCTTGAGCTCTTTATCGAGATCAAATACATCCGGATTCTCATCAATGCCGAATATGTTATCAATCTCTTCCGAAGAAAATCCGATACCTGAAAGGAAGGATTCGTCAAACTTTGCCAAAAGATCCAGATCCCATTCACCAGTGTTTTTATTTAGTCGCAGGTTCAGCTCTTTTTCTTTTTTCTCATCCGCGATGTTAACGAACACACAGGGCATCGCTCGATACCCAAGTGCCTTGGCTGCCTTTAGACGCATGTGACCACCGATGACTATCATATTACGGTTTGGCGCACTGTTCACGATAATCGGATCAACTAGGCCGAACCGCTTTATCGATTCTTTGAGCTGTCGTAGCTGCTCGTCCGAGTGTTGCCTCGGATTGTAGGTCGCCGGTTTTAAGTCCACGATCGCGACGGTATGGACCGTGAGATTGTTGTTTTTCATAGTTGAGAGAATTATTTAATTAAGACTTTCATTAAAGTGTTTATTTTACTAAGGAACGCTGATTTGAGCCGCACTAAAGCTCTTTTATCTTCTGAGAATGTTTCAGGATTTTCACCCATGTCTTTTACCATTTCCAGGTGCCATTTCGTTTGGACAATGATCTGATTCTCAATTTCAGTACGCCACTTGGCAATGATTTCGTCAGTGAGTTTTTTTGTGGTAGCACGAGATAAACCAAGTTGCTGTGCCATCTCGCTGATGTTGAGATAGCCGACCTTTGACAGGTAGGTTTGTATTGATTGGATGACTCGTTCCCGGACCTCCGGCAGTAGATTGCCGTCCGGTGTGCGTTCTTCGGATTTGATAAGGGAAAGTTTTGGTTTTTGAATATTCTTAGCCATAATTTCGATTCCTTTCATTTTTTTAATTGATTAAATGCGTGCCAGTAACTGAAAAATACCCAGACGCACTATTGGTAAGCCAGGGTTAAAGATTAAAAAAAATACTGGACTTACCAATGCGTGCGATCACAAACTAGGGCTAAAATGCCCTTGTTTTAATGTGATCGACGTATAACGCACTGGTAATTCCAGTATTATGTATACTATCGATTGTGAATTGGGATGTGCTTTCTGTTACCGCTTAACTCTATTATCTCTCTTTGTGGTTTTGCTGTCAACTGATAATGCAATCATTATTCTACAAAACACCCTATTTATGGTATAATTGGACTGTTTTAATACGTCTAATTAGCCTAATAAAAATAAAATATGCCTACCCCAAGTGAACAATTACAAGAGTTTTTTAACGCCAATGCGGAGCAGGATAATATAGCCCTTTCAAAAGCACCGGGAGGCATGTGGATGGGTAAGGGACAAGAAAACGCACTCAAAACATTTCATACCGCAGCAGAGGCTGTGCCAGCTTATCGGGATTTTTTAAAAAAATATAAAATTGATCACACAAAGATTAAAACCTTTGAAGATTTTGTTAATGTGCCGGAGACCGATAAAGAGTCCTACTTGGCAAAGTACCCTTTGGATCAATTATGCATAGGAGGCGATGTATCAAAAACAAATTTAATTTCGGCGAGTTCAGGTTCAACAGGACAACCATTTTATTGGCCGCGCTACTTGGAACAGGATGTAAATGTTGCAAAGATTCTTGAATTGATGTATCGGAGGAGTTTTGCAATAGAAAAAAAGAATACTTTAATGGTGGTAAGTTTTGGCTTAGGCGTTTGGACGGCAGGAGTGTATATGCTAACTGCTAGTCGTTTTGTCGCTGCCAAAGATTATCCCCTAACCGTCATTTCGCCGGGCATTGATTTAGAGGAAACGATAAAGGTACTGAAGAATGTAGCCCACTACTATGAACAGGTTGTCCTTGTTGGGTTCCCCGGATTTGTGAAGGATGTTGTTGATTGCCTCGTGTCTGACAAGATTGATATATCAAAAATGAACCTGAAGGTTTTCACCGCGGGCGAGGTGTATACAGAAGAGTGGCGTGATTATTTAATTGCACGGACGGGGATGACTAATGAGTATAAAGACGTTACATCTGTTCTGGCTTCCTCCGAGGGCGGACTCATCGGTATCGAAACGCCGCTCAGCGTATACATCCGCCGTAAGAGCCATGGTGACGCAAAAATAAAGAGACATTTTTTTGGCGATGACACACTGCCTTCAATTGTACAATACAATCCTATCGCGCGATTTTATGAAGTTGTCAATCAGGATCTTGTATTAACAAGCCCAGGGGCATTACCGCTGATTCGATTCAACACTAAAGACAGAGGAGGAATTATGAGCTTCGATGAGGTACGCGACCATTTGGCTGGCTTGAAAGTGACAATGGATGATGTGGTTGCCGATTTAGGCGATGAGCCCTGGAGCTTACCGTTTGTCTATGTTTTTGGACGTTCTAATCTCACAGTGACAATTTATGGGGTAAACGTGTATCCAGAAAGCATTAAATCCTTTCTGCTCTTGCCACAATTTCATGACAAGCTCACGGGTCGTTTTAGTATGCAGTCAAATGTTGATGACTCACAGAATCAATATCTGGAATTTTTTGTTGAATTAAGCCCAAAGGTAAAAGAAGAAGCTGTAAACGCGGATGAATTATCAAGCGCTATCACCGATCACCTGCAAACAGTTAATAGCGAATTTAGAAAACTTAGTAGCTCAATAAATAGACAGCTCGTACGGGTGTATCCTCGGCAATTCCAAGATAAACGATATTTTTCTTCTAATAAACAAAAATTTGTAATAACAACACCACATGCTTGAGCAGCTTATACAAGAAAAACATTCGGTTTCAGATACCGACTCAACAAAACCTCAGCTTTTTGAAGCGGATGCTGTTTCATCCCAAAAAGCCTTGGAAGAGATGCTTGTAAAAGATAAAACCATTGAAGTTGTTGATCATTATGAAGATATGCTGCGTGAGCTTTTTACTCTTGATCACCCACAATTAAAAGCTAATAAAGTAAAACTCCAACAAGAGTTTGAGTCCTGGGCGCAGCGACAGCGCGATAACAAAGGAGGGTTTACTCGTAGTGGTATTTGGGCTTACTATCCGTGGCGACAACAATTAGTGCATGTAGTCCCAGAAGATGCGTATTATAGATTGCGTACCGCCCGTAATCATTTATTGGTCAATCAGGACGAACAACGCATCCTTCGGGATATCCGCGTGGGGATTATAGGTTTGAGCGTCGGCCAAGCTTCGGCGATGACTCTGACTATCTCGGGTGTTAGCAAACAATTAAAACTAGCGGATCCTGACATCATTGAAGCAACTAATCTCAATCGGATTCATGCGGGTATTGCTGATATTGGATTACGAAAGACAGTAAAGGTGAGTAGACTAATTACCGAATTAGATCCGTTTGCAAATCCTGAATTATTTTCCGAAGCAATCACAGAGGGGAATATAGATAATTTTCTTTTGGGGGACAATAAACTCGATATTGTTATCGATGCGTTTGATGATGTGCGTATGAAGACGCAGTTGAGAAAAGTTGCTCGTAAACAGCGCATACCAGTGATTATGGCTACGGACGTTGCCGATGGTGCTGTAATTGAAATTGATCGATATGATCTGAATCCTGATATGAAAATGTTTGGTGGTCGCATCGACGAACGCGAATTAGACAATTTACCCACCGAGGCGGACATAAAGGATATGGCTCAAATAGCCATGAAAATGATAGGAGTTCAAAATCCGCCAGAACGCATGATGGCATCCATTCGTACTCTCGGTACGGAAATAGCCGGTTACCCCCAGTTAGCCCTTGCTTCATTTCTTGGTGGCGCCCTTACTACTTATGTTATTAAGCAAATTGCGTTGGGAAATGATACATTGCCACCGCGAGTGGAGGTATCGTTGAGTGATTTATTTCATTAATTTATGTTTGGTTTAATTGTTACAATACTTTCGGTTATTAGCACCATCGCGTTGGCGGGAATTGTGCTTTCAAATAACCGACGTTCAGCACTGCATGTTTTCATGTTTTTGCTTTCATTGGGTCTCGCTGGCAGTATAGGATCAAATTATTTCACCACTTATTATACCGACGGATCGCATGTATTGTTATGGATACGCTGGACTATGTTTTTTGCTGCCTTAGCGATACCGAGCTGGTATTTGTTTCTGCGCAACTTTCCAAAGCACACCCTCGTTATTCCTCAAAGAACGGTTGTCATAGTAGTCATATCAACTCTTGCTGTTATGTTATTGGCGATTAGCCCCTGGATGTTTACCAGTGTCACAATCACTGATGGGAATGTTTCTCCACAACCAGGATTCGGACTGCCCATATTCTTTTTGGCATTTATTATTTATTTAATTCTGCTAGGTAAAGAATTTATTCATAAGTTCCGATCATACAAGGGGGTTGAACGAGCGCAATTAATCTATATTTTAATCGCGACGATAGTGAGCTTTGCGATCATAATCATGTTTAATGTTTTTGCGCCTTTGGTATTTCATTCATCGACACTGGTACCATTAACCAATATTGCCCCATTGCTTTTCACAATTATTGTTGCGTATGCCATTGTCAAACATCGTTTGATGGACATCCGAATAATAGCAAAACGGGCCGGGGTGTATGTCGCTAGCATCATTGTCGTTTTATTAATTGCGCTTCTTTTATACCGGCTGGAGACCGCGTATTTTAAGGAGAATATTCCGCCGGGATCATGGGGCCCGATTGTTTTATTATTTTCTCTTATTATTTATAATCCCATCAAACGGTATTTAGAACATATCGCGAATAAATACTTCTTTACCAGCCTCTACAATTATCAGGCAACACTCGAAGAACTTGGTAAAAGACTAACCTTTACTATCAATCTCTCTGAAATTGTTGATTCAATTATCAAAACAATTAAGTCAACCATGCATCTTGATAGAGCGGGTGTTTTACTTTATGACGAGCATTCTTCAAATTATAAAATATATCGCACCGAAGGGTTTACCGAGTCAAATGGTATTTCATTGGTACGTAATAATTTTTTGACCAGTTATTTAGTGCAAACCAGAAAGCCGGTATTGTATCAGGAATTGGAACAACTGAAGGAAAACGGGAATGGTGACAAGGGAGAGATCGCAAAATTAAAGACCAATATGCAGCGCATTGAAGCACACATTTGCTTGCCGCTTTTAGTCAAAGACAAGCTCATCGGTATTATTGTACTTGGACAAAAAGTTAATAAAGATGCATACACAAAAGAAGATTTACGTTTGCTTGAAGCTGTAGCTAACCAAGCATCAATCGCTGTTGAAAATGCTCGGCTGTATGATGAAATTCAAGAGTTCAGTAAAACCCTCGAAGCGCGCGTGGAAGAACAAACCGGAGAAATAAAAGAAAAAAATCTGCGTCTCCAGCAACTCCTGAAAATGAAATCTGACTTTTTATCAATCGCTTCCCACCAACTACGTACCCCGTTGACTGCAATCCGTGGGCTTCTGGCCATGCAAGCGGAAGGTGACCTAGATAAATTACCAAAATCCGAACAAAAGAAAGAACAACAGCACATGCTGGAATCAGCTAACCGTTTATCAAATATCGTAAACGACCTATTAGATGCTATGGAGCTTGAGGGTGGGCATTTGAACTTTCAATTCAAGGAAGTTGATATAACGGAAATATTGAACCAGATTGCCGAAGACCTGAAACCAAATTACGACAAAAAAGGCATTGCACTAACAATAGATATCCCCAAAGACTTCCCAACCATTGAAGCGGAGCCAAAGATGCTACACGAAGCACTGGAAAACATAATTGATAATGCTGAGAAATATACCAACAAAGGCGGAGTGACCGTAACACTTTCAAAGAAAAACAAGCATATGACTATCGAGGTAAAAGACACCGGTATTGGTATTCCAAAAACAGATAAGCCAAGACTGTTTGAAAAGTTTTCACGTGGTGAGAAATCATCATACCAGCACACCGATGGCTCCGGTCTAGGATTATTCATTACCAAAAACGTCATTACCGAACACCACGGTGATATTACGGTAGAAAGCGAAGGTGAAGGAAAAGGCACTACGGTTACCATCACACTCCCGACCATACAGCCAAAACGTAACGAGAAATAATTATATGGATCCAAAAAAAGCGAAAATTTTACTTGTGGAAGACGACCATATCTTGGTTGACATGTATCGTCTCAAATTCAAAATTTCCGGCCTTAATCTTCTCATCGCCACCGGTGGGTACCAAGGACTTGACATGATCAAGAAAGAAAAACCGGATTTGGTTCTGCTGGATATTAAAATGGATGATCTTGATGGCTTTGAAGTGTTAAAGCAAATGAAAGCTGATCCAACGGTAAAAGACATTCCGGTATTTTTACTCACTAATATGAGTGAAAAAGAAGCGTCAGATGAAGGCAAGCAACTTGGGGCGGAGCGGTACGTGATGAAAGCCAAACAGACGCCTGAGGAGATTGTGGAAATTGTTACTAATAGACTCAATAAAATATAACTATGACAACAAAACCAAAAGTACTGTTGATTGACGACGACCATTCGTTAATCCATATGTACACGCTTAAATTCACGCTTGATGATACGTATGAATTATTAACCGCCGATACGCCGGAGCGGGGATTGGAAATCGCCCGGGATGCAAGCCCAGATATTATATTGCTTGATTTGGTGTTGCCAAAAAGCGCACAATCGTTTGGCAATTTAAATAAAGAGATCGGCTTTCACGTTCTTGAGGAGTTAAAAAAAGATGAGAAGACAAAAGATATTCCTGTCGTTATCCTTACCAACCTGGATGAAAAAACACAGGGCAATGTCGAACGCGCCAAGGAATTAGGCGCGATTGATTATTGGGTGAAGGCGCATTATCAACCAGCTGAGGTGATAGAGAAAGTGCGGCAGTTAGTAAAAAAATAAAATTAAACAAGAAACTGATCGTATCTTTTTGCCCTTGACAAGGATATTGCTTTTGTTGTAAGGTTCTTTGATATTTAATGGGTCTTCAGAAAACATTAATGACTAAGATTAGCCAAAAAATTATTGAATTTTTATTAGACGGATTCCATGAATCTAATGCCTGTATTTACAGAAAAGAGGGTTTAAGAAAGCCCTTTTTTTTGTAGTCCTTAGCATTAAACTAGTTAGGGGCTATGGCACGTTGACAACTGAATAAATTCAAGAAAAACGATACAGATAAAGGAGTGAATCAGATGAACAAGAGAAAGGTTGTTTTAACGGGTGATCGTCCTACAGGACCATTGCACTTAGGGCATTACGTTGGGTCATTGCAGAATCGGGTAGAACTACAGCATACGCATCGGCAATATATCATTATTGCTGACACGCAGGCTCTCACTGACAATGCAGACGATCCGGCAAAAATTCGCAGGGGAGTTTTGGATGTTGCGCTGGACTACTTGGCCGTTGGCATTGATCCGAACGTCAGTACAATTTTTGTACAATCGATGGTTCCGGAACTTGCTGAGTTGACCATGTATTTCCTGAATCTTGTGACAGTTGCTCGTCTCCAGCGAAATCCAACCGTAAAGGAAGAGATGAAGCAAAAAGGTTTTGGAGCCAATGTTCCGGCTGGCTTTTTGACGTATCCCGTCAGCCAAGCTTCGGACATTACGGCTTTCAAGGCCAATCTTATTCCTGTCGGGGGGGATCAGCTGCCGATGATTGAGCAGACACTAGAGATCGTGCGGAGATTCAACAATGTCTACGGCACGGTCTTGGTTGAGCCGGAAGCGCTTATCTCGCGGGTTAAACGACTGCCGGGGACTGACGGTAAAAGTAAGATGGGCAAATCCTTAGGAAATGCCATCTACTTGTCCGACTCTCCTGCAGCGGTCAAACAGAAAGTCATGAGTATGTTCACCGACCCGAATCATCTTCGTGCCAGCGATCCCGGTAAAGTTGACGGCAATCCCGTCTTCAGCTATCTGGACGCTTTAGATCCCGATAGAGATGCGCTGGAAGAAATGAAAGCGCATTATAGTCGGGGAGGTTTGGGTGATGTGAAGGTGAAAGAGCATCTTATTGCCGTATTGGAAGAGTTACTCGTCCCAATACGCTTTCGTCGCGAGAAATTTGTCAAAGATCACGCTGAAGTATTCAACATGCTCCGCCAGGGCACGCAAAAAGCTCGAGCAGTTGCTGCTCAAACTATGAGCGAAGTTCGGAAAGCCATCGGAGTTGACTACTTCTAAGAACAAACCAAAGGAAAGAGGGTTAGTATTATGCCCGACATCGTCTTTACTGCCATGCAGGCAGTTCGAATGATGGTCGGTGACGATACTAGCCCCGAGCTGGTGATCGTCTCCGACCCAGGATCTTCTGGAGCGAGGGTGTTTATTATCCGGCATCCTCATAGTGGTCGAATTTACGCAGTCAAGTGCGTACAAAACGGTCGCGTTTCGTTGGTGGAAGAGATTGCCAGACGAGATATAATCAAGCCATTCTTCCTGGATCATCTGCCGGAAGTGCTGATGATTCAACGTCTTGGGGAGTACGAGGTTATGATTTCTGAATGCCGGGGAGAGCAAACCCTGCACTCATTAATCATTAATTCTCTGATGCCTCAGGATCAATTGAGGATAGTTTGGCATGAAGTTGTTTCGACTTTGGTTGGAACATGGCAACGGACCAGATATTATCCATTTATGGATATGTTGTGTCCGCGCTACTTCAAAGCTCGCTGTCAAAGAATCACCGACGGCGTCCGCTCCCTCGTGATAAATGGCATTAGGATTGCAGATTGCATATCCATGCCAGTCGTCATTAATGGTGAAGGATATCCTTCAATTGAAGATGCCCTTCATCAGATTGAGGCTGTTGGAAAGCCGCAGTTTGGCGTTACGTGTCATGGCGATCCTCAACCGAGCAACATCGTTGTTGATCAAAACCGTTTCTGGTCGCTAGTCGACTGGGAATGGTCTGGAAGACATCATGATTGGCGAGCCATGGTTAGTCATCTCTATGGATGGTGGCCAACACGGTGCTCAGTTCTGTTGACGAAACCCAGAATTAAAATCAGTCAAGGGAGACTCCACATCGACTATTCATTTGTGTTGCCAACTCATATCACGGCGTACCAACAAGAAGCTGTGTCGGCGTATCGAGAGATGTCTGAAAACGGCGACCACTCATCAAAAGATGCTGAAGATATTAATCGATATCTCATGGCACTCTATTTTGGTGAGTCGCGTTTCTTGCATCTTTGGGGCCGGCAATGTTATCTGGCGCCATTTCTTGCAGAGGCAGTTAAAACCGGCGCTCATCTTATGGGGCGTTCAGTTTTAGATGACTCATCTTTCATCTTCAACCCAACTGAAAGGAGGTAGCGACGTGTACCGTCAATTCATGAAATCACCAATTATCGATTTCATTACCCGTGCATTGCCGAACCTGCTTGTTGAGGTAGGCGTCAAGGACAGTCCACTCAATTTTTGGGTTTGCTACGGGAGCTTCGCGCTTAACCAGCATACTCCGGAAAGCGACTTGGACTTACTCTTTGTGCACCAGGAAACCACTCGTCCGACCAGGATACAAGCGAGACACCAAGACCATCCGGTCACGATCTATTCTCTGCCGCTCAGCGAATTCGTCGCTGATGGCACCCAAAGACGTTACGGGGGTTATTTCAGCGCTAAGTTACTTAATCCGTTTGTGGTCTTCGGTGGGTCGAATGATTCGGTAAATACTGTCTCAGAAGTTTTTGGCGGATTCATCGGCAGCTTTGCGGCGACTATTGCCAAAGAGCACGGTCGAGAAATTGGGACCAGGGATAACATCGTTGCTGACAGTATTTTGGCCTATTTGCGGTTATGCCCATCGTATCGGGCATACTTTCTGCGGTACTATGTCTCTCCGAATTTTGGTGAGATCTGGAACCGTATGAAAATCGTAATTCCGGATGCATTGACCAAGGCTCAGGCGACAACCATTCTGGCGAGGGACAGGTTTGAGTATTGTTCCGCGTTTTCGCCGGAGCAGTTTCACCTGCAACTCGTGGCTTGCGTTGCTCGGTTCTGGGCATTCGGTTCGTGCTGCCATGGCTGCAATATAAGCTTTCCCGACTACTACATTCAGAAAGCCCTCGGTTATATCCAAAGCAGAGGACTGGAAGACAGGTGTTTGGAAATGCTGGCATTCCTTGAACAGAAAGCCAGATAGGAGGTGATAATAATGGAGCTCAGTGAATTGCACGCTTCAATGGTCAGTCGACACCTCAAGGACCATGGGGATAAGGTAAAACAATTTGGCCTCATCCCATTGCTAAAAAACGAAGAAAGGCTCGGTGCGTTTGCCGATATCGCCGAATCCTTGCAACAATTGGGGGTTTGGGCGATGCAGCAGCCGACCTCAGTTATGGAAGCGATTCGTGAAGGCAGAGATTTCTTCGTTCTGGTAGGATTCAGACCATCCCGATTCCACCTTGGTCACATTACGCTGGCTCAAGAGCTGGCGTGGTATATGAGCCAAGGCGCGAAGCCCTTTTTCATTGTATCTGGATATGAGGCAGGTACCTCACTTTCAGCCAGTGAAGCACGGGATAAAGTTTCGGAATTCTGGCAAATCCTTCAGGCGGTGCAAGGGCGGGAGATTCCCGAGCCGGATCATGTGTACTCTGACAAAGAGTGCCTTGAACTTCGACTTTTGGAAGATCGGGTTGAAGAATGCGTGTCTACGCAAAAGATCCTTCAACTTTATGGATGGAAGAGCGATATCTCAGTTGCCGACTTACGAATAGCAACGATGAATGCCGCAGCCTTCCTTTTTCCGTGCCACTTGTTTCCCAAAACACCACTTGTCGTCCTGTCGGATATCAAGCAGATAACTCATGCTGAGGTTGCCAAAATTGTCGCTCGTAAGATAGGAATTTCGGTACCGGCATTCTCTTATCGGATGCTTTTACCAAGTCTCCTGGGACCTCAACAGAGAATGAGTGTCAGGAACGAGAATTCTGCTGTTTTTCTTGATGAAGGCGTCGATCGGATGTCAACAAAACTCCATAAGTGTTTTTCTGGGGGCCGCACGACTATTGATGAACAACGTAAAAAAGGAGGGGATCCATTTACTTGTTCGTTTTTCAAGGTTTGTAGGTTGCTCATCCCGGAAGAGCAGGCACGAGAAATGCTGACCGATTGCGTTTCTGGAAGCGTGATGTGTGGTGACTGTAAAGCTCAGCGTCTTAAACCGGCGTTGATGCAACTCGAACATTTGTCCAAAAGAACGAAACCAACATGAGGGGGCGGGAAGAAACAATATTTTCCACCCCCTTTTTAAAAAGCAGAAGGGAGAAATGGATTGCGATGATTAAGCTTCCAGATTCTCGTCAGGCATTTTTCTATGAGGATAGCTTTTTGCTCACCTGCCAGCCGAGCCGGATTGCTAAGATTTTGGCTCTGTATGAGGCGTATAAAATGCTGACGGCAAAGAGAGGTATTCTTGTAGAATGTGGTGTCTTTAAGGGCGCATCATTCTCGATTCTCACGATGCTACGTTCTTTATTGGAAAAAGTGGAGACGCGAAAATTAGTAGCGTTTGATACTTTTTCAAGGTTTGCAGAAACCGAGAATGTAGCAGACCGACAACTCCGTGTAGAGATTGAGCAAAAGGCCGGTCTTGATTGTATTAGCTCAGAACAGCTTCGTGAGACACTTGGATCGCGTGGATGCAGACTCGAAGAGAACATCGAGTTAATACCGGGTGATATCTGCAATACCGTCCCTCACTACGCGGAACAATATCCAACGGTTGAGATCAGTCTACTTAGTGTCGATGTGGATTTTTTTGAGCCGACCCAGACTATCTTGGAACACCTGTTTCCAAGAGTGATTTCTGGGGGCATTATCCTATTCGACGACTACGGAATTGCGGATGGAGAAACCCGAGCTGTAAGTCGATTTTTAGAAGAAACCGGCTACACGCTGCAACATTTCTCTTTCGCAAAACATCCTTGTTACTTGGTCAAAAAATGACGAAAGGAGATTCGGAATATGTTGAATTCAGTAAGAGTTAGGACGTCCCCAGCTGCCTTGGATTGCATTAAGGGCGAGCTGGATCGTCTGTTTAATCCGCCTTCACTAGATGCACGAGCGTTGCGTGAGGCCATCGCTGCAAAATTCCAACTTCCCGTTGCATGCATCGCAGTCGGTAACGGTTCTACGGAACTGATGAATATCCTGGCGAAAACCAAACAGGATAGGGAAGGAGAGATAATAATTTCCTCCCCATCATTCGTGCTTTACGAGCAACTAGCGAAGCTATATGGCTTTCGCTTGAATGCTGTCCCTCTTGACGGATATCGCCATGATCTTGGAAAGATCAAGCAGAGCGCCGGAGTGAACACTCGGATTATCTTTCTGGATAGTCCAGCCAACGTAACTGGATGCACTATTGACGACGCAGATTTTCTGGCATTCCTTGGGGGCTTGCCTGAAAAAACGATTGTCGTTTATGACAATGTTTACGCAGAGTATCAGGACCGGAGTTCTGAATCATTGATTCGTCACTTGGTTCTTGATAACCAGTCTTCGGTGTTGGTTTGCAGGTCTTTTTCTAAGGCCCATTGTCTATTCGGCCTAAGGATCGGATACATGTTGGGGAGAGAGGATCTGATAGAGCCAATCCGTCGTCATACCATGCCATTCAGTCTTGGTTCGCTTGCTCAATGTGCCGCTCTCGCCTCTCTTCAGGATGACGAAAATCTCGGAAGAAACGTGAGCTTGAACAATAGGGCCAAGGAGATGGTGTGTGGGTCGCTGAGAAATCTCAACATCTCATACGTTCCAACGCAGAGTAACGCGTTGCTGGTTAATTTCGGTGACGAAATTGGACCAGTTGAATCCCATCTCGCAGGGCGTGGTATAAGGGTGCGGGGGCAATCCAAGTGTGGAATCCCCGGGCATCTACAGGTCTTTTTGATCGATCCCGACTCAATCCAGCCGTTTATTGAAGCACTTGAAGAATACTTCAACAGGAGAATGTCATGACTGCACAAAAGACCATTTCCGTCTGTATTGTCGGCGGTGGTTTTGGAAAAAGGGTGTTGCTTCCTGTTTGTGAACAACATCCTCGTCTCCAAGTTACTTCTGTCGTCGTGAACAGAAATATTCCCGCGGATATTCAGAGAAGTGTCCCGATTTTCACCGATTTTGAGACTGCATTGCACAAATCAGAATCTGAGCTGGTTGTGATTGCTTCTCCGCATAATATTCACGAGCAACAAGTCAGGGTTGCTCTTGAGGCGGGAAAAAACGTGCTGTGTGAAAAGCCGTTGGCTTTACATCATGGTGCGGCATTCGCTCTATCCGCGAAGTGTACGGATCTTGGATTGATCGGTGCTGTTGATTACAGCTTCAGGTTCATTCCCGCCCGTGCTTATCTTACCGATTTAGTTCGTGCGGGGGAAATTGGAGCGATGAAAATCGTAAACCTCAGTTTCTTCAGAAACGACTTCAGCTCCTGGCCGAGCCGTTGGTATTACAATCGTCAGCAGGGCGGCGGTATGCTGTTGCTAACCGGTTCGCACCTGATTGATTCAGCACGATTACTTTTAGTTGCCCCGATCGTACAGCTATCTGCCAGCATCTTTGAAAGTGACGGCATCGATACCGGCTTTGCAATCATCCTGGAAGCTGAAGACGGCGCTGTCTGCCATATTACGGTTTCGCACCAAATCCCTGGATATGGCAAGCATATGCTTGAGGTCCACGGGACTGAGGGCAGTCTCTTTCTCAGAGAGGATGGTTTGGTTGTCAAAGTCGTCAATGGAGAACTGTTTCCACAACCTGTCCCCGAATCTTATTTCATCGGATTTGGCGGGCAGAAGTGGAGCGGTAATCCAAGATTGCAGCCAACTGCTCGCGTTATTGACGAAGTAGTTTCTGCGATACTTACTACGACTCCTCTTCAAGCATTAAGCTTTGCTGTTGCGGCCGAGAACCAGAAGTTGCTTGATGCAGCATGGGAGTCTCACCGTACACGAAGGGGGGTTAGTATCAATGAATATAAATGAGTCGAGAACGCTTGTGGTCGACTTTGACAGGACTATTCTTGATTCCGACAGGTTATATCAGGATCTGTACCATATCTGCGAAAACCACGGAATAGGGCGAAACCTCCTAGATCCTGCGCTTGCGCTGGTGCCACCGGAAAATGTGTTATTTAATTTTTTTCTGATGGTCCAGCGAAGCAAGGGAATCGAAGCCGCCAAGATTAGGCACTTGGTAGCAGAGTTACGGGCCTTTATTCGAACCAAAGGCCATCGGTATGTCTTCGACGATGTCAGACCGTTTCTAAGCTCAGCAATACAGGCAGGTTGGAAAGTGGTCGTCCTGACCTACGGTGATCATGATTTCCAGGTCGCTAAGCTTGCCGGGAGCGAGATAGGAGACCTTTGTCATCTCTTTACCGTCACCTCCACGCCTAAATGGGATCAATTAGAAATTTTCAACACATCGTCCGTTATCTTTTTGGATGACAACCCAAGAGATATTGATGGTGTTAAGGATCGATTTCCTCATGTGGTGGCCGTAGAGGTGAAGCGGCAAAACACTAAGTATCAAACAGCTCATTCGTTGAAAGCTAACCTTTCGGTCAATCAATTGCATTGGCCTTTGAGGTTTGGCGAATTGGGGTAGGGAAGTTCTTTCAAGAGAACGCCTACCCCTTTTATTTTCCGCCAAATTATTATACTATTACGTTATATGAAGAAGATTATTTTATCATCTCACGGATTTGAAAAGAATGTTGCTTTAAAGCAACAGCTTTTTGATTTGCTGACAAAACCGGCCGACCAACTTTCAGTCGTGATTGTTACAACCGCATCTGTCGAGTGGAAAGAAAAAAACAAGCACGCGGTTTCGGCAAAAAAATCTTTAGAAGAAATGGGATTCAAAAAGGTTATTTTTTTGGATATTGAATTTGAAGATCCGAATAAGCTTAAAGAGTTTGACGTTATATATATTAATGGTGGCAATCCATTTTACTTATTAGATAAACTGAGAAAAACCGGCGCTGATGCCATTATCAAACAATGCGCAGATAAGGTTATACTTGTCGGCATTAGTGGTGGCGGAGTGGTATTGGGGCCGAATATAAGTATTGTTGATTATTTCGATTCAAAGCTAAACACGGTTGGCATACAGTATTTCGCTGGTTTAGGTTTAACTGATATCATTATGTACCCGCATTACCAGGAAGTGGTCGAGGAAAAGATTAAACAATTTGAGTCTGAAAATAACTGCCGAGTTACCCGTCTAACCGATAAGCAAGGATTGATTTTAGTAGGAGGTGTCGCGGAGTTGTTTTAGATTTTGCTTGCTTAAAAAATTGCATGTAGCTTTTTATTATATTACGCTGAAGTAAGCCAAATGAGTCAAGAATTTATTCGAATGAGACACCCCTATGTACTGTCTCATTTGTCTCATTCTTACCATTTGAAAGACCGCCTAAAACTCCTTGAAAAAGACCCCAAAAGGTTCCAGACCGTAGTGGGGAGCATGGAAAATACCCCCGATTTTATTCGCTAAAATTTGTCTGAAGTTTAAGGGGACCTGGAAGGTTCGAACTATTTTCTATTCACTCGCGATTTCTTGCAGTTCCCGGGCAAACTCATAGAGTTCACTTTCAAGCTCTAAGAACTTTTTTGGGTCACTGCCACATTCAGCCTGAAGCTCACATCGTAATTGGTCTATGACCAGGGCAAGCTTCAGTACTTCGATATCGCTCATCTCACCAAGATGAAACTTGGTGAAGAGATGTTTGAATTCCTGAACGTTATCTTTATTAATGTTTGTCTTTGTTAGATAGGGTTCCAAGATAGGCACATCATTCGACCTTGTCCCTGATGAGCGTCCGGCCGCTCAAAGGATGATCTACCCAACTTGCACTACTCATCCTTTCACCAACCCACAAACTCATCAATTGCCGAATTCGACCACTTTTTGGCAAAACTGTTGATAAACTGAGCGTAGTATTGACAAGAGGCCTATTTCATGATAGGCTACCTTGTTATTTCTTGCTCCTTCCAATCCAAGCAAAATCAAGCCCCCGCCTTCTGCGGGGCAGGCAAGCGTCACCTTCCACTGAGAACAGCCTCCTGAAACGGTCTGCAAATGCAGGCCGCTAGAAGGCTGTTCTCAAAACCGATACATTGTTGAAATATCCACAGTGGATATTCAGCGATGATATCAAAACGTAAGGAGATGATACCATGGGGAATTCCATGACTACATCCATAACCAAAGGTCAAATCGATCATGCGCTTAGGCTGCTCCGTGATCAACTGGAGAAACACCAGGAAGAGTTGGTCTCGGAGTCGGTTCAGATCGTGCTCGGTCAGGACGACCTGGGCGCTGCACTGTTTACCGTGTTCCAAACTCGTGTTGAGGCGATTAGCCAGACATGTGTGGAGGAAGTCGATTACGACGACCCGCAATGGAAAACCATTGATGGTGATCGCTATACTTTCGTCGGCAATGTCACCGCCGCTGACTATCCCGAAACGGAGACAGGGAAAAAGCTGGTTCGCTTCCGCGAACTGGAATTCGACCACGATCCTTCGGATGACGAGGTGCTGGTAAAGGCAGCCGAGTTGAACTGCCGTCAGACTTCCAGAGCCGAGGTGGAAACGTACATCCGCAAGCGGTATACGCCTGAGCAGCTGGCAGAAAACCCCCGCATCGGCCTTATCGGCTCTGCGGTGCGGCGTAGCGGCGATCTTTCTCGGGCGTACGTCTATGGCTTCAGGGGCGGCGTGAAGCTGAACTGTTACTGGGCTGGCCATCTTTGGCATCGGCGGTGCCGCTTCGTCGTTGCCTGCAAGTAGTCCTTGAACACTTGGAATTTTGGGGCTTTTGTTCCCTTGGTTCCTCGCTTTTGACCCGCCTTACATCTCTGGTTTCGACTGGAGCATGTAAGGCGGGCTTTTTTATTTCTGAAAATGCATTATAATTATTCTGGATAGTAAACGATTCAGCCTGCGGCCATGGCTTCGGGCGGTTGAACTCTAGTACGTTGAGACTACCGGAATGTCCACGACTACGGTCAGGGGCAGCGCGTGTCTCACGATGCTTCGGAAACGAAGATATACTTGGTGCGATATATCAGCGGAGTAAAGGCTCCCGAATACAATTCAGCCCAAAGTCCCGCGTCCGCGGGACAATGGGCGGTGGAACGGACGGCATATCGCACATTATGGATCGGCTCTGCGGTACGGCGTAACGGCAATCTTAATCGGGCGTACGTCAATGGCAACAAGGACGGCGTGAAGCTGAACTGTAACTGGACTGACAATCATTGGAATCGGCGGTGCCGCTTCGTCGTTGCCTGCAAGTGTCTTCTACTCCTCTTTCTATTATGTGGGAGGAGTTTTCGATTGCAGCTGTTTTCTCCACCCGCCAAGCATCTTTCCGACTTCAATAAGCGGGCTGGTGAGCTGACCGTATCTTTTGGTATCTATCACTTTCATTTCCCAGGCTGTCTGCAAAAAGAATTTCAAGGCATCGAGCTTTGTCGATGCCCGCTCAACAACCACGAGCTTAGTCTGTCTGCTTGAATATCCGGCAAGCAAGATCAGCTCCAAGGTCTCGCAGTAGAGAGTGTCAATCTTTGCTCCAAGCGTGTAACGTGAGAGTCGTGGGAAATGTTGAAGTTGCGAATGCCAAACCTTATAGGCGTGAGCAACTTTCTGTACAATAGGAATATCGCCTGTAAATTCTTGGGGGGGGGGTAACATTAGAAGCATGAAAGCGCATTTGGCTCATACATTTGAAGAATTAGTATCTATTGAAAACCTGCTTGAAGCATGGCGAGAATTCTTGCCGGGAAAATCGAACAAGCGGGACGTGCAACAATTCCAGCGTCTCCTTGTCGATAACATTGTATCACTGCACAGTGATCTTGAGAATGGCACATTTAGGCATGGAGCCTACACCCACTTCAGAATTTCAGATCCCAAACCAAGAGACATTCACAAGGCGACGGTCAGAGACAGGCTGGTTCACCATGCTATCTACCGGGTACTGTACTCTTATTTCTCACGCACGTTCGTCGCTGATTCATATTCGTGCCAACTAGAAAAGGGAACACATAGAGCAATGAGACGGTTTCGTTTGTTTGCTGGGCAGGTGAGCAAGAATAATACCCAGACTTGCTGGGTATTGAAAGGTGATATTAGAAAGTTCTTTGCAAACATCGACCAATCAGTATTGTTGAAGCAGCTTGAAGAACGGATACCTGACACAAGGGTTATGGCCCTTCTTCAAGAAGTTATTCAGAGTTTCTCGTGGGTTTCGGGTAAAGGCCTTCCGCTTGGCAATCTCACCTCGCAGCTCTTTGTAAATGTGTACATGACACCATACGATCAATTCGTGAAGCACAAACTCAAAGGAAGATACTATATCCGTTATGCTGATGACTTTGTCATTCTTTCACAGGATCGAGAATGGCTTGAAGGTTTGGTCCCGCAGATTGCCGAATATCTGGATAACCAATTGACGCTCCATCTCCATCCGCAAAAAGTGTTCATCAAGACGTTGGCCTCTGGAGTCGACTTCCTAGGTTGGATTCATTTTCCTGCACACAGAATATTACGGACAAGCTCAAAGCGACGGATGCTAAAACGGATTGCACGTTATCCGGAATCACAGACGGTGCAATCATATCTGGGTATTCTGAAGCACGGAGATACTGAGAACTTGCGCAAGGAAGTGATAAACCAGGTTCACTTGTGGAAGGAGTGATCATGCACCTGAGTTGTCATTCTCGACAACTATTCCTCCCTCCTCAAGTTGAGCGAATTGGTTTAGGCTTCCTCTTGTATGACAACGAAGAAAACTCCAATTTGTAGCTGTACTTCTTACATAAAGTTCGAACGTCCTTCACTAGGCGGAGCCAAGCGTTTGCGCTTGGCGTAGGGACAGCAAAACAGCTGCCTGTTTTGCGTCTGGATGAGAAGGGTTGAACGATGCGGGAAAACCGCCGGTCAACCCAGGCGGCTGTGCCGGAATCTCTGCCCAAAGGGCAGATCCGCCTTTTGGGCGTACAGGCCCCGGAGGAAGTTGTCGTTTCTGACAACTTTTCCTCCCAACTGTGAATAACCACGTAATGACGGGGTATTTTTGTGTCTTCGTCAATTGCCTACTCAGGCAACTTTTCCTCCCTTCTCATTTCTTCTTTTTCCGTTTAGATTTCTTTCACCCGCAAGCATTGACAAATGGCTCCATCAGTGATAGAGTCACATGTTTGTCGTACCTTGAGAAATCGTAAATACCAATGTAACGCTTAGAAAGAAGGAGGGTCTCATGCCCGTGATCAAAGTGTGGTGTCTTCCCGATATCGGGGAGTCAAGATTAAACGTGCTCCATCAAGAGCTCGTTCGTGCGGTCAAAAATGTCCCTGTTCTCGGAGTAACATCTGAGAAGGACATTACCTGCTTGTTTCCTGCTGACATGATGCAGTACGGCCTCGGCACTGAGATAATCGTCGAGGTGACTGGCCTCTATGAAAAGCCGGAACGGACCGAAGAAGTTCGTCAGCATCTCGCGCGGGAGCTCGTCGACGCGGTTCGGGGACAATTTCCCGACACCGAACTCATCGAGTGTTTCGTGAACCCTTTTAACCCTTCACAGGGGTATGCCGATTCCCGTAAGGACGGTAAGTGAAATGCCGACCGTCCGCATCCAATACAAACCTGGGCGGGGATATGATGAGATCCTCGATCGTCTTGCCGATGAGATGCCGGGCATAACGGCTCCGCAGATGAATGTGAATGGCCGTGGTCTACATGATGGTGGCGTCGGCGAAAGCGAGATCATGGTCGAATTCTATGAATTCTCACCACGCGATCGCAATGTCAATGACATCCAGATCACGGTGATGGCTCATGCGTTTCCCGAACGGCAGACGCGTCTCGATGAGGCGACCAATGCAATCAGGGAAGGAGTCATGGCTATCCTTGCGGATTTCGACCGCAACGTGAATGTTGGTATTTCCATCTGGCTTGTCCAGATGGGCTACGCAACGATTTAGTTAGCCACCCCCTCGCAAACGAGAATCACTCTTTCGTTTCGGCGATAGGGTGGTTTTTGTTTTATCGTTTAAGTATCCACAGATAGTGGCCTTTTTCGGCAACTTTTCCTCCTCCCTCAAGATGAGCGAGCTCGTTTAGACTTCTTTCTATATGATAAAGAAGAAAATTCTAATTTGTGGCGATACTTCTTACACAAGGTTCGAACATCCTTCACTAGGCGGAGCCAAGCGTTTGCGCTTGGCGTAGGGTAGTAAGGATTCGAAGCAGGAGTGAGCGACGAATTAAATGAAGAAGTGAACGTTCACAAAACAGCCTCTGGCAGATTTGTGCTGAACCGGACTCAGAAATCAAGGTCCCTTAAGCCAAGGTGTAAGCTTTGGCGACGGGAAGCGAGGCAACTGCTTATCTTGCGTGAGTTGATTTAGATTTTGTGTTTGAAATTATTACTTGTCCTGATCTTGTTGAAGATAACTAGCAGTACTAGAGCGATTATGAATCCGATCAGAAACTTGATGAGAAACTGAGTTAAGCTACCTTGATAATTCGAAGCGAGATCGGTCGGGTGCATTACTGCCATCTTAAAAGAAACACAACCAGCGTCACCAGGAAGTGGCGGGCATGGGTATGTCACGTGCGTAAAGATGCTTGCAAACAATAGGCTAGCAATCAAACCCAGAAGGATCAATGTAAATAATTTCCAGCGTTTAAGCATATTTTTTTAGAGGCTGAACCGGAGAAGCGTAAGAGCTACTGAATTTGATGCGTTCTTCTCTTTGTGAATATAGTATACTCGGGATTTAGAAGTAATTGTATCCGTAGTAGGTGTTTGTATTACACCACCACAATGGAGAGTCAAGGATCCATGCTGAGACAGAGAACAGTCGCGTGTCGGACGCAGAGGTAGCCGAATATGTATAGATCCGACCGGAGTCGTAGTATGGTCCGCATTGTCGAATCAAGCGCACATACGCTACTTTGATGTGCCGTCCGTTGCACAAATCACTTGGCCGAAAATCCACGTACGCATGTACTCTTGCTCCACCCCAGTCCTCCCAACTAACGAAAGCCGGACAACGCGTCGCAGCCGCTGTCGTCGTGCTCGCAATCATCGACTGCGGTCCTGCACCGCGATCTCTTTCGATGTGAGTGAATAAGTACTCATTATTCACACCCACCTGTTCCGGCTGTTCGATCCGAGGCACTGTAAGTGAGATATCTTCATATAATCCCTGACCTATAGTCGAGGCCATTGCATGGGCAGTCCCAGAAAGACCTCCAATCATTGCTCCCGCGATAATGATGACGCTCATAGCTTTCTTCCATTTGATCCGGGGTCCTTGCTTTGGGAAAGACACCAAAAAATGGTGTGCTCGAATAAATGTCTTCTTCATATTTTTATTATTATGAAATGTTCTGATTCAAGAGTAGATCGATTGCTGGCTGGGATCAATCGGCTTATCCCCAGACGGCGCTCGCCGCGACGGCGCATCACAAACGAGTTAATTTTTTTGAAATAATCAAATATGTCGAACAAGCATCACAAAATACGAGTAATTTCTAAAATATAGCCCAGGAGTAAGCGACGAATAATATAACGAAGCGAATGCCACAAAACTGCAGGTTGCAAATTTGTGCTGCCCAGGACTCGAAATCCCTGGTTCCTGTATGATTTGCCGAATTTTCTCTCTAACTCTACAAGTAGGTGGATAAATTGAACGCGCTGAAGAGCTGTGTGTCATTTGACATTTTAGAGCAGATGTGGTAGACTATGGATTGGTAGGAGTCTACAATATTGAAAATATCATTAACGATGTCACTTATGAACCGAGAAGAAAAAAAGATTAACGACACGGAGGATGGTGATAACGGAAAAGATTTTACGTTTCCATCAGATGAAGAATTACCAGTGGATGGTGAGTCTCAAGCAGTGGCTACAGGCGAACAACAAGGGCCTGACACAGAACAAAAAAATACTGCAGCAATAGGGAAGATTATAGAAAAGCAAGAAGGCACGATGCGCGAGAAAGCGACTGACGAAGCGGTTATCGAAAGTTTTCTTGAAAAATTCGGTGATGGGAGGGGCACATTTTTTGATATCGCAAGGGAATTAAGATATGAAAGTGGTAAGGATCAGGGAGTCGCTGATTTTTCACGCGTTCTTGAAGCTGTTCAACGAAATACATATGATGGCATGCCAGAGAGTGAAGATATCGCGAAAGCAAGAGAGATTATTGAGGACAGTGTGGACAAGCAATTAAATTTTATGACTGCGCGCGAAGGAGTTAAAGATGCGTCGGGTAGTCCTGACACAATAAAGACATTTATACGTCGAATGGGCAAAGATGCTGTTGCGGGTGATCTAAAGACCATTGAAAAGACAGTCACAGCTCTTAATGTTCCAGAAGTGTATTTTGATCGTATTGAAGAGGTCCGTAACGCACTTGAGGAAGCGGCGTAATTTAGGCACATCGAACTCTCTTGGATGACCTTGAGAAGATAGCGGTTTATAGTTATAAACTAATTATAAAGATATGTCCATAGAACGACCAACGAATGCGAAAGAAGGCTTTCCCAGCGGTAATCAGGATCGCGGAACGGAATGGTTAAAGCTCGACCATCCAAAGAATCGGCCATGGGAGGGGTATGTTAATGAGTTTTACTCTGAAAAATCGTTTCAGAGAGATTTTGATTCAGTAATTGAATTTTGGGAGGAACAGGCGTTAAGTTCTGTTGAGGATGAGCTTAATTTGCAAAAAGACAAATATCCAAACAAGATTTCTGAACAAACGAAAGAGGCGATGATTGGAAATCTCAAATTATTGATCGTGGATGAGGCTCGCAGAATGTATGCGTCGTTGCTCGAAAAAGGGGAAAAACCAGGGGAGATAAAAACTATGCTGACGAATGAGGGTGGCCGAATGGGCTGCAAAGATATTATGAAAGAGGTCCTTGTTAAACAGTTGCTTATAGAACAGGGTGCCATCGCCGGAATTCAAGAGAGCAACCCATCAGAAATGATGAATGATGACACTTTTATGGGCTTAGTGAAAAATTCAGTAGGAGAACATTTTTATTCGGATGGAGACAGAATAAGTAAACTTCATTTAGATAAAGCATTGATGTTGAAAGCGTATGCATCGTCCGCGCACACATACGCCGCACTCGGTAACGATAGGGATCTAAAACGTGTTGCTGCTACTATGAGTGAGATATCACTGCAAAAAGACGTGACTGCAACAGACGATAGGCGCGATGAACGAAGTGCTTTAATTGAAAAGAATTTGAGAGGATACTATGGAGAATTTGATTTATTGGATGAGGAAGAAGAAGCAAATCCCTGATGAAGTTGGAGAATAATAAAACATGATTATAGTTATAACTGATTCGCTCGGAACAGGTGCTGCTCGAGCTGTGTATAAACTAACATCGAAACTAACTTTGGGTGAAGTTATTGAGCAACAAATCCAATCGATCAAAGTGTGGAGTATATTATTCAAGTTACGCGTTCAGCACGAGTAGAAAAAGTAAGAAAAAGTTAAAAAGACTGTGCGGAAGGATTTCGGATACAGCCTAGATTTTAGTATTTAATGCTGTGGACAAAGGGGCTTGCGCTCCTTTTTTGATATATGCTAAAATGACAAAAGAAGACAAAAGTTGACACAACAAAAAAAGACCTTTAGAATCCGAATATGGAAAAACTCATGACAATTGGTGAGGTTTCACGTTATTTGCGTGTGAGTGAGCGAACACTTTTCCGTTATATAAAATCTAAAAAACTAAAAGCCTACCGGATAGGGCAGTGGCGGGTATCCGAATCCAACCTAAAACAATTTTTAAGAAAAATGTCCAATGTATAATGCAATTCAAAAACGCAACATAGAATGTTTACCACAAAATGTTTTTATTGTGAGAAATAAAACTCACATTAATATCTGGGTGGGGCTGCTATTCATTTTTTCGATAGTAACAATTTTTCTTAGTTTAATATGATACAAAGGAGGTGAAAAACATGAAAATGAATATTATGGATTGGATTGCATTTGCGTTGGTAATTATTGGTGGTTTGAATTGGGGGTTGATTGGTATTTTAGATCTGGATGTAGTCGAGAAGCTTTTTGGGGACATGTCGACTGTTTCTCGAATTATCTATTCGCTGGTTGGTGTTTCTGCTTTATATTTGGTAATTGCTTTTTCTACAAAATGCTGCAAACACGTTCCAACGCAGCAAGTGTAGCTTTTTTGAATTTCACATAAGCAAAGACCCCTCTATATTAAGAGGGGTTTTTGGTTATTGAATTTTTTTGATCATGTATGTCCGGTCGAGCACATAACCCATTTTCGTGTAATATGGACGAACGCCTATTCCTGAAATCACCGCAAGACGTTTGAAACCTGATTGCCGAGCTTCTTCTTCCGCGTGTTTCATGAGGCGTTTTCCAAAGCCTATGTGTTGAACGGCAGTGTGTTCTGAGTCGACTGACATGAGTTCTCCGTAGGTGTGCAATTCCCGGACATGCGCTGTGTCGTTTCCGAGTATACTTGGGAATGTCTGTGGCAGAAAAAGGCGGACAAAAGCGTAAAGGGTCGCTCGGTCCGGACTTTCGAAACTGATAAATTTTTCAGTTCCGCCTGCAGACGGATATTCGCGCACAACAAGAGCCACATCTTTTTCTGTGACTTTTTTTGATCGGGCTTCCCGACAGCGGATACACTGACAGCGCGCACCTTGTTCTTGCAAAATTTGGCGAAGGTTAGTAACAAGATTCCCGTCAATAATGTCGTTTCCGGGAATGTCACGAATAAGCCGGTTGATGCGGACATACGGGGGAATTTTTTTCTTTATCTCAATGAGCAAATCATAGAGCGTTGTATCGTCATATGGTTTGTATTGGCCTTTTTTCCACCATTGGTAGAGCAGAGAATTTTGTACAACGACCGTTGGATAAATTTTTAGCATGTCCGGCTGAAAACGCTCATCATGAAAAAGGAGATCAAAGGTGTGCAGGTCTTTTTCAGGCGTCGCTCCAGGAAGTCCGGGCATAATATGAAACGTGTACTTAAATCCAAATTGTTTGATACGCCGCGTCGCTTCTGCCATCTGCTCTATCGTTTCGTCGCGATGAACCGTGTTGAGCACGTCTTGGTCAAGCGATTGAATGCCGATTTGAATGTGGGTGCACCCGAGTCGCCTCATGCGCCAGAGCTCGTCTTCTGTTATATGGTCAGGCCGTGTTTCAAGGGTGACACCAATAATCCGTTGCTCAGCAGTTTCGTTCATCGATAAAGCTTCTTCTATTGAAGTGCTTTTTTTTCCATTTGCAGCATCGAAGCATCCTTTTATAAAAGATTCTTGGTAGTCACGTGGATAGAAAGACCACGTACCGCCTAAAACGATAAGTTCAATTTTGTCTATGGTGTGCCCATTAGCGCGAAGCTGGGCAATTCTGCTTTTTACCTGCCTCACAGGATCAAATTCATTTTGCAATGCGCGTTGAGCCGCAGGTTCAGATGCAAGATAACTTTTTGGCATGCGCGCTTCGGTTGGACAGTAAATGCAGCGTCCCGGACAGGGGTATGGTTTTGTAAGAACCGTAATCGGCGCAACTCCCGAAAGTGTTCGGATAGAGCGCCGGCGTAAAAGTCGAAGAAGTACAATGTCTTCAACTACCTGGTTTGAATCCAGCAATTGCTTGTAGGCTCGAAGAAGGGTAGAATGCGAAACAAGCGGGATGTCATATTTAGTCGATAATGTCCGCTTAATAACATCAAGGTCATCTGCCGTTTCTGGTCGAAGCGAGATGACATCTCTCATAAGTTGTAGTTCAGATACTTTTTCCATGAATGATATACGTGCTCAAGAAATAATGCGGAGTCTACGCGATGTGTATAATAGTTTGACATACTTTTCTGATACACGTAACTCCCTGTGGGAAGAGCAGGCATTTTTTAAAGATTATGTCCGTTCGGGTATGACCGTGCTTGATGCCGGTTGCGGGAACGGGAGATTGCTTGAGCTTTTTGATGGTAAGAAGATTACGTATGTCGGCATGGACAATAGTGCCAAATTATTGGAAAAGGCGCAACAGTATGCGCACAAATTTCCCAATGTTTCCAGTCGCTTTTTTGAAGGATCGATCCTTTCTGTTCCGTTACCGGATTCGAGTGTTGACATTTTGTTTTGCATTGCAACGCTACATCATATTCCATCGCGCACACTTCAAATAAAAGCTGCAAAAGAATTTAGGCGCGTGCTGAAACCTGGTGGAATTTTGTGCATGACGAATTGGTATTTGTCAGCTCAAACAAAATATTCCACTATGCAGATTCGCCAACGCATTATGCACCCGCGTATGTATGCGGGTTTCAGCTATCGTGATTTTCTTATTCCATGGCACATGAAGGACAAAACATTGTATCGTTTTTATTATGCCTTCAGTCCTCTCGAGTTAAAGCGAGTGTTACGTGAAGCTGGGTTCTTGCAGGTTGATAATTCGGTAAGTTTTGGAGCACGCGATTGGTCCGGAATGAAGACAAAAAGGAATATTATTACTGTCGCCCGATCCGCACGTGGCTAGTTTTGTTGTGTTACAATATAGGTATGCCAGACATTCCCGCTCATGATCTAAAAAAGAGGGAGTTCCAATTCACTGCCTTACCAGCGTGTTTTCGTTCCGTTTGGTTTTTGGTTTTATGTATGGTCGTCATTTCTGGGCTGATGTTTTTTTTATTGATGCCAACCTACCCGATGCAGAATTGGGATGAGGGGATTCATGCACAGGTGACGCGCGAGATTCTTGACACCGGCGACTGGTGGACGCTTCATTATCAAGGAGAGCTTTATTTTCGAAAACCTCCAGTCAAAATGTGGATGACCGCGCCGTTACTCGACATATTTGGCGATCACGTATGGGTGCATCGCTTCTGGTCATCGATTGCCGGGGTAGCAAGTGCTGCACTGCTTGCTTTTTTTATATATAAAAAAGAAAAAGACCTTATAGCTGCGTGGCTTTCTGGGTTGATATTTATCAGCGGGCAGTTTATTTTTTATCACGCGTTTCGAACAGGTGAGACAGACGCACTGCTTATTTTTTTCCTTTTGTTTGGTTTTTTTGCGTATTGGAAAGCATCTCAAAAGCCCTGGTGGTTTATTCTTATGGGCATTTCTTTTGGTTTAGGAATTATGACGAAATCACTCGCTGGAGCGATCGGTCCGATTGTCGTCTTGCTTGATGTGGTTGTTCAAAAAAACTGGTCGGTGTTTCGCTCGAGGTTTTTTTGGTCTGGCATTTTTTCGTTTCTGATAGTCGTTTTGCCGTGGCACCTTTCAATGCTTTCAATATATGGAAAACAATTTTGGGACGAATACATTGGTTTCCATGTGGTTGATCGAACATTTACTCAATTGTATGCGGACCTTCCGTGGTATTGGTATGGCAAAATGTTAGTGCAGAGATTATTTCCTTTGTCTTTCTTTTTGATTGGGGCTTTGCTTGTGCCGTTATGGGATTCTTTTCGACGAAAAAAACAAAATATTAGTTTGGTTGTGCTGTGGTTATTTGTGTCACTTCTTTTATTTACGGTCGTGAAGACAAAATTTGAGTGGTACATATTGCCCGCATATGCTCCGGCAGCTTGGATTATCGGACGCTATCTTTCAAGAGTCATTCGTGAACAGACGCAACCATTTTTATTGGCAACATTTGGTGCATCTGTGTTTCTTGTATTCGCAAAAATCCCGAGTGCAATTTTACCCGGCGCAAAAACATATTGGTTTTCCCTACAGGCATACATTCCTGGGACAATCCAAAACAGCATGTCGAATCCATACGTATGGTCAGCTTTTTTTATGGTACTGCTCGCGATACTGTATTGGATAGTACGAAAAAAAAACACCCGTTTTGTAGGCGTACTTTTTATACTCCTTATACTTCATTCCCTTGGATTTGCGTTTGGACGAAATGCCGGAACGATTTTTACAGAATCACACACCTCAATTTATCAGCAGATTGCAAAGGAAGTGTCCGAAAAAAAACCTTCACGCGTTGTTACGTATAAAACCGATCTCTATGACAAACCAGCAGGATATTTTGAACTCTATGGAGTTGTGCACGATATTGTGAATGTGAAAGACTCTTCTGCCGATTTTCAGAAAGCGATTCAGAAAAAATCAATTGTTATTACTTCAGTCGATACAGAATTTGAAGGTAGGCCATTGATTGCTCACATAGATCAATATTACATCTATGGAGAATAATAAAAAAATGTACGTTATCGAGCCACGCGGTTTTTGTGCTGGCGTTGATCGCGCTATCGATATCGTGGAACTTGCGTTGGTTATACACGGAACGCCGCTGTACGTGAAGCATGCTATTGTTCACAATACGCACGTCGTCAAAAACTTTTCAAACAAAGGAGTAATTTTTATAGATGACATTAATGAGATTCCAAAGGGATCAACGGTCGTATTTAGTGCGCATGGAAGCTCCCCAAAAGAATTTGAGTTGGCTCGCGAACGCGAGTTGCATGTCATTGACGCGACGTGTCCATTGGTTGCAAAAGTTCATCTTGAGGTAAAACGATTTTCTAGACTTGGGTATGATATTATTATGGTTGGGCACAAGGGTCACGTAGAACCCATTGGAACTCTTGGGAACGCAGGCGCTCCTTCGCATA
>Ga0265297_10001754_pt1 | contig 48376 bp, 49 predicted proteins | sample Munlanlwell13791_FD_192502 | JGI IMG/M metagenome (GOLD analysis project Ga0265297, IMG submission 192502) | Leachate microbial communities from a municipal landfill in Southern Ontario, Canada - Leachate well 137-91 | ecosystem: Engineered > Solid waste > Landfill > Unclassified | place...
AATGGAAAAATATGTGGTTATATCGCCATCCGAAAACCACCAGGTCAACTCACAGTAGAAGAGATGAAAAAGCTGTATATGGGTATGATTGAGTCAGAGAAATGCGAACTAAAATAACGAAGCAAGACCAATATGCTTGGGTATCACCTAAATATGACCGATTATATTAGAACGAGATGCTATAATTATGGTTAACAGGACGGTAGTAAGTTAATGATCTATAGACAAGATATGTATGAGCAAACAAAGCATTTGTCTGTTTTATTTGTTGAAGACGATGTGCAGTTACGCAGACGGACAGTTGAAATACTTGAAGAATATTTTTATTGTGTTGATTCTTCAATGGATGGAGTTGATGCTCTTGAAAAATATAAATACTATTATGATTCCAAAAACACTTACTACGATCTGGTAATTTCCGATATTCTAATGCCTAGGATGAATGGAGTCCAGCTTGCTGCCAAATTGTATACTTTGCGTGAAGACCAACCTATCGTTATCATCTCAGCACACACCGAAACCCAATACCTCCTTGCTCTGATTAATCTTGGAGTAGCACAGTTCATCACAAAACCGATTCAATACCAAGAGATGCTGGATACTCTCTATAACGTATCTCTAAAAATAAATTCAGTACCGAAGAAGCTTCTTAAACCGTCTCATATTATTTCTCTCAATGAGTCCATTGTCTGGGATAAAGAGAAACACATGCTTCTGAATAACGGTGTCGATGTTGCCCTGACCAAATATGAAATTTATTTAATGAGTATTTTAACCTTGAAATTTGAACAAGTGTGCAGTGCGAGTGAAATTATTAATTACTTTTTTCTCCATGATATTGATATAAGTGCTGAAAGTCTCCGAGGGATGATGATGCGTCTGCGGAAAAAACTTCCCGAAAATACCCTCTCAAGTATCTATGGTATGGGATATCGTCTCTGCAGTATTTAGGGGAAGAGTGACCGTAAATAGTGTTCCGTTTTCAACATTTGAAACGGTGATCTTCCCCCCCATTTTAGTTTGTATAATCGCATTGGAGATATACAGACCGATTCCGCTCCCTTCACTTTCCTTTTTTGTCGTAAAATAAGGGTCAAAAATCCGTTCGATGATATGTGACGCGATTCCCCCGCCGTTATCCGTGATGGTAATCATAGCCTCCGTTTGATTTGCAAACAGATGAAGGGTAATCTGCGGATTTGTCGGATGGTTCTCCAGCAGAGCATCACGGGCATTTTGCAGCAGATTGATGATAACTTGTTTAAATTCACTGGGTGAACCCATAACCATCAACGGTGTCTCGGAATAATTCACGTCAAGTGCAATACCGTTAGCCTTGAACATTCCAGATAGAAGACGCAGAGATTCTTTTAGCGGTTGGTTCAAATCAAAAAGGATATTTTTTCGGTCTGGTTTGACAAAATTGCGAAAATCGTCGATGGTTTGGGACATAAAGAGAATCTGTTCCATCGAATCGGCAGACATTTTTCGGATATAGTCTCCATCCACTTTTCCTTTTGAATACGCAAATTGGGCATGTTGGATAATGACTCCGAGCAAATTGAGAGGTTGACGCCATTGATGGGCGATATTGTCGATCATCTCTCCCATGGCTGCGAGTTTGGATTGCTGAAATACCATCGCTTTTTGGTATTGGATTTCGGCTTCACTTTTATTAAGAGCATCGATAAATCTTTTTTTATTGCGATAATCAATAAAAAACATGAGTAGAGACAAGACAAAAAGGTAGGCGGACAAAGGAATAACAAGATAACCGATTGAGAGATAGAGATGGTATTGCCAAGCTATGGCGGTAATAACACCTGCCAATACGGATACGGTAAAATAGGAAAGAACAACACTTAGATACCGTTTTCGTATCATTTGCACCAATAGCAATACGCCGATTAGGAACGAAAGGGTGATATTGAACGGTTGATAGAGTGAGGGCTGAACGCCCAAATCATTGTTTAAAATATTTTCAACCATTGTTGCGTGGACGAACACTCCTGAACGGACAGATCCGTCACTCATCGTGTACATGCTATCCAGACCAAGAGCCGTAGAACCGATGAAGAGATATTTGCCTTTTAATCTTTCGGGATTTATCACACCATTGAGAATATCGACTGCCGAAATTCTTTCATACTGATCAAACGGATAAAAATAAAGGAGTGTATTGCTGTGTCTGTCAACAAAAAAACGGTTACCGTCAACGTCTAGTTTCATACCGCCCAAAAAAGGTGAAGCCGTATCAAAATGAATTCCAGGACTTACCGAAGCCGTTGCAGCCAACCCCAATGTCGGAATCCATACATCCTGATGGCGCATGGCTAAGGATAAACGTCTGAGTATGCCATCACCATCAGCAGTCGCATGGATATGACCTATCCCCTGTGATCGTTGCTGAAAACGGGGCAAATTGCACACCAAGTCATCTAAATTATATAAATCTGCATTCTGGAGAGTATTGTTATACGTTACGGAACTTGGCAACATGCACACACTGCTTTGCCTATCGGTATTAGAAAATACCGGTAAAACCATGGGAGAGTGACCGATTACATCGGACAAAATGGTGTCGTTGTCTTGTAACGACTCAGGGAGCCCGTTAATCGTGATATTGACATCTAAAACCGTGCGGTAAAATGATTGAAGTGTTATCGGAGAGGTTCGGTCATCCTCAGCAAAAATCATATCCAGTACGATTGCCGATGGATTGGCCTTTGCCATAGTATCGATCAGCTTGGCGGTGATGATTCTAGGCCACGGCCATTGACCAAGTTCTTTTAGAGTTTTATCGTCGATTTCCACAACGACCGTTGATGCAGGGGTATGGGAGGAAGGAAAGGTATGGTTTAGCCGGTCGTAGAGTTTGTAATCGAGATAAGAGAGTAATGGGCTATACCACCAAAAAAGAAAAAAAAAGAACGTTAGGAGTAACGATCCTCCAATCAATAGCCGGTGACCCATTAATTAGCGCACTGTCACTTCAAAACGACGATTTTGAGGTTCGGATACACCATCTTCTGTCGGGATAATAGGATCGTTTTCTCCATACGACATGACAGAGCTGCGGTCTAGTTTTACATTACGCTCCAAGAGATATTTTTCCACTTCTTTGGCACGCTCTAATGCCAAAGCATAGTTTTTATCGGCATCGCCGGCACGATCGGAATGACCGATAATATCGACTGCTGCAGGGTCGCGTGACGTGATCAGACGGATCAGCTCATTGACTTGATTTTTCGATGATTCAGTCAATTCAGCCGTTCCTGGTTCGAAGTGGAACAGCATGGATACGGGTTTAGTTGGGAGCATATCCAGTTGCTCAGCGTATTTCTTACGTATTGTATCCGGATCGCCTTTTTCAACCGAAGAGGGTTTTTTATCTTGAGCCAGCAATGTCGTATAATAATACGGTTGATCCACTATAGCGTTCCCTCCATTGGTTGTGACGACAACGGCATTATGCGACGACTCATTATCGAGTAAAATGACGGTGGTTTTAGGTTCGTGAGTGAGTAAAGGGAGAGATAAAATAAGTCCAGTCCAAATGAGCAGCGGTTCCATAATTATTCAGCCTCCACGATAAATTTGGTGCCACGAATTCCGATAATTCCCTGCGGTACTTTAATAGTCACTTTTTCAGGTGCCAATTTTCCGATTTTTCCTGATTCAAATACAATCGTCCCTTTTGGAAGACTCAAATTAAATCTAAAATCTTTTCGTGCAGGAGCAAAAAGATAATCATCAATAATAAACATACTGTTAGATCCTACGGCAATACGCGTTCCGTCGTTAAAAGAGAGTCCTAGATTGGTACTTTTACCTGTCTGAATTCTATCTCCCTTAAAAAGATGGTCCCCTTTTTGGATGGGATGGAGTGTATTCTCTCGTTTTACAACGGCATCACCTTGAACATTTTTAACAAAAGCTACAGGGGCAGAACCCCATACACACAGGACAAATCCTACAATTATAATAAGTAATTTCATTATCACATCCCTTTTCTTGATCTTAAAGTTATTGTCTTTTACTAATTATATTCATATCTTCTATTAAATCAGTTTCATTAATATATCCCATCGCACCGGAAGTTTGTTTCACATAGGCAATAACAGCTGATGCTGTTGCAAACTCTTTTGGTGGAGTCCCTTTGCCAATATACTGTCGAACGGTCCAGTAGGCTATGTACTGTTCATCATTCATACCGAGAAATTTTTGTAAAAATCTATTTTTAACCTCTTGACGCCCTAAATGTATGGGGATTACATTGATAGAATCGATCACAATCATTTTCCCTGTAAACACCTTTGCTATGGTTTTTGTATCCATGCTCGGAACATTTTTATTGGCAATCACAATGATATCCGCACCTAAAACTGATCCTAAAGTAAAGAAAATAATAATTAATAGTTTCATTATTTCCCTCCCTTAAAACGATATACTGTACGAAAGTGAATATACATTGATCGTCTGTTTATCCATTCGTTCGGTATTGGGATTGTCGATCAAGAAGTTGGAAACCGATCCGACTTTCGCATGCATCCATTCGGCTTTGATCTTTTGGAGCGGTGTAATGGCGTAGGAGGTACCTACCGTATAGCTTTGCTGTTCGGAGGCTATGACCACATCCGCATATTGGCGATTGACGGGTAAAACCTGATTAATGGGATCAGAATCGAGGTTGTTATAGAGATTTTTCACATTATCTTTTGTTTTTAATGTCGCTATCGTGATATAGGGTGTCCAACTGTCTATTTTTTTCGATACAGAGAGATACCCACTCTGAGCATTTGGACCGCTGTCAGCGCCTACCATATTGCGCATAGCGAATTCGCTGATCAGACGATATCCGTTATCCAAATCTATATCGGCTCCGATTGTAAAGGCAAGTATACTACTTTTGTCAAAAGGGGCATCTGGTTGGTAGTACGGGTATGGATACACCCAAGAAAGAGGAACCGTCGTACTTGGCTGCAACGAAAAGTCTCCAGCCAGTTCTCTCCCGTTTTCTGTTACTTTGGCTTGATAGACTCCGAATCGGAACCGGTCATTTTTTCCCCTCTCATAATTGACCGTAAGTCCGACAGTCTTGTAATCAAGTTCCCAGAAATTGACTCCTTCAGGGTACCCTCCATACGCGCTCAAATCATCGCGAACATAAAAACGATAGGGTTGATTGTTTGCTTGAGCATAAAAAAGATCAACCGACAACTCTCCATTGTCTACATCAAACGATTTCGTAACGATAGCACCGATACCATCGTTCACGGGACTAAGTGAATAAACTTCATGCGGCAATCGTGCCATATCGTAGGTGACGCCAACGTCCATATTTTGACTGTGCAGATACAGTGGAACCCGTATTTTTCCCATACGAATGAGCCAATCATTGGTAGGGCGATATGACAAAAAAGCCCATGCCAAAGAGGGTTCCCATCCGCTATCACTATCATCTCTTGGTGCAAATTTCCCTTGAACGGTTGCGCTCCATTGGTCATCAAAACGAATATCCGTTTGAACCCCGAAAACACTATCCCGTTTCAGCGTTCCCTTATCATTAATAAAACGCTGATAGTTGTACTCTTTATCCGAAATAGCTCCGCCGATCGTACCAAAAGCGGCTACTTGTGCATCAACCCCGTATAGCATCGATAATGATGTTAGAAAATACAATCCGATAGCCGATACATATTTATTCATCTATTGTTTCCTCTGTCCAATGAGTCACGATATTTTTTAATATTGATGATCAACGTTTCAAAGTCTATCCGAAAACAACTCAATTCTTCCACCGTTACCGTTTTATTTTTAAATTTATCTTCGATACCGATAACTCTTTGATACAACGTTTCTGCTCCGATCGTACCGAGTAATCCTCCTTTAAGCGTATGCGAAAGCTTCTCACCGGATTCAAAATCATTCTTATGCAGACATGCCTCCAGTTCTTGACACGTATGCTCATAATGTACGCTAAAATCGTTGAGCAATCCAAGATATAACTGGAGATTGTTATTGGTGTTCTTTAACCCTTTTTCCAAATTGATTCCGGCGAGATCAACCGATGGATACGCCATCGCTGCATCTGCTTTCGATTGTTCCATCGCTTCGTGTCGAGGTGCATATTTCGACATTATCGCAAAAAGGTTCTCCGGATCAATCGGCTTACCTAAATACTCTCTCATGCCGATCTCTTTACATACTTGTATCTCACTCTCAACCGTATGTGCTGTCATAGCGATCACAGGTATATCGGCGTACAAGGGATTTTTACGAATCTCTTTAGTGGCTTCAAAGCCGTCCATAACCGGCATTTGCAGATCCATTAATATCAGATCAAAATAGGTACTTTCACGATTCGAGAGTATTTGTAATGCCTCTTGACCATTTTCAGCGATCGTCACTTCTATCTCTTTCATTTTCAAAAGTTCCACCACAAGTTTTTGGTTCATCTCATTGTCTTCCACCAATAATGCTCTCATGTTTCGAAGATCGGGGTGATTATGCATAGGTACCGTTTGAGTCTCATCTATTTTTGCATCTCGATAACGAGTATCGGTCATGAGCTCCAGTTCAAACATACTTCCAGAACCGTCTTTGCTTACAATACTTAACGTTCCACCCATAATTTCAGCCAAATGCTTACTAATGGCAAGCCCAAGTCCTGTCCCTCCGAATTTTCGTGTTATTGAACTGTCTGCTTGTACAAACTCCTGAAAAAGTTTGGATTGCTGTTCCAAATTTATCCCAATTCCGGTATCTTCGACCACCATACGGACAAACAATTGTGTATCGTTTTGCATATAGGCATGTGTGGACAGTTTAACACTTCCCTGATGGGTGAACTTAATCGCATTGGAGAGTAGATTGTTAATGATCTGCCCGATTCGAAGAGGATCACTGATCACCCAATGCGTTTGACTGATTGCAGCGATATCTCGTTCTTTATAAATAAGCTTTATCCCTTTTTCATCGGCTTGATACCGATGCAGTGTAACGATATGATGCAGTAATTCCTGCAGATTAAACGGTATTGCCTCAATCGTAATTTTCCCCGCTTCAATCTTTGAAAAATCGAGCAAATCGTTGATAATACCCAATAATGATTTTGCGGCAAAGTCGACATGATCGATATATTCTCTTTGTTTGGGAGAAAGTTTTGATTGAAGTGCCAAATACGCCATCCCGATAATCGAATTTAGGGGCGTTCGCAGTTCATGGCTGATATTGGCCAAAAACATTGATTTGGCTTTTGTCGCCTCTTCGGCAATTTTTTTTGCCTCTTCCAATTCCAAACGATTTTTTTCTCTGTTGGCAATATCCTCAAAAATATCATTCGCCATACGGTTAAATGTAAGTCCAAGTTGTTTTAATTCTTCCAGCCATGTTGCCGCATTGATACGAAAAGAGTAGTCGCTGTCGGTTATTGTTTGAGCGGCATGCGTCAATTTCTCAATAGGAATCAAAAGCAAACGTTCAACTTTCAAGAACGATGTCAACGTTACGAGAACAGTCAAAATCGCAAAGCATAAAGCCAATAAAACCCATCTCTCAAGCTCTAATACCGATCCATTGACCATACTTTGCGTTCTTCTATCGGTTTGCGAAACCAACTTTTCTATCGCTTCATTTAACTCTGCGTTTAATAGCTGATAATGCAGGCTGTAAATCAGTTTAGATGCAAACTCCAAATCCGGTTTTCCATCTTCGATAAACGTTTGCCCTTTCGCGTCATAAAGTCCTTGTGTCGCGGCAAAAGCAATTTGCTCAATCTGCTTTGTTTTTGCCGTTAACGAAAAAATCTCTTGTAAGGTTTTAAGCTCCTGCTCGGAGAAATCTTGCCGTTTCATCTGCTCCGTAATGGAAAGTGCCAGAGTTTTGTCTCGCATGACATGCGTAACCTTTTCAGCTATCACCATATCCCAATAAACGGATGTTTTATAGTTGTCAGGATGACCTTTTACCCCTTCTTGAATGGCTAAAAGATCGTAATAATAGATGAGATATTTAGGATCTGCCGTAGCAATATACCCTTTAATCAATTTGTTGAGTTGGATCATCTGAATACGAAAATCACTCACCGTGTTCATGGCCTTTTGACGATTTTCCTGAGTACTGATCACAGTACTGTTCATACGGTAAACGCCCCATAACGACACAATACTTAATAGCATAGACGTTAAAACGACACTTGAGGCAATTAGAGATATTTTTCGTAATTTCAAACAAATTATCCTTTTAATAACCCTTATATACTTTGATCTATTTATTAATTTTATTAAGTATTAATAGTATTTTATACAAAATGCAGAGATTAGTATATTCTAGCTTACGTTCTATAAACAGTATATTAAGATATTAGGAAACTATTAACTGTTCGTGGGTTACAATGATGGTATGAATAAAATATTAATGATAGAAGATGATCTTGAGTTGGCTGAGATATTAACTGAGTTTTTAGAGCAGTACGATTTTGAGGTAACCACTGAGGATGATCCGTTCAAAGCGCTTAGTATCCTTAAACTTGAGAAGTTTGATGTGGTGATTTTGGATTTGACGTTGCCTGGGATGGACGGTTTAGAGGTATGTGAAGCGATTCGTGCACGTCAAAATATCCCTATTATCATCTCGTCAGCACGTTCGGATGTAACCGATAAGATTAATGCATTGGAGTTGGGTGCGGATGATTATCTCCCAAAACCCTATGACCCAAGAGAACTTGAAGCACGTATCCACTCGGTGTTGCGCCGTTATGATGCGGCATCACAAGCAGCGGCAGAGAATGAGAGTGATTTTAATCTCAATGAATCTGCCATGCAGATCAGTTACAAGGGGAGAACCTTGGATTTTACCAATGCGGAATACGGCATCCTCGCCCACATGATTAAAAAGCAGGGGATGGTTGTTTCAAGAGAAGACTTGATTCACAATGTAAGTGCAATCAACGAAGACTCTTCGAACAAAAGCATTGATGTGATGATGGGGCGTATCCGCAATAAGCTTGGGGATAAAGCTCTTGTTGAATCGATCCGCGGTATCGGGTACAAGCTTCTCAAGTGATAATTAGACGTAACGCCGTCTTGCTGACGGTTCTTTTTGCCCTTGCCGTCACCGTTGGGAGTGTTAGTACTACGTTTTATCAACTGTATCAAACGAACCGTGCCAAACATACAGACAACCTTTTTAGCAAATATTCTCTGATTTCCCAAATTTACAATAGTTTTTTGCTCAAACAGATTTCATTGCCTATTTTGGAAGCCAATCTCGCTGTATATGATTTGTATGTTGTGAATGAAGCAGGATATAAGAGTGTTACCGAACACGCTTTGGTGCTCAAAGAAGAGGGACAAGCGGTCTCGCAACATATCTCCTTTGAGACCCCCTATAATGATTTGATTGTCAGTCAAGTGTATGCGAGAATGCTTCAATTTGAAGGAAAAATATATTTTTGGATTCAATCGGATCATCACTCGATTCTTTTGGAAGATCGCAGGGGGCAGGGATATGCTCCATCGTATTTACTGTACGCATACGGAACTATTTTACTTATTTTACTTTTTTCTTTTGGTTTGATTATTATTCGTATCGCTCCTCTTCGACATTTGCGTCGTCAAATTGCCCGTTTTGGAGAAGGGGACATGGGGGTACGGTTTCATACGAATGGCGAAGATGAGATTGCCTTGATCGCCAATGAACTGGAGACGGCACAAGGCAAGATACGTTCTCTAATTGAATCGCGAACGTTGTTTTTACGGAACATTATGCACGAGCTCAAAACACCGATTGCCAAGGGGCGTATTGTTACTACAATGATTGAGGATGAAAAACAGCGGGGACGCTTTGTCAGCATTTTTGAACGCCTTGAGAGCTTAATAGGTGAATTTGCTTTGATCGAAGAGATCAGTTCCGGTTCGCAGTATTTGGAAAAAAAAGAGTATCGTTTGATTGACATTATTGACGGTGCGATTGACAGTGCGATGGTAGAGTACGATTGGGTAGAGTGTGATGTGGATGCCTCGGTTAAAATCGAGGTGGATTATCGGTTGTTTGTAACAGCGATTAAAAATCTAATTGACAATGGAATCAAATATTCTCCCGAGAAAAAAATGTCGATTTTTATGGAAAATGATGAGATACTTTTTAGCAATCTTGGAGAGCCGCTTCGCAAACCTCTCTCTTACTACATCGAACCTTTTACCAAAGATCAGCCCACCAAAGACAGTTTTGGCTTGGGACTTTACATCGTCGATGCGATTTTGAGAGAGCATGGCTATGTGCTGGCTTATGAGCGACGCGAAAATTTAAACTGTTTTATTTTTGTCCCCATTAAACCAAAAAGGAAATAAAAAGTGAAAGAAATACTTATCACGAATGACGATGGATACGAATCAGAGGGATTGTTGGCACTGATTGATGCACTTAAAGATCTAGGGCATATCACGGTTGTTGCCCCTTCCACGGAAAAATCGGCATGCGGACACTCTTTGACGCTTACTAGACCGCTTAGTTTTATTAGTGTCGGGGATGATTTTTACAAACTCGATGATGGGACCCCTAGTGATTGTATTTATTTGGCTCTGAATTCACTTTTTGAGATACGTAAGCCTGATCTGGTTGTGAGCGGGATCAATAAAGGCTCTAATATGGGCGAAGACATTACCTATTCAGGAACGGCGGCCGCAGCTATGGAAGGGGTACTGCAAGGTATTCCCTCTATCGCGATATCCCAAGTGATGGATTTTACGCAAGGCGTAGGAGATTTTGCACTGGCTAAAATGGCAATTCGGAGTTTGGTTGAAAAGATTTTTGAGGGGGAATTTCCTCTCAATGAGCGAGAATTTTTAAATGTCAATATCCCTTGGGATGTGAAAGAATTGAAATTTTGCCCCACCTATGCAGGGTATCGCTTTTATGCCAATGATGCTCACTTGCACCGTAATCCGCGAGGTCTGGAATATTACTGGCTAGGATTGCATCCGCTCGAATACAAATCACGTCCAAATCGCGAAGGATTCTGTGATTTTGAAGCGATTGAAGGTGGTATGGTATCGGTGAGTCCGATCAAATTGGATTTAACCGCGTACAAATCGATGAAAAAATTGAGAGAGTGGCTGTGAGAAACGTCCGAACCAAACTTGTTTTTGGGGAAGAGAGGTATGAAAAACTCCAAAATGCCAAAATCCTTCTCCTTGGGGTCGGAGGAGTGGGGAGCTTTTGTCTGGATTGTCTTTATCGCTCCGGCGTGCGTGATATCACCATCATTGATTTTGACCGTTACGATGCCAGCAACCAAAACCGTCAAATGCACTCGGAAATGCATGAGGGGGAGTTAAAAGTCGAAGCCTTAAAAAGCCACTACCCCGAAGTCATTGCCTGTGCGGAAAAAATCACCCCTGAATGGGTAGAAGCATTCGATTTTGAACCTTATGATTTGATTCTCGATGCAATCGATGATATGCGTGCCAAATTAGCTCTCATCCAAAAATGTTATCCTAAGCTTATTTGTTCTGTAGGCTCTGCCAAACGGCTTGATCCTACCAAAATTGAAGTACGCTCTATCTGGAAAACCGAAGGAGACCCGTTTGCTTCCAAGCTCCGTAATGAATTACGGAAACGGAAGTTTAACGGAGATTTTAGCTGTATTTGCAGCAGTGAGCTTCCTCGTATCAAAGAAAAAGGGAGTTTCGTTGCCGTGACCGGAGCGTTTGGGCTGGCAATGTGCTCACTGGCATTGCGACGGATAGGGGAGAATGAGAGAACCCTCTGAAATGAAATTCAAAGTTTCTCAAAAGTAGGATTATATATAAAGGGTAACTCGGTTTCGTCCGTTGTTTTTTGATGCATAAAGAGCATCATCCGCTTCGGAAAAAATTTCTTCAACACTCTCATGGTATGGCTGAAGGATACTGATTCCTATACTGGCAGTCACTTCGATTATCAATTCTCCAAATCTAACAGGTTCTGACGCAATTGTGTTGCAGATTTTATGACCGATCTCCAACGCTTTTTCAGTCGTAGTCTCTGACAAGATCACTACGATTTCTTCTCCCCCATAGCGCCCCACAAAATCGGTTTCGCGCAGACATTGACCAAGACGTTGGCTTACATTGCGCAAGACTTCATCGCCGCCTAAATGCCCATACGTGTCATTGATTTTTTTGAAAAAATCCAAATCAACGACTAAAATAGCAATAGTATGTTTATACCGTCGCGCCCGCTTAAATTCCATTTGCATGGTCTCTTCGAGATAGCCTCGGTTCCATAGCCCTGTCAAAGTATCCGTTTTGCTTAACAGCTCAATCTCATGCGTTCGCTCTTTTACAAGTTTTTCCAATCGTTCTTTTTCTCTACGTGAACGATCGATAGCACTGTAATAAATGGTCCTGGCAATAAAAAGAGCAAATAAAATTGCAATGGCTGTAGTTAGTAATGCGGTACGTAAAAGCTGCTGCTCATTTTTAGCGTAGGACGTCGCATCGATAAGGAGCATCAGTTGCTCATTCTCTGTATTGATAATTGCTTTATTGGGCATAACCATTCGATATACAAGCCGTCCGCTGACATCGATGATTGCTGGTGGCGGGAAGTCGGCTTGGCTAAGTTCTGTTCCGACAATTGCTTCATTGCTGCTGATTAGCACGTGTCTGTGTTGATCCACGAGGCTGATTTGAAGGATATTCTTGGCAGATTTGACATATTTTTTAAGAAAATCATGAAAATCGGTTTTGGAAGTGATTTCAACACTGTTGTGAATGGATCCTTCGATAGCTTTTAGAAGATTAAGAATATCCACCTGCCGGCGCATCAAAGAAAAATCTGGCTTATGCTGAGAGAGTGCATCTTTATATTCAGAAATATCTACGCTAAGGTCTATAATACCAATCAGCTTACCCTTCATCGAAATAGGATAGTAAATTGCCATTACAGGGACATAATCGCGAGTTTCAAAGAAAAATTTACTCAGAGGCATACCCCCTTTGATCGTCTGTTTAAAACTCTCCCCTTGGTGAATATGTCCTATTTCTTCTTTAAACATGGAATTACGGATTACTCCGTCTGGCTCAATGTAGCGAAATTCAAAAATCTCCAATCCCAAAGAGATATCGCTAACGAGCTTTTGAACTTTCATGGTCAATTTTATATCATGAAAACGATTCATAGCTGATGCAATAGAGTTTGCCGTATCTTCAGCATCGCTTTGCATTTGTTTTAGCAAAATATTTTTTTGGGTGTAATAACTATAAAATGAAAGCCCTGACAAGGAGAAAACGAGGGTAAGCAGCAAAATAGGGATATTGTAATGTTTCCAAAAATTGATCACAGCAACCCCTCTTCTGTGACGATGACTCATTTTGGAAGTGCTTTGCGATATTTGGCGTAGGCACTTTCGAAATCACTGTACGATTTATTCCATCGTGATGTATGACAGCTAAAGCACATTTTTTTAAGCCGATCCGGACGATCTTCTCCCGCTAGAAACCCTCCGCCTGTTTTTTTAAGGGTGGCGATTTTTATATGATTGGAGCCTGGACCATGGCACCCTTCACACTGAACATTCACGAGACGGGGAGTTTTTTCAACAGATACAAAACCAGTTGAAACTTTATTTGATACACCAAAACCGGTCGAATGGCAGACCAAACAACGGGGATTATCGCGATATTCACTTGAAGTGATGTAACTCATAGCATGATCATGAGGATCCTGTTTCCGACCAATAAAAAAATCACGGTGACATAAACGGCACTTATCGTTCCCTACATAACGGTAGTCTCCCGATGCCATTGCTTCATTATAGGCAGCTTCACCTATAGCATTTTTCAAAGGAATTTGAGCCATTGGGCTCTTTAATTCCTCCAGTATTTGGTTGCTCTCAACACCCCATGCCACAATTGCAAAGAAACAAATTATTATATATTTAACTATAAAATTTTGAAAATGCACAAAAACCCCGTTGTTATACTTTTGTGATACTATAACATAATAGCTTAAAATTTCCGATATAACGGGCATGTGTGAAATAACTAAGACAAATGCAAGAGGTTTTGATAATCGATTAGGAGAGGTTTGGTATAATGCTTCATTATTACTTCACGCGGAGAGAACAGTGGAACAAAAAGAGCCTATGACGAAATACGGATTTCAGCGATTATCCGATGAGCTAAATACCCTCAAAAATATCGATCTTCCCGAAGTAAACGTCGAAATAGACCGTGCCAAAGAGTATGGTGATCTAAAAGAAAACTCTGAATACCATGCGGCGCGTGAAAAGCAAGCCTTTATCGGAACGCGAATAGCCGAATTGGGTGCGGTCATTTCCATTGCCCAGATTGTCGACCCAAGTGAATTGGAACATGCTCGTGTGAGTTTTGGCTCGACGGTGGTATTGTGCGATCTTGATACCGACGAAGAGGTAACTTATACGATTGTAGGAGGTTGTGAGAGCAATCCTGAGCGCGGACTTATCTCCTTTAACTCTCCTCTTGCCAAACAGCTTCTCGGACGCGAGGAGGGAGATGATATCCATGCAAAACTCCCCGGCGGTGTCAAAAAATTCGAGGTTTTAGAGGTTAAATATCAGGAGATAGTCTTTGAATGCCATTAAGGTCGGAATTATCGGAGTGAGCGGCTACACAGGCTTAGAACTTGTAAAAATGCTCCTTAATCATCCGCTGTTTACCCTTACCTATTGTGCCAATACGGAGGGTGAAACTACTTTAAGCGAACTTCATCCCGCTCTTTTTGGCGTGTGTGATATGGGTGTTGAAAAGGTGGATTTGGATCGTGCCGCTTTGATGTGTGAACTGGTCTTTTTGGCACTTCCCCATAAAACAGCGATGAATACCGCCAAAGGTTTGTTGGAACGAGGGGTAAAAATAGTGGATCTCTCTGCTGATTATCGTTTAAACAAAGAAAACTATGAAGCATTTTATTGTGAACACGAGGACATCAGCAATTTAGACCACGCTATTTATTCTATCCCAGAGCTCCATGGTCGACGTGCAGAGGGTTCGAAATTGGTTGCTAATCCAGGATGTCACGTAACGGCAACCCTTATGGCGCTGGCACCCTTTTTAGACCATATCGATACAGCACAACCTATTTTTATTGATTCCAAAACAGGGGTATCAGGTGCGGGTAAATCTCCTGCGGCAGCTGCCCATTATGTGAGTGTTAATGATAATATTAACTGCTACAACATCATAAAACACCGTCATGCTATCGAGATAGAGCAGCATGCAAGCCTCTTGAGCGGCAATGAAATTAAAGTGACATTTGTCCCCTCTCTCGTTCCGATGACACGCGGGATGCTGGCATGTGTCTACGCCACGTTAAAATCGGAGGTTCAACCACAAGAGCGGTTGGAAAATTTTTATGAGGGAAAGCCTTTTGTCCGTGTTCGTACTGCACCTCCACACACCAAAATGACCTCAGGAACCAATTTTGCGGATGTTTATGCCACGCGTCATGGCAACGCCCTTGTAGCTATGTGTGCGATTGATAATCTCATGCGCGGAGCGAGCTCACAAGCGCTTGTTAATGCCAATATTATGATGGGATTGGATGAAACGCTTGGAATTCCTGTGATAGCGTATGTTCCGTAAAGAACTGCATACGGGGGCGATTTTTGTAGCTGATTCCCATTATGCCCCATGGAGAACCCCTTTTATCGATTTTTTGCGGGCATTGGAGAGTGAAAAAATACAAACCACACAGCTTATTTTGATGGGGGATAATTGTGATCTTCTTTTTGGTCCCATCTCTGAAACAGTTTCGTTAAATCAAGAGCTCATTCGTTTGCTTAACGCCCTTTCGAAAAAAATAGAAATTCTCTATTTGGAAGGAAATCACGACTTTCGACTTTCTGCTATTTTCCCCAATATACACGTTGTCTCACGCAGGCAACAGCCTCTTATGATGGAGTATGGTTCCCAAAAAATCGCTTTATTGCACGGAGATGTCGACGTTGCTTTGGGGTATGAATTTTACACCGCATTGATTCGAAATCGTCCCCTTCTTTATGGTCTCAATCTTTTTAACAGCTTCTTTGGAGGGGTTATTATCAAGTGGCTGAGTAATGATATGCAGCGTAAAAATCATTGTAAAAAAATCGAAAATTTTGAGGCAATCGCAGGTCGTTACCGTGGAAAAGAATGGATTAGTGAGTGTGACTTGGTGATTGAAGGACATTATCATCAAAATCTTACCTTTGTTTTTGACGATTATCATTATTGCAACTTAGGGGCTTTTGCTTGCAATGAAAGATATTATGTTGTAAAATCATCACATAATCAACTCATTTTAGATGAAGCACTATTTAGTAAGGAGCCCCGATGAAGGGACACAAGGATATCCTAAAGGTCGGAACCAATGAGATGGAGTTGGTCGATTTTCGGATTTTTAAGCGTGAAGGTGATGAAATCTATGAAGGAATTTATGGAATCAATGTTGCCAAAGTACGTGAAATTATTCGTCTTCCGATGCTTACTGAACTGCCGGGAACGCCCCCCTTTATAGAAGGGATTTTCGATCTGCGAGGAGTGGTTATTCCGGTTGTCAATCTTGCTAAATGGATGGGTATTGACGCCCCTGAAGAGATGGAGAAAGGGGCACGTGTCATTATTACGGAGTTTAATAATATTCTCATAGGCTTCGTGGTGCATGAAGCAAAGCGTATCCGGCGTATTAACTGGAAAGATATTGAGCCTGCATCCTTTTTAGATAACAGTGCGGATGGATCAAAAATAACGGGAGTTACCCGTATTGAAGACGACAATGTGCTGTTGATTTTGGATTTGGAAAGTGTGGTTCAAGAATTGGGACTCTATCAACCGAATCATGCAACAATGAATGAACATAATAGCCGTTTTGACGGCTATGTTTTGCTTCTTGATGACAGCTCAACGGCACGCCATATTATCAAAGATGCCTTGGAAAAGATGGGCTTTCATGTCATTGAGGGGAGTGATGGTCAGCAAGGATTAGAAATTTTGGAAGATCTTTATGCTGCACATGGCAATAGTCTTTCCTCGAAGTTACGTCTTATCACCTCAGATATTGAAATGCCTCGGATGGATGGATTTCACTTTGCCGCCAGGGTAAAAGAAGATCCAAGGTTTAAAATGATACCAATCGTGTTCAACTCCTCGATAAGCGATCATTTTAGTGAGATAAGGGGTAAAGAAGCAGGGGCAGAGGCCTATTTGGTCAAGTTTGATGCAAATGTATTTTATGACGAAATCGCACGTGTAGTGCAAGCACATATTCAGTAGGGGTAGAAGATGGATGAATTTGAAGAGATATTACAAGATTTTTTAATTGAAGCATTTGAGCTAATTGAACAGCTTGACCAAGATTTAGTAGAACTGGAAACACGTCCCGATGACTTGGATTTGCTCAATCGTATTTTCCGTGTTGCCCATACGATCAAAGGGGCAAGTTCATTCCTGAATTTTGATGTACTGACCCATTTAACGCACCACATGGAAAATCTGCTCAATATGGCACGGCATGGTGATCTTGTTATCGATGCGAATGTTATGGACGTTATTCTTGAGTCGATTGATTTGATGAAAGCACTTTTGGTTCGTATCCGCGATCATGGAGAAGACTCCGGATTGGATGTTTCAGGATGTGTTGCAAGACTGGATGTCGTGGCAAATGGCGGTGAAGCACCAGAGCCTGTGGAAGTTCCTATCCCTGTTGTTCAAGCGCCAGTTGTTGTACAAAACAGCGAGGAAGAACCTGATTATTCGACTATGAGCGACGCCCAAGTAGAAGCAGAGATAGAGCGTCTTTTGGCACAAAAGCAAGCGGAAGCTGCCGCTAAGCGCTCCGCTAATGCAGAGCCTTCCAAACCAGCAGAAGTCGAACCTGATTATGCTAACATGAGCGATGCTGAAGTGGAAGCTGAAATCGAGCGGTTATTGCTCGAAAAACAAGCTGAGGCTGCTGCCAAGCGTATACAAAAAACGGAAAGTGCTGCACCTCAAGAGCCTGTTGTGCAAAGCGTACCTGTCGTAGTTCCTGCACCACAACCTAAAACGGAAGTAGCCCCTGTAGCAAAAGCGACCCCTGCTGCCTCTACAACTCCTACAACACCGCGCCGAAGTGAACCAAAAGAAGAGGGTGACTCCAAGGGTGGAGGGGTTGAGCAAACGATTCGTGTTGATGTTAAACGTCTTGACCACCTCATGAATCTTATCGGGGAACTCGTACTGGGCAAAAACCGTTTAATTAAAATCAATGATGACGTAGAAGAACGATACGAAGGGGAAGCGTTTTTGGAAGAGCTGAACCAAGTTGTCTCTATCGTATCTTTGGTTACGACTGACCTGCAAATTGCCGTTATGAAAACGCGGATGCTTCCGATTGGAAAAGTGTTCAATAAATTCCCCCGTATGATTCGAGATCTTTCACGTGAGCTCAACAAAAAAATTGAATTGGAGATCGCAGGGGAAGATACAGAGCTTGATAAATCGATTGTCGAAGAGATTGGTGATCCGCTGGTGCATATTATTCGAAACTCATGCGATCATGGAATTGAAGTGGGTGATGTTCGTATTGCTGCCGGTAAAACGGATGTGGGAACCATACAGCTCAAAGCATATCATGAGGGGAATCATATTGTTATTCAAATTATCGACGATGGAAAAGGGCTTGATGCCGATATGCTCAAGCAAAAATCGATAGAAAAAGGGATTATTACCGAAAAAGAAGCGGATGCAATGTCTGAAAAAGAAGCATTTGGTCTTATTTTCCGCCCAGGTTTTTCAACGGCGGCCCAAGTCACGAGCGTTTCAGGACGCGGTGTTGGAATGGACGTAGTGAAAACCAATATCGAAAAACTCAACGGCATGATTGACATTGATTCAGAAGTGGGCAAAGGGACGTCAATGAAACTCAAAATTCCATTGACACTTGCGATTATACAAGCTCTATTAGTAGGGGTACAAGAAGAGTATTATGCCATTCCTCTTGCCTCTGTTTTAGAGACGGTACGTATTAATAAAGATGATATTTATACGGTAGAAAACCGTTCGGTTATGCGTCTTCGTGATGAAGTCCTTTCCCTTGTTCACATCGGGGATATTTTTGAAGTAGCGCGCGTATTTGATACCAGTGAGCACGCATATGTTGTTGTCTTGGGTCTAGCAGAGAGTAAAATCGGTCTTATTGTCGATACGCTTATAGGACAAGAAGAGATCGTTATCAAATCCTTGGGTGAATATCTAAAAGGGATCGAAGGGATAGCAGGGGCAACCATTCGAGGAGATGGGGGAGTAACCTTGATTGTAGATGTTGCCGCGTTGATGCAGATGGCAAAATCGGTTAAATCTACCATTGGCAGCGAGAGCGGTGAGACAAAAAAAATCGGTGTGAAAAACAGTGCGAGTGATTATTGTGTTATGATCGTAGATGATTCGAAAACAGATCGTACGATTATGCGTAAAGCACTTGAACCGCTTGGCGTTACGTTAGTAGAAGCAACCGATGGCGTTGAAGCGCTGAATATTTTGAAGCAAGGGGATCATTTCTTTGATGCAATGTTGATTGATATTGAGATGCCGCGTATGGATGGATATACTCTCGCTTCCGAAATCAAAAAATACAATAAATATAAAAATCTGCCTTTGATTGCCGTAACTTCACGAGCAGGTAAAGCGGATCGTATGCGCGGAGTGGAATCGGGTATGGTCGAATACATTACCAAACCCTATTCTCCGGAGTATCTGATGAATGTGGTTAAACGTAATATTAAATTCAATGAGGGGTTATAATCATGAGCGAAAAATTACAACAAATCATTAATAAACAAAACAAAGCTCTCGTAGGCGATAATCAAAAAGTCGATGAGGTGATTCAACTGGTAGGTTTTATTGTCGGAGAAGAGGAATTTTCGATACCCATTTTGAGTATTCAAGAGATTATCAAACCCATAGGCTGGACACGTGTACCACAGATTCCTTCCTATATTTTGGGTGTATTTAATCTTCGAGGATCGGTTATTCCTTTGATTGATTTGCGAGCTCGTTTTGGGTTACCGTTACAAAAACATACGGATGAGACCCGTTTTATTGTGATGAAAAATGGGGATGACGTTGCCGGATTTGTGATTGACAGACTTACAGAGGCAATCCGTATGCCTAAGCGTGATATTGGTCCTGCACCCGATACGATTTCTGAAAGTGAGACGATGATTGACGGTGTCGGCAAGCAAGCCGATCGCATTGTTACAATTTTAAAAGTGCATAAATTATTGGAAAGAAATTTTTAAATTTGAACGAAACACACTACCAAGCCAGACGGCAAAAACTTCTTGATACAGTAGAAGAGGGGGTTGTACTCCTCTCTTCAGCTCCCCTTCAAACCCGTTCTAACGATACCGAATATTCTTACCGACAAAACAGTGATTTTTATTATTTGTGCGGATTTGAAGAGGCGAACAGTATTTTAGTTTTGGTAAAAACGAAGGAATTTGAAAGAACTTTTTTATTTGTGGAGCCTCATAGCGAAGAGTTTGCATTGTGGAATGGTGCACATCTTGGCGTTGAGGGGGCAGTAAAACGTTTCTTGGTTGATGAAGTGCACAGTATCCTGGAGTATCCCAGTCATATCAAAGAAATTTTACGCGAACACATTGCTCTTTACCTCGATTTTTACGACGACTCACCTCATTTAAAATTGGCACAACAAAGCGCAAAAGAGTTACGAGAATCTCGAGGCATAAAGCGGCATATTCGCAGTTTTCATGATGTTACGCATCTAACACGTACCATGAGATTGACTAAATCACCCGAAGAGATAGAGAAAATTCGTCATGCCATTTCGTTGACCGCGTCTGCCCATCACGAAGCGATGAAGCAATGCAAAAGCGGGATGCGAGAGTTTGAGTTGCAAGCGTATATGAGTTACGTATTTTTATCCAACGGTGCCAGTTCTGAAGCCTACGGCGCAATTGTGGCGGGTGGGAATAATGCGAATACCTTGCATTATATAAACAATCGAGATGTCTTAAATGAGGGTGACTTGGTGCTTATCGACGCGGCGTGTGAATGGGAACTCTATGCGAGTGATATTACCCGCACCTTTCCAGTTAACGGAAAATTTAGTGAGGCACAGCGTGAGGTATATGAAAAAGTGCTCGACGTGCAGTTGCGTGTTATCGAAGCGATGAAACCCGATGTCAAGCGTGATTGGCTTCAGCGCTACAGTGAAGAGTTACTGTGCCAAGCGTTGATTGATTTGGGGATTTTGAGCGGAGAGATAAACGCACTCATCGAAGCCAAAGCCCATAAAAAATATTCACCGCATGGAATCGGGCACTGGATGGGGTTGGATGTCCATGATCCGTGTCCGTATGTGGATGATAAGGGTGAGAATTTGGTGTTTTGTCCTGGAATGGTGATGACCGTCGAACCGGGAATTTATATCAAAGCGGATGATGAATCGGTAGAGGAAAAATACCGTGGCATTGGTATTCGCATTGAGGATGACATCCTTATTACTGAAAGTGGATGTGAAAATCTCTCCTCTATGATTGTCAAAACGATCGAGGAGATTGAATTGATGTGTATGAGCCTAGCTATTGTAGCTATAACTCCATCCGCTTAAGCCGTCTTTTGCCTCTTTAAATTCGTCCGATTCTCCCAAAAAATCGATAATATGCAATAACGTCCATGGAATTGTATTTGCCTCTGCATCATCAATGATGTGACGCGGCATTGGGGTGTCTTGAGCGGTTATGGCAAAAGCAATACGTTCAAGATTACTCAAAACATGACTGGTTTTGGTAATAGCGTATTCTTTACAAAATTTTTCCAACAATTGAACTTTTATCTCTTCAGGAATAACATCCGATGTATTTAGAAAGAGGGTAAAGTGCAGAGGAAGTTTAGGGGCGCTCAGCAGGGACGGTGCTGCCATAATGATGTAATCCACGTTTTCGAGATGTTTTTCAATCTCATTTTTTGACAGATATGTATGGATATTGAGAGGTTTTACTTCAAACATTGGTGATATTCCCATTTAAAATTTTGCTAATAAGATTTGAAATGCCGATATGAAGATTGTAGTTACGGATTGGAAAATCGATGGATTCATCGTCTAAATTGATAGAATATCCACTCAAATATTTCCCTACAATTTCCAAATCGATAGGCACATACGCTTCGGTTATGATTTTGGTACGGACTAATCTCCCCATATCATTACTTTTAGCGAGAGTAAAAGCGAGTGTTTTAAGGCTCATTAAATCGCACCAGCGCAGAAACAATGCCGGCGTTAACAGTTCGTGAGCGTTCCCCTCAGGATCAAAAAGAAGCTTTTGCTCTCGCAGAGGGAGGAGGACACTCAAAATCGCTTCCACGTAGGGGAGCGTTTTTTGTCTCCAAAAAGGAGCTTCATCAAGACGATCTAAGGTAGCAGAAATAGCTCCCAAAATAGCAGACGAATTACCCGATGCAAGGAGTGTTGGTATAGAATGTAATGTCATAAAGGGATCTTTTTTATAGAACTGTAACCTTTTTTGTATAATATGTGCATTAACTAAAGGAGATTATATGTTGGACAAAGGTTGGATGACAAATACAATTTCGTTAGGATTGGTAGGAGGCTCGTATGCGTTTAGCGGAATTGGCTCTGATATGTTGCGCAGTGCAGGGTTGTTTGCCCTTTCAGGTGCAGTGACCAATCAGCTTGCGATTCACATGCTCTTTGAGAAAGTGCCATTTTTATATGGATCAGGGATTATTTTAGATCGATTTGAGTCGATTCGAGAAGCACTTAAAACATTAATCATGGAGCAATTTTTTACCCCTGAAAAGATTGAAAGCTTTGTCGCTTCGCAAGAGCGTACTATTGATTTAGCCCCGATTATTGAACAAACGGATTTTACACCCGCGTATGATGCGCTGGTTCGAAGTGTGATGGATTCGACGTTGGGGGGAATGTTGGGTATGTTTGGGGGAGAAGCGGTAATTGCCAAGCTCAAAGAACCATTTTTGGAAAAAATAAAATTTTCTACGATTGAAATAGCGCAAAGTGAATCCTTTATGAATGCATTGAATACGCATTTACACCAAGGAGCAGGACATTTGACCAATACAATTGGGGAGATTGTCGAAACACGTCTCGCGGAACTGACCCCCATGATGGTCAAAGAGATGCTGCATGGACTGATGAAAGAGCATTTGGGATGGCTTGTTGTATGGGGTGGAGTGTTCGGAGGCGCGATAGGAATTGTGTCAGTTTTTTTAATCTAAATGATTTTACTCAAAAGACTTGACAACAAGTGACTCAAAGTACTATAATTCTCGTAACTTAACAATAAGGAATTTATTATGCAAAATATTTTTGAAAAACTAACTCACCAAATGACCGAGATGATTGATTCATCTATCTCTTTAGCGTTACTCAATAGAAACAGTGAAGCGGAACCCATCCATTTTTTATGGGCATTGCTTGCCAATAGTAACTCACCGCTTAATCAAGCATTGATGAAAATGAATGTAGATAAAACAGCCATCGAATTGGATGTCAAAAGTGTTGCAAGTAAGCTTCCAAGTGTATCGAGTGTAACGAAGGAAAGTATTCGCCTATCACGTAATTTCGCACACGCATTAGAGCGCGCTAGTGCAGAGATGGCAGTAAATGGGGATGCGTTTATTGCTATTGACACCTTTTTAGTCGGAAATCTTAGTCATCCTCCATTTAAAGACATCTTAGGAAAATATGTTGATGTCTTTGAATTACGTAAAACTCTTGAAGCCATGCGCGCAGGGCAAAAAATAGAGTCTCAAAGTGCAGATGAAAATCTTGAATCTCTCGCTAAATATGGGATAGATTTAACGAAACTGGCAGTTGAGGGAAAACTCTCTCCTGTTATTGGTCGCGATGAAGAGATTAGCCGAATGATGCAAATTCTCATACGCAGTACCAAAAACAATCCGATTCTTTTGGGCGAACCGGGGGTAGGTAAGACTGCTTTGGTCGAGGGACTCGCACAACGAATTATCTCTAAAGACGTCCCGCTTAGTTTACAAAACAAACGAGTAGTAGCCTTGGATATGAGTGCCCTCATCGCAGGGGCAAAGTATCGGGGTGAGTTCGAAGATCGTCTCAAAGCAGTCATTGATGAGGTGAAAAAGAGTGCTAACGTTATTCTCTTTATCGATGAGATTCACACTATCGTGGGAGCAGGGGCAGCTGAGGGATCGATGGATGCTGCCAATATACTCAAACCTGCTCTTGCACGAGGAGAACTTCATACGATAGGAGCGACAACGCTTAAAGAATATCGTAAATATTTTGAAAAAGATGCCGCGCTTCAACGACGTTTTCAACCTGTACATGTCGAAGAACCAAGTGTCAATCAAACGTTGCAGATTTTGCGCGGACTCAAAGAACGCTTGGAAGCGCATCATAGTATTACCATTACCGATTCAGCATTGGTTGCAGCAGCGAAATTGTCGGATCGATACATCAATGATCGATTTTTACCGGATAAAGCGATTGATTTGATTGATGAAGCCGCAGCAGAATTACGCATGCAAATCGAATCTGAGCCCAATGCTTTGGCAAGCGTCAAACGAAAAATGACTCAATTGCAAGTCGAAAATGAAGCATTAAAGATGGAAGAGAGTGTTGCAAACACAAAACGTCTCGAAGAAATTGTCAAAGAACTTGCGGATGTGAGTGAAGAACGCAGAAGTCTTGAAGCCCAGTTCGCCCACGAAAAAGAGGAATTTGATCGCGTTTCAAAAATCAAGCGTGAAATCGAATCCAAACGTCGTGAAGCAGAAAATGCACAACAAAGTGGTGATTTTAGTAAAGTCGCTGAGATTACTCATGGGCAGATTCCTAAATTGCTCAATGATGAAAAAGAGCTGCAAGACAAATGGAAAATAATGCAAGCCCAAGGGACGCTGCTTAAAAACAGTGTCGATGAAGCGTCTATCGCAGGAATTGTCAGCCGTTGGACTAAAATTCCTGTAAACAAGATGCTCCAAGGTGAAAAAGAAAAAATTCTCCACATCGAAGATGAGCTTAATCGTGATGTTGTAGGACAAGAAAAAGCAACCCATGCAGTAGCACGTGCGATCAAGCGAAACAAAGCAGGGTTGTCCGACAAGAGTCGTCCAATCGGATCGTTTTTGTTCCTCGGACCTACAGGTGTGGGGAAAACGCAGACGGCAAAAACCTTGGCAAAATTTCTCTTTGACAGCAGTGAATCGATGATCCGTATTGATATGTCGGAGTATATGGAGAAACACGCGGTATCGCGTTTGGTTGGTGCGCCTCCGGGATATGTCGGTTTTGATGAGGGCGGACAACTCACCGAAGCGGTACGCCGTAAACCTTACAGCGTTATTTTATTCGATGAGGTTGAAAAGGCTCATCCCGATGTTTTCAATGTATTACTTCAGGTACTCGATGATGGGCGTCTGACCGATAATAAAGGAGTGGTGGTTGATTTTACCAACACGATCATTATTTTGACTTCCAACATTGCCAGTGATAAAATCATGGCGCATCATGGGGAGAGCGGTTTGGAAGAGATGGTGTTAGGCGAATTAAAGCTTCACTTTAAGCCTGAGTTTTTGAATCGTTTGGATGATGTGGTGGTATTCAATCCTCTTGGTGAAGCGCAAATTTTGAGCATTGTCGATCTTTTCTTTGCAGACATTGCAGCTAAAGTAGTCGAGCGTGATATTACCCTCACCTTGAGTGATGCGGCGAAGCATTATGTTGCAGAAGCCGGATTTGATCCCGTATACGGTGCGCGACCTTTGAAAAGAGCATTGTATGAGATTGTTGAAGATCGTCTTGCAGATTTGATTCTAGGAGGAGAAGTGACCGAAGGATCATCCGTCGCTTTTGATGCAAAAGATGGTGAGATAACGGTGAGTGTGGCATAATTGCACCATGCAAAAAATAATTCTTACCTTTCTTTTTATTTTTGGAATACAAGTGTTTGGATGTACGGGGGATTGTATGACTTGTCATCCGGCACTTCTAAAAAACATCGATTCAGACAAACGTCACAAACCGATGCAAACGTGTATCAAATGCCACAGTGCCAATCCTGAGAAAATGGCGGATTGCGGAAGTGATTGTTTCGCGTGCCATCCGGTAGCTAAAATAGAAGCGTCACGAGTAGCAGAACATGCAGTTATTCGCGAATGTCGTGATTGTCATATGAAACTAAAAACATCGATACAAATGGAGATGTTGCCAAAAGGGCAGTCTTCGCAGCCTACATTGAGAGATTTTTTGAAACCTTGATCGCACATTACAAACAAGCTTGAATGAAACTTAATGGCAGTTTAAGTAAGATTTGGCTAACATTGCGAGCTAAAAATACACAAAGGGAATGTCTATGAAAAGAACATACCAACCGCATAATACGCCACGTAAACGTACGCATGGTTTTCGTGCTCGTATGGCGACTAAAAATGGCCGTCGCGTATTGAACGCTCGTCGTGCAAAAGGTAGAAAGCGATTGGCTGTATAAGCAGTCCATCGATGTTGAAGCTCAACTCAGAGTTTCAGCGAGTTTATAAGCGCGGGAAAAGTGCTCACAGTACTTCTATTGCGTTATTTTATCTCCCTTTAGAGGGAGAAAAAAAAGTCGGATATACTGCCAGTAAAAAGGTGGGTAATGCCGTCATTCGTAACCATTGTAAGAGACGCCTTCGGGCTTTGATGCGGGAATATTCAGATCAGCTTTGTGATGGATTGTATGTGTGGGTGGCAAAAGAGCCCTTGCACAGCAATGAGTTTTCGGACGTGCGACGAGATTTTAGATACGTTTTAAAGCGGGTAAATGCCATTTTAGTGAGTGATAATGATAAGAAAACTTTTTCTTAAGCTCCTTTGGCTTTATCGGCACTCTTTTTCTTTGGTGACACGTGGTTCGTGTCGTCACTACCCTTCCTGTTCAGAATATGCTCTGTGGCAGTTCGAAACAAACTCCCTTCATAAAGCTTTTGGTTCGACATTTTTGCGCATTTGTAGATGCAATCAACTCTTTCGTGGAGGGATTGATTATCCGATTATCACAAAACTGCGTGTAAATCCATCCAATCTCTCACTAATTACGGTAAAATATTGGTATATTCCTTATAAACAGAATTACTTTCTGATTAAAAATTTTAGGTACAAAGGGTCCAAGTGTTAGAAAAATTGTCTCCCAACCAGCGTTTATTGTTTGCTGTCGCGCTTTCGTTCGCGTTTTTTATCGGCTACACAACGCTTTTTCCTCCTCAAGCACCTAAGAGTGCGGATGTTAATAAATCGGTTCAAACGACTTCAGCGGTGACGCAAACTACTACTGTGAATAATGTTGTAAATAGTACTGATAGCAATAAAAGTGATTTTTCAGCAGTCAAAACCGTTACAAGCGATACGCTTACGACGATTAGCTCCAAAGAATTTGCTCTAAAAGTTGATACATTAGGGCGTATCTCTTCTGTTGTATTGAAAAATACAAAACATGACAGCAAAGATGGTAAATTAGCGGAGTTGATTCCTCTGGAGGGTGCTAAACCGTTGCAAATGCGTTTTGCCGATGAGACACTCGATGCACTTGCGCAAAAAACACCTTTTAGCAGCAATGCAGACGATATTGTTTTAGGTGATAACGGTAAAGCAGAAGTGACTTTCACACAAAGCTTACCAAACTTTACGGTAATGAAAAAAGTGACGTTTTTTTCAGATGGTCATTATGAAGCATCTATCACTCTTTCAGAAGATAAAAAATATTCATTGTATGTAGGGCAGCATCCTAAAATCAATGATCAGATGATGACAGTTATTGGTGATATGGTTTATGCCGGCGACAACCTTACTACAATTTTTGAAGACGGTGATGTTGAAGGACGTGAGATTTTTAGTGATGTTCATCTCGTTTCGGCATTCGATCAATACTATGCAACGATATTGTATGGTTTTGACAAATCAACGCAAGTTATCGTAGAGCGTGACATCAACGATAATCCTGTTAGCTATCTTGAGGGGACAAAAGATTTTGCCTTCAAGGGATACATTGGACCAAAAGAGTATAAAACCCTTCAAGCTATCGATCCTGTTCTCGTAAATGCTATCGAATTTGGATTTTTTACGTTTGTAGCATCGCCTATTTTTAAAGTCTTGATGTGGTTACACGGTATTTTTGGTAACTGGGGATGGTCTATTATTGCTCTTACAGCTCTTATTCGTATGGTTCTCTACCCTTTGACACAAAAAGGGATGGTCTCGATGCAAAAAATCAAAGAGATTGCACCGCGTATCAAAGAGGTTCAAGAGAAATACAAGGGTGATCCGCAGCGTATGAATGCCGCGGTGATGGAGATGTACAAAAAACACGGTGCTAACCCACTGGGCGGATGTTTACCGTTATTGCTCCAAATCCCTGTTTTCTTTGCGATTTATCGCGTATTGCTTAATGCCGTTGAGCTTCAAGGCGCTGAGTGGATTTTATGGGTACACGATCTTTCACGGATGGACCCTTATTATATTTTGCCGATCTTGATGGGTGCTACAATGTACTATCAACAAAAAATTACACCGAGTAATTTTACTGATCCATTGCAAGAGAAGATTTTCAAATTTTTACCGATCATCTTTACATTCTTTTTCTTTACGTTCCCAGCAGGACTTGTGTTGTACTGGTTTATCAACAATATATTCTCAATCGCACAACAATATTTAGTGAATAAGCAATTTGAAGGGGCGCGTTTAGCTCGTCATGAGGCGCATCTTGCGGAGAAGCATCATGAAAAAGATTGAAGCTGATACATTAGAACTCGCATACGCGCAAGCGGCGAGGGATTTTGAGTGTTCTGTTACGCAACTTCAAGTTGAAATTATCCAGTTTCCTTCAAAAGGGATTTTGGGTCTTTTTAAAAAGTCTGCCATTATTGTTGCCAATCTTCCTCTCTCGATTACGCCACCAAGTGTACCTCCTGTTATTAACGACATTCCTGAGATAAAAGAGGATGTATGTACGGATGATGTGCATATTGAAGAGGAATACGTCGAAGATGACAGCAGTTTGGATGAGCGAAACGAAGAACTGTTTATGGTTCATGACGACGACGAAGATGAAGAGCATTATGATGACTACGCTATGGATGTAGCGTACGATGAGATGCCTATTGATGAATGTGCACTCGACGTAAAAGCAAAAATTAATGATTTATTTAAGTCAACCTGTTTTGATCTTAATGAAATCGAAGTCAGTGTGTATGATGAACATACGTTGTTGGTAGAACTTAGCGGGGCAGATTCAGCACTGATGATAGGCAAAGAGGGGTATCGTTACAAAGCGCTCTCCTATATGCTTTTCAACTGGATTAATGCAACCTATGGATTGCAGTTGCGTCTTGAGATTGCAGAGTTTTTGAAAAATCAAGAAGAATCTATTGAACGCTATTTAGTCGGTGTATGTGAAAATATTGAACGTGACGGACGTGCACAAACCAAAGTTTTAGACGGTGTGTTGGTACAAATCGCCCTCACACAGCTTCGAAGCCGTTATCCTGATCGCTACGTTGCGATTCGTTCTAGTCGTGATGGTGGTAAGTTTATTATCATCAACAGTTATCACGAGTATTAATGTACCACACCATAGCTGCCATTGCCACCGCGCATGGCATTGGTTCGATTAGCATTGTTCGCCTCAGCGGAAAAGATGCTCTCTCTATTGCCCTTAAACTTTCCCAAAGAAAAGAATTAATTCCCCGTTATGCTACGTTGACACCTCTTTATGATACCAACAATATCCTCATCGATGAAGCCATAGTCCTTTATTTTAAAAATCCAAAAAGTTTTACCGGAGAAGAGGTTGTTGAGTTTCAATGCCACGGCGGGATGATTGTAGCCCAAAGTGTTTTGCGTGCATGTGTGGATGCAGGGGCACGTCTGGCGCAGCCGGGAGAATTCAGTAAGAGAGCCTTTTTAAACGGTCGATTGGATTTGACTCAAGCGGAAGCAATCGCATCCCTCATTGAAGCTCGTAGCGATGATGCGGCTCGTATTCTTGCCCGTCAAATGAAGGGAGAATTGCGCGAGTATATTGAGACGATTCGTGATTCTTTGCTGGAAATTTTGGCATACTCCGAAGTCGTCATCGATTATGCGGAAGAGGATTTACCCAGTGATGTTGTGGATCAGATTGTGGGTAAACTCGAAAAAATCAAAAATGAGCTCTCCCGCACCCTCGAATCGAGTCGCAGACGCAGCGGTTTGATGCAAGGGTATCGAGTCGCTATCATCGGAAAACCCAATGTCGGAAAAAGTTCGCTTTTAAATTCACTTCTTGATTACGAGCGTGCAATAGTCAGTGAGATTGCGGGGACCACACGTGATACGATTGAGGAGCAGGTGCGTATTGGCACCCATCTTATTCGTCTTGTCGATACTGCAGGAATTCGAGATGCTCATGATGAGATTGAGCGTATCGGGATCGAACGCTCTATTGCAGCGATTGAGAATGCCGATATGGTGATTGCGGTATTTGATTCCAGCCGAGCCATGGATGATGAAGACAATGCTATTGTCGAGTTAATCGAGCAGTACTCGCACGTCAAGCCTTTCATCTGTATCCTCAACAAAGTTGACTTGCCGATACTGTTTCCAGATGAAAACGTGAAAAAATATTCCCCTATAGAACTTAGTTGCAAGGAAGATACGAATGTTCTGATTGGTGCATTGAGCGATGTGATGGATTACGATAACGATTCCGAAGAGATGATGCTGATTTCACAGCGTCAAATCAGTGCAACCTCAGATACTCTTCGTGCTATCGATGAGGCGTATGAACCATTGCAAAGCGGGGAATTGGAGTTTTTCTCTTTTCATATCAATCAAGCTATCCGTTCTCTCTCCTCGATTACCAGACCTTACGAACTCGATGAGATGTTTGATAAAATGTTCGGGCAATTTTGTCTGGGGAAATAATGGGTGTAATAATTGCGATTGATTTAGGCTTGAAGCGGATTGGTTTAGCGTTAAGTGCAGGGAGTGGAATCGTTACACCGCTTATGGCGGTAGAGAGAAAGAACCGTGATCAAGCCGCCAATGATGTTAAAAAAGTATTGAATGAGTATGAAGCAACCATGGTTGTTGTCGGTATCCCCATGGGAAGTACGACAGAGGATGAAATGCGCAGAAGAGTAGCACATTTTATGAATCTCATCAATTTTAAAGGCGAAATTGCGTATCAAGATGAATCCCACAGTTCACAAGAAGCCGAAGCCTTGATGAAAGGTGAAATCCGTTACAAGCGTGACGGACGGATTGACTCTCTCTCCGCCAAAATTATTTTAGAGAGATATTTAGGTCATTTAAAAAAATAGTCTCTAGCCTCTTCCTCATCATCACTTAGCGTGGTGAACTCTTCATCGTTGGCAATTTTATCTTTGATAATATTGGCACAATAGGTAAATGCGAGTTTTTGTGCCGCTTCTAACTCAAATAAAAATCCAAGACCGCTAAACTGATAAGGCTCTTCTTGCTCAATACAGATCAAAATTCCTTCACATTTTTCTTCCAACTGATCGACGATATCACGATACTTTATGTGAAACTCGGTGGCGTGCCATCCGATGGTTTCGAGTGTTTTGTCTGAAAATTCGGCAATACCATCTCCTGAAGTGTCATCGTACAAGGCACGACGTTGATTAAATCCGATGATAGATTGCCATGCAGCTGCAGCTTTGATGAGAATGCGATCATCGTCTTCAACGATACGGTAATTATTGCCAAGGATCTCACTAAGCGGACGCGCCAAATTAGAGGCAAGTGGGGAGGCTGGAGGGATGATTCCCTCATAAATAGAGATGAGATCGGGCGCAAAAGGCTCAAAAACAACATCACCTTTGTAGCTAATAGCAAAGCGTTTATTGGAGTTGAGTCCGCGCATAAAATCACTGCGATTGACAACAATAATCTCTTTAAATAAATTAAATTTTTTCACAATTGCCCCTAATTTTTTGGTGAATTGTAGCACGCACTTTAGCATCAGAGTCTAAAGAGAAAATTTAGACCATAGTTATAAGGGGTCACTAAACTTTCTTTATGCAAAAATGGGGTATAATTCGCCAAATTTTAAGCCCTCAGTGCTTACTCTAAGGATATTCTTATGGCATTAAACGTCTACTACGATAAAGATTGTAATATCGAACTCATCAAAAGCAAAATCGTCGCAATGATCGGTTTTGGCTCACAAGGTCACGCACACGCAGAAAACCTACGTGATAGCGGTGTTGAAGTAGTAGTCGGTCTTCGTAAAAACGGTAGCTCATGGGCAAAAGCAGAAGCAAAAGGCTTCAAAGTGTTGACCGTTGCAGAAGCATCTGCATACGCTGACGTTGTTATGATCCTTCTTCCGGATGAAAACCAAGCAGAAATCTATGCAAATGAGATTGCTCCTAATCTTAAATCCGGTGCTACTATCGCATTTGGTCACGGTTTTAGTATCCATTACGGTCGTGTTAAGCCTGCATCGGACATCAACGTTACGATGATTGCTCCAAAAGCTCCGGGTCACACAGTTCGTTCTGAGTTTGTTCGCGGCGGCGGGATTCCTGATCTTATCGCGGTTGGACAAAATCCAAGCGGGTCTACAAAAGAGTTAGCGCTTTCATACGCATCAGCAATCGGTGGCGGACGTACGGCTATCATTGAAACAACGTTTAAAGATGAAACCGAAACAGACCTTTTCGGAGAGCAAGCAGTCCTTTGCGGTGGTGCAGTTTCTCTTGTTCAAGCAGGATTTGAAACGTTGACAGAAGCAGGATATGCACCAGAATTGGCGTACTTCGAATGTCTTCACGAACTTAAACTGATCGTTGACTTGATGTTTGAGGGCGGAATCGCCGATATGCGTTATTCTATCTCTAACACAGCGGAATACGGTGACTATGTCAGTGGTAAACGTGTCATCAACGAGCAATCAAAAGCGGCGATGAAAGAGATCCTAAAAGAGATCCAAGACGGTCGTTTTGCAAAAGACTTTATCCTAGAAGGACAAGCGGGTTATCCGCGTATGAACGCTGAGCGTACAAACGCAAAAGCGTCATTGATCGAGCGTACAGGCGTAAGCTTACGTGCGATGATGCCGTGGATTTCTAAAAACAAAATCGTTAACCAATCTACAAACTAAATTTGAACGCCAAAGGAATGCATCCCTTTGGCTACGCTTGCCGCTAAGGCACTAAAGCTTGCCTCGTGACGAGGCAGAAAAATCTAATATAAGTCATTTTGATGCATAAACGTGTTTCTTCTTTTCGTTCTCTCTTTTCACTAAAACATATTGCCGTTTTTTTATTGCTTCTTATTATGATTTCTGTTTCCATACTTATTGGCTATTTTATTGGTTTCAATCAAGCGCAAGAAGAGACGCAACGACAACAAGAACAGACACAATTGCTTATGGAGCAGATCAAAGAGATAGCCAAAGGAGAGACACCCTCTTCAGCGCTTGATGTATCAAAAACCAATGAACAAAATCGTGAAATTATTCATCTCAAAAAAGAGCTTAAAGAGATTTTGAGTCATAAAGAAATTAGTGCACATCATGAATATGCGCCAAAAAACAAAAAAGCAACTCCTCCTCCCGGTCAGACAAGAGTTTCTCGTCCGGTAACACAAGGCAATGCAAAGCTGGTTATTATTATGGATGATGTCTCCTATGCGCATGATGTAAAAGCGATTCGATCCGTTGGATTGCCGTTGGTTATGTCGTTTTTACCTCCCAGTTCCCGCCATGGTGAATCTGCATTGTTAGCGCAGGGTATGAGTGGATATATGGTACATTTGCCCCTTGAAGCGGTTGATTTTAGTGATGAAGAGCAGGTGACATTACGAACAACGGATTCAAAAGAGACAATAATCGCACAAATTCAAAAAATCAAAAAGCTTTATCCAGACGTTCGTTATATTAACAATCATACCGGTTCAAAATTTACAGCAGATGAAGAAGCAATGGATCGTTTAATCTCCACAATGCGTGAAAACGGTTTGATTTTTGTGGACAGTCGAACCACGGCACAGAGTAAAGCAAAAGCGATTGATACGAAATACGGTATGCGCTACCTAGGACGTGATGTTTTTTTGGATCATCGTGATGGGGTTGCAAATATCAAAAAACAAATACGCGAAGCGGTTGAGATTGCCAAACGTAACGGAACCGCTATTGCGATCGGTCACCCGCGTCCCGATACCATTGAAGCATTGAAGCAATCTAAAGATATTTTAGGGGAAGTAGAGCTCGTCAGGATTGATAAAATATAACAAACTGTCATATTTTTTTACATTTTAGTCATTTTTGTTAAGATACTGCAATAAATTTAACAGTGGATAGCGATATGGCAACACGAATCCCTTTTAAGATCAACGAACTTGATTCCATGAAAAAATATCCTGAACCACTTTATTCTAAGGGCTCTCTTGATCTTCTGTCCCGCCCTAAAATCTCTATTGTCGGAACACGTCGCCCTAACTTGTACACGAGGGCGCTTACGCTCGAACTTTCTAAAAAACTCTCCTATGCCGGTATGGTTATTGTGAGTGGTGCGGCGGCTGGAGTGGATACCTTGGCGCACGAAGGTGCGGGCATTGCGAATACGATTGCAGTACTGCCCAGCGGCATTGATATTCGTTATCCAAAGGCAAATGAATCTCTAATCGAATCCATCGAAAACAGCGGGCTCGTCATTTCGCAATTTGAGCCTGATTTTGTGGCGCGAGAGTGGAGTTTTGTGGTGCGCAATGAGATTGTTGTGGCATTGGGAGAATGTTTAATCGTCACAGAAGCGGATATCGGAAGCGGCAGTATGCGCTCAGTGGAATATGCGCTGGAGATGGGAAAGCAAATCTATGTTCTGCCTCATAGAATACGTGAGAGCGAGGGAACCCATCGGCTTTTGGGAGAGAACAAAGCGATTGCTATCGAAGAGGTTGATGCTTTTGTGGCACATATCACTAAATCGGCCCTCCATACAATCAATGATACCCCTTTTCTAGCGTACTGCCGAACTATGCCAACGTATGAAGAGGTGATTGCCCGATTTGCCTGTGAGATTTTTGAGGCGGAACTGGGTGGGATTATTGAGGTACGAAACGGCAGAGTCATTGTTGTATGAGAGATAAGAAAACTAGTAAATAAGAGAGATTATGATGAGCTCAACAGACGATATTCGCCTATTTTCCACACTTCAAGATGTGTTTGGTTTTTCACAGTTTAGAGAACATCAAGAGTTGGCCGTTAAAAGTATTTTAGACAATAGAGATATTTTAATGCTGCTCCCTACCGGTGGCGGTAAATCGCTTTGTTATCAACTGCCGGCACTGATGAAAGAAGGGGTGACGATCGTTGTTTCTCCTTTGTTGGCATTGATGTACGATCAAGTCTCTGCACTGAAAGTGATGGGGGTTAAGGCCCAATCGTTGTCCTCAATGCAAAGTGAAGCAGAGGTCCAAAGTATCAAAAGAGAGCTTCTTGAGCAAAAAATTAAACTGTTGTATGTTTCACCGGAAAGAATGGCAGCGAGAGGATTTATCGAATTTTTACAGCAGCTGAAAATCAGTTCTTTTGTGATTGATGAAGCCCACTGTATCAGTGAATGGGGTCACGAATTTAGAGATGATTATCGTAAGCTTAGTTCGATCCGGAGTACTTTTCCCACGGTTCCTATAGCCGCTTTTACTGCTACAGCAACCCAAAAAGTCAAATTGGACATTATCAATCAGCTCCATCTAAATGAACCTGTTTTGATAAAAGCAACTGCATTCAGAAGCAACATCACCATTTTGCTCAAGAATAGAGAGGGGAATGGTCAAAAACAGGTACTTTCAATCATCGAGCAAAAAAAAGGAGAAAGCGGTATCGTTTATGCATTTTCTCGAAAAGAGACGGAAGAAATTGCGCGATTTTTACGTTCCAAGGGTATCGTAACACGTTTTTATCATGCGGGAATGAGCAGTGTTGAGAGAACCGCAGTCCATAAAGCATTTATGAACGATACGCTTCAGGTCGTTGTGGCAACGGTGGCATTTGGTATGGGAATTGATAAGAGCAATATCCGTTTTGTTATTCATACGTCGATGCCAAAATCGATTGAAAACTACTATCAAGAAATTGGTCGTGCAGGGAGGGATGGATTGGAAGCACAGACCATTTTACTCTACTCGATGTCGGATGTGGTAACACGAAAATCATTGATAGGAAAAAATGACGGCAACAGTGAATACAAACGGGTTGCTTTGCAGCAATTGAACGATGCCATACAATTTGCAAGCGGTGATGTGTGCCGACATAAACGCATTGCTTCGTATTTTGGGGATACCATTGAAGATTGCTTAAGTCGATGCGATAACTGTCTTGAATCGAGTAGCGCGAAGTACATTGATATTTCTTTGCAAGGGCAAAAGTTTTTATCAACCGTTCTTCGGACATCCCAAAATTTTGGAGCCCATTATCTTATCGATGTGTTGCGCGGTTCAGAGTCTGAAAAAGTTTTGACGAATAAGCACAATACGCTGAGCGTTTACGGTATAGGAAAGGATAGAGCTAAACAAGAGTGGCTAACGATATCCAATCGTCTCATAGAGCTCGAGGCTCTTTCTCAAGCCGATTTCGGAGTATTAAAAATTACCGAAAATGGCGTTGCAATTCTTAAGGGTGAAAAAACAGTTGAAATCAAAGAAACAACCTTGGCTCCCTCAAAAGTTCTAAAATCGGAGTCATCATTGAGTAAAGAGATGCAAAGCGCTGAATTTGAAACCCTTAGAGCATTGAGATCACAATTGGCGCAAGACGAGAAGGTTCCGGCGTATGTTATTTTTAGCGATAAAACCTTGCTTGAAATGTCACAAAAACTGCCCAAAACAAAAGAGGAAATATTGGCAATTTCCGGTATCGGTATGGTCAAGTATGATAAATATGGCGAGCAGTTTTTGGATGTTTGTAAGGAGTTGTTAATGAGTGTGACAACAGAGCATTAATGCGCTGAAGTTGCCTCATATCCATAATTTTTTACGAGATAGTTCGTGATGGTCTGCTGGTCTTCTTTAGAAATAGGGGCTTTGAATTCATTCACCATTTTTTGTACGGTCCCTTTCCAGTAAGGTCTGCTTTTTTTACCTTGGTTGAGAACGTATCCCCATGAGTGACAGATGAGGCAGTATTGTTGCGCTACTTCGTCGTGATCTCCTTTTACCATAGGATAATCTACGTATGGCATTTCAATAGGTTTGGCAACTTGAGCAAAAAGTGTTGTAGCACCTAGGATAAGTGCCGTTAAAAATAATTTTTTCATTTTTGCTCCTTAGACGATTTTGACGTTGACAACATCAACGGCATTGTATTGGTATCCGCCTGCATTCCAGCCGATTTCGTCCACTTGAGGTTGAATATTTCCGATGCGATTAATAGCGCGTGCCATAATGGAAAAATCTCCTTTGGTTTTGGCATCCCACTCGTAGGTCCACATTCTAAAGGCATATTTGCCGTTTTCAGCAGCCAGTTTGGCAGCGCTCCAGCTTTTTCCGCCATCCAGAGAAATCATTACCTCTTTGATCCCTTTGCCTTGGTCAAAAGCTACTCCTGTAATTTTGACCTTTGACCCTTTTTTGATGGCTGCATCGGATGAAGGGTAGCCGATGACCGATTTTACTTTCATACTCGCAATGGGTTTTCGTTTGTACTCAAAATCGCTTCCGGAAACAACGCATTCGCAATCGTTATCCGGAACAGTGTAGGCAACATCCATAAAAAAGCTTTTTTGATACGTCTCTAACACGGTAATTTCGGTGAGCATTTTAACCCAACTGTCGGCAAAATGTCCTGGAATAACCAATCGCAATGGAAAACCGTTTAGATAAGGAAGATCCTCACCGTTCATGGAGTAAGCGACAAGGATTTGATTTTCGAGAGCTTCCGCAATCGCCATTTCTCGGAAAAAATCAGGTGTTTCTTCCATTGCAGGTTTTTCTAAGCCGTTGAGTCCGACCCATTTGGCACTATCTTTGACGCCGGCATGTTCCAAGAGGTCTTTTAGACGAACCCCTTTCCATACTGCACATCCCATAGCACCGTGATCCCATTGTACCCCATGGGTTGCGGGACCTACATTTTTATAGTATTTACGGCTGTTCCCTCCGCATTGAAGGACTGCGGTAATCTCTGAGGGTTCGAATTTGGATTTTAAATCATCGACACTAAGAGAAAGCGGTGTATTGACGGCCCCTTTAACTTCGAGACGAAACGTATTTAAATCAATAAAAGTCGGGATATCAGGAAGATGCCAACGGACGAAAAATTCATCATTGGGAGTAATTGGTTGTGTAAAAATTTCACGCCCTTTGGCAGACTTTAGCAACGGTGGACGATCAGAGACAGCAATCATCGGTTTTTTCTCTGGAAATGCGATGATAGGGGGTTTGTATTCTTGTGGAATGGCAATAGGTTGAGTAGGCATTGCTTTCCCTAGAAGGCTTGTAGCCCCCAAGAGTAAACCGGCGCCTAAGAAATGTCTGCGGTTAAGAGTTTTCATATGTATGCCTTACGGTTATTGTAACAGAATTGTAACATAACGTGGAGTAATTTAGAGTATAAGCATTGCATCGCCATACGAAAAGAAGCGGTATTTTTGACTAATCGCCTCATGATAAATGCGGTGAGTCTCTTCAAGCCCGACGAAAGAAGCCACGAGCATCAGTAGAGTTGATTGAGGAAGATGGAAGTTAGTGAGGAGATGACTTACACGAAGCGGTTGGTTATTAGGATGTAAAAAAAGATTTGCCTCACCGTGGAGTTCATGGGTGCGCGCATGGTATTCAACCGTACGGGTAGAGGTGGTTCCGATGCACAAAAGAGGAATATCACTTTTAATGAGAGTATGCGCTTGATCGGTGATATTAAAATACTCCGAGTGCATCGGATGATCGGTGATCTGAGCGCATTCGACAGGTTTGAAGGTTCCTGAACCTACGTGTAGCGTGACAAAGGCGTGAGGGCGTGAATTGCAAACGGTTTCAAAAAGCTCATCGGTAAAATGCAGTGACGCCGTGGGGGCAGCAACGGCTCCCTCATGAAGAGCAAAAACACTTTGGTATTCCCGCTCATCTTCGGAGTTGTCTTCACGTCCCAAATAGGGAGGCAAGGGGATATGTCCAATATTCTCTAATATAGGCAATAACTCTTCAAAACGTAAAAGAGTTTCCTCTTTGGTGAACTGAACTTCGCGTGATCCATCTTCATGGAGGGCAGTTACGGTTGCAGTGAGATTATCATCAAAAAGAAGGTGTGTGTGTTCTTTCACACGCCCTTTTATGTAAACATTGAGGGTATAGGCATTGAGGGGACGGTTGATGAGCAGTTCGATAGCTCCTCCGCTCTCTTTTTTGCCGTACAGTCGCGCTTTTATAACTTTCGTATCGTTAAAAATAAGGGCACACTCTTTAGGCAAAAATTGTTCTAATTGGTCAAATCGTGCGTGGGTAATAGAGCAATCGCTTCGCGTATAAACGAGAAGCCGTGCATGGTCTCTGGGATGGACGGGGTGAGTGGCTATGAGCTCACTTGGAAGCTCGTAATCATAGCTGGAGGTTAAGAGAGGGTCTTTAATCAATCGTCTCTTCTTCATCTTCAGCATCGGAGGTTGGCTCTTCTTTGGGTGCAGGATTTACAGCACGAACAATGAGAATTGAGATGCCATAAAGAAGAATCAACGGCGCTGCCATCAGAATTTGTGAGATGACATCCGGAGGGGTTAAGATGGCAGCAATAATAAAGATTAAGACGACAGCATAGCGAAAGAAATCTTTCATAATTTTATCGTCGATGAGTCCTAACAGAGCGAGAAAATAACAAACCACGGGAAGTTCAAATGCCAGTCCGAAACCAAATAAAATTTTGGTAAAAAACTCAACGTACTCTCCAATATTATACATAGGGACAAAAGAGGCACTTCCGAATTCGATAAAAAAGGCAAATCCAATGGGTGTTACAAAATAATAGGCAAAGGCTGAGCCCATTAAGAACATTGTCGTTCCTCCGACGACGATGGGAATCATCATTTTTTTCTCATTTGTATACAAACCTGGGGCAATAAAAAGCCATATTTGAGACAGTATGACAGGAAGTGCTGCGAGAAGTCCTGCAAAAAATGAAACTTTCATCGCAACGAAAAAAGCTTCTGATAATTCTCTGGTGACAATCATCCCCTGTGCAGCTTTACGAGAGATTTTTGATGTAGCCGTTAAAGCATCCACAAGAGGAGCTGTAATCCATGCAAGTATTGCATCGTGAAAGTTCCACATAACGATAGACATGATAATGATAGCTGCAACGCTGATACCAAGACGTTTGCGAAGTTCTACTAAATGGGGGCGCAAATCATCAAACATTAAACAATCTCTTCTGTGGGTTTTTTTGGTTTTGGTGTAAATGTGACTACTTCAGGTGCTTTGGGGGCAGCTGGGGCAGTTGGGGTGGAGAGTTCAGTGTCGAGATTAAAACTATTTTTAAGTCCACCAATCTCAGAGTTGATTTCGGTCATATCGGTCATGCGCTCAAGCTCAGCACTGGCACCCATAAGCTCATCTTTATAACTGAGTGCTTCTTGTTTCATCTCTGAAAACTTCATCTCTTCTTCAAGGGTTGCTTTGGCACTGTTGACGGTTCCTTTGACGCTGCGAAAGAATTTTGCAATATCCACCATAGTGCCTGGAAGTTTGTCAGGGCCCAAAAAGAGAACTGCAACAATTGCAATAAGAAGAATTTCACCGATGCCCATACCAAACATATTATTTGCCTAATGCTAAAGATGGGGCAATTTTAGCGAAAAAAGATTTAATATCCTTCAACTCGCAGTGCAATTTCATCAGCGAGGAGAAAGTTGGAGTTAAAGAAGCGTCCATTATGGTGTTGCAACATATTTTCGTCGCAAAGCAGTTGAGCCGTTTTGAATTGATTTTTGGAGAGGATTCTTTCATCAACTCCAATGCAACTGCGAAATCCCAAAAAAAGTTTTTCACTTAGGAGGGCTTGCTTATCCAGAGGCTCTTCACTAATTTCGAGTGGATGCTCAATGTAATAGTCAATATCTACAGAGGGATAAAAACGGCAGTTGTCTAAAAAACCAACCGCACCTGCACCCAAACCGATGTAGTTTTCCCCCTCCCAGTATCCGAGATTGTGCGCTGATTTACTTTTACCAAAATTAGAAATTTCGTATTGCTCAAATCCTTGCGAGGCTATTTTTTCAAAAAGCCATTTTGTGAGGGCTAGCTCTTCGCGGGCGATTTCAGGAGTTTTTTCAAAGGCAGTATGCTCTTCGATGGTGAGAGAATAGAGGCTGATGTGATCGATAGGGAGAGAGAAAGCTTGGGTAATATCATTTTGTAAGAGTGCTTTAGTGTCACCTGATACTCCATAAATGAGATCGACGGAGAGGTGTTTAAAGCCAATTTTTTGGGCATTGGAAATAGCATTGAGTGCATGAGCAGTGTTGTGGGCCCTCCCTAGAATTTTGAGTTTTTCATCGTTAAAACTCTGTATCCCAAAACTAATACGATTGACTCCAAGCTGACGCATCCCCTTTAACCATTCGAACGTTGCGCTGTTGGGATTGGCTTCGGAGGTGATTTCGGCATTGGGAGCTAAAAAAGGGCGAAAGGTGTTGAAAATTTCGGTATAGAGAATAGGATCAACGGTCGAGGGAGTACCGCCACCGATAAAGACGGTGTCGATTATGTTCGTCTCACTGACGCTAAAGCGCTCTAGCTCATAGGTGAGTTGCACTGAAAGAGCATGCATGTATGACTCACGCTGAGAGAATTTATCAACATACGAGTTGAAGGCACAATAGGAACATTTGCTGTCGCAAAAAGGGATATGAATGTATAAAAGCATACGGGATTATAGTATTTTTAATGGCAAATAGTTTACAATACTACTATTAAATTAATCGAAAAGATCATCCATTATGTCTCAAACAAAATTTTATCGCCCTAATGTTGCTGCGGTGATCGTATCAAGTGACTACCCCTCTGTTAGAGAGATTTTTATTGCAGAGCGCAGTGATTTGCACGGTGTTTGGCAGTTTCCTCAAGGGGGAATCGATGAGGGAGAATCACCTGAAGAAGCACTTTTCAGAGAACTAAAAGAAGAAATCGGGACGAAAAAAATAGAGATTATTGCTGAGTATCCTGAGTGGATAGCTTACGATTTTCCTCCCCATGTTGCGGCGAAAATGGCACCGTTTTCAGGGCAAAAGCAACGCTATTATCTCGTTCGACTTAAAAAAGGGGCAGTCATTAACTTGGAGACAAAGCATCCAGAATTTAAAAGCCATCGTTTTGTTGGTATCGATGAGCTGTTTGATACTATTGCCCATTTTAAAAAACCGATTTATGAGCAAGTTATTTTACATTTTAAAGCCGAGGGGTATTTGTAATGGTAATCGTACAAAAATTTGGAGGGACAAGTGTTGGTGATTTGGAGCGTATCCAAAATGTTGCTAACCGCGTTGCCAAAACACTAAAAGAAGGTCATCAAATCGTTGTGGTAGTTTCTGCTATGAGCGGTGAAACCAACAAGCTTATTGCGTATGCAGAACATTATACTGCCAGCCCTGAACGAAGCGAAGTGGATATGCTTCTAAGCTCAGGTGAGCGCGTAACCGCAGCGTTACTCTCAATAGCCCTCAATGCAATGGGACATCCGGCAGTATCCATGAGCGGTCGTCGTGCAGGTATTGTAACGGACAATGTTCACACCAAAGCACGTATCGAGAGTATTGATCCTTCATTGATGCATGAGCAGCTTTCCCTTGGTAAAGTTGTTGTTGTTGCAGGATTTCAAGGGGTGAGCGAAGAGGGTCAGGTAACAACGCTGGGCCGCGGCGGGTCTGATCTCTCTGCTGTAGCACTTGCGGGGGCGCTTGAAGCCGATTTATGTGAAATTTACACCGATGTTGATGGAATTTATACTACGGACCCACGTATCGAGCCACGCGCTCGTAAAATGGATAAAATTAGTTATGACGAGATGTTGGAATTGGCATCTCTTGGGGCTAAAGTGCTTCAAAATCGTTCGGTCGAGCTCGCAAAAAAACTCAATGTTAATCTCGTTACCCGCTCTAGCTTCACGGATGCGGAAGGGACACTTATTACAAAGGAAGAGAATATTATGGAAAAACCTCTCGTTAGCGGCATTGCGCTGGACAAAAATCAAGCACGTGTATCCCTTAGCGGAGTTATCGACCGTCCGGGTATTGCATCGGATATTTTTACCCGTTTAGCGGATAACAGTGTCAATATTGATATGATTATTCAAACGCTTGGGCATGATGGAAAAACCAGTCTTGATTTCACAGTTCCTAAAACAGAACTGTTGGATGCAAAAAATATTGTCGAACAGTTCGTTGGTGAAGGTGAGATTAGCGAAGCAAGTTACGATGAGAATATTTGTAAAGTTTCCATCGTCGGTGTGGGTATGAAATCGCACACGGGTGTTGCGGCAAAAGCATTTCAAACCATGGCCCGTGAAAATATCAATATTATGATGATTTCAACCTCTGAAATCAAGGTATCGATGGTAGTTGCTGAAAAATACGCCGAACTTTCGGTTCGTTCATTGCACAGCGCGTATTCGTTGGATCAGTAATGCGTCAATTTGACCAGTGGACTCTCGACGCGATACGCGCAGAGGGGGCATCAATGAGCTGGTTTGAAGAACAACGCTATGAGTGGATTCCCCAGATAGTCAATGTCATGGATCAGATCATGCAAGGGCACACGATTGTTGTCGTGACGGATCATGATCGTCGATGGTTTTCACACTATATTACCGAATCAATCAACAAGCGTACCAAAGAACGCCCGATGCTTCCTATCGTCTCATTAGAAGCATTGCATCCTCATCTTGATTTGATGCGGGATGCTGAATCGATCGATATGCTTAATGATATGCTGGAGCTTTCGTATAATGGAAAATATTTCTTTTGGTACATTGGCAAAGGGGGAGATGAGCGTCGTGCTGACATTGTCAAGCGTTCCGATGGTGCATTAATGTGGATGATGGATGAAAATTATCCCAATGCTTTGTCACTTAGGTCGTATGAGTCAGATATTGACATCAAGCTTCTTCAGCTTTACCGGTTGTTTGACCGTACGTTAGCCGGTGTATTGTTTGGGGAGATTGATGTTCACGCTTGAGCGAGGGGGAATTATTATCACGGAGCGATTTGAAGAAAAATCACTTGAAATCGAACAAGCCTTATTCCCCTTGCGAAGTGTCCGTTTTGTTTGTGAAGATTTTAAAATCGAAGATGCAAAAGAAGTGATTGCTGAAGCCTATAAAAGTGAAGAAAATACCAAAACTCTCATTTTGGGAGCGAAAAGCTTCACGATTCCTGCCCAAAATGCTTTACTTAAAATCCTTGAAGAACCCCCTAACAATATTGTATTTGTATTGCTCGCTCCGAATAAAAGCACGTTTTTACCGACGGTTCGTTCTCGAATGTCTCTGCAAGTAGAACAAGAGACAAAAAAATATGAGCCTATTTCTTTATCCCTGCGCCATCTCGATATATCTGAGATGTTTAGATGGGTAAAAGAGCACGATAAGCTGAAAAAACATGAGGCAAAAGAGTTGATTGAAAATCTTTTTTACCATGCCGTTTATGAAGAGCAGTGTGTTTTGTCGGCAGTACAGATTGAAGGATTCGAAAAAGCGTTTCGGCTTATTGAACTTAATGGACGGATGCAGAGCATTTTAATCATGATATTAATGAATTTTCTCAAAGAGAGTAAGCGTGCACATTGAACATCTCTCCTCTTCTTGCAATCTCAAAAATGCCTTAAAAGCGCTTGGTGTTGATGGTGGAGGGGTTTCAATTTTGAAAGACAAAGGGCAACTCCATCTCATTGCCATTAAGAATTTGCATGTGGGAGCCGCCAATATCCTCAAGCAAGATGCACTGAGTATAGGGGCTGACTTAGCGGTGCCAAAAGGGACGGTAACGGCATCAACACCTCTTGTAGACGCATTACTGATTGCGAATGAGAGACAGTTAAAGCAATTGGTTCACAAAGAAAAAGGACAACCTTTTGGTCTAAAAAGTGTAGCACAGGAGTTGGAACGTTTTTGTGGAGTCCATTTTCCAGAGAAAATAGAGGTTATGGGTATTATAAACGCCAATGATGATAGCTTTTATCCGTTAAGTCGATTTCAAGAGTCCAATGCAGTGCAAAAGATCGAAGAGATGATCATAGAGGGTGCCAGTATCATTGATATCGGAGGGGTATCGAGCCGTCCGGGAAGCATTGGGGTAAGTGTTGAAGAAGAGCTGGCACGGGTAAAGCCTATTATTGATCTGTTGTACCATAAAAAAATGTATGAAAAAATCCGTTTGAGCTTGGACAGTTATGCTCCCTCAGTGATTGCGTATGCACTGGAGAGAGGGTTTCATATCATTAACGATATTACAGGGCTTGCCAATGAGGAAGTAGCACAGCTTTGTGGAGCATACAAAGCAACGGTTGTGATTATGCATGCGCAAGGATCTCCAAGCAAGATGCAAAATAATCCCCAATACACTTCTGTCCTTCATGAAGTTGAGACTTTTTTTATTGAACGGTTGGAAAAAGCAGATAAATTTGGAATTTCAAATGTGATTTTAGATTGCGGTATCGGTTTTGGAAAACGGATCGAAGATAATTGTGCATTGATACGTCATCAAAAACATTTTTTGGCTTTGGGGAAACCATTATTGGTGGGTGCAAGCCGTAAATCGATGATTGATGCCATCTCCCCCGCAAGCAGTGAAAATCGCCTTGGAGGAACGTTGGCAATCCATCTTAAAGCGATTGAAGAGGGTGCCTCGATAGTCCGTGTACATGATGTCAAAGAACATATCCAAGCCATTGCGCTGTGGAAAGAATTGAGAGGTTAGAAATGAGCAGCAGTGTTATTGTTATTATCACGCTCTCTTTGCTGGTAATGTTTTCTCCATTTTTATCGCGCGTGACGAGGATTCCAGTTGTAGTAGTCGAAATATTATTGGGGAGTTTAGCGGGATATTTTGGCTTTTTGGTTGAGACGGAGCTCTTTAAAATTATCGCCAAAGTCGGCTTTTTGTATTTGATGTTTTTGGCAGGGATGGAAGTCAATCTCAAAGAGTTCGGATTTGCAAAATCGTCTCTTTTGCGCCGAACTGTCATCTATTTTGTGATGTTGTATGGTGGAGCACTGGCTTTATTTTTGTATTTTGATTTAAGTGCTGTTTATTTGGTTGCTTTTCCGATTTTCTCTCTTGGTATGCTAATGGCATTGGTCAAAGAGTATGGCAAAAATCAGCCATGGCTTGCTCTGGCGCTCAATATCGGAATTATAGGCGAGTTAGTGAGCATTATGGCATTGACGATACTTAGTGGAGGACTTGAATACGGATATAATCGTGAATTTGTCTTTATCTTAGGAGGATTATTTGCCTTTATGATCGGATTCATTGCTTTTTTTAAGGGAATTCGAATCCTTTTTTGGTGGTATCCGGGACTTAAGACATTGATAATGCCTCATGAAGATGGGAAAGATCAAGATGTGCGCTTTTCAATGGCACTGATGTTTTTAATGATCGCAGTGATGCTTTATCTCAAAATAGATGTGGTTCTAGGGGCATTTTTGGCGGGAGTATTTATCGCGACGTACTTTAAACACAAAAAAGAACTTCCTGAAAAACTCTCCTCGTTTGGATTTGGATTTTTGGTTCCCATCTTTTTTATTCATGTTGGCTCCACTCTCGCACTGGAGGCTTTTACGGATACCAAAATTTTATCCATGGCACTTTTTATTGCCTGCGCCATTATCGGTATTCGTCTTATTAGCTCCTTTGTCGCCTACAGCGGTTATTTGGGATGGAAAAATACGATTCTCTTTTCACTGAGCGATTCGATGCCCTTAACGTTTACGGTGGCAATCGCGACATTGGGATATGAAGCGGCTGCAATTAGCCATGATGAATATTATTCATTTATTGTTGCGAGCATGGGAAGTGGTATTTTACTGATGATTCTGATCAAAATACTCTACAATTTTTTCTATCCCGATAATGGGAAAAAATCATAATTTTCAGCAAAAACAAGGTACAATCGAGAACTATTGACAGTTGAAGATTTATAGAAATCTAATGGAGAAGGAACTCATGTGGATTTAACGACGATTTTAGGAATGCTATTGGCAGTCGCCTCGATCTCTATCGGCGATTTGATGGAGGGTGGAAATCCGGTTCACGTCGTTCACATTACCTCCATTATTATTATTTTTCCGACGGCTTTGTTTGCCTCGATGGTAAGTACTGATCCTGAATATGTTAAGGGTGCTTGGAAAAATATTGGGATGGTTTTTAAAAAATCACCCATTAATTTAGAAGAGCGGATCAAAGAAATTGTTGATTTGGCACTTATGGCACGTCGTGATGGTCTTCTATCCCTTGAAAAAAGAGTGGCTGAACTTGATAATGAGTTTTTAAAACAAGGTCTTAGTATGGCCGTAGACGGAAATGAGATTGATACTATTTCTGAAACACTTGAAGCGGTAATTGAAGAGACGGAGCATTATTGGCACGGATGCGCCCACTATTGGATTCTAGCAGGGGAAACCTCTCCGGTTATGGGGCTTGTCGGGGCGGTTTTGGGTCTGATTCTCGCACTTCAAAAACTTGATAACCCTGCTGAAATGGCGCAAGGGATTGCAGGTGCGTTTACCGCAACCGTTACAGGGATTTTCGGAGCATATGTAATGCTGGGGCCATGGGGTAATAAAATGAAAGCCAAATCACATCATATCGTCAAAGAGCAAAAAGTGATGTTGGAAGGGATAATCGGTATTGTTCATGGTGACAATCCGCGTACACTCGAAGCAAAGCTCCTTAACTTCCTCTCCCCGGCTGAAGAAAAACATAGCCAGTTCACATAATGGATATTTAGATGGCTAAAAAATGTAAAAAATGTCCAGAGTGCCCAGCAGGAGAAAAATGGGCAGTTCCGACGGCTGACTTTTTCAGTCTTCTTTTGGCATTGTTTATTGCTTTGTACGCATTGGCTTCGGTTAATAAAGAGAAGATGCGTGCTGTTAAAGAAGAATTCGTAAAAATATACGATTACGCTCCAGCGCCGCAGGAGATTAGCCCGGTCGTTACTATGGATCCGGCAACACCGGAACAACCCTCGGAACAAAGCAGCGGGAAAATGCCTGTTGCTGATGGTGGAGCAGTACTGGAAAATAGCCCCGCTCTCAGTGAGGGGAAAACCGAAGCAAGCAGTAGTGAAAATGAGCAGATGCAAAATGTTTCCGTTG
>Ga0265297_10001755_pt1 | contig 48300 bp, 42 predicted proteins | sample Munlanlwell13791_FD_192502 | JGI IMG/M metagenome (GOLD analysis project Ga0265297, IMG submission 192502) | Leachate microbial communities from a municipal landfill in Southern Ontario, Canada - Leachate well 137-91 | ecosystem: Engineered > Solid waste > Landfill > Unclassified | place...
CCACAATCTTCTGCATGATTCTTTATATTTTTACCTCTCATTTTTTAGGATGACAGAGTTACTTCTATTTTTAGTCAAGCTAATAAGTTGCATAACCATATCGCATACAACAATATATAAAGTTATGATTTTAATCTTTTTACACAAAGAATTCACAAATATTTATTAACATCGTTTTAACATAGTCTGTCTCTGTTTTAGTCTTTAAGATTTATTACACTAAAATAAAAAAAGGGCTGATTTTCATCAACCCCCTTTTGGGTGCGGGCGAAGGGACTCGAACCCCCACGCCTTACGGCACTAGATCCTAAGTCTAGCTCGGCTACCAATTACGACACGCCCGCGATTTGGGACTGCAAAAATAAATAACTTTTTTAATCTTCCAAAACTTTTTTGAACTTGATTACAGCCCAGTTTTCTTTTTCAAGATGAGTAACATATTTAAGTGAGTGTTTTTCTGCTTCACAGACCAACATCTGAATATCTTCCATATAAAATCCACTTACAAATAGTTTTCCTTCAGGACGCAATGAGCGAGAATACGTTACCATATCTTCAAGCAAAATATTGCGGTTAATATTTGCTAACAGCAGGTCGTACTTTCCGGCCTGAAGAAGAGAAGCATCTCCACATAATGTAAATACTTTATCTCCGACTCTGTTTCTATTTGCATTTTCTTTAGCTGATTTAACTGCAATATGGTCTATGTCAATTGCATGCACCGGGATTTTAGCTCCCATTTTTACTGATAGTATTGACAGAATACCTGTACCGCATCCCATATCCATAACCTGCAACCCTTTCATATTAGAACCTTCTTCAATAAGTGCCTCCATCATCAGATATGTCGTATTATGATGTGCCGTTCCAAATGCCATTTTAGGATCGATTATTATCTGATATTTTGTATGGGGAAGATTTTTATGGTAAGGTGCTTTTACAGTACATTTACCATCCACAACTACAGGTTCAAAATCACTTTCCCACAATGCGTTCCAATTCTGTTCTCTTATCAGATCCGTGGTAAAAGAAAACTTAAATTCACTAAATGTGAATGTACTCAACATGGTTTTAAGATTTGCGGCAGAAAATTGTTCCTTAGGAATATACGCTTTCAGATATGGGTCTTCTATTGAAAAACTCTCAAAACCAAGTTCTTCAATTTCGGCAATTACCTGTTCGGCATAGTCCTCTTTGAAAGGGACAATTTCTATGCAAACCTCAATATATTCCATTTTAAAACGAAACAGCTATTCCAATAAAATCTTCGGCTTTCAAAGCAGCTCCACCAATAAGTCCTCCATCAATATCTTTACATGCAAAGAGTTCTTTTGCATTTGAAGGTTTGCAACTTCCGCCATAAAGAATGGATATTTCTTCAGCAAGAGATCCGAATTTACCCGCAACGAATTTACGTATGAATGCGTGAATTTCCTGAGCTTGTTCAGTTGTTGCAGTGACACCTGTTCCTATCGCCCATATAGGTTCATAAGCGATAACGATGTGTGCCATTTCCTCAGGTGTGAGTTGGAAAAGAACCTCTTTGATTTGTGAGCCAACAACATCGAAATGTTTTCCGGCATTTCTTTCATCAAGGTTTTCACCTATACAGAAAATAGGGCAAATACCCTCTCCCAACGCAAGTTTTATTTTTTTAATAAGTTTTTCAGATGTTTCCCCATAATATTCTCTTCTCTCAGAGTGTCCAAGAATCGTATAAGAACAACCTGCTGATTTCAACATTTTAGCAGAAACTTCACCTGTATATGCCCCCTTCTCCTGATCGGCACAGTTTTGAGCAGAAAGACCTATAACTGTATCTTTTATAATTTCACAAACAGAAACAAGATGTGTAAATGGAGGTGCAACAATAAGTTTTACGTCTGATGGTACTTCTTTTAGCTTGGATACAATACCTTTTGCCAATTCATTTCCTTCTGAAACTGTAGTATTCATTTTCCAGTTTCCAGCTACTATTTTTCTTCTCATAATCTATATTTTAAAAATATTTGAATTTTAGCTTTATCTTAGAATAGAAAGATGAACTCTTATCTATATCGTGGCAAAATTAGAAATAAAATCAATTAACTTTGTAAAAACTTTATATGGGCATATCGAGAAAAAATAACACAGGATATTTTACAGCCATATCTATTGCAGTGGCAATATTCATGCTATCAGATGTGCTTCTCGGGTCCACTTTTATCTCTTTAACTGACTTATTTGCAGCTGTATTCGGAAAGAAAGGGCCAGGTCCAATAAACGATATTGTCTGGTTATTCAGAATTCCTAAAATGCTGACAGCTCTCCTTGCAGGGATAGCCCTGTCCATTTGCGGACTGCAAATGCAAACTCTTTTCAAGAATCCTCTTGCTGACCCATATATTCTTGGAATAAGCTCAGGAGCAGGATTAGGCGTCGCTTTTTTTGTTATGGGATCATCCGCCTTGGGCCTTACAATAGGATCGTCTTTGGGAATGAATATTGGGATGGCAGCCTCAGCATGGATAGGAGCATTAGTAGTTACTTTTATTATAATATCACTTTCACACAAATTGAAAGACAATCTCTCCCTTCTTATTTTCGGAGTAATGCTTGGATTTATCGGGAGTGCTTTGATTGGGCTTTTACAATATTTTTCTTCCGCATCCTCACTAAAAAATTATGTTCTTTGGTCTATGGGAAGTTTTGCCGGCATGACAACAGTGCAGCTTATAATACTTGCGGCTCTTGTTCTTATAGGTCTTATCATCTCCATTTATAATATTAAAGATCTGAATATATTGCTTCTTGGTGAACAATATGCAAAATCTATCGGAGTTAATGTACAACGAACAAGGAATCGGATTTTGATTGTTGTTGCCCTTCTTGCAGGTGGAGTAACAGCTTTCTGTGGTCCAATCGGATTTATAGGAATAGCAGTTCCTCATATTGCAAGAATGTTATTCAAAAATGCCGATCATAAAGTTCTTATTCCTGCATCAGCATTGATAGGAGCTGCAATAATGCTTCTTGCAGATATAATAGCCGGACTGCCTGGAACATCAAGTGTAATTCCGATTAACACTGTGAGTGCTCTTTTAGGTATTCCAATAATAATATTTATCATCTTAAAAAAGAAATAAAATAATGCCAGATTTACTCTCAATAGAAGACCTTTCTCTTGGATACAATAAAAAAGTTATCTATAAAAAGATTAATGCGACAGCCTCAGATGGAGAGTTGATTGGTGTTTTCGGAGCAAATGGAGTTGGTAAAAGTACTCTTCTTAGAACAATAGCCGGATTGCAACCTATTTTCTCTGGAAAAATAATATTAAAGGGGATAAACTATAGAAAACTAAAACTTAAGGATATAGCTTCATCATTATCATTTGTTCCGGCTCAAATGGATAGAGCAAATAATCTTAGTGTATTTGACATGCTTGGTTTGAACTGTTATTTCAGAAGCAACTGGTTAGGCAAAATTGAAGATAAGGATAAGGAGATGATAAGTAATGCCCTGAAACTTGTTGGACTTGATAATTATGGGGATAAGAATTCGGCTGAATTAAGTGACGGTGAATACCAACGAGCTACAATAGCTGGAGCATTGGTAAAAGATTGTCCGATAATTATTTTTGATGAACCAACAGCATTTCTGGATATAGCCAACAAGTATCAGATAACCGAACTGCTTGCTAAAATAGCCCAAGAAAGGGGAAAGACAATAATTTTTTCATCTCACGATCTTAACCTTGCGATTGAGTACTGTGATAAAATATGGTTGATGGGATACGAGTCCTTTTATAATGAAGCGCCGCAAACGTTAAAAAATTGCGGCGCATTCAACCAGTTGTTCACTAACAAAAATATTCTATTTGATCCTATTTCAAATACTTTTCATAAAGGCCCTCAATAGCCTTAGCTAATCTCATTACTCCTTCAACTATCTTATCATCATCTGCGTAAGAGAAATTAAGGCGCATGGTATTCTTACCGTTGCCATCACAATAGAATGCTTCTCCAATCACGAATGCAACATCCTGTTTAATAGCTATATTAAACAACTCTCTGGTATCATACCCTTCTGGTAATTTTAAAAACAAAAACAATCCTCCGTCAGGATTTGTCCATGTGACACCTTCAGGCATATAATCTTCAAAAGCCTTTATCATCACGTTTTTCTTATGCTTATATAATGTCTTTATCTTGACAAGATTTTTCTGAAAAGAACCCGAAGCCAAATATTTGGCAGCAACCATCTGATTGAAAATAGGGGTACACAAGTCAGCAGATTGTTTTGCTACAATCAAATGATCAATAATATTGTCCGCAGCAATTACCCAACCTAAACGAAAACCCGGTACAAATGTTTTTGAAAATGTTCCCAAAAGAATGACTCTATCAGGATTCATTGAATACATAGTAGGCTGGCTTTCTCCTTCAAACCTTATTTGTTTATAAGGACTATCCTCTATAACCAGTAAATCATATTTTTCTGCGATATCAATAACAGATCTTCTTTCTGCTTCTGTCATTGTAATTCCTGAAGGATTCTGGAAATCAGGAATAGCATATATGAATTTAGGTTTTTTTCCTTTTGCAATCAACCCTTTTACTGCTTCTTCCAGACTTTCGTTTTCATGAAGTCCATATGGCTCACATTGATAAGACCAAAAAGCCTGTAGTGCACCCAAATAAGAAGGAAGACCGCAAATGATAACATCACCTGGATCGATAAAAATACGGGACAGTAAATCTATGCCTTGTTGAGAGGCTGTTGTAACTAAAATATTTTTAATCGGAATATTAAGATTTTCTTCAAGATATAATTTTGATAACTCTTTTCTAAGAGTTACATCACCTTCAGTTGCACCATATTGAAGAGCTGCTGCACCATTCTCGTCCAGAACTTCAATCATAATTTTTTTCAACTCCTCTATCGGGAATGTTTCTGGACTTGGAAATCCGCCACCAAATGAGATGACTTCAGGTCTATTAGCAACACTCAGAAGATCTCTGATTGCTGACCTTCTCATACTCTTTGCATTAGCAGATAATAATTGATCGATTTTCATATAAATATTTTTTACAAAGATAATAGACTGTAATAAAAATACAAAATAATATTATTTTTTTAAAGTTTTTTTTTCAATTATGTTTCTATTTGTTGCATTTTAATACATTTTACTATTCCACAGTCATATACCTTTTTATCGGACAAATCTACGTTTTAAACTTGTATTTTGATTTTAGAAAAAATACTTATCTGCTGGTTTCGTGAAAAAACACTACTTTTACATCATGAAGAAATTATTCTTAATTGACGGCCATTCATTGATTTTCAGGATGTATTATGCATTCCTTCGCAGACCTATGGTAAATTCAAAAGGTGAAGATACATCTATACTGTTTGGTTTTACCAAATATTTGTTGGAGTTGATAAATAAAGAGCACCCATCACACATAGCAGTAGCCTTTGATCCCCCGGCAAAAACTTTCAGGCATGAGATTTACCCCGAATATAAAGCTAACAGAAATGCTACACCGGAGCTTGTAAAAGCCGCATTAAATCCTTTGGTTGACATAGTAGAAGCTCTTGGTATTCCTGTTCTGATGGAACCTGGGTACGAAGCTGATGATGTAATTGGTACATTAGCAAAAAAAGGTGAAAGAAGTGGTTTTCAGGTATATATGGTAACCCCTGATAAGGACTTAGGTCAAATGATATCCGATAATATTTTCCAATTTAAACCCGGGAAATCAGGAGCAGAAAATGAAGTTATAGATAAAGAGAAAATATGTGCATATTACGGGATAGATAATCCTTCTCAAATTGCCGATATTCTCACCATCTGGGGAGATGCATCCGATAATGTAAAAGGAGTGAAGGGAATCGGAGAGGTTGGAGCCAAAAAGCTTGTTTCAAAATATAAAACTGTGGAGAATATCATCAAAAACCTGATGGAGCTTCCTGAGAAACAACGTATCGCATTTGAAGAAGCATTGCCTTATCTTCAATTAAGTAAAACACTTGTAACAATTAAAGCAGACATAGATATAAACGTTGACGAAAATTCACTGGTAATCGACATGTGCTGTAATGACAGAGTTTCCGAACTGTTCAATAAATACGAATTCAATTCTCTGAAGGGCCTGCTTCCAAGCGGTAATATCACCCCAAAAGAAAATTTCCATAATTGCGTCAAGATACAGCAAGTAAGTAAAAATGAGATCTATGATTGTGCAAATTCCGCCTTACGTGTTTCAATAAAAGTTGAAAACGGAATAATTATCTCATGCAAAGACAAATACGCCATTTTTGAATATGGTGATTCACTGGCAAAAAAAATTCTGGAAAACTCCGACATAGTTAAAGTAGGATATGAAACAAAATCTGCCATCAACGCCCTAAGGAAAAACAACATTTGTTTAAATGGAAAATTGATGGATATTGAGATTATGCACTATCTACTTAATCCGGAAAGAACACACAAGCTTGAATTTCTCACTAATGGATATCTGAATTTGAATCTGGATATTATTGCTGATGACAAGAATAAAGGAGAAAACATACTTCAAGGAGACCTTTTCAGCTCTCAATCAATTATAGAGAAAAAAGAGGACAAAGAAAGATCAGCAAGAGAGTGCGTAGTTCTTGATCCTCTATTTACACAAATACGCAACGATTTGAAAGAGCAAAACCTTTCAGATCTTTACCTCAAAATGGAAATGCCTCTTATCCCTGTTCTTGCTCAAATGGAATATGAAGGAGTCAAAATTGATCCAAATCAACTTTTAGAATACAGCAAAATTCTGACACTTGAACTTTCCCAAATTGAAGCGAAGGCAAGAGCGATGGCTGATGAACCTACATTAAACCTATCCTCTCCACGTCAGATAGGCATTGTCCTGTATGAAAAGATGAAACTCAATCCTATAGCAAAAAAAAACCAGAAGGAAAATTATCACACTGATGAGGAAACATTGATGGATCTGATTGACAAGCATCCTATTATAAATGCCATTCTTGAATTCAGAGCAACAAAAAAATTACTTTCTACATATATTGACCCTCTTCCCGCATTGATTAATCCAGATACGGGAAAAATACATACAACATTTAACCAAGCCCTAACATCAACAGGACGCTTAAGTTCCGTTAGGCCTAATCTGCAGAATATCCCTATCAGAACAGAGAAAGGAAGGGAAATAAGAAAAGCATTCATACCATGTAGTCCGGATGGTTTTATAGTTTCGGCAGACTACTCTCAGATTGAATTGAGATTGATGGCAGAACTCAGTCAGGACGAAGGATTGTTGGAAGATTTCAGAAATGGTCAAGACATACACGCCTCAACAGCATCAAAAATATTCAAAATATCACCATTGGAAGTCACACGTGAACAACGACGACAAGCAAAAGTTGCTAATTTCGGTATTATTTACGGTATCTCGACATTCGGCCTTTCTCAGAGACTGAACATTCCCAGAGGAGAATCAAAAGCATTAATTGATGAATATTTCAAAAGCTATCCTAAAGTTAAAGAGTATATGGACAATGCAATAAAGAGAGGAAAGGAACAGGGATATGTAGAAACCTTATTCGGAAGAAAACGCTATCTGCCGGATATAAATTCAAAGAATCAGGTTGTCAGAGGCCTTTCTGAGAGAAACGCCATAAATGCGCCAATACAAGGAAGCGCGGCAGATATTATTAAAATGGCTATGATAAACGTACATAATCGTATCAAAAAGGAAAAGCTAAAAAGCGTTATGGTGTTGCAGGTACATGATGAACTTGTTTTTGATGTTATTTCATCCGAATTAGATATAATGTTAAAATTAGTAAAGGAAGAGATGGAAAATGTCTATAAATTATCCATTCCACTCATAGTTGATTGCAGTTATGGAAAAAATTGGCTCGAAGCTCACTAGTTTGACGGATAAACAGTTGATAACACTTGCCCTGTCCAAAGACGAGGGCGCTTTTTCAATTTTGCTCACAAAATACAAAAGCCGACTCCTCTCTCATATTCAAAGTTATGTGCCGAATCTTGAAGATGCGGAAGACATCTGTCAGAGAAGTTTTGAAAAGGTATTCATGAATCTTGATAAATACAATTCAGATTTTGCTTTTTCTACCTGGCTATACAATATAGCACAAAACGAAGCAATAGACCATATAAGGCGAAACAGGCTAAATATCAGTTCAATATCTTTGACAGACAATTCAGAAATATACAGCATCAGCCATGAGGATACCCCTGAAGATATATTGATTACAGACCAGGCCATGAGTGAATTACTTGCAGGGATAAATCAACTCCCTCTAAACTATAGAGACGTTTCAATATTAAGATTTATTAGGGATTATGCATACGAAGATATTTCCATTGAGCTGAATATTCCATTGGGAACCGTTAAGACAAGATTGAACAGAGCCCGAAAATTATTGACTAAAATCATTAACAAATAAGAATGGAAGAAATATTAAAATATTTTCCGAACATATCGGAGGAACAAAAAGAGCAATTTGCAGAACTTGGGCCAATTTATAGAGATTGGAATTCAAAAATAAATCTGATTTCTCGCAAGGATATAGACTCTCTATATCTTCATCACATTCTACATTCTCTCGCAATAGCGAAAGCATTCTCTTTTCAGTCCGGATTCAGAATCCTGGATGTTGGTACAGGTGGAGGATTTCCAGGAATTCCATTAGCCATTCTATTTCCTGAAGCCTCATTCACACTATGCGATTCTATAGGAAAAAAAGTAAAAGTTGCTCAGGAGGTTGCATCTGCAATTAATTTGAAAAATGTTATATGTGTACATTCAAGAGTCGAGGATATAAAAGAGGAATATGATTATATCGTCTCACGCGCTGTAACTGAACTTGAGAATTTCATTCCATGGGTAAAAGGAAAATATACATCGGGCATAATTTATCTAAAAGGAGGAGATTTAAACAACGAGATTTCAAACTGTATGAGTCGATACAAGATGGATAAAAATAAGGTTACTCTCTTTGATATAAACAGTTGGTTTAAAGAAGAGTATTTTGAAGGTAAAAAAATTATTTTTGTAGCTCGATAATTTGTATTTTTAAACAAAAGCATTACCTTTGTAATCCCAATAAAGTCAAAACAGCTTTTCAAACAATTTATTGAGAAATTTTTTATTTGAAATAAATAAAAACAATATACAATGAAACGCACATTTCAACCATCACAGCGTAAAAGACGCAATAAACACGGATTCCGTGAACGTATGTCAACACCTAACGGACGTCGCGTTTTATCAGCACGTCGTCGTCGTAGTCGCAAGAAACTGACCGTGTCTTCAGAAGATCTTTATTAGTTCTGATTAGAGGCAGTTTTGCAAAGGATATAAGGAAAGGCTTTCTCATAATGAGACAGCCTTTTTTAATAAGACCTTATTAATAAGAGAAGTATAATTATGAATAATATCAAACATAAGATTACTGATAATCTACCTCTCACTTTTGAGGAGCTGATGATTCTTTACGATTCCGATCTGGATACATTACAAAAACTTGCTGAAGAAAAACGTCGTATTCTTAATGGAAATAAGGTTTTTTATAATCAAAATTTCCATATAGAACCAAGTAATGTCTGTATGCACAGATGCAGGTTCTGCTCTTATAGGAGAAATAATGAATGTGAACAGGGTGCATGGAGTATGTCATTTGATGATATCCGGAAATATTGCTATGACAAGTATGAAAAAGGGATAACAGAAGTTCATATTGTAGGAAGTATCCATCCTGACAGGGATTTTGAATATTATGAGACTATAATAGGACTAGTAAGAAGTATTCTTCCCCCTGAAGTAGCCATTAAAGCCTATTCTGCTATAGAAATAGATGATATGTGCATAAAATCAGGGCTAAGTGCCGAAGAAATTCTTATAAGACTGAAAAATAGAGGCCTTTCAGCACTTCCGGGAGGAGGTGCAGAAATTTTTGATTCCGAGATAAGGAAAAAAATTTGTCCTGACAAAGCATCAGCTAAGAGATGGCTTGAAATACATGGTATCGCCCATCATTTGGGCATTTCCACAAATGCCACAATGCTTTTCGGACATATGGAAAACAGGGAGCAAAGAGTAAGACATATTTTGGAAATACGCTCTCAACAAGAGATTACAAAAGGATTTAATGCCTTCATCCCATTGAAATTTTCTTCAGTAAATAATGAGTTGTCATATTTAGGGGAAATAAAAGAAGAGGAAGTTTTGAGAACATTCGCCATCGTGCGTCTTGCCCTTCATAATATTCCTCATATCAAAGCATATTGGCCGATGTTGGGAAAAGAACTTTGCATAAAAACGCTCCTATTTGGTGCCGACGATATCGATGGTACTATCAATAATTCCACAAAAATATACAGTATGGCTGGTGCTCAGGAACAGAGACCTGCATTATGTGCGAATGAACTAAAAAAAATGGCCCAAAACGTTGGATTCGATGCAAAAGAAAGGGATAGTTTTTATAACATTATTTAGTAACTTTGCTTTATTATGAAAAAAAATGAGAAATAAAAAAGACATTAAAACATATACAGGTAAAATAGGTAAGAACTGGATAGCCAAAAATATCCTTCTTGTAATTGCAGGAATATTAGGGCTGGTAATAGTTGTCAGCATATTACTAAATACTGTGACCAGACACAACAGAGAGCAGGTAGTTCCCGATTTTACCACACTCTCAATAAAAGATGCAACCAAGTTGGCACAAAAGAAAAACGTTCGTCTGGATATTACAGACTCTGTTTATGTAAAGAATATTCCCAGTGGAGCAGTATATGATCAGACCCCTGCAGTTGGAAGTCATGTTAAAAAAAACCGCCGTATACTTATAACAATAAATGCTATTAATCCGCAAAAGGTAGAAATGCCTGCATTGGTAGGATTTTCGTTAAGACAGGCAAAAACTGTTCTAATGACTAAAGGCCTTCAAATTGGAACTCTTACTTATGTAGATGATATTGCAACAAATAATGTTCTGGCCCAAAAGTGTAACGGAAGAGATATTGCACCGGGTGTAATGATTGAAAGTGATAATCCGATTGACTTGTTGTTGGGGCTTAACGGGTCAGACGCATATACTTACGTTCCTAATTTAACAGGATACACTTACGAGATTGCTGAAGGAAATATCATTGATAATTCCCTAAATATTGGAAAAGTAATATATGACAGAACGGTCATTAACTACGAAGACTCACTTCAGGCAATAGTCTATAAACAATCTCCTGTATTTACAAATCAAGAACAGTTTCTTCTCGGAACAAGAGTAGATATATATCTCACAAAAGACTCAAAAAAAATAGGAAACCCTACTAATGACTGATGAACAATTGACCGATATTGATATCGAAGAAGTTGCATCTGAAGACGAAGAACAGGAAATGTTTGAACACTACCGATTTGAGGTAGATAAAGGACAATCACAACTTCGTATTGACAAGTATCTTACAGATCACATGGAGCAGACCTCACGTCATCGTATTCAACTCGCGATAGCAGCAGAATATGTGCGTGTCAATAATAAAATCGTAAAAGCAAATTATAAAGTTAAACCATGCGATTCCATAGCTATTGTCTTACCATATCTGAGACGCGGATTTGAAGTACGTCCCGAACCCATACCCCTTGACATCGTGTATGAAGATGATGATTTGCTGATTGTAAATAAATCGGCCGGAATGGTTGTTCATCCCGGGCATGGTCATTTTTCAGGAACACTGATAAATGCACTCTCATACCATCTCGGTATAAGTCAGGACAAAAATGCACCCGACGAAAAAATGGGCATTTTGGTACACAGAATAGATAAAAACACATCCGGGCTTTTAGTTGTCGCAAAAAATGACGAATCCCAACTTGATTTGGCTAAACAATTTTTTTACCATACCATTATTAGAGAGTATGTAGCACTTGTATGGGGAAATATTGTAGATGATAGTGGCACAATTGAAGGAAATATCGGCAGGGATCCTAATGACAGAATGAAATTCAAGGTATTTGCTGACGGCTCACAAGGTAAACATGCAGTAACACATTATAAAGTACTGGAACGTTTTGGATATGTGACACTTGTAGAGTGTATTCTTGAAACAGGACGCACACATCAGATAAGAGTCCACATGAATTATATAGGCCATCCTTTGTTTAATGATGACCGCTATGGCGGAGATAGAATATTAAAAGGAACAGTGTATACAAAATACAAGCAATTTATCGACAACTGCTTTGCAATATTGCCTAGACATGCCCTTCACGCCAAAACTTTAGGATTTATCCATCCGCGCACAAAAAAAGAAATCATTTTTAGATCAGAGATTCCTACAGACATGCAAACTCTTATAAATAAATGGGAAAAATATTCTGGTAATGTTGCACTGGAAGAAAAAGAGTAGAAAACTCCCTATATGTTAAATTATAAAACAATAGAGAATAAAAGCTCTTCACAATGGGTAGTCTTTATACATGGAGCCGGGGGAAGTTATCGTGTATGGTTCAAACAGATACGCGATTTTAGCAAACATTATAATCTTCTTCTACTGGATCTTCGCGGACATGGAGAATCTATAAAAAAGAAAACAAAGGAAAAATCAAAGAAGTACACGATTATGGAAATCGCAAACGACGTCGTGGAACTTTTAAAAAGTCTTAATCTTAAGCAATGCCATCTTGTCGGATTATCCCTTGGAAGCATAGTCAATAGAGAAATTGCAGAACGGAACAAAGAACTGGTAAATTGCAATAAATTTTCTTAATAAAATCATACAAAAATCATAGTAAAGGTTACCCTCTGATCGGTATTTGAACTCAGTCCAATGGAACCTTTATGCTGTCGCATTATCTGACGTGAAAGACTCAAGCCTATTCCGGACCCTGTTTTTTTTGTAGTAAAGAAAGGCATGAAAATATTATCAGCCACATCTTTAGGTATAGCCCCTCCATTATTGCTTATCTCAATGACATCATTCTCATTATCATCAATATAAGCACATATTTCTATCAAAGAATTCTCAATTGCTTCCGTTGCATAGAGCGCATTATTCAAAACATTAACAATTACTTGTGTAATTAAAGATTCATCCGCATAAACAAGTATATCGACGGGATCTACCGACAACTTTATTTTTGTCGTAACATCCGATTGAAGGGCAATTATTCTCTCAAGCCAAGGCTTAACTGCAAACGCTTTTTTGTTAGGAGTAGGTATATGAGTGAATTTTCTATAAGAATCCACAAATGATATTAGCCCTTTTCCCGTCGCATTAATTGTAGCAAGTCCTTTGGCCATATCGCTCTCTTTATCATCGCAAATATCTATTAAAGTATTACTCAAAGATGTTATTGGGGCCAAAGAGTTCATTATTTCATGAGTAAGTACCCTTATAAGTCTTGCCCAGGATTCAAGTTCCTTTTCTGCCAATTCACTATTTATATCAGAAAGTACAACAATTCGAAGAGGTGCATTATTTACTTTTATTTCTGATGCAGTCATTGAAATGTTTTTTTCCCCTCTCTCATCATTTACAACAACATTACGTTTTTCACCTGAACGTATGTTAACCAAGGCATCTCTTAGTTCTGTAGAAATTGTAGAAAGTTGATTAACATGTGTAAAGACATCCAATCCGATGACCTTTAATCCCTCTTTATTGCTTTGATATACATTTCCTGACTCGTTGATTGTAACTATTCCTGTTTTTATGCTGTCCATTATCAATTCATAATACTTTTCTTTCTCTACAGCACGCAATTTTGCAGTAGAAATTATCTCTTTGATTCTGTTAAGTGCATAATTAAGAAAGTAATCTTTTGACTTCTCGTCATCTTCTGAGAATTTGAATGTATAATCGTCGTTATCAATGGAATTAAGTAAAAAATCAACCTTACGTATTGATTTTGAATATAATGATATTATTTTGTTGGCAGAAAAAAACACAACTATCACAAAAACAGGCAATAACACATAATTATGACTCCAAACAGACCAGGCCCCTCCCATTGTGCCTAATATCACTATTATTATATATAATATTATGGACGATTTTCTCATAACTCATACTTTTTTATCTTGTTGTAAAGAGTCTGACGGGTAATTCCCAGTTGTTGAGCAACAGACGAGAGATTTCCGTTATTGACAATAATTGCATTCTGAATCATTTGGCGTTCCATCTGCTCAAGGGTTGAAAAACTGTTAAATCCAATGCTTTTTGCGGAAACATGTCTTAGAAAAAGAGAGGTTTCATCAATAGCTGCTTTGTCACACATTATCACCGCCTTCTCAATAGTGTGCTGAAGCTCTCTCACATTACCGGACCACTCGTACCCTTTTAAGACTTTTTGAGCATTGATATCAAAACCTTTTATTTCTTTTCCATACTTTAATTTATACTTTTCAAGAAACATTTCTGCCAACGGAAGAATGTCCTCATTTCTTTGCCTTAAAGGAGGAATATCTATATGAATAGTATTTATTCTGTAAAGTAAATCTTCACGAAAAGTACCATCTTCCACCATCTTATATATATTACTATTCGTTGCACAAATCAGACGAATATCAATTTCAATCGGAATATTACTTCCTACTCTTACTACCCTATTATTTTGCAGCACAGTAAGAAGCTTTGACTGAAGATGATATGGAAGATTACCTATCTCATCTAAAAAAAGTGTGCTATTATTTGCTACCTCAAATTTTCCGGCTCGATCAAAGTGTGCATCGGTAAAAGAGCCTTTTACATGGCCGAAAAGTTCACTCTCAAACAAGGTCTCAGTGACCGCACCCATATCAACTGCCACCATCATCTCATTACATCGGGAAGAACGATTATGTAGCTCACGTGCAAGCATCTCTTTACCGGTACCGTTTTCGCCTGTAATCAAAATATTTGCATCAGTATCTGCAACCTTGTCAACCATATCTTTAAGACGTTTCATTGCCTCACTCCTACCCCAGTACATTTTAGGTTCGTCAAGCAATTCTTTTTTGATCTCCTTGAGCTGTTTTACCTCTTTGCGTGATTTTCTAAGATTATAGGCATTTTGAAGAGAAGCAATCAATTTATCATTATCCCATGGTTTTATCACAAAATCAGTAGCACCTTCTTTTATACCCCTTACTGCCAGGTCAACATCCGCATATGCGGTAAAAAGAACTACCTGAATTTCCGGAGAAAGTTTTTTAATCTCTTTCAACCAAAATATACCTTCATTACCTGTATTCACACCGGTACAAAAATTCATATCAAGAAGGACGACATCAACGTTTTCACTTCTTAGTGTAAAATTTATCTGATTAGGAGTATTAATCGCAATCACTTTTGAAAAATATCTATTTAAAAGTATTTCCAACGCAGAAATGATACTCTTGTTATCATCCACTAACAGTATTGTTCCCTCTTTTTGCATAATTTTAGGTTGGTTTTCATCAAAAGTAAAAGATTTTTTCTTTATCGTCAAAATTTTTAACTTATGTGTATAATTTTTTGACATTAAAGACTAATAAACATACACGTATCTGCCTGTATTTAAATATCTTACATTTTATGGCATCTTTATGGCAATCTCTTTGACAAAGAAAAAAATATTTAAATACTATATGAAGAGGTCTATTTTAATACTAGTAATGTCAATTTATTTGACACCTATAATGGCTCAAACAGGTGGAAACAAAATATTCAACCTAAACGATTGCATGCAATATGCTATTGATAACAGCACAAAAGTCAATACTCAAAATCTAAGAAACAACAACTATCGCCAAGACAGAAATGAGGCAATAGCATCATTTTTGCCCAGTGCAAATATAAGCAGCAGCATTAATAACAGTTACGGACGTTCAATCGACCCTGAAACAAATACTTACACAAACACATCAAACTTAAGCAACAGTTATTCTGTCAGCTCACAAATTCCGGTTTTTGCCGGACTCACAACAATCAATTCCTACCGGGTAAGTCGTGCGGCAATTTTAATGGGGAAAGAAGAACTTGAGCGTATTAAAGACGAAGTGGCACTAGAAGTAATGCAGGCTTATTTCGACGTCGTATATTATTGCGATGCAGTAAAGTTGGCAAATCAACAATTAGAAACAAGTAAATCTACGTATGCAAAAGATTGCAAACTTGAAGAATTGGGATTGAAAAGCAGATCTGATATCCTGCAGATTGAGGCTCAACTAAGAGGAGATGAATATGTGGTTATAAAACAGGAAAACACACGCGATCTGGCGATTTCATCTCTGAAAGAAAAAATGAATTTTCCTACCAATGAGGAGATTATAATAGATACAAACATATATGCAGATGAAGATGTAGTTTCCACTTCCTTAGAAAACGTAATAAGCTATGCTATGGAAAACAGTCCAAGGATAAAGTCACAAAATTATTCATATAGGCAAAGTCAACTAAATTATTATATAGCTAAAGGACGACTTCTCCCTTCAATCAACATAGGAGGAGGTTACTCCACCAATTTTTATGAAAATCTTAATTCCACTGCCGGAATTACACCATTTATGACACAACTGAAAAACAACCAGGGATACTATTTTGGAGCTTCATTGAGTATACCTATTTTCAACGGGTTAGCCAGGAGATCAAACGCCAATCGCGCCCGAAATAATATGAAAATTGCCGAACAAACTAAGATAGCTGCAGAAAGAGTATTACAAAGTGAAATAGAACAAAACTATCATCAGATGCAAGGGTTTAGGAAAGAGTTTATACAGACAAATAAAAAAGTCGAAGCAGCAGAACTTGCGCATAAGGCAACTCTTCAAAAATATGAAATGGGTCTGATATCCCCTATTGAACTTCAAACAAGTGCCAACCAATTGCTCCAGGCAAAATCCGAACTTCTCAATTCAAGGCTTCAATATATTATTAAGAGCCGCATAGTCGATTATTACAGAGGAGAGTCATTAATTAGATAAAAACACATAGAAATGGATATAAAAATAGAAAAAAAGAAGGGCATATATGCCCTATTAACAAAAAAAAGCATCCCTTACATTTTAGGTATAATTTTTTTAGCCTTTATTTTATGGCTTATTTTTCGTGATAACTCTTCGACTCTAAAAATTGATGCCGGTACCATCTCAATAGCCGACGTTGTAGATGGAGAATTCAACGATTATGTAAAAGTAACAGGTCAGGTACAACCAATCTCAATAGTACAGTTAAGTCCACTTGAAGCCGGTATTGTTGACAAGATAGTGGTAGAAGAAGGAAACTCCGTTAAAAAAGGAGATATACTGGTAGTGTTGAGCAATAATAACCTCAACCTCTCAATTCTGGACAGTGAGGCACAACTTGCAGAAAAACAGAATTTTCTACGGAACACATTAATTTCCATGGAACAAGAAAAACTATCTCTAAGGCAGGAACAACTACAACTGGATTTAGATGTTGAAAGAAAGAAGCGTGCTTATAATCAAAATAATGAACTTTATAAGAGTACTCTTATTGCAAAAGAGATATGGCTCCAATCAAAAGAAGATTACGAACTTTCAGATAAAAAGCGTGAACTCGTTATGGAACGTCAAAAACAAGACTCAATATATCGCAGTATCCAGATATCACAATTGGAAGAGAGCCTGGATAATATGAGAAGAAATATGATGCTTATCCGCGAACGGGTTTCCAATCTTAATATAAAATCTCCTATAAACGGAGAACTTGGAATGCTTGATGTTGTATTGGGACAATCTGTATCTATGGGACAAAAAATAGGTCAGATAAACGATCTTTCAGACTATAAAATTGAGGCACAGATAGATGAGCATTACATTGACAGAGTACGGACAGGACTTGAAGCCACTTTAGAGAGACAGGGAACAGAATATAGAGTAAAAATCAAAAAGATATATCCTGATGTAAGGGAAGGACAGTTCAAGGCCGACTTTACATTTTTAGGAAAACACCCTGAAAACATCCGCACAGGTCAGACATATTATTTAAGTCTTCAACTTGGGCAACCTGCATACACTATAATCATTCCTCGCGGTACATTCTACCAAAAGACAGGAGGTGCGTGGATCTACGTCTTATCTGAAGATGGAACTAAAGCTTATAAACGTAACATCCGAATCGGACGACAGAACCCACAATATTATGAAATAGTTGAAGGCCTGTCTGCAGGAGAAAAAGTGATTGTTTCAAATTACGATACTTACGGAGATAATGAAATTCTAATTTTAAATAAATAATATAAAATGTTTAATATTAAATCATTTCTAAAATTTTTGAGTAGAAATAAACTCTATACTATTATTAATATATTAGGATTGTCAATTTCCCTTATGTTTGTAATAATTATTGCAAACTATACAGTAAACAATCTTACGACAGACAATTGGGTTGAGAAGGCAGATAGAATTTACGTTCTTGCGCGTGAAAATGGATTAGGAACTGGATATAAAAATGGGGAGTTATTGCAAGCCAGATACCCTGAAATTGAAAGTGTATGCGGAATAACTACAGAAGAAATTCCAATTACAATTTCAGACAATAAAATTAATGCAAAATTTCTTTTTGCCGACACTACTTTTTTTAATTTTTTCTCTATCAAGACTGAAGGGGTAGATGGCAGAACAGCTCTTATTCCAATGCAAAATGCAGTAATAAGCAAAAGCTTTGCAAACAGAATATATGGAACGGTTAATCCTATAGGAAAAGTATTTAAATCTTCGGGGAGGAATAAAGAATATGTGATTACTGGAATAATGCCTGATCTCGAAAATTCCGTATTAGAGGAAAGTGATATTGTTATAAGATTTGAAAATATGCAATATTATAATCCATCTATTACTGATGAACATATGAGCAATGCCGGAGCTACCACGATGTTCATTATGGAAAAAGAAGGTGCGGATATCAGAGCAAAATCAGACGATATTCTAAAGTATTTTAAAGATAATTTCTGGCCTTATAAGGGAGGTATCTGGAAAGAGGTTAAACTTATTCCGTTCAAGGATATCTATTTTTCTGATCTTGTGTCTGATTATGATGGTTTGAACAAAGGAGAGTGGGCACTTGTCTTGATACTTATATCGGTGGGGATTCTGATTCTACTTTTTGCAGTAGTAAATTATATAAACCTTACCGTAGCTCAAACAGGATTTAGAGCAAAAGAAATGGCGACAAGGAGACTTCTTGGATCATCCCGGAAAATTCTTTTTGGGAAACTGATTTTTGAGAGTTTTATAATCTGCTTTGTCGCTTTCATCCTTGGTTTGTTTATCGCTTCAGCCGTAGAGCCATACGCAAACAATCTGTTACAAAGCAAAATATCAGTTATGGGCAGTTTAAATTTTAAGTATTGCATAAGCTATTTTGCCCTGGTTATAATTCTATCAATAATTTCAGGTATTGTCCCTGCAACTGTTATCAGTAACTTCAAGCCTATTGAAGTTGTAAGAGGGTCTTTTCATCGAAAGACAAGTATGGTGTACAGCAAAATATTAATTACATTTCAAAATATAATCACAATAGCTCTTATCGGTGTTTCATTGACCATGATACTGCAAGAAAAACATCTTATTAACGCTCCAATGGGATATAACACAAAAGATATTTTAAATGTTAGAACCAACTTTAATTCTTACGGACAAATAACTACATTTAAAAACGAAGTAAGTCAATTGTCATTTGTTGAAGATGTTGCCCTTAGTGAAGGGACGCCGTTAGATGGAGGCAATAACAATACTATACCATTTGGTAAAGACAGAATGGTAAGTTTCCAGATTTTTAAAGGAGATTCTATCTTCTTCAAGATATTAGGATTGCAAAAAATAAAGGAAAACAACCTATCAGGACAGAATTGGTATCTTAACGAACAGGCTTTAAAAGAACTAGAAATAAATGATGACACACTTGTAGTAAAATTAGGCTCAGACCATACAAGAATTCATAATATCGGAGGAATATATAAAGATTTTAGAATAGAAAATGCTTTACATGAGCCCGAAGCTGCAATTTTAATCAATCTTAAAAATTTTGATGATTACAATAAGGAAACCGTCACAGAATGGCCATGGAATATTCTTATCAAAATAAACAGTGGATATGACCATGCCTTGGCATATGAATCAATTAAGAAGATTGCAGAGAGAGTATCGAATGGAGAAGAATTCTCAGCAAACTATATCGAAGATGAATTAACCGAAACCTACAAAGAAGAGCAAAGGCTATCAACCGTAATGTTAATTTTTACATTTATCGCAGTTCTTATTTCATCACTCGGTCTTTTGGCTATGTCTACATATTTCATACAACAACGCCAAATGGAAATAGCCGTACGCAAAGTAATGGGTTCGACCCGTAAAGAGATACTCGTACTATTACTTAAAAATTTCATGAGGCTTTTAGGAATAGCATTCATTATTGCCATTCCTGTAATATGGTTTACAATGAATAGGTGGTTAACAAGTTATTCTTACCATATCAACTTATCTGCCTGGATATTCATCGCAGCAGGCTTATTTTCTGCAATAGTAGCCATAATAACAGTTTTCTGGCAATCCAGCAAAGCAGCAAATGCTAATCCTATAAATTCAATAAAGAGCTAAATAATTATTAATATATGAAAAAACTATTTTATCAAGCGTGGGTATCAATAAAATCCTATAAACTTTACTCCATAATCAATATTATAGGATTGGCTATCAGTCTGGCTTTTGTAATGATGCTCTCTATGTATATTAATCAGGAGAGTACGGTAGACAAATTTCATCCCAATGCTGACAAAATATACGCAGTATATGTGAGTTATAATGGAGATAAGGCAATGTTATTTGAACCAAGAGCACGCACTAGTTATTGGAGCGGGTATCACAATGAGAATAACGAGTACGTTGATTTGACCAACCTTCCTGAAGTCTCAATGATGACAAAAATGCAGTGTGTGCAGGACGAAATATTAATTAATGAAAATATTAAATATAATGCATCAATAATTAACTGCGACACTTTATTTTATAAAGTATTCGGCTACCCGCTTCTAGTCGGAGATAAAAATACAATTCTAAACGACCCTTCTTCTGCTATTCTTAAAAAAGATTATGCAAAAAAGCTTTTTGGTAAAAAGAATCCTATCGGAGAAAAAATCAATATAAAAGGGAAATTGTTTACTGTTGCAGGAATAGCAGGGGAACCAAAAGGAAAAAGTTCATTTGAATATGATATTATTATATCTACACTCAATAGGATAGATCTTTCTTATAAAGAAAGCCCAATAGGGTTCTACATAATTGAAACCCCTGCTAAGGCAAAAATAGTACAGGAAAAGATAAAAAACCTGCACGTTAATGTTGGTGATGCGAAATTTCAATCGTCTTGGAATATTATTCAAATAAATAAACTATACGCTAAAGACAACATCAGTAAAGAACAGGCCATAAATAAAGGGAACTCGGAAAATGTCAATATTTTAATTTTAGTAACAATCATATTGCTTATCATAGGTATATTTAATTACGTAAACATCCAATCTGTTATAACATTAAAGAGGGGAAAAGAGCTTGGAGTTAAAAAAGTGTTCGGGGCAAGCAACAGTAGAATGTTCGGACAATTCCTGATAGAAAGTTCTATCTATGTAAGTATCTCTACCATACTTGGATTTTTCATAGCAGAATTGATTAGACCATCTGCTTCTATTTTGTTTGAAATGGATATAAGACACATCTGGAGCTTTGATACCACAATGTTAATTAGCATTTTGATTATTGTTCCGGTTATAACCGCATTGATACCATATTTAAAATACCGTTATTCAATGCCAATTGATACTATCAAGCAAGTTGGCTCACTTAAAAACCGTTCATTGATACGCAACATTTTTACTGTTGCTCAATATGTCATGACAAACATATTGATTGTTGTCTCAATATTTTTCATCAAACAGCTTCATGTTATGGTCAATACTGATAAAGGATTTGAATCAAAAAACATTATAATTTCAAATCCACCTTCCAAGTATGATTTAAGCTCACATATAGACGAAGAAATAGATGCAACCGTAGAAAAAATAAATAAGGATATGCAGTATATGGAGCAAATCCTTGACGGTTCTCCTGCCATTATTGCATGGACAAACGGTAACCCGATAACCGATAAAGGAAGAAAAAACAGATCTATAAAAGAATTCAGTTATTTGGACAACACTCAAAAGCTGGATGTTATTAAGGTATCTCCTTCATATATAGATGTTTTCGGATTGAAATTGGTAGAAGGCAAATTCTTTTCAAAAACGGATCTTAGCAATAAAATTATACTAACCGAATCAGCAAAAAAGCTGTTGGGGATAGATGATATTACTACGGCAAAAGTAAGCTCTGACTTGGTTAATAAATTAATAATTATTGATGGCAAAGTGGCAACTTTTGAAAAATGTTACTTTGAAATTACCGGTGTCGTAAAAGATTTTGCTCCAGGACATATAAATTCAGAAAACAAAAGTATTGTATTATATACTACTCTCCCTCCGTGCAATATGGCAGATCCTTTAATAATAAGATATCAACCTGGTAAAGAGAAAGAAGTTTTATCTATGTTGAAAAAAATATATTCAGAAAGCTTCGGGACTGATGAGTTTGAATATACAACAATGGAAAATATAATGGATGAAATATACAAGTACGATAGAACAACATCTATCACATATGGAATCTGTGCTCTGATAGCAATTTTTATTTCATCATTAGGATTATTCGGTCTCTCATTATTTGATATACAGCAAAGTTATCGTGAAATTGCCATTCGCAAAATAAACGGCGCAACGTACAAAAACATAATGAAAATGCTTTCAGCAAGATATTACAAACTTCTGCTTATCTCATTTGTTATCGCCTGCCCTATTTCTTGGTTAGGAATAACAAAATATTTGGAAGGTTCTATGTTGAAAGCACCAATATCATGGTGGATATTTGCACTTGCAGCACTTATTACTGCTGCCATTTCGCTGGGAACAATATGGTGGCAAACCAATAAGGCTGCAAATGAAAATCCTGCAGTTGCAATGAAAAAAGAATAACCCTTATATATATTATTTATGAAAAAGATAGTTCACAGTTTCTTACAAATATTTAAAAAGGGAAACACCGATGCAACAAAGATATTGATGCTTGGTGCAGGATTAGCATTAAGTCTAATACTTATTGCAAAGGTTTACTTTGAACAGACATATGACAATTATGTATCTGACCTTGACCGTGTATATATAATACATTCAATAATTGAACAGAACGGGAGATCAACAGATTTTGGTCAAACTCCAGGAGCAATAGCTCCGGGAATAAAGGCATACTCCCCTGCAGTGAAAGTTGCCACAAGATGTACCGGATTATCAGATAGTGATATATATTTAACTGATAATGACTTTAAATATAAAGTAGGTGCAACTATTTTAGCAGACTCTTCTTTTTTTGAGATTTTTAATAGGCCTATTTACGCTGGCAACACAAAAGAGGTTCTTCAAATGCCTTCATATGTAATGATTTCACGCTCTTTTGCAAAAAAATTAGAGAAAACTTATGGAAACGTTGTCGGCATATCAATCCGCTTACAATCACTTAGTAAAGTCAATCTAACAATAGGAGGAATATATGAAGATTTTCCGAATAACTCCCTTTTTAAGAAAACGGATGTAATAATATCATTACCGACTATAAGCAAATATATGTACGATGGAACAAACAATTGGCTTGGCAATGACAGATATGAAAGTTTTATCAAACTTTTTGATTCAGACATGTTGGAAGATGTAAATATATCGATCAATAAAATGTTTGAAGAAAATATACCGACAGAAGAGCTTAGTGAGGCCGGCGTGAAACTGGCATTCGTACCTGTACAACTTTCCACTTTCCACTCCAAGAATATTGAAGTAAAAAGGATGTGCAATATTCTCTCTATTCTGGCCATTGTACTACTAATTGCTGCGGTTATGAACTACATTCTTATCACTGTTTCAGCAATGGTGCACAAAGCAAAAACGGTTGCGGTTCTCAAATGCTATGGAGCTTCTCGGTGCAATATTTTCGGAATGTTTTTCTCAGATGCATTCGTTCATATTATTATCTCTTTACTATTATCAGTATTTATTATTTTAGCATGTAAAGAGATAGCGGAGGACTTGATTGGGACCACATTAGAAAGTCTTATTACACCTGGATCAATAATTATATTAATAACCATATGCATACTTGTATTTTTTATTTGCGGAATTATACCTGGCTCGATTTATTCAAAAATTCCTGTTGCCACGGCTTTTCGCAGGTATAAAGAAAATTCGAAAATATGGAAGCTTACTCTGTTATTTATTCAATTCATTGCCTCATCATTTTTTATTACTCTATTGATTGTCGTAATGCTTCAATATAAACTTGTAATGAACATAGACACTGGCTATGCATACAAAAATCTGGTTTATATAAACATAGAGGGTATTCCTGATAATAAAAAAGAAACTCTTAAACAGGAAATATCACGGCAACTGTTCGTAGAGGCTCAAACCCTAAGTTCTTGCCTTCCTATAGAGAGACCAAGTGGTAACAATGTCTATCTACCGGATGATCCTAAGTCATATATGAATATTGCCGATATGTATTGTGTTGATGACGGATACTTCAAACTTATGGGAATTCCTATTATTGAGGGTCGCAATTTTAATGAGACAAATCCTTCAAGCAAAGAGGTAATGGTAAGCAGACACTTTACCGAGATGATGGCTAAACTTGCCGGTTGGAAAGACGGATCGGTAGGAAAAAATATAATAGTATCAGAACATAGTCAGGGTAAAGATGAAACATACAACATTTGTGGTGTTTATGAAGATTATCTAATAGGCAGTATAAATTCTGCTGAAGAAAGGGGAAGCGTTCAATTTTATGGAAAAACAGAATCAAGTTGGTTTAGTAAAAGCATGAATTACCTTCTAATAAAAATGGATAAAATTTCCCCGGAAAATATAGAGATTATCAACAACATTGTAAAAAAAGTAATACCAGAAAAAGAAATTGAGGTGCATATATTCTCAAAAGAAATAAAAAATTTGTATGTCGAAAGCAAACGATTCAAAGATGCTGTAACAATTGCCGGAATAGTAGTACTTATTATCACCCTGATAGGACTAATTGGATACTCTCAAGACGAGATAAACCGAAGAAGAAGTGAAATTGCCATCCGTAAAATAAACGGAGCTACTGTTTCAATTCTTATGAAAATGTTTCTTAAAAACATATTGAAACTGGCACTACCTTCCGCATTTGCTGGATGCATTGCAGCATACTATATATCAATAAACTGGCTGGAACAATACTCCGAGAAGATAGAATTGAATTGGTGGCTCTTTGCCGCCTGCGGAGTGGCTACAATAATACTGATTTCTACCGTAGTTACCATAACAATTTATAAAGCAGCAAATGCTAATCCGGTAGAAAATTTAAAAAGTGAATAGATAGAAAATAAACACACAAAAAATAGATAACATGTTAAAAATTGAAAATTTAAAAAAAAGTTTCCGGACAGAGGAAATTGAGACCATAGCTCTAAACGGAGTATCATTCGAAGTAAAACAAGGAGAATTTCTTGCAATTATGGGCCCTTCAGGTTGTGGAAAATCAACATTACTAAACATTTTAGGTCTGCTTGATAATCCCACATCCGGCAATTACACTCTACTGGACCATGAAGTTGCAAAGTTAAAAGAAAAAGACCGCACAATGTTACGTAAAGGTAATATAGGATTCGTCTTCCAAAGTTTCAATCTAATAGATGAACTGAATGTCTATGAAAATGTAGAACTTCCATTAATATACTTAAAAATAAAAGCCTCTGATCGCAAAAAAAAGGTAAACGAAATTCTAAACCGTATGAACATCAGTCATCGTGCCGGACACTTTCCTCAACAACTTTCCGGAGGTCAGCAACAGAGAGTTGCAATCGCACGAGCAGTAGTTTCAAACCCTAAGTTAATTCTTGCTGATGAACCTACAGGTAACTTGGACTCAAAGAATGGTAAAGAAGTAATTGAACTCCTTTCTGAACTTAACCGCGAAGGAACAACAATAATTATGGTAACTCACTCTCAGCACGATGCATCATATGCACACAGAGTGATAAATTTATTTGACGGAGAAATCGTTGACGATGTAAAGAACAAGTTGTAGTTTTAGATTAGTTATTATTTATTAAAGAAAAAGAGCGTTCCTGATTGGAACGCTCTTTTCACTTTTAATATATTTGTATAAACTATTACATGGGACCTCTCATACCATGGCCACCTCCCATATGCCCTCTACCCATTGGACCTCTATTCTTGTTTCCACCAAAAGTGCCAAATCTATATGTGAAACTCAATATTACATATCGTCCTAACGTATTGTTGGTAACATCCTGTACATAATTATCTGCAATTGTTCTATACGTGTTCTTAGATTGATTCAATATGTCATATGCTTTCAGGCTTAATGTAGCCTGTCCTTTAAATAGTTGTTTGTTTACTTCGGCATTCCACACAAATGTAGGTTCATTATATCCCTCATCATATCCATAATAAAATGTATAGTTTCCATCCGTAACAACACCTATGCCTCCTGGTATAGTTGCATTTGCACTGCCTGTTACAGAATTTGTCCAAGTAGCCTTTACCTCTTGAGTTGTAATGGTATACCATGATTGAGAATATCTCGCATTACCACCCAGAGATAATTCGATTATGTTATCTCTGTAAACAAATCTTAAAAATTCATTTGCAGACACTTTCTGATACCTGTTTTCATCAAAATTAGCTGCATTAAGATATGACTCGGAGTTATCACCATCAACTCCGTCTTTTCCAATAAAACTCATTGAGTTTGAATAGGAAACATTGGAATGTGACATTATTGAAAATTTGCTCTTTGCAATCGGGGTATTAAACATAATGCGAGCCTGAGTTGAAAACGTTCCTTTATCATTATTCATTGGAACCGAATATTGAACTCCTGATTTATCATACCATGTAGCATTTACTATATTATTAGTATTATATGTAAAATCAAAATTAACATTCAAAGATGAGAAAGACTTCATATTAGTTTTATTGTACATTGTATAAAGTCTGTGTGAAAATGAAGGAGTCAGGGTTGGATTACCTCTTGATATATATAAAGGATTTGAGTTATCTTCAACAGGTTGCAACTGTGTGATAGAAGGTTGTGATGTACGGCCTCTGTAACGCAGTCTTATCATTTCATAATCACTGAAATTATAATCAAAACGTGCGTTCGGTGCATAATTTATTACATTTTGATTGATTGTTGTCTTTATCCCATTTACTTCCGTTACATTAACTGTTTTGGATGGTTGTGCTGTAGCACCAACGGTTAAATTATACTTTTCCTCCTGTTTCATCACATTGATACCGGCACTTTGTGTAATATATTCATTATCAATAATATTTGAATACTTTTCATCTTTAATTGTATAATCGTCATAATCATCCTTATTATAAGTACTCTTTACCGAACTTGTTTTCTTATAATCATATGAATATGTTCCTTCCATAAAAAAATTCTTTCCTAATGGTTCAGTATAAGACAAACGACCATCAATTCCATATGATTTTGATTGTTGGTCATACATTTGGTCTACAACTGTTGAATCAGATAATATTTCATTTTCGTAAGTATTGGTTACAGATTTATTATATCCATTCAAAACATTGTTAGAATAAGAATAATCCATATTCAAAGATACAGTCCTGCCTTGTTTTCCAAGACGTTGCCTCAAAAGTATCATTCCATTTGCAGTCTGGGAATTATTATCTCCCTGCGATAAACTGCTACCATCATTTATCTTGCTTTTTACCCCTGAATTCTCATTTTGAGTGGAGAAATCAGATATTTCTTTAAAATCTCCATATCCAATATTAAATTGAGGAATGAAAAGTATTGAAGTGTTTTTATTAATATGCCAATCTGCTCTTGCCCCGACCCTGTGTCCATATGTATTTGTGGTGCTATATCCTCCATTCTCACTTAGCAATGAGCTACCATCCTGTTTTAATGTGTTTTTAGATGTTTTTTCGGTTATATATTTTTCATTTCCGTTGAAAAGATAATTACCTGATAATTCGGATTCATTGCCAAAAGTTTTTGATCCGTTAACACCGGTCATATAAGAAGTAGAGATACCGTTACCACCACCAAAACCCATACCACCTCTACCCATACCACCACTACCACGCATATTGAGCATCATACTACTTGCCATATCATTAAACCCACGATTATTTGTGTTATTGCCATTGGCAATAAAGCTGAGCTGATTAGATTCGGTAAAACGGGCAATCATAGCAGACCCCTGAAAACGTAAATCATTATCTACATCACGAACATCTGTACCGGCACCTGCCAGAATACTTCCGAACCAACCATTCATCATACCTTTCATTATACTTAAATCGATAACTGTTTCTTCATTTCCATCATCAATACCAGAAAATGCAGCCTGTTCAGATTTTTTCTCAACTACTTTTACTTTTTCGACAATTTTAGCGGGAATATTCTTTGTTGCCAATTGAGGATCATCAAGAAAGAATGTTTTACCGTCAATAGTAATTTTTGTGATAGTTTTACCGTTAGCAGTAACGGACCCATCTGAAGCCACTTCTACTCCTGGTAGTTTTTTAAGCAACTCCTCCAACATGTCGTTATCAGAAGTTTTGAAAGAAGAAGCATTATATTCGATTGTATCTTTCTTTATTATTATTGGATTACCTACACCGGTAACGACAGCTTGTTCAAGAAAATTGACTTGGACTTTCATTATAATCTCACCAAGATCAACATTTTTGTCAACCACCACCTGTTTCTCAAGTGGATCGTATCCTAAAAGTTCCCCTCTTACGGTATATTTTCCGCCCTTAAGATCCGCCAATACAACTTTCCCTTCAGCATTCGTCAATGCGTATTTTTCGGCTTTAGTGCTCCCCTCTTTTGTTATAGAAACTGTTGCAAACTCAACTGCCTCTTTTGTCTTCTCATCTATCAACTGCAACTGCAAATTAAATTTTTTAGGTTGCGCATTCAAAACACTCCCTGCAATAAACATAAAAATTGCAGCGATTTTTAGTACTCTTTTAAAAACCATATTTTTTACTATAAATTTTTTTCAACATTTAGACATTAGAAACCATAAAAAGTTAAATCACTTCGATTGTTTTTTCTTTTATTTTATTCGTCCTGGATGTAATTTGACAAATGATTCCCAATTAGTAGAACATTCTCTGTCAATAAAAGGATTTGAAAGTTGATAGAAATGACACATCGCTATTGCTAGAGCATCTGAAGAGTCAAGGTGCTGTGAATTTATCTTAACATCCAAAATCTTATCAAGCATCAATCTTACCTGCTCTTTTGATGCTGCGCCTTTGCCGGTAATAGACAACTTCACTTTGCGGGGAGCATACTCAAAAACAGGGATTTCCCGGTATAATGCAGCAGCAATAGCCGCCCCCTGCGCTCTTCCTAGCTTCAGCATGACTTGAGGATTTTTACCATAAAAGGGGGCTTCAATCGCCAAATCATCCGGAACATATTTATCCATTAGAGTACCGACTTCAGAAAAGATTCTTTTGAGCTTTATGAAATGATCTTTTTCTTTCCTCAGATCAATCACTCCCATATCAACATAATGAGCACTTACGTTATCAATAAGAATAACCCCGTAACCTAAAATATTGGTTCCGGGGTCTATTCCCATTATAATTCTCTGTGGAATGATTTTCTTCATAAAAAGTTAATCAATAATATCAAAACCAGTATATTTCTGAAGCACTTTAGGCACAAAAATCTTGCCGTTTTTCTGATAATTTTCAATTATTGATGCAAGAATACGCGGCAAAGCCAACGAACTTCCATTCAGCGTGTGGGCAAGTTGAGTTTTTCCAGTCTCATCCTTATATCTAAGTTTAAGTCTGTTAGCCTGATAAGATTCAAAATTTGAGACCGAACTTACTTCAAGCCATCTTTTCTGAGCAGCCGAATAAACTTCAAAGTCGTAAGTAATTGCAGAGGTAAAACTCATATCCCCACCACAAAGTCTCAGAATACGATATGGCAATCCGAGCCCATTCACAAGTTTTTCAACATGATTGACCATACCGTCAAGAGCTTCATATGATTTATCAGGGAGAGATATCTGTACTATTTCCACCTTGTCAAATTGATGCAGACGGTTCAGCCCCCTTACATCTTTACCATATGAACCTGCTTCACGTCTGAAACATGGAGTGTATGCAGTCATCTTAACTGGAAAATCAGAAACAGACAATATTCCATCACGATAAATATTTGTTACAGGAACTTCTGCAGTCGGAATAAGATAAAATTTATCCAATCCCACATAATACATCTGTTCCCCTTTATCCGGAAGTTGTCCTGTTCCGAAACCTGAAGCTTCATTTACCATGATTGGAGGCTGTATTTCTAGATATCCTGCATCAGTATTCATATCTAAAAAATATGAAATAAGAGCTCTTTGTATCTTTGCTCCTTTACCCTTATAAACAGGAAACCCTGCTCCAGTAAGCTTAACACCAAGATCAAAATCTATAAAATCAAGGTTTTTTGCCAATTCCCAGTGAGGAAGAGCGTTTTCTTCCAATTTAGGGAAAGTTCCTCCCATCTTAACAACAACATTATCTTCTGCCGTTTTCCCGACAGGCACCATATCACAAGGAAGATTTGGTAACAAAACCACCAATTCATTCAACTCACGACTGTTTGTTTCAAGAGAATCATTAATTTCTTTCGATTTTTCTTTCAGAACAGCGACTTTCTTTTTAACCTCTTCTGCCTGTTCTTTCTTCCCCTCTCTGATGAGATTACCTATCTCTGCCGCCTTTATCTTTTGATCCGCCAAACAAGAATCAAGTTCCCCTTGGAACATACGTCTTTTCCTGTCTATTTCAATAATTTTTGCAACTATTTCTCTTGCGTCGAAATTCTTAACCGCAAGTCGTTCTATAACGAAATCCGGTTGTTCTCTTAAAAGTTTAAGTGTTAACATTCTCTTGATATTTAAACGGCACAAAGATATAAAAAAAGAGAGTATCTTGCGGACACTCTCAATATTTTTAAGCTATCTTATTATGTTTTCAGTTACACTTTAGGCAGTACCGAAACATAAGACTTATCATTAGCTTTCTTTTTAAAAGTTACAATACCATCAATCAGAGCAAAAAGGGTATGGTCTTTACCAATACCAACATTTTGACCTGGACAATGAACTGTACCTCTTTGACGAACTAATATATTACCGGCCTTAGCCACTTGTCCGCCAAATAATTTCACGCCTAATCTTTTGCTGTGTGATTCGCGGCCGTTCTTTGAACTACCGACACCTTTTTTATGAGCCATTATCTAAACTTTTTTTAATTAAGCAATATCTTCAATTTGGATCTTTGTCAAGTATTGACGGTGACCGTTTTTCTTTTGAAAACCTTTACGGCGTATCTTGTGAAAAACAATTACTTTATCACCTTTGCAATGTTCAATAACAGTTGCTTTAACTGTTGCATCTTTCACATAAGGAGATCCTACCTTAACTTTACCCTCGTTGTCAGTTAATAAAACTTTGTCAAAATCAAGAGACGCACCTACCTCAGCGGCTAAGCGATTAACAAAAATTTGTTTGCCCTTCTCTACTTTAAATTGCTGTCCTGCAATATCTACAATTGCGTACATAAAATAAATATTAAAATTTATGACTGTAAGCGGATATATATTTAAATATCTCTTAATCAATAGCTTATCAATCTTCTATATCCAATTTTGGAATGCAAATATAATGTTTTTTATCTGCACTACAAATTTTTTTAAAAAATACTAATTAATTCAGAGTTTGTTCGCAGAGTGGCGAAAATAAAATCTACCCCATTTTTCTAGTATATTTTATTGTTTATTTTTTTTAAAGTATATAAATATATTTTCTTATTGAGAATTATCTAAAATAATTGTATGTTTGTAACAAACTTGTAATAAAAACCAAAACCTATTCTTAAGTTATTATGGAAGCACCTTTTTCCTATAATAAAATTTACTCGGGAATTAACTTTATCTCACGCAAAAAAGATATCATACTAATTTCCGATTGTCTTAAAGCTAAAAAAAGCATAACACTATATAGTGCGCCTAAGACTGGAAAACAATCACTTATACAACAATCATTAAACATTCTGAACAAAGAGGAATACAATTACATATTATGTCAGATTGATTTGTTTAATGTTAGGAACAAGAAACAATTCATTTCGGCATTTGGAAATGAAATGCTTTCTCTATCTCGGAGATTGAATATAGGGTCCATTCTGCCTTTCGACATACAAATTGAAAAACTATCTGAAAATGAAATCATCAATCTGCCAGAAAAGATAGCCGAAAAACACAACAAAAATGTAATAATATATTTTAAGGAATTCCAAAATATTCTTTTGTTTGAAGATGGTGAAGAATTTATTGAAACCCTTGAGAATATATGGACCCGCCAGCATGAAACAACTTATATTTTTACAGGTTCATTCATTAATTCCATGAAATATATTTTTGAAGAAAAAAAATATTTTTTCAACCATATCGAAAACATTATCCCTTCAAAACTCTCTCAAGATGCCGTCGTAGAATACATTATCAGTGGTTTCCTATCTACCGGACGCGTAATAGAGCAGGAACAAGCCTTAGAAATATATAATATTACTGATGGGAACCCATGGTATATAAATCATTTATGTTCAATATGTTACTCTCTACCTATCGGTTACGTAAATAGTAATATAGTCAATAAAGTCAAAGAGATACTATTGAGTATTCACGTTCCAAATTTTATGCAAATTGTAGAAAATTTGACTGAAAACCAGTTGAATTTTCTGAAAGCCGTACTGGATGAGGTTCCAAGATTTAGTAGTTCAGAAATTTTGGAAAAATACAAACTTAACTCATCTGCAAATGTATTCCGGTTAAAAGACGCATTGAAAAAAAAGGAAGTCATTACCTTTGATAAAGATGACAACGCGCAGATAATTGATCCAATGTTTAAATATTGGCTAAAAAATTATTATTTCAAAACAAACAAATGAAACGTATAGTGATATTATCAGGTGCCGGAGTTAGTGCTGAAAGCGGCATAAGAACATTCAGAGACAGTGATGGACTTTGGGAGGAATACAACGTCATGGAAGTTGCCTCCATTGATGGATGGTATAAAGATTCTAAAACAGTACTGGAATTTTATAATGCAAGGAGAAACCAGATTAAAGCCGCCCAGCCCAATAATGCTCATAAGATAATTGCAGAACTGGAAAAACATTTTGAAGTGTCAGTTATTACACAAAATATAGATAATCTGCACGAAAGAGCTGGAAGTTCAAACGTAATCCATCTTCATGGAGAAATAACAAAAGTTCGTCCTGAAAATGATGAAAACACTATAATTGATATAGGTTATGATGATGTAAACATCGGGGATACCGATAAAAACGGAATACAACTTCGCCCGCATATTGTATGGTTTGGAGAAGCAGTCCCTATGATGGATAAGGCCATTGAAGAGGTCAAAAAGGGAGATATTCTCCTAATCATAGGAACATCACTCAATGTATATCCTGCAGCGGGACTTGTTAATTATGTTAAGAATGGGACTCCGATATATCTTATCGATCCGAACCCTATAAGATTGAATTATAAATATTTCACACAAATACAAGAGCAGGCATCATCAGGAATGGAAAAAATAAGAGAATTGTTGTTGAAATGAAAAATATAGTATTAGCTGTAACAGGAGCAAGCGGCTCTATTTATGCAGAACGTTTTATAGAAGTTGTTTCAAAGAAATATAATGAAATAACTTTAAATATCATATTTTCAGATACTGCAAAAAAAGTATGGAAACTTGAAAGGGAAAATGATACAGATGAATTTTTAAAAGAAATCAAAAATATTCATATTGTTGACAATTCCAGTTTTAATGCACCTTTCTGCTCTGGTTCGGCATCTGCAGATTTAATGATAATCCTCCCGTGTAGCATGGGAACTATAGGGAGAATAGCTTCAGGAATATCAACAGATGCTATAGGACGAATAGCAGATGTTCAGTTAAAAGAGAAAAAAATGCTAATTATTGTACCAAGAGAATCTCCATTCAATCTTATTCACTTAAGAAACATGACACTATTAAGTGAGGCCGGAGCGATTATAGCCCCTGCATCCCCTTCATTTTACCATAACCCGGGAGATATTGACACCCTTGTAGACTCATTTATCGGGCGCATCATACAACTCAGTGGTATAGATAAATTGAAAGAAGAATACATGTGGGGAATAAAATAAAATGTTATGACATCTAATTGGTATGTATTATACACTGCTCCCAGAGCAGAAAAAATGGTTGAAAAAAGGTTGCAAAGCAATGGAATTACAACATACCTTCCTTTACACAAATCAAAGCGTAAATGGTCAGATAGGGTGAAAGTATTAGATGTTCCGCTGTTCAATTCCTATATTTTTGTATATTGCAGCGAATACGAACTCAGGGGAACAATTATGATACCTGGTGTGGTTAGGATCCTATATTATCTTGGGAGACCGGCAATAATAAGAGAAAATGAAATCAGTGCTATAAAGAATTTCTTAAATATATCTGAAGGGAACAGAATCATTATCGAAGGAGATGAGGTAGAAATTATTTGCGGTCCAATGAAAACAATTTACGGAGAAGTAATAAAGATAAGTGAGAGATATTCAGTATTATATATTGAGGAGTTACAGGCCAAGGTTTGTGTAGAAACAATTAATCTTGAAAAAGTAAAAGAACAATAAAATATGAAAGGCATAGTATTAGCTGGTGGTTCAGGTACTCGATTGTATCCAATCACAAAAGGAGTATCAAAACAAATGCTCCCTATTTATGATAAACCTATGGTTTACTATCCTCTTTCCGTCCTTATGATGGCTGGAATCCGTGATATACTTATTATTTCAACCCCATCCGATCTTCCGGGATTCAAAAGACTGCTGGGAGACGGTTCTGATTTTGGAGTAAATTTTTCTTATGAAGAACAGCCTTCCCCAGACGGACTTGCACAAGCTTTCATAATCGGAGAAAAATTTATTGGTAATGACAATGTTTGTTTGGTATTGGGAGATAACATTTTCCAGGGAAACGGATTTAAGATTCTACTTGACAAAGCGGTAGAAAATGCTGAAAACAATAATACAGCTACTGTTTTTGGATGCTGGGTACGAGATCCTGAACGTTACGGGGTAATATCATTTGATACTGAGGGTAATCCTGACACTATTGAAGAAAAGCCTACAGAGCCTAAAAGCAACTACGCTGTCGTTGGGCTATATTTTTATCCGAATAAAGTAGTAAAAATAGCAAAGGAAGTACAACCCTCCGCTCGCGGAGAACTTGAAATCACCTCTGTTAATGAAAATTTTCTTAAAAATAAAGCATTAAAAGTTCTCACATTAGGGCGTGGTTTTGCATGGCTTGATACGGGAACACACGAATCTCTCTCAGAAGCTTCAACTTTTGTAGAAGTTATTGAGAAAAGACAAGGATTGAAGATAGCTTGTCTTGAGGAAATAGCATTCAATAATGGTTGGATTACAGCAAATCACCTTCGTAAAATTGCTCAACCGATGATTAAAAATCAATACGGACAATATTTATTATCACTTATTAAATAGTTTTTGATGAAAAAAATTTTATTTACACTCTGCATATCATTATGCACTTTTTCTCTTTTTGCACAGGTACAAGATGTTAAGTTTGCCTATTTTGCCGACACACACATTTCTGTAGGCTCAGAAAAGATTTTGGAACTTGAAAAATGCATCGAAGATGTAAATTCTCTCCCTTATTTACAATTTGCAATTTTTGCCGGTGATATTACCGAATTTGGAAGCGACAAAGAGATTAAACTAGCAAAAAGTATTATTGATAAACTTAATATACCATATTATATCGTCGCTGGTAATCATGATGCAAAATGGTCTGAAAGCGGTTGCAACACATTTGCAAAAGTATTTGGATATGAAAATTTCGAATTTGATGCAGGTGGAATAAAATTCATAGGTAGTAACAGTGGCCCAAACATGAGAATGGCTCCAGCACTTTTACCTCATGAAAGTTTGGTATGGCTTGATTCAATAGCTAAGGTTACTAAACGAGAACAACCGGTTATATTTATTAACCATTATCCTCAGGACACATCGATGCTCAACTATTTTCAGGTTATCAATACTCTAAAAAGAACAAACATACAACTAATTATGGGTGGGCATTGGCATAGTAATGTAAAAATGGATTACATGGGAGTACCAGGAATGTTGGGAAGATCACCATCAGCAAAAAAAGATGCAGGCATCGGCTATAATATTATTTCTATCTCAAACGGAATAATATCAGCACAGGAAAGAATTGCAAATGTAGAAACCCGTCCTGCTTGGTATAGTGTAAAAATGAGCTCCGAGCCAAGATTTTCAACGACTGAAACAACTAAAGATAACCCTTATGGGTTGCCTTCAGATTTCCCATGGCTTACATTTGAAATCAACAATGAATATCCTGAAATACAGAGCATCTGGCGCAATCAGGATGAAAGCGATATCGGAGGTGGCGCAACTCTTTCGGGAAAATATGTTGTATATGCAAATACACAAGGAGTAATAAAAGCTCTTGACTCAAAGAACGGTAAAATACTATGGAGTTTCAAAACTGAAGGGAAGATATTCTCGACACCGGCCATTGAGAAAAAAAGAGTGGTCGTAGGGTCCACCGACTCAAACATATATTGTTTTGAATTAAAAAGCGGAAAACTTCTATGGAAATACAAATGCGAAAAATCGGTACTCTCCTCACCTACTATATTTAAAGGGAATGTCTACATAGGAGCATCTGACGGTATATTCAGGACACTTAATCTAATAACAGGAAAACTCGTATGGAGCTTTAACCAGGTAAGTGGGTTTGTTGAAACAAAACCTTTTGTAGATAAACAACAAGTTGTTTTTGGAGATTGGGCCAATACATTATACTCACTTGACACCAAAACCGGAAAGCTACAATGGAGTTGGAAATGCAAAGGGAGCCGCATGTACTCCCCAGCTGCAGTTTATCCTGTAAAAACAAAAAATAAGATTTTCTTTGTCACACCTGAAAGAAAAACATATTGTGTTGATGCAAGAAACGGGATAGAACTTTGGTCGGCAAATGGTGGCCGCGAATCAATCGGAATATCTCCGGACAAATCAAAAATTTATGTTAAGACAATGTCAAATACTTTAATTGCATTTTCCACACAATCAAACAATGCGAAGAAAATTTGGGAGATAATAAGCGGATTAAATTATGATATTGCCCCTACACCCACACCTTCTATTATGGTTAAAGGAGTAGGTGAACTCGTATTTGTCCCTACTGACAAAGGTAATATCTTCTGTTTTAGTGGATCTGACGGTACTCTTTTGTGGAAACATAAAGTGTCTGTTGCTTTAATAAATTCTATTGTTCCTTTGCCTGGCAATAAATTATTAGTTAGCACTATGGATGGTATCGTAACGTTACTCAGTTTCAGTATAAAATAAATTTATATAAATTCCACCGCACTTGACATAATCCAGCCCTGACGTCCATCAGAAAGCTCAATCTTTATCCATTCACCAAGAGAATCGAGCATATTTACTTTTGTTCCTTCATGAAGAATGAACAGGGATTTACCTGCATCATCCGGTGAACTTTTTACAGATGTAACAGGCAACATTAGTATCGCTTTATCCTGAGAAATAGAATCCTTTCTTTCTGTAATTGAGAAAGAGATGGAAAATATTGCAAAAACCATTAAACTACAGGCAAAAATAAAAGAAATTTTTCGCTTGCCGGATGAAGGCCCATATTTAAATATTAACATCAGAATTGCCACAATAAATAAAAGAGATATTGTCACCCAGGCCCAAGCATCAGAAGAAAAGATGTATTTTGCTTTTTTTACCCATGTTACAAGAATGAAATCAGGTACTACGTCTATCTTATCTAATGTTTGCTCTTGTAAAATTGCAATATTATTCTGTGCATCTTTGTATGAAGGATCCTGTTTTAAAGACTTTTCAAAATACAAGATTGAATGTGCATTGTCACCAAGTTTATAATATGTATTTGCAATATTATAATACAATTGGGCGGACACCATATTTTCACTTTCAATTGCATGGTACTTAGTCAAGGCATCATCATATTTCCCTTCAGTATAACTTTGATTTGCTTCTTTCCAAAGTGTTTTTACATCATCAGCAGCCCAAACAGATGTTACACCAACCGTTGAACTTATTACTAATGCCAACAGTAATACAATAGCAGTACTACTATTTCCGACTTTTTTATTTACATTTTTCACTTTACCCTCCAGCTCTGAAATAACTCTGACAGCTTCATTATAATGATTTTCCATTGCTTCATGACCGGCATCCGGAGCATAACGCGCATATTCACAAGAATCAATCAGGCTTATAAGAGACTCGATTAACTCAGCTGACGTCTCTTTTTCAGACAAGACCTCTCTGATTTTATCTTTTGAAAGATCAGCAACCGGAATAGTCAATTTATCAGATATATATCCTAGAACTGCCTTGTGCAACTCATCATAGTATGCTGAATTAAGATTCTGCTTCAAATAAGACCCTGCTATCTTCAATCTCGTACGAGCAATCATATTTGCTTTTCTATTCTTTGATCCGGCAATATCTTTACGGCGCAAAGCCCTTATATTCAATATTCTAACAGCAACAAAATAAAATATAACTATAATACCAAGAATGACAAAAAACAATATAGATCCCACAAAAAAACTTCCTATTTTTCTCAAATTTGCAGATCCTGTGGAAATAAATCTGATATCATCAGAAAGATTTTTCACAGATTGTTTATTTATACCTGAAAGTGCCACACCACCCTGAGCTACTTCTTCTCCTTTTCCAACCTTCAAATTTAGAATTCCGGAATTCAATGTAATATATTTACCTTTTGAAATATCGTAGAAAGAATACTCTATTGGGTCTATTTTAAACTCTCCATAACTTCTTGGTATAAAGGGAAACTCAAATGTTTTTGTTCCGTTTGTTCCATCCGCCGAAATATTTTCAGTAGTTTTTATATCGTAAACCTCAAAATCAGGAGGAAAAGTTATTTTGGGGGCTTCAAGCAAAGATATATTTCCTCTTCCTGTAATAGTAACAATCAATGAAGCCGCATCATGCGAGAGAATACCTTCCTTACTGAATCTTGTACTCATCTTAAAATCACCTGCACCCCCGGCAAAAGAAGCCGGAGCATTTGCCGGTAAATGATTAACATTAACTTTCACGGCAGATGATGTAATTCTCTTCCTTACAGTCTGATATGAATCAAAAAAATCATCAAATACTGATTTTGGAGCCGAGGTCTCAGGAGTACGTAACCTGAGCTGACATATCATTTCAGAAGGATCTATAGTAATAGTTCCTGTCTGCTGTGGTATAAGCATATATTTTCTAAGAAGTGCTACACTATAAATCTCCCCTCCAACATTTTCTCTCTCAAATTCTATATTCTGGGGAGATTCAGTCTCCTTACTCCAGAAACCGTTAAAAGTCGGAAATTTAATATTTTCAAAACCAGAAATATCTACTTTAGAATAAAGCTTTAAAGTGGCTATTATCGGTTCACCTTTCACAACATTGGTTTTATTAAGACTTAACTTCAAAAAAACATCTTCTTTAGAAATATTTGTTGAAACAGTACTTTGTGGTTCGTCAGAATTCGGATTATTAGATTGAGGTGAAGCCGAGCTACCTTTTACTACCTCTATGGTTAAGGATCTACACGTATATTCTTTCTTATCAATCGTAGCGGTAGCAGCAGGTAAGGTAAATTTACCTTCAGCTTTAGGCTGTAAAAGATATGTATACGTTTCCTGGAATGTAGAAGTACGTTTGCCGTTAATAATTTGTGTATTGTGCATCGAGCCTGTCTGAGGGCCCCAGGCTATTGTGAAATCGTTTGAACCAGGCCAATTGAAATTTGAAATCTTTGCATCTGCTGTAAATACTATTCGGAATGTTTCATCCAAAGAAACAACCTTAGGAGCATCCACAGTAAATGAGTTTTGCCCGAAACAAACAAATGTGTTAAATAATAACAATACAAATAATAATTTGTGTTTCATATCTACCAATTTTTTTCTTTTTGTTTTGATTGAAGCAATAGGGCTTTCTCCTTCTTTACCTTATCCTGCGTCTCTTTCTCCTTATTCTGTAATGCCTGCAACATCTGTTGTGCAGCCTGAGGAGTTATTTTAGGAGGAGCATTCTGTTCTCCCTGAGAGTTCTGATCTTTGTTTTGGTCTTTATTTTGATCCTTATTCTGATCTTTGTTTTGATCTTTGTTTTGATCTTTGTTTTGATCTTTATTTTGATCTTTATTTTGATCCTTGTTCTGATCTTTGTTCTGGTCTTTATTTTGGTCTTTATTTTGATCCTTGTTCTGATCTTTGTTCTGGTCCTTATTTTGATCTTGTTTTTTTTGATTTTCTAACATCTTTTGAGCATAGGCCAAATTAGACTTAGTCTCAATATCAGAAGGATAACAACGTAAGGAATTCTTATAAGCATCAACAGCCTCTTGATATTTTTTCTGCTTTAAAAAAGAATTTCCTGTGTTGTGATACATATCCGCCCCCTTATCAAGCTTACTGAGAGAATCAACAACTACATTATAATATTTATCCGCCTCAGTGTAATTTTCCATGCGGTAATATGTATTTGCAAGATTGAAATTAGCCGCATTAGAAAGAGTATCCTTTAGCAAAGCTTTTTTATAATTAATCTCAGCCTCTTGATATTCCCCCTTTTTATAGTTTTGGTTACCCCTACGAACATTGGAGCGGTCAACCTGTCCATAAGCGGCCATATAACCGCAAAGAAACATTAACAAAATTATCATTAATCTTTTCATATCTTATCAAAACAATTTTTTACCCGTTTTTCTTATGCCAATCAACATTTCAAGTATTAAAAAGAAAAGAGCAATCGCAAAAAAATACATATATTGTTCATCAAAATCCTCAAAAACAACAGATTGAAATTTTTGTTGATCAATTTGACGAATATTTTCAATAATAGGGTTCAACCCAAATTCACTGTTCCCAGCATGTACATATTGGCCTCCTCCTATCCCAGCCAACTCACGAAGGATTTTTTCATCAAGACGTGATACAACTATATCTCCATTTTTATCTTTCAGAAGTTCTCCATTAATAGGAATCGGTTTTCCTTCAGTAGAGCCCACTCCGATACAATATATTTTAATGCCAGCCTCAACAGCAGATTTTGCAGCCTCAATAGCATCACCTTCATGATCCTCACCATCGGTAATCAGTATTATGGCACGACTTTTTTCACTCTGGGTACTGAAACTTTTTGTCGCAGATAAAATTGCATCAGCCAAAGCCGTTCCTTGTACAGGCACTGACTCATTATTTATTGTATTTAAAAATACCTTTGCCGAAACATAATCTGTCGTAATCGGAAGTTGTATAAATGACTGACCTGCAAAAACAATTAAACCTATTCTATCACCGTGAAGATTATCAACCAATTTAGAAATTGCAAGTTTTGCACGTTCCAGTCTGTTTGGCGAGTAATCTTCTGCAAGCATCGAATTTGAAACATCCAACGCTATCATTACTTCAACACCTTTGCTTTCTCTCTCCTTCAAACGTGCACCTAATTGTGGACGGGAAAGTCCTATAGAAAAAAATAATATAGCGAGTGAGAACAGAGACATTTTTAACCATCCCCGTCCAGTGGAAACATTGGGCATCAATTTGTCGAGCAACTCGACATTTCCAAATTTCGATATTCTTTTTTTACGTATTTTCAATGACAATCCGTAAAAAACAAACAAAAATGGGATGACCAATAATAATAAAAGATATTGTGATTGTGCTAAATGTATCATATTAAGGAATCCTTCTTATTACAAATAATTTAAAAACTAACTCTAACAATAACGCAGCAAGTGCTATCAAAGCATATCTCATAAACAACTCAGAATAGACGGGAAAACTGTCTATCGTCGTTCTGTTTTTCTCCATTTGGTTGATTTCACCATAAATCTCCATTAGTTTTGTATTATCGGTTGCCCTGAAATACTTACCACCGGTTTGTGATGCTATCTCTTGAAGGAGTGGTTCATCAATCTGTACTTCCACTTGTCTCACTTCAACACCCCAAGGTGTCATTACAGGATAGGGAGCTGTTCCCATTGCCCCAACTCCTATTGTATACACCCGCACTCCATAAGTTTTAGCAATTTCTGCAGCCATCAAAGGTGCTACCTCTCCCATATTATTTACACCGTCTGTAAGTAATATTACAACTTTGCTTTTTGCCTTTGAATCCTTCAATCTGGCCACTGCAGTAGCCAATCCGTTTCCAATAGCGGTACCATCTTCAATAAGGCCTGTATTCACCTCTTTCATCAAATTGATTAGAGTCACCCTATCTGTTGTAAGAGGAGACTGAGTATAGCTTTCACCTGCAAAAACCACAATTCCTATTCTGTCCGTAGGTCTAGATGAAATAAACTCAATTGCAATATCTTTTGCAGCACCGATACGGTCGGGATTGAAATCTTTTGCCAGCATAGAGGTAGAAACATCCATTGTTAATACTATATCTATACCTTCAGTATCAACCTTTTCAATATTCTCAGATGAACGTGGCCTTGCAATTGCCACTATTATCGCGGATAGGGCAATCACTCTCAGAATAAAAGGTATATGCCTGGCCCACTTTTTAAAATTACCTCCCTTACTTTTCCATGGGGAAACAGTTGAAACAATCATATAAGGAGAAGATCCTTTGATCTCCCTCCAAATATAAAGAACAATTAACGGGATAAGAATAAACTCAAGGTAAAGTAAATATGGATATTCAAAAAACATGACTATTCTCCTTTTTTATTTTCAAGTTCTTGCATAAATGTCGCATTAACAAATCTTACAGCAGTTGGTATTGCCTCTTCATTCTCATCATTTGATGCAGCATGTTTTGCGAATTTCACATAATCAGCAGTTGAGAAGAGATTTTTTAATTCATCATAAAGTTTTGGCTGTATGTTTTTATCAGATAAAGCCGAAAACAACTCATTTGAAGTTTGCTCCATTGCCGGAATGTCATAGCGTGAAGCAATATATTCACGCAGAACATCAGTTATTAGAGTATAAAAGTGTTTCTGCTTATTGTTCTGCCACAATTTCTGCCCTCTTATTTTTTCAAGTTCACGTAAAGCAATAATATGAGGAGGATCCTTAACAATAGGTCTGCCGAAAAATGTCTTATTTTCTTTTCGATGCTTGAGATATCTTATCAAAATATAAGTCAATGATATTACAATAATCAGAAGTCCAAGCCACGGAAGCAATTCTTTTAATGTTAGAGGATATTTTATCTGCCCTTTAATATCAAAAGGTTTAAACGTAGCCGTATCTATTGGGATTGTTTTAACCTCTAATACCGACCCGGAAAAAATAAGTGTATCTACATTTCCGTTCCCCCTTGAAACTAAAGCAACAACTGGAGGCAAAACATAACTTCCACTATCAAAAGAAGTAAGAATCATTTTCCCCTCAATATCCAATACACCCTTACGCATTGACGTTGTATCAATCTTCATTTTCTGAATAGTTTCCACCCCTTGAATAATTGGATCTGCTGGTTCTTGAAAAGTACACTCTTCACTCTCTTTCAGATTAAGTTTCATGCTAAGCTCAACCCTGTCCCCTATCAATATGGTATCTTTGCTTAACTGGGATTTATATGTATTCTGTGCATTAATTGAGTTACATATAAATAATGCCGGTACTATTAATAAAAGTAATATTTTTCTCATGTCTAAGCCCTGTTTTTAAAGAATAATATAAGTCCTTTGACATAGTCCTGATCCGTACTGATACTTACAGTGTCTATACGATATTTACGCAACATTTGGTGAGTAGCATTAAATGCATCAATGTTCCAATCCATAAAACTTTTTCTTACCGCAGCAACAGAAGTATCGACCCATGCCTCCTCTCCACTTTCTGCATCTCTAATTCTTATCATCCCTACATCAGGAATTTCCCTTTCACGAGGATCATAAATATTAATAGCAGATATATCATGTCTGTTGGCAGCTATTTTCAATGCGTCTTCATAACGTGGCGTATTTTGCTCATTCATATCAATCAAATCTGAAAGCAAAAATGCCGTACAACGTTTCTTTATTGCATTTGTAAGAAATCTCAGAGCTTCACCTATGTCCGTTCCCTTATCTTGAGGTTGGAACTCAATTATTTCTCTGATTATTCTCAATAAATGACTTCTTCCTTTTTTAGGAGGAATAAATTTTTCGACCTTACTGCTGAAAAACAATGCACCAACTTTATCATTGTTGATAGATGCGGAAAATGCGAGTACAGCAGCTATTTCCGCCATAGAATCTTTTTTTAGCTTATCTGTTGTACCAAAAAATCTGGAACCACTAACATCAATCAACAACACTACGGTAAGTTCTCTCTCCTCTTCAAATACTTTAATATAAGGAGACCTCAGACGCGCAGTTACATTCCAATCCATGCTTCGTACATCATCTCCATACTGATATTCTCTCACTTCACTAAAAGCCATCCCTCTCCCTTTAAATGCAGAATGATATTCACCCGCAAATATTTGATGTGATAAAGCTTTTGTCTTTATCTCAATTTTCCTGACTTTCTTTAAAAGATCGTTTTCCATACTCTACCCTCTATTAAGGAACTTCAACAGTATTCAATATTTCTGAAATAATATTCTCAGTTGTAATATTTTCTGCTTCTGCTTCATAGGTAAGACCCATTCTGTGACGCAATACTTCATAACATACACTTCTTATATCTTCAGGTATGACATATCCTCTCCTCTTTATGAAAGCATAAGCTTTTGCAGCAATGGCGAGAGAAATACTTGCACGTGGAGAGCCTCCATATGAAATCATATTTTTCAATTGTTTCAAACCATAATCTTCAGGATAACGGGTTGCAAAAACAATATCTACAATGTATTTTTCAATCTTTTCATCCATATATACATCTCTGACAACTTCGCGAGCTCTCACTATGTCTTCAGGGTTCAAAACAGATGATGCTTTTGGAAATACACCTGAATTATTCATTCGTATAATAAGCTTTTCCTCTTCTTTTTTAGGATAGTTTACAACTACTTTTAGCATAAAACGGTCAACCTGAGCCTCAGGAAGAGGATAAGTACCCTCTTGTTCTATCGGGTTCTGAGTCGCCATAACAAGAAATGGTTGTGGAAGTTTGAAACTTTCCTCACCTATTGTAACCTGACGTTCCTGCATTGCTTCCAAAAGAGCCGACTGAACTTTTGCCGGAGAACGGTTGATTTCATCAGCCAAAACAAAATTAGCAAAAATAGGTCCTTTCTTAATCTGGAACTGTTCACTCTTCTGACTATAGATCAATGTTCCGATAACATCAGCCGGTAAAAGGTCTGGAGTAAACTGAATTCTACTGAATTTAGCATCCACAGTAGATGCCAATGTGTTGATGGCCAATGTTTTTGCCAGCCCTGGTACGCCCTCAAGGAGAATATGTCCATTGGCAAGCAATCCAATTAGCAAATTTTCTACAAGATGCTTTTGACCGACAATCACCTTGTTCATCTCCATCGTAATGATGTCAACAAAAGCGCTCTCTCTCTCTATTCGCTCGTTAAGTTCTTTAATGTTTACACTATCCATAATGTATGTTTAAAAATGATTTTGTAATTTTGTAAGTGTGTTTCTACAAATTTAATATTTATTTATTTAAATGAGATTCTTTGTGTCACTGTCTTTCAAGGGACAATCATATTGTGGATGGCAAGTACAGCAGAATGCAAATTCCATACAGGCAGAATTGGAAAAAGCCCTTTCACTTGCTATAGGTGAGCCAATTAATGTAGTTGGCGCAGGACGGACAGATACGGGCGTAAATGCAATCAACTATATCGCTCACTTCAACACCTCGAATAACATAAGCAAAGATCCGGAGTTATTGCTTTACAAAATAAATGCCATTCTACCACTTGACATATCAATAAAAAATATTTTTTTTGTGGCAGATAATGCCCACGCACGATTTGACGCCACAAGCCGAACATATAAATACTTCATTAATAATATAAAAGATCCTTTTGCAACTTTTTCATACTACTTTCGCTATCCAATTAATATGGATTCTATGAATAAAGCCGCAAAATTCTTTTTAGGAAATAAGGATTTTTCAAGTTTAGAAAAAGTAAATGGAGGAAACAAAACATCAATTTGCACTGTATATGAAGCATATTGGAGCAAAACTGATGAAAATCACTTTGTATTTACTGTAACTGCAAACCGGTTTCTACGCAATATGGTACGTGCCATGGTTGGCACACTTTTGGAAGTCGGAAAAGGGAAAAAAGAACCGGAATGGATATTAGAGATACTTGAAGCGAAAAATAGATCTTTGGCGGGGCAATCCGTACCGGGAAATGCTCTTTTTCTTACAGAGATAAAATACCCCTATCCACTAACTAACCAATTAATTAAAAAACTAAAATAAACAATACTATGCTACTAACACTTCTTCAAACTACCTTGGACACAACAGCAGGTTCTATTATACCTGTTCAGGAAGAAATTAATTTTTCACTTTTCGAAATGGCAATCAAAGGAGGCTGGTTAATGATTATACTAGCTGTTCTCTCAGTCATCGCAATATATATTTTCGGAGAAAGATGGTGGGCCATAAGAAAAGCTGGAAATATTGATAAAAATTTCATGAAAGACATCAACGATTATATACTTGATGGTAAAGCAAAATCAGCAGTCGCTCTTTGCCGAAAAACGGACAGTCCAATCGCCCGCATGATAGAAAAAGGAGTTGAAAGAATTGGACGCCCTCTTACAGATATACAAACAGCAGTTGAAAATATAGGTAATCTGGAGGTGTCAAAATTGGAAAGAGGACTTCCTTTCTTGGCTACTATTGCCGGAGGTGCTCCAATGATTGGGTTCCTTGGAACAGTTATAGGTATGGTTCAGGCATTTTTCAATATGTCACAGGCAGGCAGCAATATAGATATAACCCTCCTTTCAGGAGGTATTTACACTGCAATGATTACAACTGTAGGAGGTCTTATCGTTGGTATTATGGCATTTTTTGGATATAACTACTTAACAGGAAAGGTTTCAGATGTTGTTTTCAAGATGGAAAACAGTACTATAGAATTTATGGACACACTCCAGGGAACACCTGCAAAATCATCAAAAGAGGAATTATAACATGGCTTTAAAACGCAAGACAAAGGTCGATTCTTCATTTTCAATGTCATCAATGACTGACATTGTATTTCTGTTGTTGATATTCTTTTTGGTTACATCAACACTGATAAATCCAAATGCCCTGAAGCTTCTGTTGCCAAAAAGCACCGGGCAAGTATCTGCAAAAGCCACATTAAGTGTTTCTATCAAACATTATCCGGAACAGAACACCGTTTCATACCATATCAACGGGAACCCTAAACCTATTTTGTTTAACAACATAGAAAAAGAAGTACAAATGTTGCTTCAAGATAGTGATGACCCTACATTCGCAATTTATGCAGATGAAAATGTCCCGGTAAAAGAGGTTGTAGCATTAATGAATATTGCAAAAAGAAATAAGTACAAGGTCATATTGGCCACAGCTCCGGAATAAAAATGGATATCAAAAAATCAGGAGATAAGGGTAAATGGTGCGGAATTGCGCTAACCGTTGCAGCACATGCAGCATTATTACTCGTGTGTGTCAGTTCAGCACTAAAATATAATTATCCGCCGCCAAAGGAATATGGCATTTTGATGGAATTTAATCAAGAAGAGGAAAATAAACCGGTAGAAGTAGCAGCCGGAAAAGAGCCTCGTGCAAAAGAAGCCAATCCTAAAAATGAAGTCAAGTTAGTTCAACGCTCCGAAGCGCAGCAAAAAGGGAGTAAATTAAATAAAGCGGTAGAATCCACTGTTGAAAAGGACGGAAATATTGAAGTTCCAGAACCTCCACGCAAAAAAGAAATTGACAAAAGGGCTTTGTTCTCATCTGCTGATAATAACAAAAAAGACACTTTAGCAGCACAGACTTCAGAAAGAATCAG
>Ga0265297_10001756_pt1 | contig 48286 bp, 49 predicted proteins | sample Munlanlwell13791_FD_192502 | JGI IMG/M metagenome (GOLD analysis project Ga0265297, IMG submission 192502) | Leachate microbial communities from a municipal landfill in Southern Ontario, Canada - Leachate well 137-91 | ecosystem: Engineered > Solid waste > Landfill > Unclassified | place...
CCCCCGTTTTGGCGTGCCATCGGTACGCCGGGAGATCGTCAACATCCGGATTTCCGATTTTCGAATGCCTGGACGGCAGATCCCCCGCGTACCTACGGCACGCGAACCATTGGCAACAACCTGAAGCCGGGGCGCCGCCCCTGCCTATTGTCCGCCTGTCCTTACGGGACAGGTCACGCCCGCCCGATCGCGATTTCGATCCCGATTCCGATTCCGATCACTATGGGAAGAAGGCCCATGGGATGCCTGTGTTCCTTTTTTGGGTTGCCGGAACCAGGGATCAAAAACAACAGGTCGGATCGGCCCCATGGGACTCATGGCAGTTTGGCGGGCGTGTTCGCCGCCAAGGCGTTCCCCCGGCGCGCCACCACCACCCCGGCGCCCGTCGCCGGGCCGGTGGATTCGCCGACGAAGAGCGGCACCGCCGCCCCGAAGCTCAGGCAAACTCCCAATTTTCGAGGACATGCAGGGGGCCTACGGGCGCGGGACTTTGGCCGGGATCAGCCAATTCCTGCGGGCGCGGCACAGCCCCTGGCAGGTCCAGAGGGAGCCGAGCCGGGTTGCCGCCCCGATCCAGGACCTGGCGACCTGGGACGGCGACGGCGTGATTGCCGAAGCCTGGCAAGAGGGAATGCGCCGCCAATTGTCGCGGTTGCCTCGGCCGGTCGTCAACACCTCGGATCACTTGCCCAGCCCGCCCTTCGCCACGAGCGTCCTGGCGGACAGCGCCAAGATCGGGACGCTGGCGGCGCGGCACCTGCTGGAACGCCGGTTCCGGGCAAGCCTCGACCGCTCCATCGGCGAACAGATCGGCGTCGCCCGCATCGCCCGCGCCAAGCAGGTCCTGGTCAATTGCGATGCGCCGACGGCGGAAGTCGCCGCGCGCGCCGGGTTCCAATACGTGCAGCAGTTCAACGCCATGTTCAAGCGCATCACCGGGCTGACGCCGGTCGCGTACCGCCGGCAGTTCCTGACCGGGTAGGGGGAGGCGGATGGCCTGCCGACGGCGGGGACGGGCGCCGGGGACGGCGCCACCACTTTCTGGGGGTGCCCAAAACAGTGGGCGGGGCGTCCCCGCTCCGCGGTTCACCGCTCCCCGCGTGAGAGCAAACCGGATTCCTTTCGGGGAAAGTTCGCGTTGGTCAGCGGTTGATTTTGAAACCGCGGCGGAAAGGCGGGATTTCCGGATTATGTTTTCGCCCAGAAGGCCGGCAGGCATGGCAAAGCGCAAGGAGATGAAACTATGGCACGAGTCCTGATCATTGGCGCGGGCGCCGTCGGCGGCGTGGTGGCCCACAAGTGCGCGCAAGAGCCGGTGTTCACCGACATCCTCCTGGCCAGCCGCACCCGGAGCAAGTGCGAGGCCATCGCGAAGCAGCTCAAGCGCCCGATCCAGACCGCGCAGGTAGACGCGGACAATGGCGCCGAAACCGCGGCGCTGATCCGCTCCTTCAAGCCCGACCTGGTGATGAACATCGCCCTGCCCTACCAGGACCTGCATCTCATGGATGCCTGCCTGGAGACCGGCGTGCATTACCTGGACACCGCCAACTACGAGCCGCTCGACACCGCCAAGTTCGAGTACAAGTGGCAGTGGGCCTACCAGGAACGCTTCCGGGAAAAGGGGCTCATGGCCCTGCTCGGCTGCGGCTTCGACCCCGGCCAGACCAACACCTACACCGCCTACGCCGCCAAGCACCACTTCGACGAAATCCACACCCTCGACATCCTCGACTGCAACGGCGGCGACCACGGCTACCCCTTCGCCACCAACTTCAACCCGGAGATCAACATCCGCGAGGTCAGCGCCAAGGGGCGCTACTGGGAAAACGGGCAGTGGATCGAGACCGAGCCGATGGCGGTCAAGCGCCGCTTCGACTTCGCCGAAGTCGGGCCGAAGGAGATGTACCTGCTCTACCACGAGGAGCTGGAGTCGCTGGCCAGGCACTACCCGTCCTGCCGGCGCATGCGCTTCTGGATGACCTTCGGCGAGAGCTACCTGACGCACCTGCGCTGCCTGATGAACGTCGGCATGACCAGGATTGATCCGGTGGACTTCCAGGGGCAGAAGATCGTGCCGCTCCAGTTCCTCAAGGCGCTGCTGCCGGACCCCGCCAGCCTCGGGCCGCGCACCAAGGGGAAGACCAACATCGGCTGCATCGTCACCGGCGTCAAGGCCGGGCAAAGGCGCGTCTACTACATCTACAACATCTGCGACCACCAGGCCTGCTACCGGGAGGTCCAGAGCCAGGCGGTCGCCTACACCACCGGCGTGCCGGCGGTGCAGGGGGCGAAACTGATGGCCACCGGCGTCTGGAAGGGCGCCGGCGTCTTCAACGTCGAACAGCTCGACCCCGACCCGTTCATGGCGGAGATCGGTGCCCGCGGCCTGCCGTGGCGGGAGCGCTTCCTCGACGAGGCGTTCCTCCGGGAGACCGGCCTGGCGTGAAGCCGGCAACCGCTCCCGCGGCGGCCCGGGCGGCCGCGGGGGCCAGCCCGGTGTGGCGGCGGAAGAGGCGGCTGAAATAGGCCGCTGACTGGAAGCCGACCTGGCCGGCGATCTCCTTGGCGCTGAGGGAGGTGGAGCGCAGGAGGTTGCGGGCGGCATGGATCCGCGTCCGGTGCAGGTGCTGGATCAGCGTCAGCCCCGTCCGCCGCTTGAACTCCCGCTGGAGATGGCCGGCGGAGAGGTTGGCCCGGGCGGCCAGGCCGGCCACGGAGAGCGGCTCGGCGAAATGGCGCTCCAGGAAATCCTGGATTTGGACCACGGGATCGGCGGCGGTCCGCCCCGGCCCCGGCCCCGGCCCCGCCAGCCCCCGCTCCCGGAGCAGGAACTGGGCCAGCCGGAGAAAGGCGAGCTGCACCCGCAGCAGCCGCTCCGGCGCGGCGGGTTCGGCCAGGGCCGCCACCAGTTCCGTGAGCCGCCCCAGCCCTTCCCGCAGGGCCGGCGCGGCGAGGTCGGCCACCGGCGCCAGCTCGGCGGCGGGTTCGGGCTGCCCGGCCAGGGCCGCCAGCAAGCCGGCAAAGCCCAGGCCGGTGGCCCCGGCCGGCGCGGACAGGTGGAAGGTGAGCTCGGAATAGCAGCTCTCCCCCGGGAGCAGGGGCCCGAAGTCGTGCGGCATCCCTGGCGGCACCAGGGCCAGGGTGCCCGGCCGGCTGGCCACCGCCCGGCCGGCGAGCAGGAACTGGTTGTCGCCGGCCGTGAACAGGACGACGTGGAAGACGTCGTGTTGGTGCAGGGCGGGCGCCGTTTTCCGGGCGCTCAGGGCGCACCGCCGCTCCCCGAGCGTCGCGTGCAAGAGATGCAGGGCGCCCCAGCCGCCCCTGGCCGTCGGGAGCGCCAGCGCCGGGAGCCGTTCGCCCGCCGCGGCGGCGGCCACGAATCGCCTCAGGCATATCATTTTTGTGCAAGCAATCTTGTTTTTGGTGGCTGGCAATCTGATGAAAACATCAGTATAATCCTGGAAGTTTCAACCAGCAAGGAGTTCCATCAGCCATGAGCCTACAGCCCACGGAACAGCATCTGGCCCTCGCCCGGCAACTGGTCGCGGAGGCGCACGCGGCGCCGGACGGCTTGGCGCCAGTGGACCTGGAACGCTTCTGGGCGGATGACGCCCAGGCAAAGAAGGACCCCTTCGCCGCCGATTGCCCGCAGGTGCCGCTGGGGGTGATGATGTCGCACGAGTGCGTGTTTGCCGAGCTGGGCGAGCCGGAGCAGTGGGGGAAGCTCATCCATGATGAAGCCTACCGCCTCGGCCTGTGCCGGCGCTACAACGACCTGGCGGCGAAGATCGTCGGCCGGCGGATCCTGCCGGAGACGATGGCCAATCCCGCGCACAAGCTGCCGCCGGTGAAGGAATTGCACGAGATTTTCGAGGGACGCAACACCTGGCACGAGGAAAGCTGGTCCTACTGGCTCCACTCCGCGGCGGAGAGCGAAGACGACCTGGCGCGGCTGCTGGACCGGGTGGAAACGCGCCTGGAAAAGCTGCGCGAGTTCATCCTGCCCCCGGGCTGGGACGAAGCCAAGCGGCGCGTCCTCGCGGCCGGCGGCACGGCGCCCCTCTACCGCGGGCAGCGCGGGCCGGTCACCTTCGCCATGTCCATCTTCGGCGTCGAGAAGCTGATCTTCCTGATCCTGGACAACCCGGAGCTGGCGGCGCGCTACCGCGACCTCATCCTGCGGGCCATGCTCGAGCGCGCCCGGATCCTGGACGAGGAGGCCGGCTTCACCCCGGCAACCGCGCCGCACGGCTTCGGCTTCGCCGACGACAACTGCTGCCTGCTCTCCGCCGAGATGTACGAGTTCTTCGGCTGGCCGATCCTCAAGGCGATGTTCGACCGCTACAGCCCGGCGCCCGGCGACAGCCGCTACCAGCATTCCGACTCCGCCATGGGGCATCTGCTGCCGCTGCTCGGCAAGCTCGGGCTGACCGGCGTCAACTTCGGACCGACCCTCACCGTGCGCGAAATCCGCGGACACCTGCCCCAGGCCGTGATCCACGGCCAGCTCGCGCCGTTCACCTTCAGCCGCCATGAGGAGGCCAACATCGTCGCCGAATTCCTGCGCGACTTCGAGATGGCGCGGGAGACGCGCGGCCTGCAGTTCGCCACCGCCGGCAGCATCAACAACGGCTCGCGCCTGGCCGGGATGCGGCTGATCATGGCCGCCATCCAGCGCTGGGGCCGCTACGCCTGAGCGCCCCGCCCAGCGGGGCGGCCGCTGTTGAACCGCCGATCCGGCTGGATATAGTTGCGATTCCGCGGCCGGGGCGCGCACGCACCGTCCGGATTGCATCCTTCAACGAGACCGGCCATGCCCCAAAACATCCTCCGCACCCCACTGGATCCGCCGGCAATCGAACGGGTTTTGGCTTCGACGCGGGGGCGGCCCCTGCTGCCGCCGCTGGGCGATCCGGCCTGGGAAAAGGCGGCGCGCCGGCCGCTGGCGCAGGGGTGGATTGAAGAACTGAAGCGGCTGGCCGGCCAGGAGCTGGCGGAACCGCTGCCGGAATTGACCGCTGCGCTGTACGCGGACTTCGCCCGGACCGGGAACCGGCTGAACTTCGAGCACCTCTATTTCGAACGGCGCCGGCGGCTGGGACGGGCGGCCATCTGCGCCCTGCTGGAAACGGACGCCGCCGCGCGGGGGCGCTGGCTGGAATCAACCGTCGCCAAGCTGCGGGCGGTCTTCGCCGAGGTTTCCTGGGCGTTGCCGGCGCATGTGGCGAACCCCACCGGCCAAGACCCCAGGCGGCTGGACCTCTTCGCGGCGGAGACGGCAAACCTGATGGGGGAGATGCTCACGCTTTTTGGCGAGGCGCTGCCGGCCGAGCTGAGCACGGCGATGACGGCGCGGCTGCGGCGGGACGTCTTCGACAACTATCTCGAGCATCCCGAAGAGAATTGGTGGACCACGCTCACCAACAACTGGAACGCGGTCTGCCACCAGGGGGTGGTCGGCGCGGCGCTGGCGGTCGAGGAAGACGCGGGACGGCTGGCGCGGCTGCTGGCACTGGCGGCACGCTTCCTGCCCACCTATCTGGGCGGATTCACCCCCGACGGCGGCACGGGCGAGGGGCCGGGCTATTGGGAGTATGGCTTTGGCTGGTTCAGCACCCTCAACGAGCAGTTGGAGAACCGGACCGCCGGGCAGCTCTCCCTTTTCGAGGGGGATCCCTTGATCCGGAAAATCGCGCGCTACAGCCCCTTGATGTGCCTGAGCCATGGCTGGGTCGTGAACTTTGCCGATTGCGGGCCGCGCCAGTCCACGCGCGCCTGGTTGCCACTCTATTTGGGCGGGCGCCTGGGGGAGGAGGCTTGCCTGGCCACGGCCCGCGCCCAGTACCGCCATCTGGCCAGGACGGGGATCAATTGGCAGGAGGAGCGCTGCGACCTGCTCTACCTGGCCCGCAACTTCCTCCACGCCCCGGAGGAAATCCCCGCCGAAGCGGCGACTGTGCCGGAGGACGCCTGGTTCCCCGACCTGGGCGTGCTGGTGGCGCGGGGGCGGGACCGGACGGGGCATTTGTGGGAATTCGCCGCCAAGGCGGGGCACAACGCCGAACACCACAACCACAACGACTGCGGTAGCTACCTGCTGAACCTGGACGGCGAGCGGCTGCTGATCGAGATCGGCGCCCCGGAATACACCCGCGACTTCTTCGGCCCCAAACGCTATGAATCCCTGGCGGCGCGGACGCTCGGGCATTCCCTGCCGCTGATCAATGGCTGTGAACAGGCGGCGGGGCAAGAGTTTGCGGCGCGGGTGCTGGCGGAATCCCACTCCGGAACGGAAGCGCGGCTGGTGCTCGACTTGACCCACTGCTATCCGCCGGCGGCGCGCTGCCAGGAATACGTGCGCACCCTGCGTTTGGACAAGGCGGCGGGCCGCCTGGAAGTGGCGGACCAGTTCGTCCTCGAGGCGGCCCTGCCGGTGGAAACGGCCCTGATCACCGAAGCCAAGGCCGTGGCGGAGGGCGGCGGCGTGGCCATTGCCGGGAAGACGGCGCAACTCCGCGTCACGCCCGCCGAGGGGACCGTGGTGGGGGAAATCCAGGTCCATGGCTATCGTGACCACGACGGTGCGGCGGCCGAAGTCCGGCGCGTGGTCCTGCGCCCCAAGGCGCCCGCGGCGCGGCTGGCCCTGGCCTACACGCTGACGGCGGGGTGAGCCGCGGCTTGGCGCAGATCCCCCGGCTGAAGCCGGGGGCTTTATTCTCCGGCCCCGCCGGGGCCACGCCCATCCCACCATCCCATTTTTTTGCCTGTCCCCAAGCACACCACCCCGCTGGAGTTCACACTTCAGTGTGGGACCTGCCGTCCAGGCGATCCCTTTAGCCCACGAAAAACTCCGACCCTTTTTTAGCCCACGAAACACACGAAAAAAACAAAGCTTTCGTGCTGTTTCGTGTGTTTCGTGGGGAAAAGGCTGGTGAGCTTAGGGACAGGAGAAAAACGCCCAGCAACCCGAGCCGAACAGCCCACGCTGAAGCGTGAACTCCAACCCGGGCCGCCCCCGCTGGATCAGGCGAGGCGGGCGAGTTCGTCGCGGGCGAACTCCGGCAATGGCTGGCGGCTGCCGTCGGCGGCGACCAGTTCGCAGAGGCGGGGGCGGTCGGTGAGCCGGCCGATGACGGCGGCGGGGAAGCCATAGTCGCGGAAGAGGAGCAGCGCCCGCGGCGCCACCGTTTCGGGCAGGGTCAGCAGGAGGCAGCCCGAGCTGAGCAGCCCGAGGGGATGGCAGCCGGCGATGTGGCAGGCCTGGATCGTTTCGGGGCGGATCAGGAGGGCGTCGGCCCGGATTTCCAGCCCGGCGTGGGAGGCGGCGGCCAGTTCGCGCAGGCCGGTGGCCAGGCCGCCTTCGGTGGGGTCATGCATGGCGCTGACCGGCAGGTAGTGGACGGCGGCGAGGGCCGGCTTGACGATGGAGAGGCCTGGCTTCTCGCGGAACGCCGCGGCCCGGGAAAGCAGTTCCTGGCTGACCCCGGCAATCTTTTCGCGGCACATTTCGGCCAGGACCGAGGTGCCCTCGATCCCCAGCGGGTTGAGTTGGATGACCGCATCGCCGGGGTGGCCGCCGCCGGTGCGCACCGGCTCCTCCCGCAGCATCGGGCCAAACATGGTGGCCGAGACGACCGGCGCGGTGACGGCCGGGGTGATCTCCGTGTGGCCGCCGACCAGGGTCACGCCCAGGCCGGCGGCGGCGGCGACGGCCTCGCGCATGAGGGTGGCCAGCCGCGCCTCCGTGCTGCCCGGGGGCAGGAGCAGCGTCAGGGTGAACCAGCGCGGCTCGGCACCGGTGACCGCCAGGTCATTGGCATTGATGTGGACGGCATACCAGCCAGGCTTGGGGGTGGGGAAGGTGATCGGGTCGGTGGTCACGGCCAACAGCCCCGGCGGCAGCCGCAGCACCGCCGCGTCCTCGCCATAGGCCGGCCCGAGGATCACCTCCGCGCCGCCGTGCGGCGCCAGCGCCAGGAGCCGCTTCAACACCTCGGGCGAGGCCTTGCCCACGGGCAAGGGCTGGTCAGCGGAATGTGACATGGTCGAACGACTCCCATTGCGTTCTCCGCAAAGCGGATGCCGCCGCGGACTCCGCGGTCACGGCCGGGTCGGCGGCGTCGGCTCGGGCTCGGGCTCGGCATGGTCAACCAGCCCCCAGCGCCGCGAGAAGGGCCACCAGGTGAAGTTGGCGACGCCGACCAGGTTTTGCCGGGGCACCGTGCCCCAGAAGCGGCTGTCGGCGCTGTTCTCGGAGTTGTCGCCAAGCATGAAGAATTCGTCCGCCCCCAGCTTGAAGGTGGCGTCGGGGCGGTTGAGGTGTTGGGCATGGCCGGGGAGGTTGGCGTAGCCGCGGTAGCCGCCGGTGAAGCTGTAGAGGCGGCGGAAGGGTGGCGAGCCGTCCACCAGTTCGAACCGGTCGCGGCCAGGCGTCTTCACGTAGAGCCGGCGGTCGCGGATCTGCAATTCATCGCCCGGCAGGCCGGCCAGGCGCTTGATGTACCAGCGGCCGCCGAGGCCGCTGCCGTCGGCGTTGCGCAGGCCGTCGGTGACGAAGACGGTGACATCGCCACGGCGCGGCTCCCGGAAGTTGTAGCGGGTGCGGTCGACGAAGAGGTGGTCGCCCATCAGGAACCAGCCATGGGCGAGGGTCTGACCCTGGCGGAGGAACGGCCGGCCGTCAACCAGCTCAAACTGGTTCTGGCGGATCAGGTATTGCTTGACGTTCTCCGGCGGCCCCGGCAGGCGGTAGCGGACGCCGCCGATGTAGAGGTCGGTGCGCTCCAGGTAGGGGATGGCCGGGTGGACCGGCAGCAGCGCCTCGACGAAGCCGTCCCGCTCCACCATGGCGTGGACGTAGCGCCTGGAATAGTGGAGGAAATCGAGGAAGGCGCCGAGCTTCGAGGGATCCGGCGTCCCCGGCGGGGCCGGCTGGAAATGCATGCCGTAGAGGGTGGGCTGCATGGAGCCGGTCGGGATCTTGAAGGGCTGGAGGAAGAGGCTGCGGCCGGCGAAGGCGATGGCGAAGGCGACGATCAGCACCTCCACGGTCTCGCGCAGGCCGGCGGCGGCGGGGGTTGGCACCAGCAGCTCCCAGCGTTCGTGGTAGGAGGCCAGGGCCGCCGCCCGCGCCGCCGCGTCCCCGGACTTCTTGACCGCGCGCACCGCCGCCAGCTCGGCAGCCAGCTTCTGGCATTGCGCCGCGCTGAGCCGGTCGCGGTTGGCATGGAGCTGGTGGTAGAGCCCTTTTTCCACCTCATAAAGCTGATGGCGGAGCTGCCAGCGGCGGGGGAGCAGCCGGGGGAGCAGCGCCGAGCCGCCCAGCAGGTAGAGCAGCAGCGCGTCGAAGAGGATGATGAAGAGGGTCTGGGGCATCAGTCCGACTTGGTCTTGAGGACTTCCACGAAGGCTTCCTGGGGGATGGCGACGTTGCCGAACTCCCGCATCTTCTTCTTGCCTTCCTTCTGCTTTTCCAACAGCTTCCGCTTGCGCGTGATGTCGCCGCCGTAGCACTTGGCCAGCACGTCCTTGCGCATGGCACGGACGGTTTCGCGGGCGACGACCTTGCCGCCGACGGCCGCCTGGATCGGGATCTGGAACATGTGCGCGGGGATCACCTCCTTGAGCCGTTCCGCGAGCTGCCGGCCGCGGTGCGGCGCCACCTCCGCGTGGACGATCGAGGAGAAGGCGTCCACCGGCTCGCCGTTGACCAGGATCTCCAGCTTGACCAGCGGCCCGCGCCGGTAGCCGGCCGGCTCGTAGTCCATGCTGCCGTAGCCGCGGGTGACGGTCTTCAGCCGGTCATGGAAGTCAACCACGATCTCGTGGAGCGGCAAGTTGCAGGTGAGCATGATGTGGAGATGGTCGACGGTGTGGGTGAGGAGGCCCTCACCGCGCTTTTCCTTGATGAGGTTGAGGATGGCGCCCATGTAGCTGGCGGGGGCCAGGATGCTGGCGTTGATGGTCGGCTCCTCGATGAAGGCGATCTCCGTCGGATCCGGCAGGTGGGCGGGGTTGTCCACCTCGATCTGCCGGCCGTTGGTCAGGGTCACATGGTAGACCACGCTCGGATAGGTGACGATCACCTCCATGTTGTATTCGCGCGACAGCCGTTCCTGGACGATCTCCATGTGGAGGAGGCCAAGGAAGCCGCAGCGGAAGCCGGCGCCGAGGGCGGGGGAGGTCTCCGCCTGCGCCACCAGCGCGGCGTCGTTGAGCTGGAGCTTGGAGATGCTGTACTTGAGCTGCTCGTAGTCGCGGTTGTCAACCGGATAGATGCCGCTGAAGACCATGGGGCGGATCTTCTGGAAGCCCGGCAGCGGCTCGGTGCAGGGCTGGGCGGCGGCGGTGATGGTGTCGCCGATCAGGATGTCCGCCGGCGTGCGGATGGTGGTGACGACAAACCCCGCCTCGCCCGGCCCCAGCTCCTCGGCGTTGACCATCTGCGGCTTGAAATAGCCCAGATCCTTGACCTCCGTCACCAGGCCGTTGCTCAGCAGTTGGATCTTGTCGCCCTTGCGCAGGGTGCCGCTGACGACGCGGACGTAGGTGACCACGCCGCGGTAGGTGTCGTACACCGAGTCGAACACCAGCGCCCGCACCCGGTTGTCGGCGGGGGCGGCCGGCGGCGGCATCCGGGCGACCACGGCCTCCAGCACCTCGTCAATGCCGATGTCCTGCTTGGCGCTGACCAGGATCGCCTCCTGGGCGGGGATGGTGAGGATCTCCTCAAGCTGCTCGGTGCAGGTGTCGATGTCGGCCGCGGGCAGATCGATCTTGTTGATCAGCGGCACCAGCTTGAGCCCCTGGCGGTTGGCCAGGTTCGCGTTGGCCACGGTCTGCGCCTGGACCCCCTGGACGGCATCGATCACCAGCAGGCCGCCCTCGCAGGCGGCCAGGCTGCGGCTGACCTCGTAGGAGAAGTCAACGTGTCCCGGCGTGTCGATCAGGTTGAACTGGTAGAGTTCGCCGTTCGCCGCCGTGTACATCATCCGCACGGGATGCGATTTGATGGTGATGCCGCGCTCGCGCTCCAGGTCCATGGCGTCCAGCACCTGATCCTGGAACTTGCGCTCCTCGATGGTCTTGGTGTGGAGCAGCAGCCGGTCGGCGAGGGTGGTCTTGCCGTGGTCAATGTGGGCGATGATCGCGAAATTGCGGATGTGGGAAATCGGGAATGCCATAGTCCGCGTACTATACTTGCCGCCGCCCGCTTTGCCGGGGGGGGGGCGGGGGCACCCCAGGCCAGCCAATCCTTGGTCTCGCCACGGAGACGCGGAGTCCACCCAAAGGACAATCGCCGGACGGATGAAATCCCGCGGCCATGACCCTTCCCACAATGGTGCCCAGTGCCCATTCTTCAGCTTGGCCCCGGACGCGCAAAGCTTAATGGCGGCAGCTTGGGGACAGGAAAGTTCAGACCAAGTCCACACCCGCCGCGTCGTCCACATCATCCGCCCTTGGAAGCACCGCGGCCAATGCCTGCCCCCAATGGCCCCATCCCCGGCCCCGCGCCCCGCCGCCCGCCCCCGCGGGCAACATGCGCCAGCAGCGCTGCTTACACAGGTTCCGGCTTGCATTCGGATTCCGCCAAGTATAGATTTCTAAGCTTTGCAGGCAAGCCGGTGGCCGCTCACGACGCCGGCTTCCGGGATCCTGTTGCGAACCAACCATCACGGAAGGGACTGTCATGAAGCGGTGGCCTGGAAAATGGGTGCTGGCCGGCCTGGCGGCCGCCGGCCTGCTGCTGGGCGGCGGCTGCACGGTGCCGATGCAGGGGGCGCCAAGCCTGTCGCTGCTGTCGCGGCAGCTCCCTCCCACCTCGCCCAAAATCAAGATCCTGGGGCCGGAAGTGGAGGAGTCGGACACCCTCCACTGGTTCCTGCTCCTGTTCATGGTCGGGCCGATGGTGCCCAGCCACGAGGCCGCCGCCCAGCGGCTGCTGGAAGCGCACCATGCCGACCTGCTGGTGGATGCGGAAATGGAGAGTTCCACCTACGGCATCCCCTACCTCTACATGCAAATCAACTCCACCGTCCGCGGCCGGCCGGCCGTGTTCGTGAAATGAGGCCGCCCATGAAGCGCATCCTGCCCCTGCTGCTGTTGGCCGGCACCGTGCTTGGCGGTTCCGCCGGCTGCGTCCACAAGGTGTTCACGGCGCCGGTGACCCTCTCGACCAAGGGCGAGGTGGCGCGGCACTTGACGCCGGTCAAGCCGGTCTCCGTCCAGCGCTCGGACTACATTTTTCTCATCATCCCCATCCTCCACGACCCGGCAACCGGCTATGACGAACTGCTGGCGGCGGCGCGGGCGGCCGGCGGCGACGCGGTGGCCGACGTCCAGTTCCGCACCAGGCCGGGCTTCTTCCTCGTCCCGTTCTTCCTGGTGAACAACTACGAATGGAGCGGGATGGCCGTCCGCACCGCCACGGAGTGAGCGGCTGGCGGGGGCGCCTCTCCACCCCCTGCCGCCGCCAGCCCCAACCGGAATCCCAAGGACTTCAGGAGCACGTCGTCGAGCGCGCGGTGGGCACGGGCGCCGGCTACGCAGCGCATAATCCTAATCAATTAGAACCCATGAGAACACCTGCAAGGAGTGTCACGATGGATGCACAAGTAAAAATAATCTATTGGCAAGATGGTGACTTTTGGCTCGGATATATTGAAGAATATCCGGACTATATGACCCAAGGAATGAGCCTTGAAGAATTGCGGGGGAACCTTAAAGATGTTTATAAGGAATTGAGTTCCGGAGCGATTCCCTGCGCCCGCAGGGAGGAAGAGCTGGTTCTGACATGAAACGGAATGAACTCATTAAGAAGCTTGCGGAAATGCGCTGTGAGTTCATATTCTAACCACGAATGGAGCGGGATGGCCGTCCGCACCACCACGGAGTGAGCGGCTGGCGGGGGCGCCTCTCCACCCCCTGCCGCCGCCGGCCCCAACCGGAATCCCCAGGACTTCAGGGACGCCGCTCCCGCGCCGAAGGTGCGGCGAGCTTGCACAGCCAGGCGGCGGCGGCAGCCTTGGATTTCTTCATGAGGGCGGCGAGGATTTCGGGCGGCGGCGGTGCGCCGAGGCGCTCCCCCACCAGGGCGGCCAAGTGGTTCCAGAGGGCGACGGTCATGAGCACGTCGTCGAGCGCGCGGTGGGCGCGGGTGCCGGCGGGGGTCTCCAGCCGCAGATGCCGGACCAGGGTGCCAAGCTGGTGGTTGGGCGCCTCCGGGACCAGGCGGCGGGCCAGGCGCATGGTGCAAAGGAAGGGGCGTTCGTGCGCCAGGCCGGCGCGCGCCATTTCGGCGGCAAAGAAGCGGGCGTCGAAGGCGGCGTTGTGGGCGACGCAGGTGTGGCCGGCGAGGAAGCGGTGGAGTTCGGGCATGACGGCTTCCGGCGGCGGCTGGCCGCGGACCATGGCGTTGGTGATGCCGGTCAAGCCGGTGATGAAGGTGGGGATGGGGAAGCCGGGGTGCATGAGCTGGGCGAAGGTGGCGACCACTTCGCCGTCGCGGACAATGGCGGCACCGACCTCGATGGTCCGGTCCCAGCCGGCGCTCAGGCCGGTGGTCTCAAAGTCAATGACCGCGTAGTCCGCCATTCCCTGGCACCCTCCATTGCGGGGCCATTGGCCGCCGCCAGCCGTCAGCCCCTGGGACGGGCGACGCCGCGCCCGCTCTTTTCCGCGAACTCCGCAAAATAGAGCGCCTCGGGGACGTTGGCGAACTCCACCCGGATTTTGGCGATCGCCTCCTCGGCGCGCAGGCCGCCGCGGAAGAAGATCCTGTAGACGTCCAGCAGCGCCCGGAGCTGTTCCGGGGTGAAGCCGGCGCGTTCAAGCCCGACCTTGTTGATCATCCGCGGTTCGGCGGGGGCGCCGTCGACGAGGGTGAAGGGGGTCACGTCCTGCACCACTTTCGCGGTGGCGCCGACCATGCTGAAGCGGCCGATGCGGACGAACTGGACGGCGCCGCCCATGCCGCCAAAGGTCACATGGTCCTCGACGGTCACATGGCCGGCGAGCTGGGTGCTGTTGCTCATCACCACGCGGTCGCCGAGGGTGCAGTCATGGGCGATGTGGCAGTAGGCGAGGAGGTGGCAGTCGTTGCCGACCACCGTCCGGCCGCCGTCCTGGGTGGAGGCATGGATGGTGACATATTCGCGGAAGGTGCAGCCGGCGCCGACCTCGACGAAGGCGGTGCCGCCCTTCCACTTCAGGTCCTGGGTCTTGCCGCCGATGCAGGCGAAGGGGAAGACCTCGCAGCGCGGCCCGAGGGAGGTGTGCCCCTCGACCATGGCGTGCGGGTGCAGCCGGCAGCCGTCCCCGAGCTTGACGTGGGGGCCGACATAGGCGAAGGGGCCGATCTCGCAGTCCGCCCCCAGCTCGGCGCCGGGCATGACCACCGCGGCGGGGTGGATCGTCGTGCTCACGCGGCACCCCCGGCCGGCGCCTCGCGGTCGACGATGGCGAACTTCATCAGGACTTCGCTCACCAGTTGGTCGCCGACGTAGAGCTTCGCCTCGCCCTTGCCGAACTTGGCGCGCATTTCCGAGGCGGTGTCGAGCAGGAGCTGGTCGCCCGGCAGCACGGGGGCATGGAAGCGCGCCTCGTCGATCGCCATGAAGAAGCCGAGCTTGCCGTGGTTGGCGGGGATGGACAGCGCCAGCGCGCAGCCGGCCTGGGCCGCCATCTCGACTTGCAGGTAGCCGGGGGTGAAGGGCAGCGCCGGCGCCGCCATGTAGGGTTCGTTGCCGGAAATGTTCTTGAGGCCGACGAGCCGCTGCGCCCCGGCGTCCATGTGCAGGATGCGGTCGATCAGGAGGAAGGGGTAGCGGTGCGGGATCACGGCCATGACTTCCTCCACCTTCCGGGGCGCGGCGGCGGGCAGGGCGAGATCCTTGCGGTTGGGCACCAGTGCGTCCAAGGGGCGGGTGAAGGCGGCGCGCGGCCGCCAGGCGAGGCGGATGACGCCTTGGCAGGCGACCTCGTCCTCGACGCGGGTCTGGGCGCTGAAGAGGCACTCGCCGGTGGCTTCGTCGCGCCCCTCAAAAGTGGCCTCCACCAGCAGCAGGTCGCCCGGCAGCACCGGCTTGCGGAACTTGATCTTCTGGACGGCGGCCAGCCAGGGCAGCAGCCCCGGCGCCGGCGGGGGCGGCAGCAGCAGCTCCGCGGCCTGGCTCATGGCGGCGACTTGGAGCACGCCCGGCAGGATCGGGGCGCCGGGGAAGTGGCCTTGGAAGAACTCCTCGTCCATGGAGGCGGCCTTGAGCGCCTGCACCTTCCGGCCGGGCTCCACCACCAGGGCGCGGTCCAGCATCAGCAGGGGCCGCCGCACCGTCAGCCGCTCCAGCAACTCTTGGTAGTCCAGGACTGCCATGTCGAATCCTCGTTACAGGTTGGTCTCGATGCCCAGGCCGTCGTAGGCCTTGAGATAGAAGGCAAGGATGAAAGCCAGCTTGCCGTCCTCCTCCTCGACGCCGAAGGTGCCCATCCAGCAATGGAGGTCGCGCCGGAGTTCGTAGAGCTGGCGGGCGAGGCGGCCGCCTTCGATGTCGTACTCGTAGCGGACGTGGCCGCCGGTCTTGGCGTTGATGGGGAAGGCAAAGTCGAGGGTGAGGAAGTGGTTCTTCTCGTAATAGCGTGACCAGAGGTAGTCGCCGCCGATGTCGGTGAGGGTGCTGCCCATGGAGTGGACGGTGCGGGCGGCATAGTTGGCGCGGTAGAGGTAGGAGAGTTCGGTCCGCAGCACCTGGGGGTCGCCGAAGTCGAGGCCGACGCGGCCGCGGTTGATGGAGCCGTCGCCCATGTCAACCACCAGGCCGCCGCGGAAGGCCAGGCGGTCGTTGGGGGTGATGGTGAGAAGGTTGCCGAAGTAGCCGGCCTGATCGAACCCCTCCTCCTGGTGGAAATGGAAGTCGGCGAAGTTCTCCAGGGTGGCGAGGGTGTAGATGCGGTTGCTGCGGCGGGTCTGCCAGCGCTGCTTCAAGCCGAGGCGGACGAAGTTCTGCTCGACGAGGCGGTCGATCTCGTCGAAGAAGTAGAGGTGGTCCCGCTCCTCGCTGGGCTCGGGGGCGTAGGTGTAGTTCAAGTAAGGCTGGACGACATGGCGGAGGCCATCAATGTCCCAGGCGGGGCGGCGGAACTCCTGCCAGGTGCGGAAAAACTTGGTGGAGAGTTCGAAGCCGAACTCGCCGGCCAGGCGCAGGGCGCTGCCGCCGTCGGCGTCATAGCCGGTGGCGCTGAGGTAGCCGAGGGCGTCGGGATCCTGGGCCGCCAGCAGCCGGTCGAGGTCGGCGGGGGTGATGGCGCGGCGGCTGGTGCGGCTGTACCAGGTGAGGCGGCCGCCGGCGCGGGGGAGGAACTGCCAGTCGCCGAGGCGCAGGGGGAGATAGAACATGTGGAGGGTGTCGAGCCGGAGGCTGTCGTAGTCCTCGTGCAGCTCGGTGAGGGGGGGCGGCGGCAGATCGAACTCGCGCCACTTCAGGCGCAGGCTGGCGACGGAGCTTTCCCCTTGGTAGTAGAGGCCGGTGCCGGGCAGCAGCTCCTGGCGCGGCACGGTCAGCTTGAGGCTGGGCAGCTCCTCGGTCTCGGTGTAGAAGTCGTTGACCCGGCCGCGGGCATGGAGGCTGAGGGAGAAGCGGTCGTGGTCCCAAGTGAGGTCGGCGAAGGTTGTCGGCTGCGGGTCGTTGCGATATTCCTTCGAATACCAGTTCTCGAGCATGTCGATGTCGCTGAGCTTGTCGAGCTGGAGGCGGAGGTTGAGGTCGTCGCGGATGGGGGTGTGGTGGTAGAGGCGGAGGCGGTAGCGGTCCTGCTCCACCGCGAAACGGCGGTTCCAGCCGTCGTCCGTCTTGGGGGCGTCGTTGTCAACCATGCCATACACCAGCAGGTCGGTCTGGGAGCGGCCGGCGCGGATCTTGGTCTCGTTGCCGATGGCGATGCCGTTCTTGCTGCGGAGGTCAAGGCGGAAGGTGGTGATGACGTTCTTGGAGAGGCGGAAGGAGCGGGCGAGGAGCAGGAAGGCACCGTGCTTGCTGCTGTAGCCGGGCTTGATTTCGACCACGCCGCCGCCGCCGCCGCGGGCGTCGTCCGGCCCACCCCAGATCACTGGCAGCCAAAAGACGGGGACGGCGCCAATTTTCCAGACGATGTTGCGGGCGACGAAGCTGCCGTCGGGATAGCGGGTGACCGCGCCGGCGGTGAAGCAATAATGGGGGTTCTCGGTGTGGTCGCAGGTGGTGAGGATGGCGTTGCGGAGGATGGCCCGCTCCTTGTCCACATACTGGACCTGGCCGGCCTTCATGTAGATGATGCCGGCGTGGGCGCGGGAGGCGCCGATGGTGAACTGGCGGGTGTCAAGGTTGCCACTGAGTTCGTCGGCATGCCAGGTGAGGTTGCCGCGGGTGAGGAGGACGTTGCCGCGGGCGGCAATCTCCTTGGTCCGGGTGTCGACGCGCAGGTCGTCGCACGTGACCTGGATGTCCGCATAATTGAAGCGGACGCGCCCCTGGCCGGTGGCGACGCCAGTGTTGACGTCGTACTCGTATTTCTGCGCCTGGATGTCCAGGGGGGAGGATGCGGCGGCGGCCGCCGCGGGCGGCTCGGCCGCGGCGCGGCCCGGGGCGGCGGCCAACAGCCCGAGCAGGACGAACGCCAAGGTGCCGGCGGAGCGGCGCGGCAACGGTGAAGCCATCGTTTGCATCCTTCTTGCAGGCGTTGCGGGGCGCCGGGCGGCGGCGGGGCCACCGGCAGGCAGGAATGGCGGTTAACATAAGGCCTGAAACCGAAAACGGTAGCGCGTTTGGCCGCGCCGGCCCCGGCGCGGGGCGGCTCAGAGGATGGGGGGGATCCCGGCCGGCGGCGCGGCGTGGCTGGGGGTGAAGGGTTGACGGAAGGCGCGGTCGAAATCGAAGCCATCGGCGAAATCGGCGGGCGAATCCTGGTCGGAGGCGCCGAGCAGCTTGTGCTCGACCAGGAGGAAGACGACGCGGCCGACGTCCTCGCTCTGGTTCAGCCCCCAGTCGGCGAGCACCGTCCGGGCCAGGCAGCCAAAGCGTTCGAGCGCGAGGTCGCGGAAGCCGGCGAGCAGTTCCTGGCCGCGGATGTGGCGGGCGGGCCGCTGGCCGCCGGCGGCGGGCGGGGCGGCCGCCTGCCGGCGTTGGACCGTGAAGGCGACGGCTTCGCTGACGAAGCGGAAGGCTTCGGCCCGGAAGGGGGGGTGCTCCGCGGCCAGCCAGCGGAGGGCCGTCTCGAACCGGACGGTGGCGGCGGCGCTCATGCGGCCGGCCCGCCTTCCGGTTTGGCGAGGCGCTCCCGGATCTTGGCGGCCAGCTCATCCCGGGCCGCGGCGTCCGCATACGGCCGGGTGCGGCTGGGAAGCTGGATGCCGTCGGCGGGGAAGCGGGGGATGACATGCAGGTGGGCGTGGGGGATCACCTGGCCGGCGGCGGCGCCGTTGGCGAGGAGCAGGTTGAAGCCATCGGCGTCCACCACCCGCATGAGGGCGGCGCCCAGGCGGCCGGCGACGCCGAGGAGGCGGCCGGCGGTGGCCTCGGGCAGGTCGCTGGCGGCGAAATGATGGCTCTTGGGGATCACCAGGGCGTGGCCGGGATTGAGCGGCGCGATGTCCAGGAACGCCACCACCAAGTCATCCTCGTAGAGTTTGGTGGCGGGGATGTCGCCGGCGGCGATCTTGCAGAAGAGGCAGGGGTTCATGGGGGTCTCCTCCCGGCCCGGGCGGGGCCGGATTCACTTCTGGCCGACGTTCTGGGCGTAGGCGCGGATGCCGTTGGCGATGCCGGTGGCCAGCCGCCCCTGGGCGGCCCGGGTCCCCAGGCGGGGGCCTTCCTTGGGATGGCTGAGGAAGCCGACTTCGACGAGGACGGCGGGGCAGGCGGCATCGCGCAGCACGGCAAAATTGGCGTGCTTGAGGCCGCGGTCGGCGGCGCCGCTCGCGGCCAGGAGCTGGCGCTGGAGGTCATAGGCGAGGCGGGTGTTGTAGCGGGCGACGGCGTGGTTCCGGCAGAGGGTGGTGAGCGGCCGGGTGCCATAGGTCGAGGGGGTGTTGCGCGGCGGCAGGAAGAAGGTTTCGATGCCATTCACCGAACGGTCGGCGGTGGCGTTCACGTGGATGCTCACGAAGAGGTCGGCCCGCAGCCGGTTGGCGATGGCCGGGCGCTGGGCCAGCTCCAGGGTGGAGTCGGTGGTGCGGGTGAGATGGACGGTGTAGCCAGACTTGCGCAGGCTTTCCGCCACCCGGCGGGCGATTTGCAGGGTGACAGCCTTTTCCAGGATGCCGCCGGCGGCGGCCCCCTGGTCACGGCCGCCATGGCCGGGGTCGAGGACGATGGTCCGGACACGGCGCCGGGGCAGGTTTTGCGGCCGGAAGATCGGGTCGAAGAGCAGCCGCACGTCCGGATCGCTCACCAGCCAGCTCTTGCCCAGCCGCTGGGCGGGATGGGAGAGGCTGACGGCGACTTGGTTGCAGGTGGCCTCGCGCCGCTGCTCGGTCAGCGTCATCTGCCGGCCCCGCCCCGTCAGCGCCAAGGTCTTGGGGCCGGCGGCGGCGCTCAAGCCGTAGAAGGCGGCAAGGTTGCTGCCACGATGGTAGTTGACCCCGCCAAGCTGGACGGTGCGGCCGGCCGGCCCCTGGGCCGAGGCGCAGGAGACCTGCGCCAGCGACAACAGGAGCAGCAACAGCGGTTTGGCGGCAGCGATTTTCATGGGGGCGGTTCCGGCGTGACACACGGCGCGGAAACGTAATGCCCCAATCCCGCTGCGCCAAACTCCCGACGCGCCGTTTTCACCGCTGCCGCGGCTCGGGCGGCGGCGCCGCCGCCGCGCTGGCGGCGATCGGCACGCCCCACTCCCGGAGATGCCCCGTGATGAAGCCAACCACCCGCTGCTGCAGCTCCCCCTGCGGCAGGTCGGGCGGCAACGGCGCCCCCAAGGCGAAGCGGATCGGCGCCGCCGCGCGGATCGGCCCCACGTCCTTGAAGGGGCCGCGGCCGTTCCCCCAGAAATCGGTGCGCAGCGCCACGGGGATGACCGGGACGCCGGCGCGCCGGGCGAGCTTGACGCCGAGGGTGTTGAAGCTTTCCGGCACAAAGGCCACGGAGCGCGTCGCCTGGGGGAAGATGCACAGCGACAGCCCCCGGCGGAGCAGCTCCGCCCCCTGCTCCAGCACCGTCTGCAAGTCCTGCCGGGGATTGCTGCGCGTCACGGGAATGGCCGGCAGGGCGCGCATGACCGCACCAAAGAGCGGATGGGTGAGCAGCTTGTCCTTGACCACGAACGCCAGCGGCTTCACGCGGGTGACGATGCCGGGGATCAGGAACGTCTCCAGCGAACTCATGTGGTTGCCGATGAAGACGGCGGCGCCGGGCGTCGCCTGGAGCTGCTCCAGCCCGGCCACTTCCAGCCGCCCCCCGCACCCTTCGACATAGCGGGCCACCTGCTCGCTGACGGCGGCCAGGGCCTCGTTGGTGAACCTGCCCGCGGCGGCCTGCCGCCGGGCGCACAGGACGCAATGGAGCATCCCGGCATAGAAGCGCAGGGTGACGCCGGGGAGGAGCCGCAGCCCCACGGGGAGGGGGCGGCCGGCGGCGGGCGTCCGGTAGAGCGGCGGCTGGAACAGCCCCGCAGCGGCTGGGGGGGGGGCGGAGGGCAAGGGCATGGGAGTTCCTTTCACTGGCACGGCGGCAAGGCCAAACTATATTATGGTTTTGATTGGCCGACGAACCGTGCGGGAGCTTTCCATGAACGACAGGCTTTTGGATCAGGTCAAGAAAATGATTCCGGATCGGCGGATCCTGATCAATGGCGCCGCCAAGCGGGCCGCGGAACTGGCGCGCGGCGCCCGTGCGCTCGTGCCGGTCAACCCCGAGGACGAAGAGAGCTACCTGGATGTGGCCCTGCGCGAGATCGTCGAAGGCAAGGTGATTATCCACGCCCCGGAGACGAGGGCCGCCCCCTGAGGCGGCCGCGGCCCGCGCCCCTCCGATCGGAAGCGCCCTCCCCTGATTCCAGCCACCCTTGGCCAAGGGTGTTTTTTGGGAATTCACTTGCCGGGGGGCAGGATCTCCAAACCGATGTCAATGGCCCGCACCGAGTGGGTGAGCGCGCCGATGGAGATGAAATCCACCCCCGTGGCGGCGGCGGCCGGCACGCGGGCGAGGGTGATCCCGCCGCTGGCCTCCGCCTTGGCCCGGCCGGCAATGAGGCGGACCGCCTCGGCCATCTCTTCGTCCGTCATGTTGTCGAGCAGGATGTGTTCGGCGCCCGCCGCCAAGGCGTCCGTCACGTCCTGCATCGTGTCGGCCTCCACCTCCACCTCCAGCTTCGGGTAGAGGGCGCGGGCGGCCAGGACGGCGCGCTGGATGCCGCCGGGGCCTTCGAGCTTGGCCAGCTCCCGGTGGTTGTCCTTGATCATCACCCGGTCATACAGCCCGAAACGGTGGTTCTGGCCGCCGCCGGCGACGACCGCGTATTTTTCGAGGAACCGCAGGCCGGGAGTGGTCTTGCGCGTGTCCAAAATCCGCGCCGGGTGCGGGCCGACGGCGTCCACATAGGCGCGGGCCATGGTGGCGATGCCGCACAGCCGCTGGAGGAAGTTGAGGGCGACCCGCTCGCCGGTGAGCAGGGCGCGGGCCTTGCCGGTGATCCGGGCCAGGACCTGCCCCGCCGCCGCCCGGCCGCCCTCGGGCACGTGGGCCTCGAAGCAAGCATCGGGATCCAGCTCCTGGAACACTGCTTCGGCCACCGGCAGCCCGGCCACCGTGCAGCCCTCCCGTGTCTGCATCACCGCCGTGGCCTCCAGCTCCGCGGGCACCACCGCCAAGGTCGTGGCGTCGCCGGATCCCACATCCTCGGCCAAGGCGTTCCGCACACAATTCTCCAGCCAAACCCGGTTCAATCCGCTCATGGCCCCATCCTTCCTTTGCCGAACCCTTGCAACACTGAAACCACGGCCAGCACCAGGGCGGCCTGCGCCAGCGGCAAGACCACCCCTTCCGGAGGCAGCCACAGCAACGTCAAGGCCCCGGCGCCGGTGACGAACACCAGCGCCAGCACCAGCAGCATCGCCAGCGGCCGCCCCATGCCCATCAGTTCGAAGCGGTGCGAGATGTGGCGGTTGTCCCCCACCCAGAACGGCCGCCCCAGCCGGGTCCGGATCGTCACCACGGCGCACAGGTCGAACAGCGGCACGGCCAGCACCAGCAACGGGATCAGCACCGGCGCCACCGTCGGGCTGGCCGGGCCGCGGCCGGGATCATAATAGGCGGTCATGGCCCCCAGCACCCCCAGGCACAGCCCCAGCACATGGCTGCCCGAATCGCCCATGAAGATGCTCGCCGGCGGGCGGTTGAACAGCAGGAAGCCGCCGGCGCCGCCACAGACCACCGCCCCGAACAGGGTGACGAAATACTGCTCGCGCAACGCCGCCACCGTCAGGAAAAAGAAGGCGCAGATGGCGGTGATGCCCGCCGCCAACCCGTCCATGTTGTCCAGGAAGTTGATGGCATTGAGGACGAGCATCAGCCAGAGCGCGGTGAGCAGCCAAGTCGCCAGGCCGTCGGCCAGGAAGAGGGAGACCCGCGGCCCGAACCAGGCCACGCCGGCGCACACCAGCGCCTGGATGGCGAACTTGGGCAGGGCCCGCAGCGCCTTGCGGTCGTCGAAAAGCCCCATGGCCATCAGCAAGCCGGCGCCGGTGCCGATCACCAGGAGCTGGGGCAGCCGGGCGTGGATCCCGGCCAGATGCGGGGCCGTCACCGCCACGGGCAGGAGCTGGACGGCCGCCAGGCCGGCGGCAAAGCTGATGATGAGGGCCCCGAAGATGGCCGGGCCACCGAGGACCGGCACCGGCTGCCGGTGCAGCTTGTGCGCTTCCGCGCAGGGGCGGTCCACGAAACCAAGGCGCGGCGCGAGGCGGCGGCAGAGCCAGGTCAGCCCGGCGGCCGCGCCGCCGGCCGTCACCCAGGCGAGGAGATAAAGGGGCAACCACTTCATGGGGATGGGGCAGCCGTCCGTGATTCGGGCGAAGGCGCCCGGCGGCGCCGTCAGCCCTGACTGTATAGCCCGGCGCGGCCAAGAAAAAAGGGAAGGCGGCGAACCGCCTTCCCTTTCTCCCTGCCCGCCGGCGCCGGAATCGCCTCAGGCGTTGGCCGGGGCGGCCTCGGCGGGGGCGGCGGGGGCGGCCGGCGCCGCGGCGGCAGGCGCCGGGGCATCGGCCGGAAGCAGTTCCAGGAAGCTCATGTCGGCGGCGTCGCCCACGCGTTGGCCGACATGGATGATGCGGGTGTAGCCGCCGGGGCGCGCCGCATAGCGCGGGGCGATCTCCGCGAACAGCAGCCGCACCACGTCCTTCTGCCGCAGGGCGGCGATGGCGCGGCGGCGGGCGGCGAGGGAGCCGTCCTTGCCGAGGGTGATCATCTTCTCCGCCAGCCGCCGCACCACCTTGGCGCGGACGGTGGTGGTGGCAATGCGCCCGCTCTTGTACAGGCTGCACACCATGTTGGCCAGCAGCGATTTGCGATGGCCGCCGTGGCGGTTGATCTTGAAGGTGTCTTTACGATGCCGCATTGGGAACTTCCTTCGCTTGCGCCGCCAGGCGAGTCTTCAGCGCGGCGCGGACTTCTTCTTTCATCGTCATGCCCAAGGCCAGGCCGAACTTCTCCAGGCTGCCCGTGATCTCGTCCAGCGACTTCTTGCCGAAGTTGCGGTACTTGAGCAGTTCGCTTTCGCCCTTCTCGACCAGTTCGCCGACCACGTGGATGTCGGCATTGCTCAGGCAGTTCTTGGCGCGGACGGAAAGCTCCAGGTCGTTGACCGAAGTCAGGAGCTTCTTGAGGAACGCCTGATCCTCGCTGTTGGTGATGACATCGGAGACGTCCAAGGCCTCCTCGACGCTGGCGGATGCCCCGGCGAGGAAGACCCGGGTGGTCTCCCGCAGGATGCGGGCGGCCTGCAGGACGGCGTCCTGCGGCTGGATCCGGCCATCGGTCCAGACTTCCAGCTCCAGCCGGTCGTAGTCGGTCTTCTGGCCGACCCGGCAAGCCTGGACGTCATAGCGCACCCGCTCGACCGGGGAGAACAGGGAGTCGACAGGAATGACCCCGATCACCTGATCCTCGTGCTTGTTCTCTTCGCTCGGGCAATAGCCGCGGCCGAGGTCGATCTCGATCTCCATGCGCAGGGGGCGGTCGCGATCCAGATGGCAGATCAGCAGGTCGGGATTGAGGATGCGGGTGACGCCGTCCTCCTTCACCGCCGCCGCCGTCACCGGCCCGGCCTTCTCGGCATAGAGTTCCAGCTTGCGCGGCAACTCGCCATCGCAGAGCACATGCAGCTTCTTCAAGTTGAGCACCACTTCCGTCACATCCTCGACCACGTCGGGGATGGTGGTGAACTCATGGGCCACGCCGTCAATCTTCAGCGAGGTGACGGCCACGCCTTCCATGGACGAGAGCAGAATCCGCCGCATGGCGTTGCCGACCGTATGGCCGTAGCCCTTTTCCCACGGTTCGGCCACGAACCGGGCATAGGTCGAAGTCGCCGTGGCTTTGTCCACCACTAGCGCATTGGGCATGGCAATTCCAAAAGTACCGGCCATGTTTCCTCCTACAGACATCTTGTCTTCATCTCCCGGCCGCACGCCAACCGCGGCGGCCAGGCTTGGATTGATCAGGAGCTTGGGCAAAGCAAAGCCGGAATCAAATGCGGCGACGCTTCGGCGGGCGGCAGCCATTGTGCGGGACGGGGGTGACGTCCTGGATCGCGGTCACCTCCATCCCGGTGGAGGCGACGCCACGCACCGCGGATTCCCGGCCGGCGCCCGGCCCAAAAATGCGGACTTGGATTTCGCGCATCCCCAAGGTTGCGGCGCGCTTGGCGGCATCGGCGCCGACCAACTGGCCGACATAGGCCGTGCTGCGCTTCGACCCCTTGAAGCCAAGGCGGCCGGAGGAGCACCAGCTCACCACGTTGCCGCGGTTGTCGGTGATGTAGACTTTCGTGTTGTTGAAGCTGGCCTCGACATGGGCCACGCCGCTGGCGACGTGGGCCCCGCCCTTCCCCTTCAACGCCCGCTTCTTCTTCGCTTCTTCGCCGGCCGGCGCGGCGGCCGCTTCCACTCCGGGGAGCACTTCGCCCGGGGCCGCCAGGTTCGTCGGCATGACCATTTCATCCGCCATGGGATTTCAAGCTCCTTACGTGATCGTCAGAAAAAAATCGCTCAGCCCGACTTCGCCAGGTTACGGGCGGTCTTGTCACGGATGGCGCCGACCGTCTTGCGGGCGCCCTTGCGGGTGCGGGCATTGGTCTTGGTCCGCTGGCCGCGCACGGGCAAGCCGCGCTTGTGGCGGCTGCCCCGGTAGGTGCCGACGGCCACCAGGCGGCGGATGTTCTGCGCCACTTGCCGGCGCAGGTCGCCCTCGACCATGTAGCTGTCCTGCAGCGTCTTGGCGATGGCGCCGATCTGCGCATCGGTGAGATCCTTGGCTTTCATGGCCGGATCGATCTGCGTCGTCCGGCAGATGTCCGCGGCAGTCGTCGGGCCGATCCCATAGAGATACCGCAACGCCACGTCCAGCCGCTTGTTGGCCGGAATGTCAACACCCATGATTCTTGGCATGTTCCAAATCCCCGTTCTTGTCAATGCTGGCGCGCGCCGGGCCGGGCCGCCGGCCTGGCCGCACGGTCAGCCCTGACGCTGCTTGTGCCGGACGTTCTTGCAGACAATCCGAAGCACGCCATTGCGGCGCACCACGCGGCACTGGTTACACATCCGTTTGATTGAGGCTCTGACTTTCATAATCCTTGCTGCGCTCCCGCCTTTCCGCCGGCCGGCTCCGCGGCGCTACCGCTCCGGCCAAGGCTGGCATTTCCAAGACAAAACAGATGGGTACTATAGCCGCCCCCAAACCTGATGCAACTGCTCCGCCTCATTTCTTGCGGTAGGTGATCCGCCCCTTGTCCAAGTCGTAGGGCGACATCTCCATGATGACGGTGTCACCCGGCAGGATGCGGATGGAGTGCAGCCGCATCTTGCCGCTGATGTGGGCCAGCACCTCGTGGCCATTGGTCAGCTCCACGCGGAACATGGTGTTGGGCAGGATCTCTTTGACTACCCCTTCGATGCGGATGGTGTCTTTGGACACGTGAGGATCTCCGGATTGCCGTCGGTGATGAGGATCAAATGCTCGAAATGGGCCGAGAGGCTGCCGTCCGCCGTGCGCACGGTCCAGCCGTCGCCCGCGTCCACCGAAACCTGGTGGGTGCCAAGGTTGACCATCGGTTCGATGGCGAGCACCATCCCCGGCTGAAGCTTGGGGCCGCGCGAGCGGGTGGCGAAGTTGGGGATTTCCGGCGGTTCGTGGAGCTGGGTGCCGCAGCCATGCCCCACAAAGTCCCGCACCACATGCATCCCGGCGGCCGCAACCACGGCCTCGACGGCGGCCCCGATCTCGCTGACGGCACGGCCGCCGCGGGCGGCGCGGATGCCCGCGTAAAGGCTGGCCTCGGTCACTTCCAGCAGGCGGGCCGCTTCCGGCGACGGGGGGGTGCCGCCGACGGCAATGGTCAGCGCCGTGTCGCCAATGCCGCCGCCCAGCCGCACCCCAATGTCGAGGCTGAGCAGGTCGCCCGGCCGGAGCCGGCGCCCCGCGTGGCCAATGCCATGCACCACCTCGTCGTTCACCGAAATGCAGATTTGGCCGGGATAGCCGTGGTAGCCGAGAAAGGCGCTCTCCCCGCCCGTGGCGCGGATCAACGCGCCGGCGAGCTGGTCCAGTTCGCCGGTGGTCATGCCCGGGGCCGCCAGCCGGGCCAGCTCGTCCCGGACCGCGGCGGTGGCACGGGCCGCCACGCGGATGGCGGCAATCTCGCCGGGAGTGTGGATGATGACACGTCCGCTCTTCGCCATGCGGCTACAACCCCAGCGCCTGGCGGACACCCGCGAAGTTTTCCTCGCGGTTGCCGCCGCCGTGGATCCGCGCCAGGATCCCCTGCCGCCCATAGCGCTCGACCAGCGGCGCCGTCTGGGTCTCATAGACCGTGAGCCGCTGGCGGACCGTCTCCAGGGTGTCGTCGCTGCGCTGGTAGAGCGCCCCGCCGCACTGGTCGCAGACCCCTTCCCGCCGCGGCGGGCTGCTGAGCAGGTTGTAGATGGCGGGGCAGTTGCGGCAGAGCCGGCGGGAGGTGAGCCGCCGGAGCAGGAGGTCGCGGTCAACCTCCAGCAGCAGCACGGCATCCAGCCGCAGCCCGAGTTCCGCCAAGGCCTGGTCGAGGAGTTCGGCCTGCGGCAGCGTGCGGGGATAGCCGTCCAGCAGGAAACCGCGACTGCGGACGGCGGCGCTGGCGAGCGCCACCTTGACCATGCCGGCGACCACCGCGTCGGGCACCAGCAACCCCTGGTCGATGTAGCGGCGGGCCTCGCCGCCCAGGGCGGTGCCGGCCTTCATTTCCGCCCGCAACAGGTCGCCGGTGGAGATGTGGACCGTGCCGAAGGCGGCGACCATCATCTCCGCCATCGTCCCCTTGCCGGCGCCGGGCGCGCCAATGAAGATGCAGTTTTTCGGCATGGCCCCGTCGCTCCCGCCGCCGCCGTTCACTTCGTTTCCAGCTTGCGCTCGAAGAGGGCGCGGATTTCCTTGCCGACCACTTCGATCGGATGGCTGCCCAGCTCCTGGCGCTTGCGGAGCAGGGTCGGCGCCCCGGCCTTGGCCTCGGCCAGCCAGTTGCGCGCAAAGGTGCCGTCCTCGATCTCCTTCAGCGCCTGCTTCATCCGCTGCTTGGCGGCGGCGTCGATGATCTTCGGGCCGGTCACGTATTCGCCCCACTCGGCGGTGTTGGAGATGATCGCGTTCATCTTCTGGATGCCGCCCTCGTAGATGAGGTCAACGATCAGCTTCAGCTCATGCAGGCACTCGAAATAGGCCATTTCGGGCGGATACCCGGCCTCGACCAGCGTCTCGAAGCCGGCCTTGACCAGCTCGACGCAGCCGCCGCAGAGCACGGCCTGCTCCCCGAACAAGTCCTCGTAGGTCTCCTGGGCAAAGGTGCATTCCAGCACCCCGGCGCGGGTGAACCCCATCGCCTTGGCCATCCCCAGCGCAATGGCCTTCGCCTGGCCGGAGGCGTCCTGATGCACGGCGATCAGGCCGGGGACGCCGAACCCTTGGAGAAACGCCTTGCGCTCCTCGCTGCCGGGGCTCTTGGGGGCGACCAGGATCACGTCGGCATCGGCCGGCGGCACGATCTGCTGGTAGATGATGTTGAAGCCGTGGGAGCAGCTCAGCACCGCCCCCTTCTTCAGGTTCGGCGCGATCTCCGCCTTGTAGACATCGCCCTGATGCTCGTCCGGCAGCAAGATGTGGACAATCTCGGCCCGCTTCACCGCGGCGGCGATCGGCACCACCTCGAACCCCAGCTCCTTCGCCTTCTGCCCCGACGGACCGCCAGGGCGCACGCCAATGACCACCTTCACCCCGGAATCGCGCAGGCACTGGGCCTGCGCCGAACCCTGGCTGCCAAAGCCGATCACGGCCACGGTCTTGCCGGCGAGGACGCCCATGTCCGCGTCGCTGTCGTGCAAAATCTTCATCCTGTCAATCTCCTGCGGGGTTGCTCGGTTCACGATGGGGCCAAAAAATCAAACCGGAACTGTAATGGCCAGCCCCCGCTTTTGCAACCCTGTCCGGCGCTGTCCAGCCGCGGGGCCGCCGCCGGCGCCCCCCCCCCGGCCCCATTCCCCGCCATTTGTTTCCACCCGGACCGCGTGTATGTTGCCCGGAAGAGGCATTCCGGCGACGGCGGCCGGATGAAAAAAAACAACCTCGCCGGACGCCAACGGCGGCACGGCAACTTCAGAAGAAGGGAAAGATGCCATGAAGATTCTGCTGATTGTGGTCATGATTCTCGCGGCGGGGGTGATGCTCTGGGGCCTGGCCCAGCAGAAAAAGGGAGTGGCGGCGGGCAAAATCTTCGCGGTCCTTGGGGCCGTGGTCGCCCTGCTCTGCGCCTTGGGAACCGCGTTCACTGGCGGCGGGGTCAGCCCGGAAAGGGCGATGGAAGTGCATCTGGCCTACACCCGGGTCGCCACGGAGAAGCTCGGGCTGCAACTGAAGGAGAAGGCCCCCGCCGCGAAGGTGCTGCTTTTGGTCGGCCCCCGCTTTGCGGAAGGCGACAAGATGACCGACGCCCTGGCGGCCGGCCTGGAAAAGGGGCTGGGCGCCAAGGTGGAGCAAATGGAGCTGAAGCCGGAACTGCCGCCGGCCATGGCCCCGGCGGGGGCGGAGGCGCCGCCCGTGGACTTGGCCATGCTCCCCCCCGAGGTGTGGTTCACCGCGGCGGCAATGGACAAGGCGCTGGATGCGGCCACGGGCAAATACGAGGTGGTGGTCTCCTGCCTGGGGCTGCCGATGGACTTCAAGGCCATGCACTTCTGGCAAAAGCCGAACCGCCCCAAGCTGGCGCTCGCCCAAGGGGACATCTACCAGCTCCGCCCCGCCATTGAAGACGGCACCATTGTCGCCGCCGTCACCGCCAACCCGAAGGCCGAATACGACCAGAGCCGGCCGCCCTCCAACCTGGAGGCGGCCTTCGCCAAGCGCTTTATCCTGGTGACGACGGAAAACGTCAAGGAAATCGTGGCCCAGTATCCTGACCTGTTCCTGCAAACCCCCTGAAGCCGACCCCACCCGCCGCCCCGCGCCGCAGCAGGCTGCGGACGGGGCGTTGTCTTTGCGCCGGAGCCGAGAGAGAGGAGCCTCGCCGCCATGAGCCGCCCCATCCAACCCCCGCCACCGTCACATCGCCGCACCACCAACCTTGGCCGCTTCTGGTACGGCGTCGCCTACTATCCGGAATTGTGGGACGCCGAAACCCGGAAACACGACGCGGAACGGATGGCCGCCGCCGGCATCACCCTCGTCCGCATGGGCGAGTTCGCCTGGAGCCTGCTGGAGCCGGCGGAGAACCACTTCTATTTCGCCCTCCTCGACGAGACCGTCGCCACCTTGGCGCGCCACGGCATCGCCACCCTGCTCGCCACCCCCACCGCCGCACCCCCACGCTGGCTCACCCAGAAGCATCCGGAAGTGCTGCGGGTGGATGCGGCCGGCCAGCCCCAGTGCCATGGGTCGCGCCAGCACGCCTGCCCCAGCAACCCGGCCTTCCGCGAATACTCCCGCCGCATCACCCAGGCCCTGGCCCGCCATTTCCACGGCAACCCCCACGTCGTCGGCTGGCAGACCGACAACGCCTTCAACGCCGATTTCGCCGAATGCCATTGCCCCGCCTGCCAAACCGCCTTCCGCGACTTCCTCCGGCGCACCTACAAAAACCAGGTCCGCCGCCTCAACCAGGCCTGGGGCACCGCCTTCTGGGCCCAAACCTATGCCGGCTTCGAGGAGATCGAGACGCCACGCCCCAACCGCCCGACCCACCCCAACCCAGCCCACCAGCTCGACTACGTCCGCTTCATCTCCGACGCCATCACCCAGTTCCAGCACGACCAAACCCAAATCCTGCGCCGCGCCAACCCCGCCTGGTGGCTCACCCACAACGGAACCGGCCGCCACCTCGACTACCGCGGCGACTTCACCCGCGACCTCGACCTGCTCGGCTTCGCCAACCAGCCAATGGCCGAACCCGACCCCGCCCGCCGCCACCAGCGCCAAGCCTGGCGCCTGGACCAGGCCCGCGGCTGGTCCGGCAACTTCATCGTCACCGGCCAGCAGGCCGGCCCCGGCGGCCAGCCCCACTGCCTCCACGACAACCCCGAACCCGGCGAAATGCGCCAGATGGCCTACGCCGCCATCGCCCGCGGCGCCGACAGCCTGCTCCTCGCCCGCTGGCGCACCTGCCGCGTCGGCGCCGAGAAGCTCCACGGCGGCCTCCTCGACCATGACAACCTCCCCCGCCGCCGCTATGCGGAAGCCGCCCAACTGGGCCGGGAGCTGGCCACGCTCGGCCCCGCCCTCCAAGACACCACCGTCTTCATTGACGCCGCCGTCGCCAGTTGCGACCTCGCCGTGGCCACCGCCCACGCCCACTACTCCCTGGGCCTCCCCTCGCCCGACGAGGCCGCCGCCACCCTCCACGCCGCCCTCCATGAACTCGGCTACGCCGTCGGCGTCGTCCACCCGGCCGACGACCTCACCGGGATCAAGCTCTACGTCATCCCCCACTGGAACCTCTTCGACCCCGCCTGGCTCCCCAACCTGCGCCACTTCGTCGAAACCGGCGGCACCCTCGTCCTCGGCGCCCGCTGCGGCAGCCACGGCCTCCACGCCAACGTCGTCGCCGAAACCTTCCCCGGCTGCCTCCGCGAACTGGCCGGCGCCACCGTCGAGGAATACGGCCGGCAGAACGCCCCCCAGGCCCGCCCCCTCACCCTGGCCTTCAACTGCTGCGAAGGCGCCGTGGCCAGCGAATGGTGGCATGAAACCCTCCGCCCCGCCACCCCCGAAACCGAAATCCACGCCACCTGGAAAGGCCAGCACCTCACCGGCCAGACCGCCGCCACCCGCCACCGCCTCGGCAAGGGCTGCGTGATCTACGTGGGCACCTGGTTCACCCCGGAACTGGTCCGCGCCATGCTGCCCCACCTCGTCCTCCAGGCGTCGCTCCAGAAACCCTGGCCCGCCGCCCCCGCCGGCGTCGAAGTCGTCCGCCGCCAGAAGGATGGCCATCGCCTCTGGTTCTTCCTCAACCACAACGACGCGGCAGTCGCCATCCCCAGCACCCCCGTGGGCACCGACCTGCTCACCGGCCGCCACACCGACGGCGGCGAACTGCCCCTGGGCCGCCACGGCGCCGCCGTCGTCCACGAAGAACTCGCCACCCCGGCCTGAGCCCCACCCACCCCATGGCCGGCAAGAAAAAAACGCTCCCCTACTGGCTCGTCGCCCTCGGCGCCACCCTCTTCCGCCTGCTCCGCCACACCTGGCGGGTGACGGTCGAGGACCGCGCCGGGCTGCTCGCCGCCACCGCCCCCTGGCCCGCCGTCACCATCCTCTGGCACAACCGCATCCCCATCCTCGCCGATCTCTTCCCCCGCCGCCTGCGCCAGGGCACCGCCGCCCTCGCCAGCGCCTCGCGCGACGGCGAGGCCGCCGCCCACCTGCTCCGCGCCTTCGACTACCAGGTCGTCCGCGGCTCCAGCAGCCGCGGCGGCCACGCCGCCCTCAACGCCCTCCACGCCAAGCTCGACGCGGGAACCGGCGTCGCCATCACCGTTGACGGCCCCCGCGGCCCCCGCTACACCCTCCACGCCGGCGCCGTCCACCTCGCCGTCCAGACCGGCCGCCCCCTCATCCCCCTCGCCCTCAACGCCCCCCACCGCTGGGAACTCAAAGGCTGGGACCGCACCCAGATCCCCAAGCCCTTCAGCCGCGTCACCCTGGTCATTGGCGAACCGCTCCACCTCCAACCCATGCCCACCGACGCGGAACGCCAGGCCCAGCTCGAAACCGTCCGCCAGGCCCTCCTCGCCATCACCGACGACCGCCGCGCCACCACCACCTGACCCCAGCCCAGCGGCGAGGGCGGCCAGCCGCCCAATTCCTATTTTCCGCCCGGCGAGGGATCGCCTGGACGGCCGGTCCCCGCCGCCAGGATTTCCGCCACCGTCAGGTCCGGCCCCGCCAGCCGCGCCGCCAGCCGCCCCTGCTTGAGCACCAGCACCGCCGGCCGCGCCGAAACCTGCCACTGCCGCGCCTCCTCCTCATCCCCCAACCGGATCGCCACCCCCGCCGGCGGTTCCGCCCGCAAGGCCGCGACCGCCCCCATGGTTGCGGACTCCGCAACCCCAGCCGGCCCCGGCGCGGCGGGGAAGACCAGCAGCACCGTCGCCGCCGTCGCCCGCAGCCCCGTCCCGCCCGGCAGCACCGCCGGCCCGGCGGCGGACTCCGCCTCCACCCGGTGCTGCTTCGCCTGCTGGGCATCCCAGAGAATGAACAGCGCGCCGACGGCCAGCACCACGACCGCAATCAAGGCGATGCGGCTGAGGCGCGACCCCACCGGGCCACAGCAACTGCCACTGCCGGAACAGGACGCCTTGGCGCCGCAGGCGGAACAGGGGTTTGCCGCCGGCTTGGCCGGGGCGGATTCTTCGTGCTTGCCGCTCATGGGAGACTCCCCTCTGGAAAAACAACGCTTTCGGAAAAAGTCAGGGAAGTATACCGCCCCATCGCCCGCCGGCAAAACCGCCGCCGGCCCCAGCCCAGCGCAAACGGCGGCGGACAGGCTACGTTGTGCGGCCGTCCCCACCCACATCTCTCCCGCCCTGCGAAGAACTGCCTGGACGGCAGGTCCCCTGGACGGCAGATCCCATGCCCCACTCCACCCCACCCCATCCCGTCACCGTCACCGTCATCGGCGGCGGCCTCGCCGGCAGCGAAGCCGCCTGGCAGCTCGCCCGCCGCGGAATCCCCGTGCGCCTCTTTGAGATGCGCCCCGGCCACGCCACGCCGGCCCACACCACCGGCCGCCTGGCCGAGCTGGTCTGCTCCAACTCCCTCGGCTCCAAGCTGCCCGACCGCGCCACCGGCGTGCTCCTGGCCGAGCTGAAGCAGTACGGCTCGCTGCTGGCGGAACTGGCGGAACGCCACAGCGTCCCCGCCGGCGGCGCCCTGGCGGTCGACCGCGACGCCTTCGCCACCGCCGTCACCGCCACCCTGGCGGCGCACCCGCTCGTCACCCTCGTCCGCGAAGAAGTGCGCGAACTGCCGGCGGCCGCCGCCGCCACGCCGCTGGTGCTGGCCACCGGCCCGCTGACCTCCGACGCCCTGGCGGCGGACCTCGCCGCCCTGACCGGCGCGGAAAACCTGGCGTTCTTCGACGCCCTGGCCCCAATCGTCGCCGGCGAATCGGTCGACCTCGCCGTCGCCTTCCGCGCCTCGCGCCGGGACAAGGGCGAGCGCGAAGACGGCGACTACCTCAACTGCCCCTTCACCCAGGCGGAGTACGAACAGTTCTGGCAGGCACTGGTGACGGCGGAAACCCGGCCACTGCGCGACTTCGAGCGCACGGACAAGCGCTTCTTCGAGGGCTGCCTCGCCGTCGAAGTGCTGGCCAAGCGCGGCCCGCGTGCGCTCACCTTCGGCCCCCTGCGCCCGGTCGGCCTGGACGATCCGCGCACCGGCCGCTGGCCCTACGCGGTCGTCCAGCTCCGCCAGGAGAACCTGGCCGGCTCGCTCTACAACCTGGTCGGGTTCCAGACCAACCTCAAACAGGGCGAACAGGAACGGGTCTTCCGGCTGATCCCCGGCCTGGCCAACGCCCGCTTCGTCCGCTACGGCCAGATGCACCGCAACACCTTCCTCAACGCGCCGAACCTGCTGGCGGCAACGCTGGAGCTGCGCCGCCGGCCGGGGCTCTTCGTCGCCGGCCAACTGGCCGGGATCGAGGGCTACCTCGGCAGCGTCGGCACGGGCTGGCTCGCCGGGGTCAACGCCGCCCGCTGCCGCCACGGCCTGCCACCGCTGGCGCCGCCGCCGGAAACCATGCTCGGCGCGCTCTGCCGCTACCTGGCCCACGCCGATCCCGCCCACTTCCAGCCGATGAAGGCGAACTTCGGCCTGCTCCCACCCCTGCCGGCGCCGCCCAAGGGCAAGCGCGACCGCTACGCCGCCTACGCCGCCCGGGCCCAGGCCGCCGCCGCCACCTTCGCCGCGGCAACCGCCTGACCGGAATTGGCGGTTCGGCGTCCAATGTCCGACGTTGGCACGGGGAACGTGGCACAGACATTCTTGTCGGTGGGCTTGGGGAGCGGCGGCCAAGCCGGCGAGTTTCGAGCGCGAGCGCGAAGCGCGGGAGGGAAGGTTCGCACGGAGCACACGGAACCCACGGAGAAAACCAGGAAAAAGGCAAGAACGGCGGACGACAACGCGGATTCGCACGGAGCACACGGAACCCACGGAGAAAACCAGGAAAAAGGCAAGAACGGCGGACGCCAACGCGGGTTCGCACGGAGCACACGGAACCCACGGAGAAAACCCTTCCTCCCCCCCCGCGCCCGCCGTGATCTCCGGGCGAAACCCCAACCGTTTTCTCCTGTCCCCAACCTCCCCTCTCCCCAACCTCCCCAGTGGACAGGGTGAGTTGGGGGAAATTCACCTCTCCCCAAGCCCCGATGCCGATTCCTCCGCCCGTTCCGCCGCCGGCCGCGCCAGCAGTGCCGCCAGCCCCTCGCGGAACGCCTGGTCGCGGCGGAGGCCGAAGAGGTAGGCCAGCGCCCGCTTGCCGGCGGCGTAGAGCCCGAAAAAGACCGCCAGCGGGAAGACCAGGCAGTCGAAGACGTAGGCCGCCACCAGCCGCAACGCCTTGTAGGTCAGCTCGTGCGTCCGCTGCTTGACCCGCTCCACGGCGTCGCGCATCATGACGTTGAGCGAGGCCATGGCCCGCTCCATTTGGCGCTTGACGTTCAACCGCTCCCAGAAACCCTCCGCCGCCGCCGGCTCGGGCCGGATCGCCCGCTCCGCCTGCGCCAGAAGGTCCTTGAGCTGCCGCGCCTCCCGCTCGTCCACCGCCAGCTCCCGCGTCACCTCATCCAGCATCGGCCCGGTGATCCGCCGGGAAAGCCAGGCGGCGCCGGCCACCGCCGCCGGCAGCAGCAGATAGAGGGAGAGGGCGAGCATGGCGAAGAGGAAGGCCAGATCCCGCGGCATCTGCCACCAGAGCCGGCGCCGCGGCAGCAGCCACGCCGCCATGGCGGCCAGCAGCCCGGCCAGCAGCGCCCCCCCGAGCGCCCACGGCGCGGCCAGCGGCGCGGCGGCCAGGAGCACCCGCATCAGCGTCAAGGTCAGCATCCCCCAGAAACAGGCGTGCCAGGCGATGTCCACCAAGTCGTAGAGCGGCTGCACCACATCCCCGACCTCGACATCCACCCCCACCCCCAGCGGCGTCGCCTCGATGTCGGAGCCCTCGATGATGTCCAGCACCGCCTTGAGCCCCGAGACCGTCACGAACAGGGTGGCGGACTTGCGGAGCGACTGGTCGAGGTACTCCTTGTCCCAGGCCGTCAACTGGGCCGGGCCGCAGCGGCGCAGCGCCGGGTCGAGCCAGCCGGCCGCCAGCAGCAGCAGCAGCCCGGCGAGGAGCACGGGCTTGGCCCAGGGTTTGGCGGCCAGGGTGCGCAGGGCGGGCAACTTCATGGCGGGCCTCCGGAAAACGGGCGTCGGGGCCCACAATGTAGCCCGTTTCCGGCCGCCGCGGGCGAACTCCGCAAACCGGGCTACGTTGCCGGAATGGCCGCCCCAACCCCGCCGCCGCGGAGCCCGCCCATGCCCGACGCCACCGCCGACCGCATCCGCGAAAAAATGCACGCCGGCAGCTTCCCGCCCGAGATCGGCGAACAGTTCCGCCACCTGCTCAACTACTTCGGCCAGTCCCCGATCATCGTCCGCTCCTCCAGCCTCCTGGAGGACGCCTACGGCAACGCCTTCTCCGGCAAGTACGAGAGCGTCTTCTGCGCCAACCAGGGCACCCCGGAGGACCGCCTCCACGCCTTCATGGCCGCCGTCCGCACCGTCTACGCCAGCACCATGAGCCGCGACGCCCTCGCCTACCGCGGCCTGCTCGGGCAGGACGAGCAGATGGCGATCCTCGTCCAGCGCGTCTCCGGCGCCCTCCACGGCCACCTCCACTACCCGCAGCTTGCCGGCGTCGCCTATTCCTTCAACCCCTTCGTCTGGAACCCGGCCATCGACCCCGCCGCCGGCGTGCTGCGCCTGGTCTTCGGCCTCGGCACCCGCGCCGTTGACCGCGGCGGCTAAGACCACACCCGGATCGTCGCCCTCAACGCCCCCCGCCTCCGCCCGGAAGCGGGCGACGCCGAGGTGCGGAAATACACCCAGCGCTTCGCCGACGTCCTTGACCTCCAGGCCAACCGCCATGCGACCGAGGAGTTCACCACGGTCGCCAACGCCTCCCCCGCCCTGCCCGTCGAACTCTTCGCCAGCCGCGACCCCGAGGCGGAGGCGCACGCCGCCGCCACCGGCCAGCCCGCCGCCCCCCACTGGCTGCTCACCTTCGAGCCGCTGCTCGGCAACGACCGCTTCATCGCCGACCTGCGGGAAATGCTCAAAACCACCGAAGCCGCCTACAACCATCCGGTCGACATCGAGTTCACCGCCAACTTCACCACCCCCCATGACTGGCGGATCAACCTGCTCCAGTGCCGCCCCTTCCAGGTCAGCCGCGAACTGCGGGACATCCCCCTGCCGGAAAACGTCCCGCCCGCCGACGTGCTGCTGCGCACCGCCGGGCCGGTGCTCGGCCAGGGGATCGTCCGCGAACTCCGCCGCATCGTCTACGTCCTGCCCGCCGCCTTTGCCGCCATGTCCATGAGCGACCGCCACTCGGTGGCGCGCCTCATCGGCGAACTCAACCAGCTCGACCCCGAACCCGGCGGCACCCTCCTCGCCGGCCCCGGCCGCTGGGGCACCCAGATGCCGGCCCTCGGCATCCCCGTCGCCTTCGCCGAAATCCGCAATGCCGGCGCCATCTGCGAAGTCGTCGCCATGCATGCGGGCCTCATCCCGGAAATCTCCCTCGGCACCCACTTCTTCAACGACCTCGTGGAAATGCAGATCGTCTACCTCGCCCTGGTCCCCGGCAAGCCCGGCCATTGCCTCCAGGAAGCGGCGCTGCTGGCCGCGCCCAACCACCTGGCCGAGCGCCTCCCCCACGCCGCCCGCTGGGCCAACGCCGTCCGCGTCCTCGACGCCGCCGACCTGCGCCCCGGCCACCGCCTCCTCCTCCACGTCGATGCCTGCCGCCAGCAGGCCCTCATCTTCCTCGCCCCCACCGCCCAACCCTGACCCCGCCGGGCGCGGAGGGGCACCCCCAAAATTCGTGGTGCCCAATTCCGGTGAGGACTCAAAGGGCGGCCGCGCCGTAGAGCGCCAGGATCTTCTCCGGCGGCACTTCCGCCAGCAGGTTGTGGATGGCGCAGAAGACGTAGCCGTTGTCCCCGGCCAAATAGGCGGCGACTTCCCGCGCCTCCCGCGCCACCTCCGCCGGCGTGCCGTGCGGCAGGGTCGTCTGGGTGTTCACCCCGCCGCCCCACAGGGCGATCCGCCCGCGGCACTTGTCCTTCCATTCGCGCCAGGAATGGCCGCCGGCCGACCACTGCACGGGATTGAGCACGTCGAAGCCGGCGGCAATGATGTCGTCGAGGATGTCGTAGACGGCGCCGCAGCAGTGGAGGAAGCTCTTCACCCCCGGGGCGCACTCGTGGACGGCGGCGTTGGCGCGGCGGTAATAGGGCACGTACAGCTCGCGGAAGACCGCCGGCGGCAGGATGGTGCTGGTCTGGATGCCGTGGTCGTCGGCGGCGAGCATGACCACGTCCACCGACTCCGCAATCGCCGGCAGCAGCCGCCGCAGGTTTTCCACGGCCGCCGCCATCCGCAGGTCGTGAAGTTCATGGACCAGCTCCGGCTCGGTGAGGCAGAGCATGGAATAGGCGGCCATGCCGCCCGGGAAGCCGAGGGTTGCCCCGATGCCGTTGAAGAAAATGGCGCGGCCGGTGGCGGCGCGGATCCGCCGGAGATAGGTCGCCGTGGCCTGGACCTGCGCATCCGTGATCATCCCCTTTGCCAGCTCCGCCTTGAGCTTGCCGAGGTCGGGGCGGGCGATCTCCCCTTCCAGGTTGAGCGGCTCGCCGGCATGTTCGGTGTCGAAGACAAAGGCGTCCGCCGGCATCCGGCTGAGCCAGGGACCCTCGCCCTGGAGGATGGTGCCGTCGGACTCCACGCGGAAGTCCTCCGGCCGGTGCATCAGCGCCGGGAGGCGGCCGTTGAAGTCGTAGGGGCGCCAGGCGGCCGGCTCATCAAGGGCGTTGGTGCTGGGGGCCATGTCCACAGTCACCACGTCGCAGCCGAGGGCGTCGAGCACATCCAGCTCCGGCATGGCCAGCATCTGGGAGGTGTCGTAGAGCTTGGGCCGCCGCGGCGGCAGCCCCAACGCCTGCACCAGCTTCGGATAGGCAAAGGCGCTGATGCCGGTGGAACGCATGCCGCCCAAATCCTTGGGCAGCCGATCCGGGGTGCGGAAGTTCAAGGTCGCCAGCACGCGTTCACGGGAAGTCATGGTGCAGCCTTTCCGGCTTTTTATGTAAAATAGGCGGTTGCCGGACTATTTTGTATTCGCTTTGCCGTCAATAATTATGTTTTCCCGTCAAAGTGGGAGGCCCAATGCCCGCCGCCGGCACTGCAGCGAATCCACCCTGCACCGGCTGTTCCGCCGCCATTTCAACTGCTCCCCGGCTAATATGGCTCCTGAAGGAACGGATGGCCCGGGCGGCGGAACTGGTGGCCAACACCACCCTCCCCTGCCGCGAGATCGCCACCCTGGTGGGAATCGCCAGCCCCTACGACTTCTCCATGCTGTTCAGGAAGTTCCATGGCCACGGCGCCCGCCGCTACCGCACCGACTGCCGCCGCCTCTGACGCCGGGGGGGCGGTGCGCCGACGGCGGCCGGCCGTAGCGCCGGCTGAAGGCGCGGCTGAAATGGAACGGGCTGGAGTACCCCAGCCGCGCCGCGATCTCCGCCAGCTTCATCTCCCCCTCCCGCAGCCAGGCCACCGCCTTGGCCAGCCGCAGATTCTCGGCATAGCTCTTGGGCGGGCAGCCCGCCAGCTCCCGGAAAAGACAGCGGAAGCGCCCCGCGCTGAGCCCGGCCTGCCGCGCCAGTTCCGGCACCGGCGGCGCCGCCCCGGCCGCCGCCTGCATTTGCCGCATCACCTCCCGCACCCGCTTGCGCGCCCCCCGCTCCGCATCCTCCGCCCTCGCCCCGGCCAGCCGCCAGCGGTGGCAGAGCTGCAAGAGCAAGGCGGAGGCCAGCCCCGCCGCGGCGCCGTCCCGCTTCAGCAATCGCGCACATTCCTTCAGCAGCCCCGCCTCCCCCGGCAGCGCCGGAACCATGGCCGGCTCCTCCACGGGAAAGAGCAGGGTGCTGCCGCGGCCGCACTCGAACCACCAGAAGATCCACGGCGGCGTCCGGCAAGCGTGGCGCCGGAGCCGGGCCGGCGCCAGCAGCAGGAGGCTCCCGGCGGGACAGGCCAGCCGCCGCCCACCCGCCACCTCCACCAGCCCTTCGCCGGCCAGCGTCCGCACCAGGAGCCAGCCCTCCACCGGATAGCCGTTGGGGCGGGGATTGTCATAGGTGGCGTCCGCCGCCACCTCCCAGACCCGGTTCAGGAAAAGGAAGCCCGAAGGCGTCGGCACCGGCGGCTCAAACAGGCGGTTGTGCATCCTCGGCTCCTCGCCGCGCCGGGGCGCCCATCGCCCCGGAATTGGCAGTCGAAAAATATATCCAATGAACTGATTTTACCATGGAATGCCGCTTAAAAAGATATACTTTTAGTGCATGAACAATCCCCGGAGCCGCCGCCCCCCCCCGCCGCCGCGGGGGAGGGCAGCCGGCAGCCGGCAGGCAAGCAAGGAGCCCCCCCATGACCACGCCCCGCGAAAATCTGCTGCGCGCCCTCCGCCGCCAAGGCTTCGAAACCGTGCCGCTCGATTCCAACGCCTTCTGCGCCTCCCAGCTCGAGGCCTTCAAGAAACGCTTCGGCCATGAGGACTACCAGCGCTGGTTCGGCAATCCCTTCCGCGGCGTCGGGCTGCCGATGACCCGGACCTTTGCCGACCCCAAGGCGCTCTATCCGCGCGAAACCCCACCCGCGGACACCACCTTCGACGACTGGGGCATCGGCCATTCCCGCCAGCCCAACTGCTACCACATGACCCGCATGCACCACCCCCTCGCCGGCGACGCGCCACTGGCCGAGATCCAGAACTACCCCCTGCCCGTGATCGCCCCGGACGGGTTGGCCCGGGTGCGGGCCCGGGTCGCCGAAATCCAGGGCCGCGGCCTCGCCGTCATGGGTGACATGCCCTGCACCGTCTGGGAAACCGCCTGGTACCTCCGCTCCATGGAAGACCTGATGGCCGACATGATGGGCGATGACGACCGCGCCACCACCCTCCTCGACCGGATCACCGCCCTGGCCTGCGCCCGGGCCGCCACCTATGCCGAAGCCGGCTGCGACCTCATCCAGCTCGGCGACGACATCGGCATGCAACAGACCATCATGATGAGCCTCGACCTCTGGCGGAACTGGCTCAAGCCGCGCCTGGCCAAGGTCATCGCCGCCGCCCGCGCCGTCAAGCCGGACGTGCTGATCTTCTACCATTCCTGCGGCTACGTCCTCCCCTTCATTGGCGAGCTGGCCGACGTCGGCGTCGACATCCTCAACCCCGTCCAGCCGGAATGCATGGACTTCGCCGAGGTCCACCGCCAGTTCGGCGACCGCATCTCCTTCTGGAGCACCATCGGGACGCAGAGCACCCTCCCCTTCGGCACCCCCGCCGAGGTGCGCGCCGCCGTGGAGCGGAACCTGCGGATCTGCGGCGCCAAGGGCGGCATCGTCATCGGCCCGACCCACATGGTCGAGCCGGAAGTGCCCTGGGAAAACCTGGTGGCGCTCAAGGAAGCCTGCGAACAGTTCCGCCTCTGACTCCAGCCCGGTTGACTTGCCGCCGGGACGGGCTACCGTTTGGGACGAGTTCCCACGCCGGCATGGCGGCCGCGCCGACGGCGGCCATGCCGGCGTGGAAAAAGCCCGGAGGAGCCCGCCCATGCACCTGCATCCCAAGCTCGACCTGATCTTCGCCCGGCGCAGCATCCGGACCTACGCGCCAGACGCCGTCCCTGACGGCACCGTGCATGACCTGCTGGAGGCGGCCATGGCCGCACCCTCCGCCTGCGCCAAGGATCCCTGGCGCTTCGTCGTCGTCCGCGACCGCGCCCGCCTCGCCGCCATCGCCGCCGGCCTGCCCAACGGCAAGATGCTGGCGACGGCCCCCCTCGGCATCGCCGTCTGCGGCGACCTCGACGCCGCCCACGACCGCCAGCTCTCATTCCTCCTCCAGGACTGCGCGGCGGCCATCGAGAACCTGCTGCTGGCGGCCTCGGCCCTCGGGCTCGGCGGCTGCTGGCTCGGCGTGCATCCGCGGGAGGAGCGCATCGCCCTGCTCCGCCGCGAGCTGCGGCTGCCGCCCAGCTTCCTCCCGGTCGCCATGGTCGCCCTCGGCCAGCCGGGCGAAGCCAAGGAGCCGCGCACCCGCTTCCACGCCGCCCACGTCCGCCAGGAAGCCTGGCTGCCGTGAGCCGCCGCCGGAGCAAGGCGGCACGCTTCGTGACGCCCCGCCGCCGGCGGCCGGCGGCTCACGCCTCCCCCAGCTCCCGCAGCAGCGCCTCGACGCGGGCGACATCCTCCGGGGTGTCCACCCCCGTGCTGCGGGCCTCGGTCTCGACCAGCACCCGGATGCGGGCGCCGTGCTCCAGCGCCCGGAGCTGCTCCAGCTTCTCGCAGCGCTCCAGCCGGCTCGGCGGCCAGCCCACGAAGCGCTCCAGGAACTCGCGGCGGTAGGCGTAGACCCCCCAGTGCCAGAGCGCCCCGGCCGGCTCGCCGTCGGTCCGCTGGAAGGGAATCCCCGCCCGGCTGAAATAGAGGGCGTCGCCCGCCGCGTTGACCACGACCTTGACCACGTTCGGGTTGGCGAACTCGGGCGAGCCCGGCGCCAGCGGCACCGCCACCGTCCCCATCTCCGCCCGCGAACTCCGCATCTGCCGCACCAGTTCGTCAATCACCCGGCCGGGCAGCAGCGGCTCGTCCCCTTGCAGGTTCAAGACCAGCCCGGCGGAGACGCCCCGCACCGCCGCCGCAATCCGGTCGGTGCCGGAGGGATGCTCGGGCGAAGTCATCACCGCCCGGCCGCCAAAGGCTTCGACGGCGCGGCTGATCCGCTCGTCGTCGGTGGCGACGAGCACCTCGTCAACCAGCGTCGCGGAACGCGCCCGCTCGACCACGCGCTGGATCATGCTTTTGCCGGCGATCAGCGCCAGCGGCTTGCCCGGGAAACGGCTGCTGCCGTAGCGGGCGGGGATGACGGCGACGACGCGGTCGGGGGGGGTGGCGGCGGACATCGGGACGCTCCGGGGGTCGGGGTGGGCCACTCGCGGAAAGAGCGGAAAGAAGGAAGCCCCCAGTATAACCCAAGAATGGCGCCTTGCCCCGCCGCTGCCACACCGCCCGTTGCAATCGGCGGGGGCTTGGATATATTCGTCAAGCTTTTTCGTTTTTGCCGGGAGTTGCGGCAAAAAAAGAACCCGGTGCCACTGCGGCAGGAGCTGTCTTCCATGGGAAAAGTCCCGTTTGTCGATCTGAAGCGGATGCATGAACCGGTGCGGGCGAAGCTGCACGAGGCCGCCGGCCGGGTCATTGACAGCGGCGCCTACATCGGCGGCCCGGAAGTGAAGGGGTTCGAGCAGGAGATGGCCGCCTGGATGGGCGTCCCCGAAGTCGTCTCCTGCGCCTGCGCGACCAGCGGCCTGTTCAGTGTCCTGAAATGCCTGGGGCTCGGCCCTGGCGACGAAGTAATCACCACCCCGCACACCGCCATCGCCACCGCGGAGGCGGTCACCCTCACCGGCGCCAGCGTCGTCTTCGCCGACCTCACGCCGGGCGGCTACAACCTCGACCCGCGCGAAGTCCGCAAAAGGATCACCCCCCGCACCAAGGTGCTGCTGCCGGTGCATCTCTACGGGCAGCCGGCCGACCTCGACGCCTTCCTGGCCCTGGCCCGGGAGTTCAACCTCAAGCTGATCGAGGACTGCGCCCAGGCCCAGGGGGCGCGCTACAAGGGGCAATACGTCGGCACCTTCGGCGACGCCGCGGTGTTCAGCTTCTTCCCCTCCAAGAACCTGGGCGGCTTCGGCGACGGCGGCGCGGCCGTCGTGCGCGACGCGGCGCTCCGCCGCCAGGTGCGCATGTTCTCGAACCACGGCCGCGAAAGCAAGTACCTCCACGAGTTCGAGGGGATCAACAGCCGCCTCGACGCGCTCCAAGCCGCGCTGCTGCGCATCCTCCTGCCGCAGCTCGACCGCTGGAACGCCCTGCGCCGCGAGGCCGCCGGCTGGTACGCCGCGGAGCTGGGCGGCATCCCCGAGATGAGCTTGCCCACCGTGCTGCCGGGGAGCGAACCGATCTACCACGTCTACGCCACGCTCGTCCCCGACCGCGAGAAGCTGGCGGCGCACCTGAAGGCGCAGGGGATCGGGACGGGGATCCACTACCCCCATGCCTTGAACGTCCTGCCCGCCTATGCGCGGCTGAACCAGGGGCGCGGCAGCTTCCCGGTGGCGGAACAGGTCTGCGACCACGAGCTGTCGCTGCCGATGTTCCCCGGGATCACCCGCGAGGAAGTGGCCACCGTCGGCCAGGCGGTGCGTGCGTTCTTCGGGCGCTGAGAGGCCACGGACACACGGACGGGCACGGACGAACAGGGACGGACACAGACACACGGACAAGGCCGGCCGCCGCCTTCACACCTCACGCCTTCACACCTCACGCCTTCACGCCTCACGCCTCACGCCTCACGCCCACCCCCACGCCCACCCCCACGCCCACCCCCACGCCCACCACCATGCCTGACACCGCCAAACTCGACCTTTCCGTCGTCATCCCGGTCTTCAACGAGCGGGACAACCTGGCGCCGCTGCTCGAGGAGCTGGCCGGGGTGCTGCAAACGTTGGGGAAGCGCTACGAAGTCATCCTGGTGGACGATTGCAGCACCGACGACAGCGTCGCCGTCGCCCGCCAGCTCCAGAAGGATCGCCCCTGGCTGCGGCTGATCCGGCACCGGGTCAATTCCGGCGAGAGCGCGGCCGGCGCCACCGGCTTCCGTTTCGCCCGCGCCGAGTTCATTGTCACCATGGACGCCGACATGCAGAACGACCCGCACGACCTGCCGGCGTTCCTCGCGGCCATGCCGCCGGGGATTGCCGCCGTCTGCGGCGACCGCCGGGCCACGCGCAAGGCCGGGGACAATTGGGTGCGCCAGCTCTCCTCCAAGCTCGCCAACGGTTTCCGCAACCGCCTCACCGGCGAACCGGTGGCCGACGCCGGCTGCACCTACCGCCTGCTCCGCCGCGCCTGCCTCCACGACCTGCCGGTGTTCAACGGCCTGCACCGCTTCATCCCGACCATCCTCCGCTACCAGGGCTACGCAGTCGCCGAAGTCCCCATCCACAACCGGCCGCGCACCCGTGGCGTCTCCAAGTACGGGATTGGCAACCGCCTTTGGCGCGGCATCCGCGACTGCTTCGCCATGCGCTGGTACCGCCGGCGCGCCATCCGCGGCGACCGGGTGCTGGCGGCCGAATCGGACCTGTGAGCGGGCATGGGAAACGGGGCTGACAACATCGGTGACAGTGCGGCGGGCGCCGGAACGCCGGATTGGCGGCGGACGTTGAAGAAGGCCGGCGTCCTGCTGCTCGTGCTCGCCCTGCTGGCCGCCCTGGCCGCGGCGCCGCCGGTGCGGACGTTCCTTGCGGCGAACCTGCCGCGGCTGAAGGATGGCATCCGCGCCAGTGGCCCGTGGGCGCCGGTGACGTTCGTCCTGGTGGTGGCGCTGCTGGTCGGCACCGGCCTTCCCCGGCTGGCGTTCCATTTCATTGGCGGCGCGGTCTTCGGCTTCTGGGGCGGCCTCGGCTGGAGCTACCTCGGCGTCATGCTCGGCTATTCGGCCGTCTTCCACGCCGTGCGCCAGTTCGGCCTGGGCAACCAGCTCCTGCACCGGCACCCGGCCTGGCAGAAGCTGGCCGCGGCGCTGCGGGGCAACAGCGTGCCGGCCGTGATCCTCTTCCGCCAGCTCCCGCTGCCGGGGCTGGTCGCCAACACGATCCTCGGGCTCTCGCCCATGCGCCGCCGCGAATTCCTGCTCGGCACCACGGTCGGCCTGATCCCGGAGGCGATCCCGGCGACGCTGCTCGGGGCCGGCATCAGCAAGGAACGGCTGGGGCACAGCGTGGCCTACCTGCTGCTGGCCGTCGTTTTGTTTGCCGTGGCCTGGCTGGGCTGGGGCTGGGTCACCCGGCGGCTGCGCCAGCGGCGGGGCGCGGCGGGCGAAAGCTGGTAGCCCGGCTTGGCAACTGGCGGCCGGCCGATTATCTTTGTCACCCTTTCGCCAGTTCTGTCCATTTTTTTGCGAAACCCCTTTTCCCAGGTTGCGAACTCCGCGGAGGAGATTGGCTGACCCATGAGCAGCGAACCCAAGATGAAAGTCGCCCTGATCGGCTGCGGCCGGGTGGCGGAGAACCACTTGCGCGCCCTCACCGCCGCGGCCGTGCCCGCCACCCTGGCCGCCGTCTGCGACCTCGACGGCGCCAAGGCGAAGGCGAAGGGGGAGAAATACCAGATCCCCTTCTACACGGACTACCACGAGATGATGCGGCGGCATCCGGAGGTGGAGATGGTCAACGTCGCCACCCCCTCCGGCTTCCATGCCCGGCATGTGCTCGACCTTGTCCAGTACAAGCGGCACATCCTGGTGGAGAAGCCGATGGCGCTGCGGGTCGAGGACTGCACGCGGATGATCGCGGCGGCGGAACAGGCGGGGGTGCGCCTGTTCGTGGTCAAGCAGAACCGCTTCAACCCGGCGGTGCAGGCGGCCCGCCAGGCCCTGGAGGCCGGCCGCTTCGGCAAGCTGGTGCTGGTCACCACCCGCGTCCGCTGGCACCGCGACCCGGAGTATTACGCGACCGACAACTGGCACGGCACCTGGGCGCTGGACGGCGGGGTCATGTCGCAGCAGGCCAGCCATCACCTGGACTTGCTCCAGTGGTTCGGCGGCCCGATCGCCGCGGTCCATTGCCGGCAGGCGACCCGGCTGATGCCCATCGAGGTGGAGGACACCGCCGTCGCCACCTTCCAGTTCCAGTCCGGCGCGCTCGGCGCCTACGAAGCCACCGTCTGCGCCAACCCCGACAACCTGGAAGGGTCGCTGAGCATCCTGGGCGAAAAGGGGTCGGTGGTCATTGGCGGGCACGCGGTCAACTTCATCCAGACCTGGAAGTTCAGCGAGCCGCTGCCGGAAGACGCGGAGATCCAGGAGAAATATTCCCAGAACGTGCCGAACGTCTATGGGCACGGGCACAACCCCTACATCGCCCACGTGGTCGAGTGCATCCGCGGCAACCGCCCGGCGATGGTTGATGGCGCCGAGGGGCGCAAGAACATCGAGATCATGACCGCGATGTACGAGTCCGCCGCCCTGGCCGGCGCCCCCACCGTCCCCGGCCAGCCGACCCCCCATTGCCGGCTCGGCAGCGGCGTCGCCCGCAAGCCCGGCTTCCCCGAAATCGCCTGATGGGCGCCATCCAGCCATCCTTCCACGACTGGTTCCGCCGGCACCAGGATGAACTGGACGCCCTGGTCTGCGACATTGACGGGGTGCTGGCCGCCGGCGGCGCCCCCCTCCCCGGCAGCCGGGACTTCGTCCGGGAGCTGCGGAGTGCGCAGTTCCCCATCGCCCTGCTGACCAACGACGGCAACCACTCGGTGGCGGAGAAGGCGCGCTTCCTCAACCGCCACGGGTTCGACTTCCGCGAGGAGGAGATCACCTCCTGCGCCGACGGCCTGGTGGAGGCGGTCCGGGCGGCGGGGCTGGCCGGCCAGCTCTTCTTCATCGTCGGCGACCTGGGCGAGCCCTGCTTCGCGGCCAAGGCGGGGCTGCGCACCACCCGCGACCTGGCGCGGCTGCCGGAGTGCGCCGGCGTCATCGTCGGCGAGGAGAATTACGATTGGGCGGCGGTCATCAACGGCGTCCTGAACTTCTTCATCCGCAACCCGGCGAAGCCGTTCTTCGTGCCGAACCCCGACGAGTACTACCCCGCCCGCGGCGGCACGATCAACATTGCCGCCGGCGGCGTGGCGCGCTTCATCCAGCGGGTGGCGGCGACCTATGGGGTCAGCTCCCTCAACCCGGTCTACCTGGGCAAGCCGTACCAGCCGATCTTCGCGCATAGCCATGCCGCGCTGGAAGGCCGCCTGGGCCACCGCCTCCGCCGCCACCGGGTGCTGATGCTCGGCGACTCCCTCGCCGCCGACATCCAGGGCGCCAACGACTTCGGCTACCGCTCGGGGCTGCTGCTGACCGGCATCACCCGCGAGCAGCACCTGCCCGCGCACCCCAGCAAGCCCGAACTCGTCTTCCGCGGCTTCTGAGCGGTCGCCACCGGCGACGGGCGGAAAGCGTAGCACAGGCATTCTTGCCTGTGAAGAGCGTAGCACAGGCATTCCTGCCTGTGACTGGACATTGGCAAAACTCAAGCGGCGACGGCTGGGGCTCCGCCTGGCTCCCGTCGCCTCTGGCCGATGCCATGGCGAAGGAGTCGCACGAGGTCGCGGGCGGAGGGTCGCCGCATTTTGTCATT
>Ga0265297_10001757_pt1 | contig 48249 bp, 50 predicted proteins | sample Munlanlwell13791_FD_192502 | JGI IMG/M metagenome (GOLD analysis project Ga0265297, IMG submission 192502) | Leachate microbial communities from a municipal landfill in Southern Ontario, Canada - Leachate well 137-91 | ecosystem: Engineered > Solid waste > Landfill > Unclassified | place...
ATGTCGCTTTTTTACCAGTAAATGCTTCGTATCTTTTTACGATGAGATCGCAAAACCGTGGCTCCAAATCACAGCCATAAACACGTCGACCGAGTTGTTCTCCAGCTAAAATTGTACTACCAGAGCCAAGAAAACTATCTAGAATGATATCACCAGGCTTTGTACATCTTTTTATGGCCTTTTCATGAAGCTGTGGAGGTTTAGACGTCGCATGTTCGTAGTCCTTCGCTGATAGCCTTTTTGCCGTCCATACGTCAACAAAATTATCAACTTGGGCCAGTAAATCATTACCCGTACCAAACTCCTTATTCATTACCTCATTTAAGTTCGTAATTGATTCCGCTAAATATGGTCTTCCTTGAACACCGTAGACCACTGGCTCGTAAACCTTATTAAAGGCAACCGTCGGAACTGGGTTTTGGTTATTCTTCAACCATAGGCATACTCTCTTATTATTGATTCCCAAAATTCTATATACATCTTGAATTAGACCAATATAGATCTGATCACACCAATAGAATACATGTACATCGGGAATGGTTACCGATAGGGCAGCCTGAAGACTATCCTTAATAAAAGTCTTGTATTCTTCAAAACTTCGCGAGTCATTAACATTGCCACCATAATTCCTATTACCACCAATTCCAGCCCCGTAATCGATTTCCAAATTATATACGGGGTCCGAATAAATCATTGACGCTTTTTCTCCACTAAAAAGCTTCTTAATGGTTTCTAGCTTGGTCGAGTCTCCACAAATAATTTTATGCTGGCCAAGATGTATAATATCTCCAAGCTTTGTTTTGGGTATCTTTATTTTTTTAATTCCTTTTTCGATATCAAAAAAATCATCGACCACTTCTTTTTCTTCATCCCAAAACTTAGCCAATTGTATCTGGTCAAATCCCGCCTCCATAAGAATGTCTAAATCAAAAGACTTCAAAGATTCAAAATCCCAGTCTCCGCCTAGAGAATTGCTTGCGATGAGATATTGCTTAGCTTCTTTTTCGGTAAGTTGACGATTAGGAACACGAACATCTATAACTTCTTCTCCGCGATTAAGGAGCTGAAGAGCTTTTATCCTCTGATGTCCAGCCAATATATTTCCATCAATATCAACTGCTGGAATCTCGACGAGGTTATACTTCTTAAGGCTCTTTTTGAGATCCGACATCTGTTTGTCGGTAATAATGCGAGGGTTTTTTGCATGCGGAATAAGATCGTTTACTTTACGATTTTCCGTATGCCATACTAATTTCTTTGTCATAGCAAAAAATAATTATTGTCTAATAATTATCTCTATGGTGGAAATAAGTAAATATAATAAAGTAAATTAATTAACTAGAGAAGAATTAATTACAGTTTCTTAGTTTGTATGGGGTCTAAGAATTAACCTCTTGCGAGGAAAATAGCATGTAGACTTCTTAAACCACCGTCAATAAGTCCCTGCTATTATTTTTTTAGGTTAAGCTTCAATATTTTGAAGCTGACAATGTATTGGTAGCAAACCCATAAGGTTTGATAAATCCTCCCACGAGGACAATATATATTCGTCGTCGTTTATGAGTAGATTATATCACTTAATTTATTAATAGCAAATATTATTATAATGATAGGCCTATTAAATGTCAAAAAAGTATGGTATTATACGCTAAATTTTAATATTAGAACACATTTAGGATAATATGAATATTGAGTTTTATGGTTATCTTATACGAGAAATTATTACGAACCAATTTTTTAAACTGGAGATATTTCTTATTGTTTTTCTAATAATTATAGTTTTATTAAGAAAAAATTACGAAAAATGGAATAAAGGATGGCTTTCAGTGTTAATTGAAGAAAAAATAAAACAATCAAAAAAAGTAGAAAAAGATTCTAGTAAAAAATCAAATTATTCTATTAAAGGATTGGCGAAGTTATTCAGTCTTTCCATAGTAGAATTTTATGCTTTTTTTAAAAATAATCTTAATCAAAAAATCTTCAAAGATATTAAAAAGATTTACTTGCCATCGTGGGCATCTCTTATTGGGATAATCATTACATGTCTTATTTTATTCGCATTAATTCATGTTGATATTCCGTACAAATCGTTTACTCATCTTGATAAATGGATTCCGTTCCTTAAAAGGGCTGTTTCTGACGAAAATAAGTCGAATATTATATCAATTATCACTGGCTTAGTATCAATAGTCTTTGCTTTGGTTATTTTTGTTGCAGAATCTATCAGAGATAGCAAAAATCCTGATCAAAAAAGAGTTTTACTCAAGATCAGCTTCTTGTGGCCCTTGATAGTATTTACAGTTCTTGCATTGATTAATTTTGTTATTTTCAAAATAAACATTCTTAGTATTATTTTCCCATTACTAATTGGTGGACTAAGTATATATTCATTTTGGAAAATAATTACCTATCTAGTTAATCCGCACATTCAGGAAGAAAATAATAAACAGTTCCTAAAGCAAAGGATAAAGGACAATATTAATGAATCGATAAGGGAACGTATCGGGAATAGCATCCTCCTTGAAAAGGTTGGATATAAGAAGGATATAAAATTTGAATATACTTTTTCAAGAAATTGGCTTTCTGGAAATATCGGTGATTACATCTTCATCAGTTCTAATCGTGAAGGAAGAATTATTGATGTAAATTTAAACGAATTACAAAAACTTGCTAGCTATCTTAAAATAGAAGCTGAAAAACTTAAATTTAAAATTTATCCAACCGAAGACATGACCGCCTCTTCTGGAGAAGGACCAGCAATTAAAACAAAATCTCAAGAAAATTTTAAAACAATTTACTTACTTAAAAGATACGGAGAGTACATACCACCCAATTCGATATTTAATAATGATGAGAATGTAATTTTCGCATTACCCAAAGAATATTCTTCTAATAAGCATATCGCTAAATATATCGAGGACGTAATTCCTCATATATTTAAATTCTCCAACGACAGGCCGTCTTCGGAAATATTTAGAAAGGAAATGAAAGGAATAAAAGACAGGATTATTAATTCTATTAATTCTGCTTCTATAGGTGCGGTCGAAGAACTTAAAAAATCTTATCTTGATTTAGCTGAAACATTCCTTGAGACTATTTATCAATACGGAGTTTATTCCTCAGAACAAGCCAAGAAAGAAAGGGGTAATTTTTTCGAGGGATGGAATGAAATTCGCTGGCTTTATCAAGATATCAGAGAAATTATGCAAATTGCAATCGGCAGCGACAACCAAGATATTATATCTGATGTTATGTTTTTGCCGGTCTCTATTGCTATTAGGTCATTTCGCGTGAAAGATCACTATTTATTTCAAGAATTTTTGCCTCTTAATTCTTATGCTTACTATCTGGCACTGAATAAGCCAAAAGGTCAAATAAGGTCATTTATAATAGACAGATCTTGGAGATATCTAAAGGAAATGAGTGATTTATATATTGAACCAAAAATAAAAGATAGATATCAGGTATCGTCAAAAGAAGAAATTATAGACTATAAAGAATTTGCCTTATACGTTCTAAAAACATTTCAGGGCCTAATAAAAGCAAGTTTTAGTAAAAAAGATTTAAAATCTTTTAAAATATTCCTTAACGAATTTAAAAAATTATATAAACACCTAGAAAAAGATAGGGAATATCCCGATTCTAATCACTTGCGAGTTACTCTAGATAGAATTATAGACCTCGAACAAAAGAAAAACACACAAGCACAGCTAGATATAGTAATTGCAAAAGAAGAAGCTGTTAAAAGCATATCGTTCGCAAAAAAACAAATATTGTTTGTTCTTGCATCTAAAATCTTAGATTATTACAAAAAAGATCAAAAAAATACAAAATTAAAGGATTTTTTTGATTTCGTAAATACTAATATCAATTTTTCTATTGAAGAAATATCTAAGGTATTTGATTTATCTAGAAACTTTGAATCAGAAGATTATTGGGATTGGGACGATGGAGAGATACCGGCTGATGGGGAAGTCCACTCAATAGATATTCATTCTAAATTAGATTATTTCTATTGTGTTAAAATGCTTAATTTACTAAGAGGGAAGACCCCTGAACAAATAAAAAAGGAACGTATAACTCCTAGCAGAAATTTAGCTTTTTTAGCCGAAAAACGTGCCGACAGTAGTACCTTGATTAGCAAATTAAATGAAATGAAGTCAAGGCCACAAGATTGGTTATTTGTCGTAGATCAAAACTCGATCGATAGGGTTGACGACTGTATAGAATTACTTCAAAGGATAAAAGAAGAACAAGAAAAAGAGGAGGAGGAATATCTAAAAACTGCTAAAATTGATCCGGATAAAATTAAAGAGTTTAAAGATAAAATAGTAACATCTTTCAATAAATCAACAAAAATTAGACCTTTAGTAAAAATATATAATATTTATTCTGACAAAACAAAGGAAATAAACAAAGAAATTCCATTGTATGGTTACAATCAAGTTGATGAAAAGGCAGCATTCTTAAAAGATTGGCATGTTACTTTTCTTGGATGGGGCGAACAATACGGAACAAGCATGGCAAGCTCTGAAGATCAGATTTTCTTTGAAAACATTTTAAAAGAAATAGATCAAAAAATAGAAACTGATAGTAATAAATTAATTGAAGTCATCAGCCAAAGTATAGATAAATATAAATTAGAAGATCCAATAATCATTCAATCCCTAGAGTATCCTATTGAATACGATTCTATAAGAGGATCTGAACATTTTATTGATAGATGGAGAAATGAATGCCCTGTGACAAAAATTAGCCATCTCGATGGGTTTTTAGGAGTTCTTAAGTACGATAACAAGATAATTCCCGTATTTGATATATTCGTACGTGATAAAAAAAATGTTAATAAGGTGGTTATCACTGATATCTCTAAGTTGGGAGTATGGGAACAATATTCTCCGATCAGTAAAGCAGAAGATGAAGAATATGTTAATGAAAAAATATTTTATATAAAAGTATCTGACCTTAACATAGATGATGATATGAGAAAAAAAATAATATCAGAAAAATCTAAATGGCTAGAAAAACATTTAGATAAAAATGGGTATTTACGTCAAAGAGTTATTTCTAAAATTTATGAAAAATTTATATTTCTAGTTAAAGATAAATCAAAGGGTATAGTAATAACAGTATCCGCAACTAAATAAAATGATTAAAGAAAAATTAAACGAACTGCTTAATAAGTTGAAATTAGAAAAAGATAATATCCGTATTTTTGGCTTTGCTGTTATTATGACCACGGTAGCATTTAGTGGCTATTATTTCTTCGGCAATTACTTTGTTGCAACTATTGGTATTATCAATATGCTAATATTTAGTTTAGTTCTTTTAATCTTTATGTCGTTGGCTGCATATACGGTATTGAGAACACTATTCATTGTGGCTGCAGAATTATCACTACTAATCTTTTTGTCACAGTCATATTGTGATATTCCTAATCGCTCAATTACTGGTGACGGATCGCTGAAATTTTTATTAGTAATAGGAATAGCATATATTATCATTAATTTTTTCTACTGTTTTTATAGAATAATAAAAAAGCATAATAAAAATGAAAAAGGTAAATCGTTTACTAAAGAGGCTGGTTTTTTAGGAATCGTAATCTTTTTTGCTTTTGTGGGATTGTTTATGTGGCAGGTTTATCAAGTCGTATCTCCAATTATCACTAACTTGTGTATATATAAATAATGATTTCCGAAAAAGCACTAAAAGAATTTAAAGCAATCTATAAAAAAGAATGTGGAATTGATTTGCCTGATAGTGAGGCGCTGGAACTGGCGACCAAGTTATTAAATCTTGTAGAAACCATTCATAAGCCAATAACAAAAGAAGGGTATAAAATTTAATCAATCAATTATAAAATAGATGCCAACAGAACAAGATTTAATATTAAAAATAGAAGATGCTATACAGTCTACTATAAGAGACGAGATTGATATTTTGAAAAATGGGAAAAGCGAAAGGAATTTTACTTGCAGTTTAGCCTCTCATATATCTAGTAGTCTAAATATGGAAAATATCCATAGCGATCCTTTCTATAATAAACATTTTAGTCATATTAAAAAAACTAAAAAAATAGGCGAAAAAACGATAGAACTAGATATCGCTATTCACGAAAGAAATACTGACGAAAGAAATTTAGTTGTGATAGAGCTTGAAACCAATAATAATCCTAAGAAAGATGATGTATGGAAAATTGAAAAAATGACGATCATGTCAAGCGATTTCAATTATAAGTTAGGTCTATATATAGTATTCGGCATATCTAAAAGAGCGGGAGAAATCATTATAAAAAATTGGTATAAAAACGGAGAAATAATAAATATATGAAGAATGAGGAAGAGATTAAAAAATTATCGAGAGATTATCTCATCGCTAGAAAAAAATTTAGAGATACGGCTGATAGTATTCCCGAAATAGATGGTAATGATAATATTGTTGGAAGAATAGGCGAATTTATAGCTTTGCAGTTTTTAAAATATACATTAAAAAAGAAACTGGTTTTTAGAAATAAAAATATGGTTCAGGCTGGTTATGATATAATGGCCGATAATAAAAAAGTTTCTGTGAAAATTATTACTGCAGAAAATAAGAAAGGAAGAACGACTCCGATAAAAGAACCGTGGGACGAACTTATTATTATTGAGTTAGGAGATAATTCTAAAATAAGTAAAATTGGCTTTATAACCAAGAAACAATTTAAAAAATCTCTTACTGACAATTTCTTAACTAATATAAATCCCATTGCCTCCAGGTCAATGCTCAAAAATAATAAATTGTTCGATATTTACGGTAATATTTACAACGGTAAAAGTGTTGAAAAATATTTATAGTATATGGAAAAAATTGGAAGAAATAATCCATGTCCATGCGGTAGCAATAGAAAGTATAAAAAATGTTGCTTAGGTAAAAAAATGGAAAGGGAATTACTAATATTGAGATCGGAAAGACATGTTATTACTGTTCAAATGGGGGAAGAGCGACATAAGCTTTTCCAAGTTTTTTACTTAAAGGATGGCAGTCTATGTGTTGATTTTCCTTATTTCTTAGATACGGAAGGCATTGTAAGTGAATTAACATTAAATGCTGGCATTGATTATCCAACAAGCTTAAAATTAGATGAAAAGGGAAAGGTAACTTCTCATTTAGTTAAATACTCTCATCATCCAGATGGAAGAGTTCATTTTTCTCAAGATGGAAAAGTATATACTAAAATAAAAAGACAATCTGTGCCTCATAAAAAATTATGTGGCCATGTATTTACTATAATGTTACAAGGTTTTGAAAATTTTGAAAAAGCTAAAAAAGAAAAGGATTTAGACCATAGTGATCCAAGAAGGACAGTAGTTAATTTTAAAATAGAAGATAACTATAAAGAAGCCTTAAAGTTAGTTGGCAGATGGTACTCTTTGGATTATTTTAAAAGCAACGTCACCCCCATAAATCTGCAAGGTAAAACCTTTGGACCGCAAATAATAACAGGATCGGGGGGAGAATATACTCATGGTTTTTTAGTTAGTTCGTTATTAAATAATCCATCCAAAGACTACGTATTAACAATATCTTGTCAAAAAGTTCCATTGCTTGATAAAAGTGGGGAACCATGTCTAACCTTTATTGGAGGATTTGATGATTATGATATTGCTATTGATAAAAATAAAGAAACTTCTTTTTTAGGCTTATCTTACCCGACCACAAATCAAGAGCAGTTAAAAAATACTATTGGTAGCATTGACTTCAACGAGCCTTCAGAAAAAGAGATAAAATCTTTATAAAGTTACAATATGATGTAACTTTTAATGGTTATCTGTGTCACTTTTGTCACTTTTTAGATAGCTCAAGTCGCGTCGATATGGTATGATAAACGTACTTAAATTTTCCTTGTGGGGTATACATCCCTGGGGTTCGAGCTCGACTCGGCCTGCACGCTAGTGACAAGTCAGGTGACCTAGAGACATCCCCGTAAAGGGGATTTTGTGTTATAGTAATTAAAAGATTATTATGAAAATTAAAAGAGTTAGGATCCACAACTGGAGATCAATAAAAGATGTAGATATTTCTTTCGAAAATCTTATGGTTTTTATTGGTCGAAATAATCATGGGAAGTCTAATATTCTATCAGGAATTCTTTTCTTTTTTGGCTCGATAACCTGTGCTGATTTAGATTATAACAAAGGATGCGAAGAGCTATTTGTTGAAATAACATTTTCTAATCTTGATGATCATGATAAAGCACAATTTTCTAAATATCTAACCGTTGATGATGAAATCACCATAAGGAAAGCTATTAGAAAGGGTGAATCCTTTGAATATCATGGCTACACTCAAATTCCAACAGAAGAGTGGTTAAAAGAAGAAAATATTTCTAATTATACTAGTAGAGAAGCGATAACTGCAACACCATTAAATTCTCTTGTCCCTTCTACTGGCAGGTTAACAAGAGAAATTGTAAAACAAGCGCAAGATTCATATATCGAACAAAATATAGAATCACTAACTTTTTCTTATGGACTTGAAACAACTAATTTTCTCGGATTGAAAAGTGTTGCCCAGGGGATATTTGGAGACGTGTTTTTTATTCCAGCCGTAAAAAATGCGACTGATGAATTTAGCGTAAAGAGTAAGTCTGCCTTTAATCAACTACTTACAAATGTAATTAATGATATGTCGGCAACTAATGATGAATATATCGAAGTAAAAAACAAAGTTAAAGAATTAACTCTGTCATTGAATAAAACAACAGCGGATGGCACAATAAATGCAATTCGTCCCCAACAAATATCTCGCCTTGAAGAATTATTAGAATCGGAGCTATTGAGCTGGGATACAAAAATAAATATTGAAATAACCCCACCAGATGTTGATGAAGTATTACGCGTTGGCACAAATGTTTGGCTCAATGATGGAGTTTCAACTGATATTAATAGAAAGGGTAATGGCTTACAAAGATCGTTAATATTTGCTCTTATAAAAGCTTGGGCAAAGGTTTCGCAAGAACAAAGAGAATTAGAAGATGACTCTACTGATGAATCTTCTCAAAGAAAAGCATCGAAATCAACCTATTTTATTTTTGAAGAGCCAGAATTATATTTACACCCTCAGGCTCAAAGAGAATTATACTCTTCTTTAAAAAATCTTTCTGAAAATAATAATCAGGTTTTAATCTCTACTCATTCCAGCTCTTTTATAGACTTAGATTCGTATAAATCTATTTGTATCATCTACAAAGATAATATTACGGATGGAACTAAACACCTTCAATGTACGCAGGATATATTCACATCTTTAGATGATAAGAAAAGATTTAATATGACTTATTGGATTAATCCTGATAGGGGAGAACTATTTTTTGCTAAAAAAGTTTTACTAGTTGAGGGACAAACTGATAAGACTGTTATTAGCTTTCTATCTAAACAAATTGGATGCTTTAGATACGATTACACCCTAATCGATTGTGGCAGCAAAGATAATATGCCCCTCTATATTCATCTATTAAACAATTTTAAACTTCCCCATATCGTTATCTATGATAAAGATCATCAATCTTATAAAAATGCAGACGCTATTGCTTCGGCGAATAAATCAACAGATGCCATTAATGCAAAAATAGATCCTACATATGGTTTAGTTGTTATATTAGATAATGATATTGAGGAAGAGATCGGAATTACCGATAAAAATGACAAAAACAAACCCACCATTGCTATGGAACATATTTCCAGTGACAGTTTTATTTTATCGGACCAATTAAAAGAAAAAATTATTAATATATACAGTTGATGCTATTTAACTTGGATATTATTCTAAGATAATTTTTTTATCTTTCAATATTAATTTACTTTTTAAGCAAGACAATAACTCTCTTTTTTCTAATATAGTTCCTTGCCTAAGAAGATATTTAACATAATTCCTAATATCAATATCCATATCATTTTTTTCTTTCTTATTTCCAAGAACTTCTGTATTAAATTTATTGATTCGTATTATTTCTTGTTTTATCTTTTCTTTTATTCCTAACTCATCTAAATCAACCCCGTCTATCAATTCTATTAATTCGTTAATAAGGTCTTTTTCATTAATTGCATGATTATCGCAATCCATATTCTTTGCTTTTGTACAAAAATAATAAACGTGTCGGTTAGTACCGCCATCTTTTAATTTCTTGAACTTTTCATCAGCCGATATTCCTGATCCGCAATAGCCACATTTAATTAGTTTAGTGAATGCAAATTCTTTACTTTCTGTTTTGGGTATAAAATTCTCATTAAGAGTAAATTGAGCCTTATCAAATAGTTCTTTAGTTATAATCGGTACTTGTTTGCCAATATACCAATTGCCACTACCACTAGGATATTCAAATTCTCCATAATAAAATGGATTCCTAAAAATACGATAGATATTTCCTAACGATAATGATTTTCCATTTTTAGTTTTAAATCCACTTTCGGTTAACCAGCGACAAACTTTTCTGCCACTCCATTGTTCATTGGCCACTCTTTCAAATATTTGCTTAATAATAGGGGCTCTTTTCGGATCAATCCTTACTTGGCATTTCTTATCAACGTATTTCTCGTTTAAATAGCCTGTGGGAGCAGTTCCAGGCCTCCAACCCATTTCACATCTAGTTCTTAGTCCTCGCTTCACATTGACCCCTTTATTGTCATTCTCAAGCTTTGCCTGAGAACCCAGTATCATTAAAAGGAATTTCTCGTTAGGATTATTGGCAAACTTCTGTCCGTATGTTCTTATTTCAACAAGAAGTTTCTGATCCATCAAATCTACTATTGATCCTAAGTCTCCAGCGTTTCTACTTAATCTATCTGGAGCCCATGTTAATATGCCATTGTATTTAGCTTCGCGAATCTCCTTAATCATCTCGTTAAAAACCGCTCTTTGGCCAACTTCTTTTGAAGAATGGGACTCTCTTTTGACTTCAACTATCTCAAGGCCTTCTCTTTCAGCTAAAGTCATCATTTCCTTTATTTGAGAATCTATTGAAAGAGCCTGTCTATCTTCGGATTCAGTCGATTTTCTAGCGTATAAACAGTACTTAATTTTAATATCTAGAATAGGGGACTGATTGCTATTTTTTGTTATTGTTGCTTGTTCCATATTGTTTTTCTTATTATCTAAGATAAGGATGACGCAATGGCGCTAGGTAGTCCAGACCACCTATGTAGACAAACTGGAGACTAAAAAGACTACACTTTTTTCGATTTTTAAGCTATCATAGGGTCATGAAGAATTATTTTTATCAAAAAAAAGGAAAGGTTGTTGAGCCAGTACTGGATCCAGAAAAAAACAAACAAGCCAAAAAAAAGCTTGATAAAATTTTAAAAACAAAAAAAGGTTTAATCCCTGATCGTTTTTTAAAAAATTGGGCAGAAGTTGCTCTATATAATCCCAATGGTAGTGTTGAAAAAGCTAATGCTATTCTAATTGATCCAGAAAATGGGGCATACGATTTATCCAATTCTTTGAATCATATGACTGGCAAAGAATGGATTAAATTTGGCTGTAGTTGGTTTATTTTTAATGCCCTACAAAAAGATTTAAAGGAGGAGAGAGAAATATCTACTAATACACAAGATCATCCTGCAACTTTTTCTCCAACGATGATTGAGGGTTTTATTAATTTTTTTACAAAAAAAGGAGGAAAAGTACTTGATCCTTTTTGCGGAATTGGCAGTACTATGATTGCATGTAAAAGAACACATAGAATTGGTTACGGAATTGAATTAAGTAAAAAGTACTACGATATAATCTTAAAAAGAACCCCGAACTTTAAGAATAATATTTACAACGAAAATTCAAAAAATATTAAAAAACTTAAATTACCTAAAATTGATTTTTCAATATCTTCACCACCATATTGGAATGTTTTAAATCGAAGCACTAAAGACTTTAAAAATAAAAGGACTAAAGACGGCCTAGACGTTAACTACTCATCAAGCAAGGAAGATCTAGGCAATATTAATGATTATAATTTATTCTTAAAAGAATTAGCTAGTATATATTTTGATATCTACGATTTACTTAAAGATAATGCATATCTAGTAGTAATAGTGAAAAATGTTAAAAAAGAAGGACAAATGTATCCATTAGCATGGGATTTGGCTCGTATTCTTTCAGAAAAGTATACACTTAAAGATGAGAAGCTTTGGATACAAGATAAAGTTGGTTTATCACCATATGGATATCCCTCTGCATGGGCTAGTAATATTTTACATCATTACTGTTTAATTTTTCAAAAAAAATAATGTCATTAAGTATTCCACAAATAATAAATAATCTTATTGATGTAAGCGATCTAAAGTATGATCAGGATTATTCTCGTGTGGCAAAAATACACAAATACTGGTCAAGAAAACCATGGTTTGTTATTGATCAATATATTCGAAAATATTCTAAAAAGAATGATATTGTTCTTGATCCATTTTGTGGCAGTGGAATCATTGGACTACAATCAATTCTTGCAGATAGAAATTTTATTGGCTACGATTTAAATCCTTTTGCGGTTTTTCTTAGTAGAAACTCTCTAAATATTAAGTATGAAGAAAAATCATTTGAAAAAGATTTAGAATTGTTAGAAAAAACCATAAAAAGTGAGATAATGGATATATATAAATACAAAAGTAAATATATCTTATACACAATACTGGGAGAAAAAAACAAAAAAAAATATAATGCCGTTATTGCTGATGAAAATTTTTGCGATAAGGAAAAAGCTATTCTTGATAAAAAAATACTTTGTCCCACCATTAAGATTCCTAACGATTTAGAATATCCAGATAAAGATTTTCCAGTTAAGTTTTATAAAGATAGATTTTCCTATAAGGGAATAAAAAAAGTTTCTGACATGTTTACAAAAAGAAATCTTCTATCTTTAGCTCTTCTTTATAATGCTATCAATAACTTACCTCTTAAGAATAGGAGTTTTTTCATGCTAGCTTTTACAAATACCTTATTACACGTAAGCAAATTAAAATCTGAAAATGTTAGACCTCTCAGTGTAAACAATTTTTGGATTCCCGATGATTTTATTGAAGAAAATGTTTGGTGGAGGTTTATTGATAGGATGAAAAATGTAAAAATGGCAAAAGAAGTTATTGCAAAAAAAGCATTGCAAAATAAAATTGAAAAACCAATTTCAAAAATTTATAATAAATCTTCTCTTAAGATGCATGAAATTGATGATAATAGTATTGATTATTTGATCACAGACCCTCCCTACGGAGACACTATTCAATACTCAGAACTTTCTTATATTTGGAATTGCTGGCTCAAAAAAGAATTTAATATTAAAAAAGAAGTTATTATTAATCCAGTTCAAAAAAAAGGAACAAATGAATATTACAATCAATTAGTTTCATTTATTAAAGAATCTAAAAGAGTCTTAAAGAAAGATGCTTATTTTACTCTTTCTTTTCACAATAAAGATTTAAAAATTTGGATAAGTCTGGCAGAATTAATAAGAGACAATCACATGGAACTAGTTGATATTTCATCATTTGATACTTTTGGTAGCCCTTACAATAAAAACTGGGCTAAATTTTCCCCAAAATCAGATTTTTATGTAACTTTTACGAATCGTAGAAAAAAAATATGCATCTTTAATAAAAACAAAATTTATCCCTACCAAATTGCTAATGAAATAATAAAATACCTCGAAAAAGACAACGAAAGACTTTTCAATTTAAATAAAGCTTACGATGTCTTCGTTGGAGTCGTAATTAGTAAAATTTTTGATGGTTTCGAAATTATAGGCTATGAAAAATTAAGTATTGAAAATATTATAGAACTTTTAAAAAAGTCAATTAATGATCAATATGAAAAATCAGCACAACAAAGATTATTTAATTTAGAGCATATTTAATTATATGGAAATATATAAAGAAAATTTCTTCAAAATATTTAAAGCAAATTTTAATTTTGAAATCGTTGAAACAGAAATGGGCACAGCAGTTAAAATGCCTGCAAAAGAAGCTTTTATTTATAGCGTTATTACTGGTGCTGGATATTTTGAAAATCCAATTTATCCCTTTACCCCTAAAGGATTAATAAAGCTTTTCTACAATGCGTTCGATTATAAATTTGTTTCTGGCATATTTGATAATGGGGTTCTTAAAAATACCCCTTATATTATGTCTCAAGCGAAAAAATATTTATTTAACAATGATAAGTATATAATTCCAATAGAATTTGAGTCCGAAGAAAAACTATACAATATACTTAAAGAAAAATTTGACTCTATTGAAAACAAGGAAGATTATATTATTCAAAGAATAGAAACCAGTAAGCAAGGAAATGGAATGGAACCATTGATGGAGTATTTAACCGGAGAATATTTTAAACATCTTGGTTTTATCGTTGAAAATCAAATACCACTAGCTCATGCAATTGGATCACCAGATTTCGCAGGATATGGCTTAAGCGAAGTAATATCAAAAATTAGCGAATATGGATATCTATCCGGCAATGGTTTTCATGTAATTGAATTGGCTATGATTAGAAATTTTAAGCACACAAGTGAAGTTAACCATAATTCATTTACAAATGATTTTATTGTAGGAGAGGCAAAAACAAGCACACTAACAATGACTAAACAATTAGAAAAATACTTAAATACAGGATTATTTGATCAAGGATTTGAAATCTATCCAGCAAAAAATAAACCATCTAAAAACTGTTTTGGTTTAATTACCTTTGATGACGATTACAAAATTAAAGTGATTTCTCCAAGCATAAAGTATATTGCTGAGAATCCTTTGTCTAAAAAAGACTATTCTATTTGGCTGGAAAACTATATAAAATTTTATTTAATAGCGAACTTAACAAACGATGAGCTTAAAAATTTTTATAATGAAATTAAAGGTGAAAAAATAAACAAAGAGTCAGACATTATTAATTTTATTATTGAATTGAAGATAGAAACAATATTAGAAAAAATTAAATCTTTATAATATGGCCTATTCTAGCGATGAAATAATTAAAAGGGAGATCATTGATTATCTTGGGTATGGTTGCAATGGCACCAAGTTGCACATTTTTCCTCAAAGTAGCAACGATGATCAGAAACCTTTTTCGGAAGGTGGACTTACTTTTGGTCTTAACGGTGTTTCATATGGTTCATGCGACGCCGTCTGGTACATTGATAAAAAATGGATTGATGGGCTCAATAATAATGAAATTGATAAAAAACCTATAATTGCTCTTGAGGGAACGGATGCTTTAAATAGAAATTCTGGCGGCAATGCATTATATCAAAGATTTCATCATGCCCTTGGGGCCGTAAAAAATGGAGTGGTTGGCGTCTATTATTTAAAAAAAGGAAGGCAAAAAATTCAACCCGACCTTTTTGGCATGGCTTATTTTGCTTCAAAAATTGAAAAAGGAAAATACTTAATAATAGACGACTTGTCGGTGGTAAAGGATTTGTTAGATAGATATGATAGTCCTAAAGATTTTTCTAAATATATTGATGACTACCTTAAAAAGATGTATGAAATTTTTAATGAAAAATTCAATAAAGCTTATAGTGGTGATTGGAATAAATTTGCAAAAAAAAGATCAACAATTATAAAAAAAGACTATATAATTAAGTATGCTGGCCGGATGAGAAGGAATTTCACAGATGGGTCGCAACGTGCAGGCCATATTGCTGTTGGAGAAATGTTTTTAACAAAGTATTATTTTTATGATAAAAAATTTTATTATCTTTTTCCAAGAATGACACATAAAGACTTATCAATTCTTGATAATAGCAAAACTACAGATAAAGAATGGTTTCTTTTAAGGCACGAACCGAATGTTGAAATCAAAACAATGGATGATATCGAAAACTTAGACCCCTTGATTAGAAAAAAATTAATCAAAATACAAGACTTACCATTAAAGGGAAGTGCACTTAATATTTTTCATTTATGCATGGAAGACATAGTTCCTAAATTAGACAATAATGAATATAAAATTAAGTAATTTTCATAATATTGATGATTATTATAAAATTATAGGTTTTATAATAAAATAACAAAAGTAGAAGTTATCTTTTATGTTGGGTATGCATATAGACAAGGTGTAGACTAAAAGACTACACTTTTTTCTATTTTTGAGCTATTATGTAATCACAATTTAATAGCAGTGGCCTAAACCTTTGAATCTCGAAGGCATGGCTCGAAGTCTAATGAAGCATAAAGAACCCATCACGGGCTTTGCTTCATTAGCCATATCGGGAAACCGGTATGAGTGACTTCGGTCGCTACCTGTGGTGGGCTTTTTGTATATATATCATCACAGGGGCAAACTTATAAAATTAATAAGTAAAATATAATATTATGCCATTAGCAAAAAAAGAAATAGAAAGAATTGAGGAAGAAGAGCGTGTTCGAGCCGAGGCTAGATTAAAGTATACAAACGAAAGCAAAAAAATAAAGTGCCCTAAATGTGGGAGTCTTAAAATAAAAAATCTAAATAATTATTTCATTCAAGGACTGGTTGTTATGATTATAGCGATTACTCTCCTAGCTTCGTCCTCTCCCGAAAACATTGCTTTTGCCATTATAGGCTCATTATTAATGTTACTTAGCATAGGCTTGTGGATTGCGGGATCTCTTTCTTTAAATAGAAAAAAACGCCAATGTGAATCTTGCGATTGTGTATTTTTTACAGACGCAAAGGGATTGATTATTGATGATTACCTAGAAAAAGAAGAAAAATCAAAACCGAAGAATGATTCTGAGATTGTTAAAAGAGAAGAAGGCATTGTAATTAAAGTAATTTATTGGCTTTTAGCGATTTTTTGTGCACTTATTGCATGGATTATTATCGGTGGAATATGGTATGTCTCCATTCCCGCAATTATAATTTTCTCTTCAATAAAAGTTATAAAAAAAGATAGCAACGGAAAATATAGAATAGAACATGTAAAATTATTGAATTGGCTTAAAAGCATTCTTAATATCAAGCACTCACCAAGTTTCGGGCAAATGTTTGCTTTCGGATTAATAGCGATTTTGTCAGCCACTATTATATGTGCCGTAATTATTTATTGGCATTATTCAATTCCAGTCTTTTTAATATTATGGGTTTGGATAAAATCAAAGTGGTATAAAAATAGTAAAATTATTGCCACCTGCTGTTTATCTTTAATCATTATTGCAATGCCATTTCTAATTAATTATTTAGAAAGACCAGCGGCAATAAGCATGCTTTCGCCCAATGATGGTTATTCTATACAATCGGATAAAACCACAATAGAAGGGAAAGTCGATCCTTCTAGTGCAACAGTTAAAATTAATGATATCCTTATTCCCGTTAGTAATGGATCGTTTAAATACGAAGTAACTCTCCCTAATGAAGAAAATAATTTTACTGTTTACGCAATTAATAAGAAACTGGAAAGTACCGCTATTAGTAAAACTATAAAAATTAAACGTATTTTTACAGATTCAGAAATAGAAGCCAAGAAACAAGCTGAGGAAGATGCAAAAATTAAAGCAGAAGCAGAAGCCAAAGTAGCGGAAGAAGCTAAGGCTAAAATAGAGGCAGAAGACAAGATTAGATTACAACAATATGAAGCTGAAGAGGCCGCAAGAGAAAAAGAAAAGCAAGTAGCCTTAAGCTCTATGAAAAAAACTTATGACGATGTATATAAGGTTACTGATTATAGCGATTATTCATCTCCATCTAGTCATAATACAAAAAATGTCCGCTTATATATTAGAAAATTTGATGATGGAAATACTTTTCTTCGTCTTGTTATTTCATACTCCGCCCATGAATGGCTATTCGTTAAAAAATATATCTTTACTGTTGACGGAAAAAATCATGAATTTACCCCAGCAAATGTTTCGTCGGATAATTACGACACTATTTGGGAATGGTCAGATGATGCAATTAAGTCCAATACTGGCATAATTACAGATGGATATCTTGCGATTATGGCAATAGCTAATTCGAAGGAAGCAAAAATAAGATATGTTGGAAGTCAGTATATTTCAGACAGAAATATTACCGCTTCCGAAAAAACTGCTATTAATAATGTTTTAACTGTTTACGAAACACTTAAAAGATAAATACATTTACTAACTAATTAGAGAAATAATCCTTTATCATTAAGTTTCTCTAGCCTTCTGTAGTAATTTTTCTTTGCCTCTATTGGGCTCTTTTCTGTTTTTCCAATTATTACCATCCTACCTTTTTCATCTATATATCCACAACCTCCTCCTTTTTTCTTTTCTAGAATCTCTTCAAGGCACATTACAAGAGCATCAACTAAATCATCATGTTTTTCTGATCCAAAGCCAGTCAATTGTCTTATTAATAAATCTGCTTCTCTGTTTGGAAAGTAAACACGTCCTCCTTCAAATAAGTGGCTTACACAACTAAGTCTTGTGCCTTTTTCAATTAAAGTCGTTAATCCTTTTGTATTAACACCTGTTTTTTTAATTTCTTGAACTACCGCATCTTGAAATCCGTTTTTCTCTATTAAGAAAACAGGCGAAACTCCATAAATACGTTTTATGTAATCATCCTTGTCTTTGATTTTATCAAGTATGCCTTTATATGTAAATTTACTATTTACTATCTCGGGCAATACATATACTTCTAAATGTGGTTTTGAATTTAAAATCATCACGGGAACAATGGATGTATAGTCACTGGTGGTTTTCATAGAAATAGCCAAATCTACTCCAACTATTATTTTTAATATTTTTTTATCCTGAGAAATAGGCAATTCATTATAGTATTTTATCCATTCGGGTTTTATAATCTGACTATCCTTTGGAATAATTTTTAAAAGATACTCCCTGTTCCAAGCATAGTCATCCATAGTTTTCTTTTTTTCTTTTTCTATGCTATCCATATCTAGATATTTTCCTGGCCAAGCAATTTTATTTTCATCGTCTAGAAGGGGAATCTCAAGAAATACTCCGTCAATTTCTCCATTTGCTATTTTGTTTTTTATTCTTATAACAGGAGAGTCTTCATGAAGTAGATTTCCCACAAAAATAGTTTTAGTACCGATATCTCCAGCAGGAATAATTTCTCCAACTACACTGTCGAATATTTTATCTCTTCCTTCTTGAGTTTTAACGGTCGCTAAATCCTCTATGTCGTCACAGATAATTAAATCTGGTCTATGGCTTCCATGTTTCATCCCTCTAATGCTTTGCTCCATAGAGACGGCCATTATCTTAGCGTTAAAATTATCTATGGTTAATGACATCGCACCCCATTCGTCGTTAAATTGCTTAAAGGGTCCGAGATCATCTTTAAGTAATGGATTAGTTGATAGCTCCATTTTTATGTTCTCAAGATGCTGTTTTACTTGCCTTTGAGTCCTACTTATTATTACAATAAATTTTTTTTGAGGCTTTCCTAATATTGCCCAAATGGGATAAGAAGTAGTAATTATGCTCGACTTACCACTTCCTCTAAAAGCCATAACTAGTCCATTTTTAATATTTTCATCTTCCGTGATATTAAATATCTTGTCATGAAAATCAGCTGATTCATGGGTGATATAACTATTAAAATAAATACTAAAAAAGTATTTATGACTTCCCCAAATTAGATTTTTTCTAAATACGCTGTCCTTTATAGCTTCTAAAAAATTGAAATTAGTGTTTACCATATATTTATATTCTATTTTTATTATTCAAGTCTTCGATAGGAAGCCTTGATAACTCAAGAGCTCTTTTTATACACTTCTGTTCTTCAGAAGTAAGAACCCTTTCTGTTTTTATCTTTCCCTCAATATTTATCCTTGTTTCATAAGATTGATGATGATGTTTGAGCCAAAAGATTATTCCGGTCATATTCTTATCTTTAATGGCCGATATAAGCTGAGACTCAGCTAAATCATTTATTAATTGATTTCCAATAATAATTGCATCATCAACTGCTGTAGAGAATTTTTTATCATTCTTTTTCCAGCGATAGAAAGTTGCCTTTGCAATACCAGTTTTCTCACAAGATACTGTTACAATAGGAGCTTTCTTGAGTTGCTCAATTATTATTTCCTTTTCTTTTTCCATCATTTCATCTTTCATATCTTTATTGCTTTATTACCAGTTAAGCTTTCATACCTGTCGATGATGGTCTGACAGTATTCGCTGTCCAGCTCAATCATGCAACACTTTCTTTTGGTTTGTTCAGCAGCTAAAAGTGCCGTGCCTGAGCCACCAAAGCAATCATAAACAACATCACCGATCTCGGTAGCATTAAGTATGATTTGTCTTAACAGGCTCATTGGCTTCATTGTTGGATGAAGCTTGCTCTTACTTGGCTTCGGTGCAAACAACAAGGATTTGTCTTTACTCTTGCGGAAAAGGTGAGTCCCATGCCATCCATAAGCAATTAATTCATGCTGTGGAAGATAATCTAATCTCCCTATGACTGGCTGATTCTTAATCCATATTAGCAATTGTGAAAACTTATACCCTGCATCTATCATTCCACTTCTTAGGGCGAATATCATTCTGTCAGAGTTAAAAACATAGATTGAATTTTTCTTTTCTAAGAAGGAGACTGCTAATTTCAGCCACTTCTTAGTAAATTCTTTGTATTCATCCTCGCTTTGCTCTTGATCATTTAATATTTCTTTTTCGCAACCAAGCTTCTGCTTAAATCCAGCTTTATTCTCGACATAAGCTATTCCGTAAGGTACATCTGTAATAATGCATCTTATCTTCTGTCCATTTAGAACTTTTTCAACGATAGCTTTGTCTCTTGCATCTCCGCAACAAAGTACGTGCGAACCGAGAATAAAACAATCGCCGTATTTAATTGAGCTTTTTGGCTTTTTGTCCTGTAAGTTTTTCATATCGATTGATTATTAACTGCACAAATATTGGCTCTATTTCGACTAAATAGGCCTTTCTTTTTAATTGCTCGCAAGCAACCAGAGTGCTTCCTGAACCTCCGAAAAGATCAAGGACGATATCATTTATTTTCGTACACCTCCTTAGAGCTTTTTCATGCAATGTGGCTGGCTTTTGAGTTGGGTGCTCATAGTCTTGACCAGGCAGTCTTTTGACAAGCCAAATGTCAATAATATCTAGAATATCATCAATAGTCCGATTTCCAGTTCCTATTTCTTTATTCATAATTTCACTTAGATTGTGAACATCAGAAAGAAATGGTTTTTTTCTAACACCATAGACACAAGGTTCATAGCCCTTACTAAAAGCAACTTGAGGCGTAACATTAAAACCATTCTTGATCCAAAGACAAACTCTTTGATTGCTAATCCCTAACTCCTCATAGATAGACTGAACCAGACCAATATACTTCTGATCACAATAGAAGAATACATGTAAGTCTTGATTGCTAACAGATAATCCATTTTCAACTACTTTTTTGATAAAGTTACGGTAATCTGAATCACTTTTATTATCGTCTGTCTTCCCACCATATTTACTTTTTGATGACATGCCCTTATCGTAATCCAGCCCAATATTGTATGGAGGGTCGCTATAAATAAAAGATGTTTTCTCTCCATCCAATAGTTTTTTTACCGTTTCTAAATCAGTAGAACTTCCGCAGATTAAGCGATGATTTCCTAATTGGAATAAATCACCGCTCTTAACATAAACTTTGTCTATCTTCTTAATCTCTTCTTCTTCATAGAATCCATCATCTTCTGTTTCCATATTTGAGTCCCAAATATCAGAAAGATCTTTATTGTCGAATCCAGTTTCAAGAAGAAGTCCCATATCAAACTCCTTAAGTAAGTCAAAATCCCACTCTCCCGTATTGCGGTTCAAGCGTAGATTTAGTTCTTTCTCTTTTTCTATATCCGGTATATTTAAATAGACAACCGGAATAGAGTTAATACCTAACTTTCGAGCTATTTCTATACGAAAGTTACCACCAATCACTATATTCCTTCGTGATGGGGTAGAGTTACATAAAATCGGACTCACAAGTCCAAATTGCTGTATACTTTTAGTTAGGTTTTTAATACTTTCCTGACTCCAAATACGAGGATTATACTCGGAAGCCTTTAAGTCATTTATATCAATATAAACAACCTCTAGTTTATTTTTATTCATAAAGAATATTCTTAAGTTTATTATTTATCCCTAAAACTTAAGATTATCTTTATAGTATTTTTTCAAACAAAAAAGTTCGAAATTAAAACCATAGCATGATAATCTTTCTCACTAAATTGTGATTATAATTGTAATTATCTCTTAACTATGACTTGAACTTCGAACTTTTCCCTTCTCGAGTAGGGAATAGGCAACTACTTTTTGCCACTTATATACACTTATTATACTCTACTGCTTCAAAATGTCAAATCGGTCAAATTTGATTTATTATTTTATTTATTTTATAATAACAAAATGGGTCATTAATGCTAATAAGTATTTTAAAAAGTAACACTAAGCTCAAGTTTTTATGAATAAACTATTTGGATTTCGTGGATCAATTAATCCATCTTCCGCCTTTACAGATATTATAGATTCTATAAATTACGATAATGATATTACTATCTCTATTAAAAATGGAGTATTTGAAGTCGGATTTGATAAGGAGGGAAACCGAGAGGAAGCTTCTAAGATAGCAAATAATTATATCAATTCGTGGATGATGAGAAATGGAATAAAAATTAATGTTGATTTTAACCAGACATGGAAACCAAATATAAATGGAAATAAAGATATTAATATCGACCTCCATGAAGATTTAGCAGTACACGACAGGGTTACCACCACCACGATGAGTTTAGGCTGTGGTACTTTTATTGTCAATAAAAATGATAGCTATAGTTTTCAAAATGATACAGATATAGTAAAAAAATCTCAAAAAGATGAAACTCTTTCATTGGCTTTAAAGTATTACGCAGAAACCCTTGATCATGGTCAGGTAATGGCGGGCGTACATAAGGCAATAGAACAAATTACTATACATTTAGATAAAATAAATAATAATCGATTAGGAAGAGAAGAATTGGCTAAAATGGCAGGAGAAAATCGAAAATATGTAGACGAATTAATGGAAGGGGTACAAGAACGAAGGCATTCCTTCGCTTGGTTAAGCAGAAAACCGTGTAAAACTCTCGGAGAACAAGAAAGCATTTCTCGTGTCAAGAAATTAATTGAAGCATACGCAAAATCTATTACTTGGTGAATTAATGTCGCTTAAGGTATATTATACGACTCGAGAACTCGCCCTTGGCGATTTTGACATAAAGCAATAAATATTCTATGCTAAATTTAAGCCAAAAGGTGACTTGAATGAAAAAGAGATTATATTTGGCTGGGGGACTTTTCAATGCCGGAGAAAGGCTTCACAATTTATACCTCGAAAAAGCTCTAAAAGAGTTGGGGTACGTAGTTATTCTCCCTCAAAGAGAGGCTCTCAAGCACTTTGACGGCAAGGGTTTTAATGTTCCGAGCATAGTTGAGAGTTGCTCTAAATCATGCTCTAGCGTTAAAAATCTTTTTGTAGGCAATGCTGACGGACCAGATTCAGACAGTGGTACTTGCGTAGAGTATGGTATCGCTATCAAATCAAGTGGAAAAGCAATTGTTTACCGTACAGATTTTCGAACAGCCGAGGACCGAGAACTTGGCGTGAATGCAATGCTTAAAGCAAAGGGAACGACCTTTATTTATGAGCCTTGTTATTTCACCGAGCTCGAACAAGTCGATTCATACTATCGCGCATTGGCGAAAAAGATCGACAAAGCGGTTTTAAATTTCGACCGTAAAAAAACCGTTACATTATTGCCAATCAAGGCCGGTTAGTCTTCATTGATTAACTGTTTTTTTATACAGCAATACAATTTTAGTATATCCTTTTATACTGTCTCATTTGTCTCATTTTACCCAGACCCTGACACTTCAAATTGACTATCTCCAAGACCTCCAAAGAACCCTTACACTGCTTGGAGAGTAGGGATTCTAGACGCCACCCCTAAAAGTGATTTTAAGCCATTAAACCAATACAGGGCCTTTACAATAACACTGTTTTGTATTATAATAATATTGTCAAAGTATGCCCTTTGATAATTTAAATAGTGATTATTTGATGACATCGAAGAGATGTCAGATTCTTCAGTTCTGCTTTAAACATGGCAAGAACTAATACGAAAAAGCTTGTAGCGAAGAAGAGGAAGATGGGGCTTATCATCCATCATTCAAAGGAGGTTATTCCATGTACAATTTTGATGTAAGGAGATTAGAGAATATTGATGACTATCTTAATTTCTTGAACTTTTTGAAAGACAGTAGTATTCCTTATCCAGATAGAGGCAAACGTTCGTTTCATTATCTGGTGCAAATCTGCCATAAAGACCACTCAACCGGAAGCGATGAGAATATGAGAAAGGTTCTTGAAATGAGCAAGATGACAATGGTGGAAACCACCAAAAAATTGCTCATTGAGTTCATCAAGGACCTACGAAAAAACTTGTCGGTCAAAGTCGAAGGGATTAAGAAAGCGACGGAAAGCATTTTGAGCAAATACATTGCTCTACCCGCTAGGCATGTAGTCGGACTACTTACAGGAAAAACAAGGAAAGAAAAGGAGAGGGAAATAGTAATATTATTCAATACCGAAGAAATAGCGAATACAATATTAAACTTCGTCTATAGAATAAGCAATCTCATCCCCACCACCGATACAATAAACAATGCTTTTGCAAGCATTGTACAAAGAATGAATCATCCTGCGAACAAGAGTGACCGAGGCCCGCCCTTCTCTCGCACAAATAGCAAATAAAATTCTCGAATAAATCTTATTATCCTATATTCAGTATTTGTGTACTGCTCCGCTCTTACTGAAAACACAATAATATACTATAAAAGATAGGTTCCAGAATATAAATAATCCAATACGATATATAAATCACCAATATATCAAAGTAGATTTCCCTCAATATTTAAAAAAGAGGGATTTTTTTATACATTAAATATTTGTTATTGCTTAATAATCATATTTATTGTATATTCAAACCGAGCTGGAACTTTTATACCCCAGCAAACAGTCCTTTGAAGTGATAAAATGACGTCGAGACTACCTGCAGGAGGAACGAACCTGTTCCAAGAGATAAAGCGAAGGAGCGCTGAGGCTGAAAAGAACGGACAGAAGATTATCCGTCTATCTATTGGACAACCGTCCGGCCCCGCGTTTTTCTCAGCAAGGAAGGCTGCTTCGGAAGCAGTCTTGAGCTCTGATGAATCGATGCATGAATACCAGGACAATGGTTCTCCTGGAGTGCCCAATTTTGCTCAGAGGTTCGTTCAGGCACATGTGCCTAGACGTTCTCTGAAGGACGCAAAAAATGTGAGCTATCTACCGACACCCGGAAACAAATCAATGCTGGGGATAACAATCCTCAGTTGCAATTTGCAGCCTGGCGAAACAATCGGGACCACAACAAAGCCCGGTTATCCAACCCCAGCTGACCAAGCCCGGTATCTGAAGGCAGAGCAGTATCCATTACTGACCAACCCAACGAATTCATTCTTGTTTCGCACTGGAGACATTCTACCTGGGACAAAGCTTGTAATGATGAATTACCCGCACAACCCAACTGGACAGATTGCTCCTCGAGGGTGGCTGAAAAAGCTTTGTGCCTGCTGCGAAAAAAGGGGAATCAGAATCTTCAATGACAACCCTTATCAGCTTCTGTCGTACAGAGTAAAAAGTACGCCACTTGCTGAGGTTGCCCCGGACTTTCCGGACCTTTCCTGGGCTGAAGCTTTCTCGGCTTCGAAAGTCATCGGAAATGGAACTGGCTGGAGAGTCGGAGCCATGGTTGGTTCTCCCGACTTCATTGCCGATATTGCGACAATAAAAAGCAACACCGACAGTGGATTCGCCGCACCAATGGCTGTTGGAGCTCTCTACGCCATTGAAAATGACCAGGAGGGCATTGCCAAGCGCCGCCGAACCTATCATAAGAGGATAAAAATCCTGATTGATGTTCTGTCCCGCCATGACATGGAGATAGCCATCGATCCAAAAGCAGGATTCTTCACCCTCTGGAAGGTGCCTAAGGTAGCCTTCGGTCAAAAAATCAAAAATGCCGAACATTTCAATTCTTTGATGATTGAAAATACCGGCATTGTCGGAGTCCACTTCGACCCGTACATTCGGTACTCAGTCACAGGGGACATTGAAGCCGTTTCGGGTGACATCGAAAGAGCATTCGTTAAGGCTAATGTCTCATACAAGGGCTAACAATTTTCATTAATTTTTTTGAAAAGTTGTTGGCTCTCTTTTTATACTTTAAAAATCACTAATTTGACAAAATCTTCAACTAGTTTAACATACAGGAAAGACCTTTAAAATAAACCGCTTCTGTAATTAACAAATTAAATGTTTGCTACTTACAGGAGCGAAAACACTCCCGTGATTAAGATGAAGTTAACTGGCATTCTAGTTATAACTACCATACTGATTATGGTTATGTTGGCTGCTGGTTGCATATCAGCCAGTACCGAACAAAGCTGTACCAAGGTTGTTACTGTTCAAGAAACAGCAGCTTATGTACCGCGCGTTGCATACTTGGAAATCAATCCTAGCGAAATTAATGATGCTAGGGTAGGAGATTCAAGGCAATTTACCGCCACTGCCTATGACGATGATGACAATGTAATTTCTGGAGCTAAAATAACCTGGAGAATTACTAGTGGTTCAAGTCGAGCCTCTATCAGTTCAAGAGGCGTCTTACATCCTAAGGCAATTGGCGAAGTTGAAGTCACTGCCATTTCTGGCAGTGAATCGGTCACTGCATATGTGACTATCAGAAGAACCTTACCATACGGATACAAGTCTAACTATAACGACGACCATGATGATGACTACGACTCTTTTGATGACGACCTTCCACCTGGTCATTGCTGGTATGTTAGTGACTTTTTGGAAGATATGGCTGCCAAAAGAGTTCCGTGTAATCGTTAACTGATTCGGTGAGTGTTTTTCTGTAGAATGGATTATCCCATTCTCTTTTTTTGTAGAAATCATTAGGCTTTGACATTTATTAATAAAAGGTTTACGGTCTAGGAGAACGAAGACCTTAGGGTCTAATGAGTTCTTTTAAAATAGGTGAATTTATGAGTATTTTAGTAATGAACGAAATATCTGAACATGGACTCAAGCTCCTCGGTAATCATAGGTTCGGGAAGACAATAGTCGACCCAGAAGCTATCATTGTCCGAAGTGCTAAAGTAACTTTGAACCCCAGTCTCATTGCTGTTGCAAGAGCTGGTGCCGGAACTGAGAACATTCCTATCAAGGAAGCAACCGAAAGGGGAATCTGCGCTTTTAACACTCCGGGTGGAAACGCAAATTCAGTAAAAGAGCTTACTTTCATTTCGCTCGGTTCCTACATCCGCAATATCATCCCAGCCGTCCAGTTTGTAAAAGACTTGGACTGGAATGACCCGAACGTCAATGCCAAAATTGAAGCCAGCAAGTCTCAATTCGCCGGCTCTGAGCTGGCCGGGAAGACACTTGCTGTTGTCGGTCTTGGTAAGATTGGCGTTCTCGTTGCCAACGAAGGAGTCAAGCGGGGAATGAAGGTTATCGGTTACGAAGCTTTTCCCAATCCCTCCAACATGTGTCAGCTGAATCCGAAGGTAAAGATTGCCCAGTATCTGGAGCAAGTCTTAGCCGAAGCCGATGTGCTGACGGTACACGTACCGCTCACAGAAAAAACGAAGCACCTTATTGGAGCAAAACAAATCGTTCTAATGAAGGAAGATTGCATTCTCATCAACTACTCACGTGGTGGCATCTATGATGATGCGGCAGTGCTCGCAGCTCTTTCCGCAAACAAGCTCCAAGGATTCATTACTGACTTCCCAACAAAAGAGTTGGTCCAGAACCCCAAGGTTTTATGCACCCCTCATCTCGGAGCCAGCACCGATGAAGCTGAAGTGAATTGCGCTGTAATGGCAGCCGAGCAACTCCGGGAATACCTGGACTATGGGATTGTTACTAATTCGGTAAATTTCCCGGAAACCAAAACACGTCCAGCTGAAGTTGTCCGTACTCGGTTGACTATCGTCAGCAAAGATGCTCCCAACATGATTTCTGCCACGACCGGAATTCTCGGTGCGGCCGGTATCAACATACACGACCTAACGAATAAGAGCAACAAAGACATTAGCTACAGTCTCGTCGACCTCACCGTTGACATTGACGATGAACTTGCTGACCGTATTCGTAAGATTCCAAACGTACTTCGCGTACGAGTATTGAAGTATGCCGCATGGTTATAGCCCAGCGGATATTTTTTTATACATCTTTCTTTTTAAATTCAATTCTTGTATAATTACGTTAATGGAAGAATCAATAAAAATTATAAAAGCTAATTCGGAAAAAGAGGTGGCGGATGCTCAAGAAGTAAGACGCAAAGTTTTTATAGAGGAACAAAAGATATCACCTGAATTAGATTTGGATGGAGAGGATAAAAATTCTGACCACTTTGTCGCTTATTCTGGCAATACGCCCATCGGCACAACAAGAATAAGATATTTAGATAATGGAGTGGCTAAAATAGAAAGAACCTCAATTGTCTTATCTTTTAGGGGTAAAAATGTTGGGAAAAAATTAATGGAAGAATCCCTTTCCTATATAAAAACAAAGGGGATTAAAGAAGTAATGCTCTATGCTCAAGAACACGCCAGGGGTTTTTATGAAAAACTAGGGTTCAAACAAGAAGGAGATGTTTTTGAAGAAGTAGGCATTCCGCATGTTAAAATGGTTCTAATTTTAAATTAATTATGAAGAATAATATTAAAACTGTTTGCGTTTCGGGATACTTTAATCCCATACACTCTGGGCACATTTCTTTATTTAAAGAAGCTAAAAAACTAGGCGACTATTTAGTGGTTATTATCAATAATGACAGCCAAGTTAAAGTAAAAGGGTCGGTTCCTTTTATGAAAGCCAAGGAAAGAGCGGAGATTATTAAGAACTTAAGAATGGTTGATAAGGCAGTAATATCAATAGATAAAGATAGGACAGTTTGCAAAACATTAGCCAAAGTCAATCCCGATATCTTTGCTAATGGAGGAGACAGAAAAAATACTAAAGATATTCCTGAGGCTGAAGTCTGTAATAAATTAGGAGTAAAAATGATTTTTAATGTTGGAGGAAGCAAGACACAATCTAGTTCTAAAATTATTAAAAAAGCAGTTGATTATTGTAAATAAAAATATGAAAAATAAACTACTCATTATTATAATCAGTCTAGTGGTAATATCAATTTTAGTTGCTGCCTATTTCTTTTTTAAAAAACCGGGAAATACTTTACCAGCGACAATAAGTGAAACAGTTGCCATTGAAACTTTAAAAGCAAAATTCCCTGAACTAAAAGATTATCCAAATAGCAATAACTTCCCAACAAAAGCTATCAAGACCGAACAGGCTAGCGATGGTTGGTATGTTGCTTTTATTGAAGAAGGCTCAGGCGTGCCAGTTATTGGCGCTAAGTGTTTTTTAATTAAAAACAATAAAGATACCGAAGAGATAACCTACACATCGGGTGATATTATCTTCCCAGGACAATTCTCAGCAAAAGAATGCCGAGTTATTAGGAACGTTACTGGAGGGGACAAGGATGAACATGGCTGTATTGGTTCAGCTGGCTATACTTGGTGCGCAGAGAAACAAAAATGTTTACGTTCTTGGGAAGAACCATGTGAAGAAGCCCAAGGAGTTGTCTGCAAATTAGAAAATTGCCATGGGTTAGATATAAAGTGTGGACCTACTCCTCCTGATTTCTGCACAACTATGTATGGAATGGGCGACAAATGCCTAAAATATGCAAAATGCGGTATTCAAAATGGAAAATGCCAACAGATTGTTAGTTCTCAATTTACCCAATGCAAATCTTGTGTTGAGGCTTGCATAGAAAACAATAAAGATGATTCGATGCGAGCTTTCGAGTGTGAAAGCAAGTGTAATTAAAATTAATTAATTAACTCATGACATTATTTGTAAGACATCCTGTTAGAAATGTAGGAAAAAAGAATTCATACGAAAGACAAGTTGATAAATACAAAGGAGGGAAGTCATCTCAGAAAACTGAACCAAAAAAGAAGGTTAAAAAAGCGGTTAAAAAGTAACCATGAATGGAAATTACCGAAAAGATATTAAAATAGGACTAGAAGTAGATATTGTTTTAAAGACTGACCAAAGAACTGGCAAACTAACTCGAGGAATTGTTTCCGAGCTATTAACCAGCTCTCCATCACATCCTCACGGCATCAAAGTCAGGCTCGAAAATGGCCAAGTTGGAAGAGTGCAAAACATTGTTATTGGTCCTTGCAAACTCTAATTTTAGATTGACTGATTTACCTTTGAATGCTATCATTATTGCGTAAGATAGTTACTTAGTAAATTTAGTCGAGATTATTCAAGGAGCTAAGCTTTAGGGTAAAACCTTAAAACATTAATCAATTTAAAATTTAAAATCATGGAAGGAACAATCAAGAACCTAACAGATAAAGGATTCGGATTCATCACAGTTGATGGAGAAGAAAAAGATTTATTTTTTCACAGCAATGAACTTAAGGGCGTAAGCTACGAAGAGTTGAGAGTTGGTGACAGATTATCTTTTGAAAAAGGAGAATCTCCAAAAGGACCTAACGCAACAAACGTTAGCAGAATCTAATTTCTACAAACTAGACCAAGCTCATTACGAGCTTGGTTTTTTGTTTGATTTTAAAATCTTGACGATAATGACTAAATACGTTATAGTTTTTAAGTAATAGGAGATTGAAATGGAAACAATTACCCCCAAAAAGGACATAATTGTGAATGGACCTGGCGAAGGAGAATTAATGAACCCCTTCAACCGGAAAAGAATCATCTTCGTAATGAAAAATCGCTCATCGATGCAATTCGCAATGAGCGATATAAGACTAAAAGCGGGAACAAGATGTATCTACAGCTTTGTGACCGAAAGTGGAGCTACTGGCGAATACAATGCTCGCACAAGAGAAGGGGAAGTAATGTACCCGTCTGCCTCCAGAATATTAGAGACCACTCCAAAAATTGGAGCACAATAGAAATTGTGAGAGTCTCTTTTTTTTATTTACAAAACATTTACTCCAAAACTTTTGAGTTCCTCGGCAAGTCTTTTTAATGGAAGACCCATTGCTGCATAAAAATCTCCATCTATTTTCTTTATAAAAATAGCTCCTATTTCTTGAAGGGCATAAGCTCCGGCTTTATCCATCGGTTCACCAATGGCAATATACTTATCTATTTCTTCACTAGTTATTTCTTCCATAAAAACTTTAACTGTCTCGTGGAAAGAAATTGAATGGTCGTTTTCAATAATTGTAACTCCAGTAACAATCTCGTGTTCTTTACCGCTCAACATTAATAGCATTTCTTTAGCTTCTTCTTTTGTCTTAGGCTTTCCTAAGAACTTATCTTTATATACAACAAAAGTATCTGCAGCAATTACGATTGCATCTTTGTTTTTGTTGGCTACTGCCTTTGCTTTGTTTTGGGATAAATACTTACCTAACTCGATAGGAGGCATAGTTAAGCTCATATCTTCCTGATAATTGCTTTCCTCTATTTCAAAGGGAAGCTTTAGTTTAGAGAATATTTCTTTTCTTCTGGGGGAAGTTGAAGCTAAAATAATTCTTTTCATAACAATTAAAATAATGTATAATCTGTATATATCTTAATGATTAAAAATCTTAATAAAAGAATAGCAAAAATAGAAAAAGAAATCAAAATAAAAGTATGATAAATTTTCAAGAAAGAATAATAAGAGGGGCTGATATCTTCAAAAAGAGCATTTTGCTTTTTCTTGCTATTTGTTTAATTTCTTCATTACTTTCTGTCTATGGAGCCCCTTTCTTAGTTACAGGCTCTATGAGCGAGCAAGAAATCAATCAAGGCCTTAGTCAGGTTAGCAATATGTATGGAGGAGCTCTCACTTTCTCAGCTAATGAAATAATATCTTCTTTGGTTTACATGTTCAGGCTTTGTATTATTTCGACAATGTTATTAATAGTTGCTTACGTTGTTAAACAAAAAATAGATAAAAGAATATTTAAAATTAGTAAATGGCGAGACTGGAGATTCTTTATTTACATCTCTGGAATTTCTTTGGTACTTGTTAATATTTTCCAATCACTTATAGCCAATAACGGGGATAACTTTTTAATTAACCTTGGCTTAACAATATTATCTTCTTTTGTGATTGTTATAATCTCTTCAGTGCTATTACCCGAAGAATTAGAAAGAATAAAAATACAAGACATGCAAGAAATATTTTCTACTTATCAAGTCGGAATTAAAGGAATGATTTTTAATTCAGACAGAAAAGTTTTAGTTGTATTAAAAAAGAAAATACAAAAATGGGATATTCCTGGTGGTCGAACTGCCGAAGGGGAAACAATATTACAAACGCTTGATAGGGAACTCAAAGAGGAAATATTAAACCTTAAGGAATACAAAGTCATTAGAGCATTTAATGCTTCAAAGATTGAAGATGCCAATTTAGTTTTAATCTATTACAAAATCGAGGCTGACTTAAAAGAGATAGAATTAAGCGAAGAGCACGAAACATATCGCTGGATATCATACGAAGATATTGATAATTTAGAAAAAGAATATCCAATTGATTCGGGAATAAAAGAAGCATTAAAGATTTCTTTTAATAGCTAGAGAAGGGGGGAATTAGTTGGAAAAAAATAAGATCTACGCGGGTATCCTTAAACGGGGATAATCTGCCGCGTAGACCCTTGAGGCTGCCTGCCTTTGCGCTCTCTTCTGTGCTTTTGTCGGACTTTGAGGATGAAATCCTCCTTTTCCTTGGCTTTTCCTCAGAATGTCCGACAACTGTCCATTTCCTCCAACTTTCAGACTCATTTTTTATCATCGACATCATAACATATCTATACTATTTGTCAAGTACTAACTTTTCTTCTATAATTTGTCTATAAAAATAAAACAATAATATGAGCAAAACAACAAAAATCGTAATGACGGTTTATCTCTATACAGTTTCTTTAATTAGTTTAATATTTTTTGCGGTCGGAATGGGAAATTTAATTAATACCTCTCTAAAGGCTACTATTTTTCCAGAAGCCGAAAAGAGAGATTACAGTATGTGCAATAATCAACCTTTCTATTCAACAATTGATGCAAAGGCCGTAAAAGAAAGCGGGGGAATAACAATTGAACAACAGAGTCAATTGGATACCATGATTAAAGATTATGAAAATTGGAAGAAACAAAACATTGGCGATATCTGTTATAAATCAGAGAGACAAAAAAGATTGCTTGATGCTTTAACTATGATACTGATTGCTTTCCCAATTTATATCATTCACTGGAAGATGGCGAGAAAAGAAAGACAAGAAGTAGAAAGTTAAAACTAAGAAAGAGGGCTTTGCCCTCTTTTTTCTTTTATGCTAATATGTTTTTAGATTTTATTTAACAATCTTGCGAGGCTCTATGAACGAAAACCAAGCTGATGCAGTTGATAAAGATATGTTTTCGCTAGTTAGGATCGCTATTGAGCTACAGTCACATAAGTTCATCTTCAAAGGTGGAGCGTGGCGACGCCTATGGGATGATCAAAAAAAGCAGCTCCTTTTAACGACTACTAACAAACTCATCGAAATGGAAGAGGTGAGAATAAAGCGAAAACCGCATAGCAAGAGTGATATTTCATACTTAGAAGATGATGAAATAGACTCTGACCAACTCATTTCTATCTTGCGAGCGTGGAAACACGTTAAGGAAGCCAATGAGTATAAGCCCATCAAAATTGATTACATTCTTGGAGAAAAACTCATACAAGCTAAACTATAGTAGCCCCATTCGGCTATCTTTTTTTATTCAAAAGATATGGTACAATATTGTCATATGAAAAAAGCAGCTATCATTATTGCTTCAGAAGATTTTCGTGATGAAGAATATTTCATTACTAAGGAGATTCTTGAAAAGAACGACATTAGCGTTAAAACCGTTTCCGACAAAATAAAAGCAATCGGAAAGTTTGGTGGCGAGGCTACAGCCGACGTTCTAATTAGTGATTTAAATTCTGATAATTTTGATGCAATTATTTTTGCAGGAGGAAATGGCGCAGTTAAATTACTAGACAATGAACTATCTTACGATATCATCAAAAAGACTTTAATAATGAAAAAGATACTAGCGGCTATTTGTATTGCTCCAACAATTTTAGCTAAGGCTGGTGTATTGCAAGGAAAAAGAGCCACCGTCTGGTCCAGCGATATGGATAAGACAGCTATTAAAACCATTCAACAAAATGATGGAATTTATGAAAGAAGCTCTATAGTTATTGATGGAAACATCATTACTGCTGAAAACGCTGAATTCGCCCAGGAGTTCGGAGAAACCATCGCTAAAGAGTTGACAAAAGGCTCAAAATAGATATAATCAGAGTATAAATAAATAATTCCACAGAAGGTAGGCGTCAATAAGTCCTACTTAGGAAAAGGACAATAGCAATATTGTAGAGGTCGTCTGTGGAATCACAGATTTTTTAATTATATGGCATTAACAAGAGAACAAAAACAAACAATCATTTCCAATCTTGAAACTAAGATTGAAAAGCAGAAATCAATAGTTTTTATGGATTTCAGCAAAATCAAAGTTAAAGAATTGGCCAAATTAAGAGAAAATCTTAAGAAGGAAGGCAGTGAAATGAAAGTAGCTAAAAAGAGTTTGATGGAAATAGCTTTGAAGAACAAGAAGATTGAACTTGATTCAAAGAAATTAGAAGGAGAAGTCGCAATCATCTTTGGTTATGAAGATGAAATTGCTCCAAGCAAATTAGTTTATCAGTTCTCTAAAGAGAATGTGAACGCTAAGATATTAGGAGGATTTCTAGAAAACAAATTCTATGAAATGGCTGACGTAATTAAGCTAGCTCAATTACCAAGCAAGGAACAGTTATTAGGACAGTTGGTTGGAACATTATCCGCTCCAGCTACTAACTTAGTAGGAGTTCTTTCTGGAAACATGAGAAAGTTAGTTATCGCTCTTTCTGGAATTAGAGATCAAAAGGCAAATTAATAAAAAATAATAAAATATAAACATATGGCAGAAGAAATCGAAGTAGTAGAAGTTCCTGAAAAGTTTAAGAAGTTAGTTGAAGAAATAGAAAAGATGTCTGTTCTAGACCTAGCTGAACTAGTTAAGGTGTTAGAGAAGAAATTTGGTGTATCAGCCGCTCCTCAGATGATGGCAGCCGCAGCTCCAGTAGCCGCTGGTGAAGCCGCTGAAGAGAAATCTTCATTCAACGTTGTATTAACATCAGCTGGTGACAAGAAAATCGAAGTCATCAAAGTTGTTAGAGACTTAACTCAAAAAGGATTGAAAGAAGCTAAGGACTTAGTTGATGCAATCGCAACAGCTCCTCAAACAATCAAGGAAGATGCTAAGAAAGAAGAAGCTGAAGAAATGAAAAAGAAATTTACAGAAGCAGGTGCTACTGTAGAACTAAAGTAAGGATAACAAAAACAACTCCGTGCAAACGGAGTTTTTTGTTACCTATAAAAGCAAAAACGCCCATATAACAGATTGTACATGGTCGTGAATTAACTAGAAGATATTCTCCAACAGGGAGAGGGTTTTGGGTGCCCACAGCTACGTCCGCCTTAGAATGAGCGCTCGTAGGGGGGGCTAGTTTTGGCATACCCTTATAGCCAATGCCTCACAGAAGTAATCCTCCCGTTTTTTGACTACTTCTTGAGTTCCGTATGGGGAACAGCCGAGTATCCGGGCAAAGCGTGAGCAAACGCTGCGCAGCGGTAGGCAGAAACGCCTTATTTAGCTCCGCTACAAGCGCAGACACTGGGCAAAAACCACTTTGGAGTCAGAAGTCAGGACGTACATCCCAATATCTGTTAACTTAAGGCGCTAAAGCGCCGACTGCTAAAGCTCTCTCATGATGGTGTCTCCGTGTAGGAGTTTTTTTCAGGGGTGCCGGGAACTTCAGTGGCGCCGGGCAAAGACATCATTCTTTGTGTTGTTGTATGACCTAAATACGGTCATATATTATCACCACCTCCGTGGTTTTACCTATTATTGAAATAGGGGTTCAAAAAATACGTGCAACTGTAGCCATGGTGGCTGGTTTTAAGGATACAGAATATCTCTAAAATCAGCCACCAGAATATCTTCATATTTAATATAAAAAGAACTATTTAGTCTTGGTTAATATTATAAACATTTAATTATTTTTGTCAAGTAGGGAAGGAAAAACAAAAACACCCTTGCGGGTGCTTTGAGTTTTTATTTACAAACACTTTCTGGTTGATTTCCTGTAGCCTTGCAAATAACTGTCTTTAAAGATGCTGCTTCAGATTCTTCTCCAGCTGATTCTCCTGAGCCAACTCTGTAATACTTACAACCGATTACTAGAGTAGGAACTGAACCTGTGCTGTACTTTGAGAAAACATCCATGTCTTTATCAGAATCAATATTTTCGTGGTAGGAAATCGCATCTCCAAACTGAGCAACTACATTTTTTAAGATTGGTTCCTCCCATTTACAGTGAGGACAAGTTGTTGAACCAAAGAAATATACTATTGGCTTACCGTTCTCCATACAAATTTCGGTGTTTTCTGCTTCGCTAAAGCCTCCTTCGATTGTAGCTGCTGGAGTTGCTTTACCAGCGTTTGGGTCTTTATTTAAATCAAATGGCTCTTGAGCAAAAAGATATTTTCCATCAATGCTTACGTATGAAGCAAATTTGCTTCCACCAACATCAAGGGTTATTTTTCTTAAGTTACCGATAGCTTCTTTGTCGATACTAGATAATGTTGCTGTAGTTCCAGCAGTTAGTAAATTCTTATTAATGTAAGCAACTGCTTTGTCAGCTGCTGATTTAACAGAGCCAAACATTGATTGAGAAAGTAATCCAGCGAGAGCGACACAGAGAACTGCGAGAATCATAGTGGCAATTTTCCACCTTCTAAGCTTCTTTTCCATAACGTATTTTTTATTATTATGTCCCGATTATATCAATTTAACGCCAAAAAAGCAACAAGGGCCCTCGCAAATGCAGGGCCTTTAGTTAGAAATTATTCGTCGGCTGGTAAATCATCATCTTCTTCGTCGAAGTCATCTCCCATATCGTCGTCTTCATCAATGTCGTCATCGTCTTCATCAATGTCGTCATCATCGTCGTCATCAGACACATCGTCTTCATCGTACTCTGAAGTAACTTTATTTAATTCTTCTTCAACTTCACAAGATTCTTCATCTCCTAACATTGATTGGATTTCTTCGTCAATTTTTTCTTCAAACATCATAATTTTATTAAAGGTTATTTTTGAACACTTTATCTTTTTTTAAAAAAGATAAAAATTGTTATTTTTTGTTATAAAGTGCCGACCTTTTTCTAATGATGTTATCCATTATAATTGTAGAATAATTATTGTCAAGGCTTTAAATTGTGGACATTTTATTTAAAACAGTTATAATCAATATAACGAAATAAAAATTTGCTGAAAAGCATGAATATTCTCATTAAATACCTATATTGGCAGTTAATAATTACTCCAAAAAAAGTTTTATCTATTGTAAGAAACTATCTTAGTTTTGGGCTCGAATTCTTTTCTATTGGAGAAACATTACGTTCTCTTTTTTCTCCCTGGCGAAGATATTCATGGGACTATGGCAGAGGGTTCGATATTGCTAGATATTTTGAGGTTTTCCTTTCCAACATTATCACCCGAGTAATCGGTTTTATAATGCGTTTATTCCTCATCTTTTTCTTTATAGTCTACGAGGTAGTTATTTTAGTATTAGGAACTATATTATTCTTTGTTTCAATTGTTTATCCTTTCCTTTTTATCTGGGCTATAATATTTGGATTTAAATACCTATGATTAATTTAGAAAAAACAGAGATATACGAAGTAGCACAAATGGAATCTTTCTTTTGGTGTCTTGGCCTTATTCAAAAGGTTTCTTTGATTTGTTTCGTGATTTTCACCCTCTTCTATATCTTTAACAGTATTAATTCTAAAGATACTAGTCAGCTCTTAGGAGCCGCTATTATTACTTTATCACTCTTTGTTTTATCAAAAAACCTAATTTCATTTTTTGATGAGTATCTTAAAAGGCCAAAGACAATTATTACATTAGAAACAGCTTTAAAGGATAAAAAAGAAAATCTAGCTCAGTTCCTTAATTTGAAATCAGCTAAATATTTAGATGATGCTTTCAGGAATGCAAAAAAGAATGGCTTACGTTATCCCAACTACGAAACAATCCTTGAATCATTTTTGGATATTAAAAATCAAAAAATCATTTTTATCTTTTCCAGATTAATGATTGACTTCAATGGATTAAAAAAAGAATTAAATACAAATGAGTCGTTAACTCAAATATCAAGAGATGAATTTGAAGCTATTTTTGAAGAGGCAGGAAGAATTGCTTTCAAAAGAGAAAGCAAAGAGATAAAAGAGGGAGATGTCATCTCTGCTTTATCTAAAGTAGAACCTCATTTACAGCAAATCATTACGGAAACAGATATTGAAGAAAAAGATTTTGAAGAAGTAGATAGCTGGTTAGAGAGAATATATAGAAGAATAAAAAAGAGCAAACAGTTCTGGTCATATGAAAATCTACTTAAACTTGGGTCATTAGGAAGAGATTGGACAGCTGGCTTCACTCCAACTCTTGATAATTATTCTGTTGATTGGACCGACATTATAAAAAGAAGGGGTTTTGAAGATATTATTGGACACAAAGACAAGATATCTCAATTAGAAAGAGTACTAGCCACTAGAGATGCGGGTAATGCTTTGATTGTGGGAGAACCAGGTGTAGGAAGAAAGAATATCATTCACGGATTAATCAAAAAAAGCTTAGTTAGCCAATCTTTGCCAAATATCAATAATAATCGCTTTATTGAATTGGACATAGTAATGCTTTCTTCAACAACTACCTCTTTTGAACAAATGGAGAAATTACTAGACCAGTGCTTTAGAGAGGTTGCTAATGCTGGCAATGTAATTTTAATAATCAATGATTTCCATGATTTCTTAGGCGTAAAACAAAAAGCTGGAATCGTTGATATTTCTGGAATTATCGGACCATATTTAAATTCGCCTAGCTTTAAAACTATTTGTTTAACTTCTTTTAAAGGACTGCATCAATACATTGAAGATAAGCCGTCACTTCTAGCACAGTTCCAAAAGATAGAGGTAGAAGAAATGAACCCTGAAGAAACTCTAAAAGTATTAGAGAATGAAGTTTTTAAATTAGAAACTAGACATCAGAAATTCATTCCTTTTACTTCTTTAAAAGAAACTGTTTATTTAGCTGAGAAATATATTTCTAATTATCCTTTCCCACAGAAAGCCATTAATCTTTTAGGGGAGGCGGTAATTTACAGTGGTAAAGAAGTCACATCGAATGTTGTCTTGCCCGAATACGTTGATAAGATGCTTTCTGAGAAAACTAAAATACCAGTGGGGAAAATTAAGAGTGCTGAGAAAGAAATATTATTAAACTTAGAAGAAATTCTACACAAAAGAGTGGTTGGACAAGAAGAAGCGATTAGTGATGTTTCTTCTGCCTTAAGAAGGGCTAGAACTGGCGTACAGAACCGTAAAGGACCAATGGGAAGCTTCCTCTTCTTGGGTCCTACTGGTGTGGGAAAAACTGAAACCGCTAAAGCCCTTGCTGAAACATATTTCGGTTCGGAAGATAAAATGGTGAGAATAGATATGTCTGAGTTCCAGAGACTTGATGATATTCCTCGTTTGCTCGGGTCTGACGAACAGCCGGGAATTCTAACTTCTCAGATACAAGAAAACCCATTCTCTCTATTGCTTTTAGATGAAATAGAAAAGGCTCATCCTGATATTCTTAATGTTTTCCTTCAGGTTTTAGATGAAGGATATGTTAATGATAGTTTAGGAAGAAAAGTCAGCTTCACCAATACTATTATTATTGCTACTTCAAATGCCGGCTATCAAACCATATTAAAAGCAATAGCCGAAAAGAAAGAAATGCCAGAAATTAAAAGGGACCTTTTGGCAGCGATATTTGAAAAAGGAATCTTTAGGCCAGAATTTATTAACAGGTTTGATGGAACGGTTGTCTTCAGGTCTTTGACCAAAGAAGATTTGTTAACAATTGCTCAAATACAGTTGAATAAATTGAATAGCAATTTAAAAGCAAAGAAAATTCAGGTCGTAATTACTGAAGAATTGAAAAGCAAGATTGTTGAATTAAGTTATGACCCAATCTTTGGAGCCAGAGAAATGAAAAGAGTGGTACAAGATAAAATTGAAAATACTATTGCTCGTGGATTACTAAATGATGAAATTAATCAGGGAAGCAAGATTCAAATTGACCCAAATAGCTTTGCGATAACTATTTCTTAGCTATATGAATGAATTATTTAAAAAGACTTTTACTCTAATTGAGCTTACGCTGAATTAAACAATCTTCTAGCTAGTGGACAAATAAACAAGGAAGAATATCAAGATAAGCTGGTGGGAATAAGATAGGAAAAAGCTCGTATTTAAAGGAAACACCCAAAAGGGTGTTTTTTGCTATTCTGTGGATAACTTCAAAAAACCTTTTAAAATAAAGGGCTTTAGGGATGTTGACGGGTGGTTGACAAGTTTTTTCGAGTGGTGTAAAATGGTCTTACAGTGTTAATAAGTGGGGAAAAGTGTGGAAAACGCCAAACCCCTGTGGATAACCAATATTTATGATAATCGGCCAATACAATTACAATTTGGATCCAAAGAAGAGATTAACAATCCCTACTAAATTTAGAAGTGTTTTATCAGAAGGCGCTGTCATAACGCGAGGAATTGACGGATGCCTTTTTTTGTACCCTCAGAAGCAATGGAACGAACTAGCTGACAAATTAAGCAAGCTTCCTTTGTCACAATCAAATGCGAGAAGCTTTGCGAGAGTAATGCTAGCTGGAGCCATGGATGTTAAGGTTGATAGCTTAGGCCGAATCCTTATCCCTGACTATTTGAAAGAGTACGCCAACTTAAACAAAAGTGTTGTTATTGCCGGCTTGTATGACAGAATCGAAATCTGGGATGAAGAAGGTTGGAAGAAATATGGACAAACAACTAACGCTCAAGTTGAAAACATGGCAGAAGGATTAAAAGAATTAGGAATATAAGATGCACATACCAGTATTATTAAAAGAAGTTATTGAAGCTTTGAATATCAAACCTAATAGCAACTATATTGATTGCACGCTAAATGGGGGAGGACATACGAGAGAAATTCTAAAAGGAAACGGACCATTAGGTAAAGTATTAGGAATAGAAATAGATAAAGAGATATTTGAGAAAATAGAGAAAGAGAAAATAGAGAGATTAGTTCCGGTAAACGATTCATACGTTAATATCAGAAAAGCAGCGACCGAGAATGGCTTTGATAAGATTAGTGGAATACTCTTTGATATCGGAATGTCTTCATACCATGTTGACGAAGCCGAAAGAGGATTCAGTTTTAATAAAGACGAGCCATTGATTATGAATTACTCCACTGGATTAACAGCTGAGGAGATACTGAATGAATGGCCAGAAGATGAAATAGAGAAAATATTAAAAGAATACGGCGAAGAAGATTTTAGTCGAAAGATTGCGAAAAAGATAATTGAAAGAAGAAAGTTAGAAAAGATAAAGAGCACCTTACAATTAGTGAGTATTATTAAAGAAGCAACCCCCGGATGGTACCATCACGGCAAAAAACACTTTGCCACGCGTACTTTCCAGGCGCTTCGCATAAGTGTCAATAACGAGCTAGATAACTTCCGTAAAGCGCTTCCAGAGGCTTTAAATCTATTAGAGAAAGAGGGAAGACTAGTAGTAATTTCATTCCATTCCTTAGAAGACCGAATCATTAAGGAATTCTTAAAAGAGAAAGAGAAAAGTGGAGAGGTAAAAATAATAACTAAAAAGCCGATTGTCCCTACGGATGAAGAGATTGCTCTTAATCCCCGCAGCCGATCGTCTAAATTAAGAATAGCAATAAAAATATAAAAACATGACTATAGCAAAGAACGATTCACAAAGATTTTTCATGATAATAGTAATGGTAGCTTTGGCTTTAGTTTGCTTTTATGTTTTCCAAGTGATAAAATTGACGGAGTCTGGGTACATCAAGGGAGAAAAGGAAGCAGCTATTAAGGAATTAAAAAAAGAAGTAGCTAGTTTACGTCTTGATGTTTCAAAGACAAGAAATTTGATTAATATTGAAGAAAAGGTATTGGGCGCTGGCTTTGAAAAGGTAAGCAAGCTAAACTACATTGTTGTTTCTGAAGCTTCGGTTGCTTCTAAATAGTTTCTATGGCTAATAACTTAAGAATAAATATTATCTTAGTCGTTGTCTTTTTAGTAGGAGGGGTAGTTTTATCCCGCCTATTTTATTTACAAATTAATCAAGGAGAATATTACAAAGCCATGGCTCAAGGACAACAAACATCTTTGTCTGAAACTCAAGGTGAAAGAGGAGAGATAACCTTTAAAGGAGGAGAGATATTGGCCATGACAGAAAAAGAACCCTATCTTTTTATTTCCCCCGAAGAAATGAAGGATAAAGAGGTGACTGCTCAAATGGTGGCGGAAAAAACCGGAAAGAATGTTGCTGAAATTTTAGCTTTAGCTAAAAAAGAAGGGAGCTTTTACGAAATCGTCGAACCAAATATTGATAAGGCTAAGGCGGCAGAAATATCTAGCTTGAATTTGGATGGAGTTCATATCGGTTACAAAACTAAAAGATATTATCCTAGTGAAAGCACAGCCTCACAAATTGTTGGCTTCATCAACCAAGAAGGAACAGGACAGTACGGACTCGAGAGTTATTACAATGATAAAATAAAAGGGGAGACGGCTGTTTCTAAATCAGAAAAGAACCCTTGGAGTTTTCTTTTTAAACTTTCAGAAAAAGATTCGCTTAATGGTTCTTCTTTAAAACTGACGGTTGATTACAATATTCAATTCATGGCAGAAAAACTTTTAAGTGAAGGGGTTAAAAAGTATGATGCGGAAGGAGGAGAAATTATTGTTATGGACCCTAATACTGGAGCAATTCTTGCCATGGCGCAAAATCCTAATTTCAATCCTAACAACTATCAGACTTCTTCAATGTCTACTTTTCAAAATTCTTGCACCCAAAAACTATTTGAACCAGGTTCAATTTTTAAACCAGTAACAATTGCAACAGCAATTAATGAGAAAAAAATAACACCTGACACTATTCATGAAGACAAATTAGGATATAAGCAAATTGGAAGATATAAAGTATTCAACTATTCCGAAAAGATTTGGGGGAAGATAACAATGACTGAAGTTTTACAAGGTTCAGTTAACACTGGAGTTATGGAAGCAGAAAGTCTGATTGGCAATTCTACCTTCTATAACTACTTAAAAACGTTTGGTTTTTTCGAAAATACTGGTATTGATTTAGCCGGAGAAGTTTCTCCTAATAGCACCGAATTAAGAAAAGCGTTAGATTACAATACTTGTGAGGTTTGTTTTGCTAATACTTCTTTCGGACAAGGAATAGGAATCACGCCGCTACAAATGATTAGAGCTTTTTCCACAGTCATTAATGGTGGAAAATTATACAAACCATATGTCGTTGAAACAATAACAACCGCTGGTAAAGAAATAAAAACTGAACCCACTATTATTAGAGAAAATGTAATCGCTCCCGAAACCAGCAAACAATTAAGAAGTATGCTGATTAATGTAGTTGAAAAAGGTTTTGGGCACTTAGCCAAGGTTTCTGGATACTGGATTGGAGGAAAGACTGGAACATCACAAGTTCCTTATAGCTCAATGGGCATAAACAAGGCAGGATATTCAGATAGTACTTGGCAGACTTTTATGGGTTTTGCTCCCGCGCTAAATCCTAAATTTATCATTCTCGTAAAATTGAATAACCCAACCGCCACAAAAACATCAGAGTATTCAGCTGTTCCTGTCTTCCACGACCTAGCTAAATACATCTTTGATTACTGGCAAATTCCACCTGACTACGATGACACAATTGTGACAACAGATACTTTGGACAAATAGTGATATATATGATATTTAATTATTGTATTGGTCCTATCGTCTAGAGGCCTAGGACATTAGATTCTCAATCTAAGAACACCGGTTCGAATCCGGTTAGGACCGCCAATTAACCCACAGTTTCATACTCTTTAGTAAGTTAAAATTATCTTTAATGAGTAAAATAAAATTTGATAAATATATTTTAGAAATTGTAGTTTTTGTCTGTGGGGCAGTAGTAATGATTTTTGAATTAGTTGGCTCAAGGGTACTGGGGCCATATTTTGGAACTTCAACTTCTGTTTGGGCTAGTTTAATTGGAGTAATTCTAGGAAGTCTTAGTTTGGGCTATTACTTTGGTGGCAAAGTGGCTGATAAGAATCCTAGCTTTAAGAATTTGTCTTTAATTGTTTTCTTTTCGGCTATTGCGATTGGTTTCACAATCCTCGTAAAAGATACTCTGCTTCTTGGACTACAAACAAATATCTTGGCTGCTTCAATCTTTGCCTCTTTAGTTTTATTCTTACCAGCTAGCTTTTTCTTAGGAATGGTCTCTCCTTATGCTGCCAAGCTGAAAATCGAAAATTTAAATAATTCAGGAACAACCATTGGTAATCTTTATGCTCTTTCTACGGCCGGCAGCATTGTCGGAACCTTCTTGTCTGGGTTTTATCTCATTCCGCACTTTGGAACTAACAAACTACTTATTATCTTGTGTTTCACTTTGGTCATTGTTTCATTAATAACTTCTTTAAAGAGCTATGCTAAAGCTAAGGTCTTGATTTTGCTTTTTGTTATTATTGGTTGGTTTGCTTCTTTAGGGATAAATAGTATTGTTGAAAAAAGAGGGTTCATTGATGTTGATACCGCATATAATCGTGTTTGGATATATAATCGAATTGATGCTAGAACCGAAAAGACTATTAAAACTATGGGAATTAATAATGAGAACCATTCATCAATGTTTTTAGATAGCAATGAGTTAGTAAATGAGTATACAAAATACTATAATCTAGCAAAACATTTTAATCCTAGTTTTAAAAAAACTTTAATGTTTGGAGGAGCAGGATATTCGTATCCTAAAGATTTTTTAGCTAAATACCCCGAGGCAAAAATTGATGTCGTTGAAATCGACCCTCAAGTAACTGAACTAGCTAAGAAATACTTTAGATTAACTGATAATCAGAATCTGACTATTTACCATGAAGACGGCCGAGTTTATTTAAACCGAACTGAAGAAAAATATGACGTAATCTTTGGTGATGCTTTTACTTCTCGCCATTCATTGCCATATCAATTAACAACCAAAGAAGCAGTACAGAAAAAATATGATATTTTAAATGATAATGGAGTCGTGATTCTAAATGTTATTTCCGCTATTAATGGAGAAAAAGGTAAGTTCTTAAGAGCTGAATACGAAACCTACAAGAGTTTATTTCCACAAGTCTATTTATTTCCTGTAGCTACTCCTAATAATGGCAATATAGTTCAAAATATTATTCTTGTGGCGTTAAAGGGGGAAGCGAAGCCTAGCTTTAATAGCTCGGACACTGAATTAAATAGTTATCTAGGACATTTATGGCAAGAAAAGATAGTTGCTGATGTTCCAATTCTAACTGATGATTTTGCACCCGTAGATTATTATATCAGTAAGTGCTCTTACTAATTGAAATTATTCATAATTGGGAATATAATGTCTTTAATATATAAGTTTTTATTTTAATTATATAAATAAGCAAAATGACTACCCTAATTTACATTCTTATCTTCTTTGCGTCTTGTCTGGCTTTTTACTTGTCGGGAGAAATGATTGTTAAAAGTTTAGTTAAGGTTGCTAAATTTCTTGGCTGGAAAGAATTTGTAGTTTCATTCTTAGTTATGGCTGTTGTTGGCTCCTTACCTAATCTTTTTGTTGGTATTTCTTCCGCTCTACACGGAATTCCGCAATTGTCTTTTGGAGAGGTTATTGGAGGAAATGTAGTTGATTTAACTCTAGCGGTTGCTTTAGCTGCTTTTTTTGCTAAAAACGGTATTCCTGCTAAAAGTAAAACTATCCATAGTACATTACTATTTACAGTCTTTGCTGCTATCTTACCAATACTTCTTATCTGGGATAATAATCTTTCCCGAATCGACGGTGTCATTATGATTGCTTTCTTCTTCCTCTACATCGCTTGGCTCTTTTCTAAAAAAGAAAGATTTACCAAGGTTTGTGACGATGAAAAAACTCCTACTGAAAGCTTCAAAGCTTCTTTTACTGGCATCTTTAAAATTATCTTCTGCTTAGCTATTTTTGCTGTTGCTTCTGAAGGAATAGTTCGGTCAGCGAAATATTTTGCTGTTGCTTTTGATTGGCCGATTGTTTTAATTGGTTTATTAATCGTCGGACTAGGGAACTGTGCTCCCGAAATATTCTTTGCTGTTAGCTCGGCTAGAAAAAATATGGAATGGATGATTTTAGGCGACCTAATGGGAACAATCGTTGCTCCCGCAACACTTGTCTTAGGTATCGTTGCTTTAATTAACCCTATATATATTAATGATTTTTCGCCTTTTGGGGTTGCTAGAATCTTCTTATTTATTGCTATAATATTCTTCTTTTTCTTTATTAAAAATGATAGTCAGATATCAAAAAAAGAGGCTGTCTTTCTATTGTTTACATATATTGCCTTTATCTTAGCCGAGGTTTTTATAAAGATATAAAATTGACACCCTATACAAAGCGTCATAATATATCAGTATATGAATAAGAATCTTACCAAAACTCAAGAATTAGAACTACTTTCATCTCTTGAATCAAGAGCTGAATCGCCAGCAAAATTCATGTATATTGGAGATGGTTATGAAAAATGGAAAAAAATTGCTGAAAGGAGTCGTAATAATCATGACCTTGAATTTGAAGAAGACTTACTAAAAAGAGATTCCTTGCCTTTTATCTTTCGAGAAATAAACAAAGAAACAGAAACCATTAATATTATTGATTTTGGATGTGGAGATGGAATTCCTATGTTTCCAATTTTTGATTACTTAAAGAATCTTTCAATTAAAAAAATCAACTATATTCCAGTAGATATTAGCCAAGCAATGCTTGATGAAGCAACCAAAGCTATAAAAGAAAAATATGACTTTATTACAATAACTCCTATACTTTTTGATTTTGAAAGAGGAGAAATAATTGAAAAAATACTTCAACTGCCAAGAAATAAAAACAGCCATAATTATTTCTTCTTACTGGGAAATACTGTTGGTAATTTTGATAATACCGGAAAAGTTTTATCGAATCTTAAGATGTCAATGTTCTCGGATGATTACTTAATCATAGGGAACCAAATATCTAACCTACTTAATGTGCCTAAGATTATAGAGTACTATAAAACTCAGGAAATGTTTGATATTACCGTTTCAACATTAAAAAACTTTGGATTTGAATGTAATTTTAATGAGTTTGGAGTTAGGTGGAATGATAATAAAAAACAAATAGAACTATTCCTAACAATGGAAAAAGATAAGACTATTCGTATATCTGATAGAACTTTAACTTTTGAGAAAAATGAAGAAATTCTTTTAGTTATTAGTAAAAAGTACATAGAAGAAAGCATTGTAGAGCTTTTCAATCGAACTGGCTTCCGCATTGACCTATTTACCACCAATAAAAGGAAGGATAACTGTATTATTTCCGTCTCTCCGAGCAGATATAAGTCATAAGGGTGCCTCTTTATTGACTATTAACGGATAAAATGATATAAACAAAAAGTATTAATTAAGCAAAAAAACATGTTAGCAGTAATAAAAACAGGCGGAAAACAATACAGAGTTTCCCCAAAAGACAAATTAAAGATAGAAAAGATTGTAGCTGAAGAAGGTGCCGAAGTTGTATTCGACAATGTTCTTTTGGTTAACGATGAGAAAGACTTAACAGTTGGAGAGCCTTTAATTAAAGGCGCTACTGTAACAGCTAAAGTTTTAAAACACGCTAAAGCTGATAAGGTTATGACTTTCAAGTACAAATCAAAGAAAAGATACAAAGTTAAGAAAGGACACAGACAGTTGTACACTGAAGTTCAAATCATCGACGTTAAGAAATAAATAAAAGCCTGCTTCTCTGAACTGTACCCTATTAAATAGACACGGAATTAAAACACCTAAACGTTCAACAAAAGATGATTTCTGTATTCAACAGGAGTCATTTTTTGTATATCCCATTGATGCCTTCCATTGTTGTAATA
>Ga0265297_10001758_pt1 | contig 48243 bp, 39 predicted proteins | sample Munlanlwell13791_FD_192502 | JGI IMG/M metagenome (GOLD analysis project Ga0265297, IMG submission 192502) | Leachate microbial communities from a municipal landfill in Southern Ontario, Canada - Leachate well 137-91 | ecosystem: Engineered > Solid waste > Landfill > Unclassified | place...
TGCTGCCCTACTGCTACTATAAACCTGTACGCCTTATTCTCCGGCTTGCCCCCGATAAGCGCCCACGGTATGGCCACTTCAACCGTATTCCAGTTCATATCCGCTATCTTGAACCCGGCCGTATCTTCCGGCTGGTCATCCCTGAACGCAACAAGTTTCCCGCTCACATCCCATACGCGGCCCTTGTATGTCGACGAGACCGCCACTACGTATTCACATGCCAGCTCGGGCGCTACCTTGAGCTCTGCGTATGTCCCCGAATCCGGCGAAAGCTCGTCGATGTCGCCTTCGGCCAATACCTGCATCCCGTTCCTGCCGCCTGAAGCGCCGTCAGTGTCGATGCCGATCACCCTGTAAGGGGTCCACCATTCGGCGGGACGGTTGGTCTTTACCAGGAAATAAAGGTTGTCATCATCGAAGGTTACCCTGAACTCTTTCAGGTCCGCGCCTTTTTTTAACTGCTTATCGAGCGGGTAGGTATATTTGCCGTTGCCGGTATCGTCGCCCGATGCATCCTTCCAGATATACTCGCCTTCGCTTATTGCGGCGGTATTCTCGGTTTCGGGAGCGATACCTTTCCAGTCAAAGATCGATTTATCGACATCTATCTTATGCCCGGTAAACGGGACATTGCTTACGTCTTCCGCGCAACCGATGCAAGGGCACAAAAGCACTAACGCTACCACCAGTACTGCCATCGGCCTCACCCTTTCGCTACTTTGAGGCTTCGCTAAATGTCACAACCAGGTACGACTTCTTTATCGTTGCGAAGCTGTCCGGGTTCCCGGGTTCGCCCTGGGGATCATAGCTGCGCAGCTCAAATTCCTGGGTCTTCCTGTCGGGGCTCGCGAGGTCGAATATATCCGGGTCGGGCCCGAACATGTCGCTCGATTCGCCGCCGCCTCCGCGCCATTCGGAAGCGTCTTTTTCTATCTCCCTGAATACATCGTTATCCTGCTGGCCGATGCCCACGATAAATCTCCATGTCTGGCCGTATGGGGGCGAGCCGCCGAGCAATTTCCACGGTATCGCGACCTCGACGGCGCTCCAACCGTAATCATCTATCTTGAATCCCGGGGTATCATCGGGTTTCGCTTCCTTGGACGCAACCAGCTTGCCCTTAGCGTCCCATATGCGGCCCTTGTATGAATTGTATGCCCCCACAATATATTCGCATGCGAGTTCCGGGGCAACCTTTATCTCGCCGAAAGACCCCTTATCGGGGCCGACATCGTCGGGATCGCCCTGCGCGAGGACCTGCGCGCCGCCTTTGCCGCCCTTAGCGCCGTCCGTATCTATGCCGATGATCCTGTAGGGCGCCCAGAAATCCCCGGGCCTGTCGCATTTTATCAGCATATAAAGGTTCTCGTCATCCCACGTGATACGGAACTCCCTGAGGTCGCATCCCTTGCTTACGGCCTTATTTGTCGGATAAGTATAATGGCCGTTGCCCGTATCGTCGTCCTTCGCGTCCTTCCAGATAAATTCCCCGTTATTGATTGTCGCCGTATTTTCCTGCTCAGGAGCCGCGCCGACCCAGTCGCGGATCGCCTTATCGACTTTTATCGAGTGGCCTTTCAGGGGCTCGGCGATCATTACCTTTATCGAGTCCGCAGTGACCTTGACCGTATCTATCGTGACGCCGCCGCCTTTTTCGTACTCCCTGACCACCAGGACATGCCCGGAACCCGCTTTATACCCTTCGGTGTTCCATTCAGCCGTATAGAGGCCCATGCCGGAGGCGGACATCTGCGTGAAAGTGCCGTTATCCACCGAGAACTCTATCTTCTCGACCTCCCTGTTCGCCTTCGGCTCAACCATCAGGTTCGCAGCCTTATATATGCTCGCTCCCTCGAACGGGAATATGATCGTGACGCGGTTCACGACCCTGACCTCTATCGACTTGATATTTATCTGCCCGATCTTATCGGTCGCCTTGACCGCGATCGTGTGATTTATCCCCTGGACCTTGGCGGTATCCCATTCGGCAGTATAATTTCCGCCGCCCTCCGCCTTCATGGGCGCCCATGCTCCCGAATCTACCGAATACTCAGCCTTCGCTATATCGCTCTCGTTATCCTCGACGGCGATCTTCACTATATCGCCGACGGAAGAATTGGCCTGCGGCTCTTTTATCGAGGGCTCCGGTATAGCGTCGTTCGATGCCTCGCCTTCTAAAGTCATCGCGAATATATGCAGCTTCGGCTCGGATGGAAGGACTATCGAAGCGAGGACCTTCTTCTTGTCGGGCTCGATAGCCTGCATATATATCCCGGAACCCGGCTTTCTCTCTCCGGCCGCCTCATGGTGGTGCGAGGTCCTTATCGCGGTATCCTCTCCAAAAACCGCGTTGGCGCCCCACCAATCAGAGAAACCCGCGACGGCCTTCTCCTGCGTCCCGTCGGTATAGTTCAGCATGAACGGGATCTTTGCGCCGCCGTCATGCATGGCGGCCAGGATGTAGACTTTACCGTAATAGCCGGGCGAAAAAGTGATCTTCTGCTTCGCGCATTCGACCGTATTCATTGCCCCGTCGGATTTGTCCCCGAACCGGAATTTGACCCTCTCTTTCCCGTTGTATATGAATTCCGAACCGGATGCCGGCAGGTCTTCCGCGGCATAATCCCAGCCGGTACCGTTGGCATAACTATTGTTCATAGATATCCAGTCGTGATCAAACGGCAGGTCGACGTATTTGCCGGGCTTGCTGTCGATCTTGACCGAGACCTTCTTCTCGGCAACCTGCCCGCCCGAATCAGTGGCCGTGAACTTTATCTCATGGCCGGACCCGTCCGGCAGGCCGGATACGTCCCATTCGGCCTGGCATGACCCCTCTACCTGGCTCGGCATCCTGATGGGATTAGACCCGTCGATCGTATAAGTCACCTCAGGGGCACCCCTGTCATCCGAGACGGAGGCGATGAGCAATACTTTGCCCATAACGAGATCGCCGTCCTTCATGCTGATGTCAAGCGCCGGCGGTTCATCTTTATTATCGACATTGACCCTTACGAAATCGGAGACATAGTATCCCTTTTTGCTCTTCGCGCGTACGATCAGGGTCCTCGGGCCTTCGTCGGCCTTCGAGGTATCGAACTCCATCTGGTAGATGCCCTTCTTCTGCGAGAGCCGCCCGAACTCCTTCCCTTCCACTATCAGGTCCACGAATTCGGGTTTCTCCTTGCCCTTGATCTCAACGGCTATCTTAACCTTGCCTTTGACGACCTCGTCCTCTTTCGGTTCTTTGACCGTCACGGAAAGGTCGCCGAGAAGCATCGCGTACTGGCGCTGTATCTGGAAATAGACCGGCTTCTGGAGTTTCCTGTCGATCGTCATAAGGCCCATATGCTGCGGCTCGTTTATCATAGTATGCCAATCCGCGATCGTCCACCAGGCGCACCCCGATACATACGGGAGTTCAGAAAATGCGGAGAACGTCTCCTTAGCGACCTCTATCTGGACCTTCTCCTGCGGGGTATCGCCGTAACCGGACCATATGCCGTATTCGGTCGAGATTATCGGTTTGCCGGGAAATGCCTTACGTGTCTTCTCGAGGGCTTCCTTGGTATCCATATAATAGGAGCTTCCGTAGAATATGCCGTAGTAGGTCGTAAAGCCTATGATATCGCATTCCTTCTGGGTGGGGTCTGTGGGGTCGCTTCCGGAAGCCGACTGCGCCACGGGACGGGTGCCGTCAACCTTCTGCGCGTTATCCCTAAGGTCTTTTATGAATTCGGCCCTCTCCTTCTGCCAACTGCACTCGTTGCAAGTGCCCCAGATTATTACCGACGGCCTGTTGTAATCGCGGTATATCATCTCGAACCACATCTGCCTCGCGATGCCGCGCACATTCTTCTGTATCACGAACTCGGGACCGCCGAACCAGAATACCGGGATCTCTTCCCATATCAGCAGCCCCATCCTGTCGGCTATCGAGTAAGTCAGCTGTTCATTCGGGTAATGCGCGGTCCTGACGAAATTCGCGTTCGCCTCTTTTATGAACTTGAAATCCTTGGCTATGCGCGGCGGCCCGAACTCTTCAGGCCCCGGTTCGCCGCGGAAGGCCTCATGCCTCGCGATGCCGCGCAGGAAGACCTCTTTGCCGTTCAGCAGTATCTTTGGGCTGTCCTTGTCCACGCGGACTTCCCTCACGCCGAACTGCGTATACAATTCATCGAGTTTCTTCTTCTTGTCCCCGAGGGTAACCTGGAGCACATAAAGGTCGGGCGATTCGGGCGACCAGAATTTTAGCGCGCCGGACTTTAATGAGAAGCTCATGGCGCGCACTTCGCCCGGCTTTAAAGTTATCTCTTTCGATGTTTCGCCCTGCACGGACATCGTCCTGCTCGAGGCGATCTTCTTGGCCGAGGGCTCCTCAAGGTCCTTATCCTTTATGTTGGCCTGGAAGACCTTCACGCCGAGCGATGACGTGACCTCGGCGTCGCCGCGGTTATACGCGACCACCTCTATCGTGAGCTCCGAATCTTTCTCCCCGGAAACCTTGGTCCTGATATCCGCGCGCACGACGGATACCGCGGGCGATATCTCGAGATATACATTCCTCGTTATGCCGCCGTAATTCCACCAGTCGCCGGTCGCGTAAGGTATGATGTTATGGTCGTTGGTGGCCTGCGCCTCTTTAGATGTATCGCCGTTCGGTATCCACGGTATGTTGTCCACCCTGACGGCAACCACGTTGTCCTTGCCGTAATTCAGGTACTGGCTCACGTCGAAAGCGAACGGCGTATAGCCTCCCTCGTGGCAGCCGACCCATTTGCCGTTGACCCACACATCCGTGAAATAATTGGCGGCCTCGAACATCAGTTTCACGTATTTGCCGGCAGCGTCGGCGGGCACGTTAAAATGCCGCCTGTACCACGCGCCGTCCATATACCTGTCAGGTGCAGGATTCTCGACCCCGGGTATCTCCTTATCGTTCCAGGCCTTGTCGTCATAGCCGGCGCCCTGCCTCCCGGCGCCTTCCTGCTCGACAAGGGTTATGCCCTCCTGCGTCCTCTTCCTAAGCGTAAGCTTATGGTCGACCTTCTGCCTCTCGGCCTTCCATGAGCCGTTCAGGTCGACGTATGAACGTTCCTGTTTCTCCCACGAGGGAAAAGGTATGCCGTTCTGGAACGGGACGCTAACGCCGTCTATCTGTTTTACTTCGAATGTGGCGGGCTGGGTATCATTCACCGCTTCCGCAGAAAATACTATTGAGGGAAACGCGACAAAAGCGAAAAGGGCATAATACACCAGCGAGGCGGGGCGTTTTTTTAGCATGATCGTCTCTTCATTAGTTCCGGTTTAAGGGCAAGTGTCTGCGGTTCGAAATTTTCGTCGTTCATCGAGCGTATGGCAAGGTCGACGGCCTTCTCCCCCATCTCCTGCAGGGGCTGCCTTATCGTGGTAAGCGCCGGCTCGACATATGCCGCTTCGAGGGTATTATCGAACCCCATGACCGCCATGTCTTTCGGGATGGAAAGCCCCTCTTCCTTCATGACGCGCATCGCGCCGATGGCCATATAGTCGCTTGCCGCGAATATCGCGGTCGGGCGTTTCTTCAGTGTAAGCAGCTTCGGCATCTCGCGCTCGCCGCTCTCGAACGTGAAATCGCCCTGCACCGTCAGCTCATCATCCTGGTCGAACCCGAACTTCCTGGAGAGCGCCTTATAAGCCTGTGACCTCTCCGGGCCGTCAGCCGAGTTCGGGTTGCCGGCGATGAAACCTACGCGCTTGTGTCCCTGCGACGCGAGATATTCGAGGGCAATCCGGACACCCTCGAAGTTATCGACGCAGACCGAATTGACCTTCTCCTTGCCCAGGTACTTGGTCAGGAACGAGAAGTATATGCCGTTATCGCGGAGGTCCTGGATGTCCTTGGAGATATCCCTCGTATAATCGACGTTCATGATTATCATCAGGTCGATGAGCCACTTGCGGGATATCTGGTAATACGACTCGCCCTTCGTCTGGTCGAGGCTGAAGAACATCAACGCGCGGTTGTATTTCTTGCAGGCGTTCTGGATGCCTTCTATGATCATCAAAAAGTACGTTATAGTGAAGAAATGCGGGTTCTCGGGGAATACAACCCCGACGGTGGAGGATTTCTTGCTGATGAGGCTGCGCGCGACCATGTTGGGCATATAGCCCATCTCATTGGCGATCTTCAGTATCTTCTCGCGCAGTTTCGGCGACACGTGTTCACGGTCGTTCATAACAAGGGAGACCGTAGAATGCGCGACGCCTGCTTTTTTAGCTATGTCTTTTATTGTAATGCTGGTTTTCTCGAAACGTTTCATGGTATTTTGACCCTTCGATAAAGTTTACACGATGAACCGGGTTTTGTCAATGTTATCGCTAACAGCCCATACGGCCGGCTGAAGCCCGCCTCAGGCTTTTAGGCCCGTCAGGGCTATGCCTTTTATGAAGTATTTCTGGAACGCGACGAATACAATCAGCACCGGCAGGGTCGCTATTACCGCGCCGGCCATAACCATGGCAAAATTCGTCCCGAACTGCCCGTTGAGCACGGAAAGCGCCAGCGGTATCGTCCTCATCTTGGATGAGTATATGACCACGAGCGGCCATACGAAATTGTTCCATTGCCCCATAAAGGTAAAGATGGCCAACGAGGCGAGCGCGGGCTGTATGAGCGGCAGGATGACCCTCCTGTATATCGTGAACTCGCTGCAACCGTCTATTTTCGCGGCATCGATAAGGTCGTCCGGTATGTTCATTATGAACTGCCTCATCAGGAATATGCCGAAAGCTCCCGACATCGCCGGTATGATAAGCCCGGCAAAAGAGTTAAGCCATCCGAACTTCTTTATTATTACGAAACTCGGTATCAGGTTCACCTGCCACGGTATCATCATCGAGCCGACAAGCAAAAGGAACAGCTTATCGCGGCCGAAGAAACGGTGCTTCGCGAAAGCGTATCCCGCGAGCGAGCAGAAGAATATGTTTGCGAGGGTTATGGCCGACGTGACGATCAGGCTGTTCATGAAATACCTTCCCATGGGGATTATGCTGAACAGCTCGATGTACGCGGCAAGGGTCGGCTTCCTGATAAAGAAGCTCGGAGGATACGTATTTATCTCATCAAGCGGCTTGAACGAGGTCACTATCATCCACACGAACGGGACGATCATTATAAACGACCCTATGACCAGGAAGACATATACAAAGGTCCTGAGCAATTGCTGCTGTTTGGACTTGCTCGCGGGCCTGGCCGCTTCGTCGCCGTTGAACTTCCTTATCTCCCTCATCTCCATATCAGTACTCTATCTTCTTTTCTACTATCTTCATGTTGATTATAGTCACTATAAATAGCACGAAAAATATCAGGTATGCCAGCGCAGACGCGTATCCCATAGCGAACCTCTGGAAGCCGGTCTCGTAGAGGTATGCTACTATCGTGAGCGCGCAATCGAGGGTCCCCCCCACCGCGCCTTCCGAGTTATAAGTCATTATATAGACCTGCTCGAAGACCTGGAACGCGCTTATTATCGACATTATGGTGACAAAGAGCATCGTCGGCCTCAACAGCGGCAGCGTCACGTTCCTGAACTTGTCCCAATCGCTCGCGCCGTCGACCTCTGCGGCCTCGTAGAAGACCTGCGGTATGCCCTGCAGGCCCGCGAGGAAGAGTATCATGTTGTAACCAAGCCCGCCCCAGACGCTCATTACTATTATCGACGGAAGCGTCAGGTCTATTCCGAGCCAGTTGACCGGCGGGATCCCGATAGACGACAGGAAATGGTTGAAAAGCCCGTACTTTCCGCTCGCGTAAAGCCACTTCCATATGACCGATATCGCTATGATCGAGGTGATGCTCGGGATGAAGAAGAACGTCTTGAACCAGTTCTTGAGCTTTATGTTCTGGTCTATCGCCATCGCGAGCAACAGGGATACCGCGATGCTCGTCGGCACCGTGCCGACGACAAAGATCACGGTATTAGTCATCGCTTTCCAGAAGCGCGGGTCATGGAACAGGATGTCCGCGTAGTTCTGGAAACCGACGAACTTCGGCGGCTGCAGGATGTTGTATTCGGTGAAGCTCCAGTAGAGCGATGCGAAGACCGGTATTATAAGGAAGACCGTGAAGATCAGGAACGACGGCGCAATGAACATATACGACGCCTTCTGCTTGTTAAATTCCTTCAGCGCGTAGTTCAACGCTTCTTCCTCCCGTTCAATTCCCTGTTGGCTTCAGCGAGCGCGGATTTCACGTCCTTGCCCTTGAGCACTATCATCTGTATCGCCGTATCTATGAAGCGCGTGCTGTCGTCCCATCCGAGCACCGAAGGCGGGCCTTTGGAATCCATCGCCTGCTCCCTGAGCGGTTCCTTGAAGGACGATTCCATCGGCATCATGTCCCATGTCCCCATATTCGTGGGCAGGTACGTATCGTGCGATTCGAGCGTCGCCTCGTATAACTTTACCTGTATGTCCGCCCTCGAAAGGTATTTGATGAACTCCCAGGACTCCTTCTTATGCTTCGACATCGAGAAGATGCCCATTACCCTGCCGCCGATGAACCCCGTCCGTTTCCCTGTGGGCCCTGCCGGAAGCGTCGCTATCGCCCACTTCCCTTTTATGTCCGGGGCGACATCTGAAATGCTCTTCATCTTCCAGTTCCCGGATATGAAGATAGGATAGTCGCCGACCCTGAAGCTCTGCTCTACGGGCTTATTTTCCAGCGGCACCTGGTATTTCTTATACATATCGGTAAAGAATTTCATCGCGGCGGCGGCTTCCGGTGTATCGAGCGTGGCGGAAGTACCGGCCTTGTTATAGAAATCCCCCCCGTTCTGCCACAGGTAAGGGCAATAGCCGATCCATCCTAGCCCTCCCCAGTCTATTATCATGGACTTTCCGCTGGAGTTGAGTTCCGACAGCAATGACGTCAGCTCCTTCCACGTCTTCGGGGGCGACTTTATCAGGTCGGTCCTGTAGAACATTATATATTCGCTCATGTCGAACGGGACCGCGAATACGCTGTCCTTGTAACGGATCGACTCCGCCAGCCCCGGGAATACGTTCTTCGATATCTCCTCGAGCTCGGAGGGAAATTCCTTGCGCAGGTCGACCATCGCCCCGAGGTTCCCGAACTCCGTGCCCCATGTAAGCCCCATAGTGCCTATGTCGGGCGTGACTTCCCCGACGACCGACGTAAGGTATTTCGAATGCGCCTCGCCCCAGGATATCGCCTCGCAGATGACCTTCACGCCGGTCTGCCCATAGAAATCGAGGCCGAGCTCGGTTATCTTCTGCGCCTGCTTCTCCGAGCCCACGAGCCACATCAAAATTTCTTTTTCGCCGGACTTTTTTGCGCAGCCGGAAAGGCAGGTGATATGGATGGCTATCAGGGGAAGAAGGACGTACACGATCATTTTTACGGTCTTGTGGCCGCGCATGGTTTTATATTAAATTCCTATCTCGTAAAAGTCAAGGAATAGTTAGTTTTGCCTGTTCGATGAAGCTCCTGGAATTCTGGAGCAGCTCCTGCATGACCTTGTCGAGCATCTCGGCCGGCCTGTTGTCCGGGGAAGGCGGCGCCTTGAAATCTATCCCGTTATCCTTGCAGAGCTCTTCCGCGTATCTTATCCAGAGCTTATCAAGCGTGTCCGCCATCATCATCTTTATGTTCTCCTGGGCCGCGTAATCCATGACCAGCATCTTCGCGCGGTAATCTTCGTCGAAGTCTTTGACCTTCTTGACGCCCTGCTGCAGTTCCGCGGAGAACGCGTCCCATTTCTCCCTGTCGAATTCCTTCTTCTGCGCGGCATGGGCGTCGTTGAGTGCCGCATACAAGGACTCGATCCCCTTCAATTCCGCGATAAGCGCCGCCTTGCGCTTTCCGGTCGTGATCTCGTAATCCTCAGCCCGCCCGATCCTGAGTTCCGCGGAAGCCACAAGGTTGTCCATGCCGGAGAGTTCCTTTTTTATCGCGTCGCTCTCCTGGCGCTCCGGGATGCACGACACGTCGACTACATAGATACCAGGGGTAAATCTCTTGTTCTCGAACGGGCCGAACCTTATCGCGAACGCCGGCCCCTCGACCGTCTGCTTGCGAGTGACCAGTATCCGGTCAAGCGACCGGACCGACATATACAGGACCGTCATGCGTGGAAGGTTCGTGTTGTATTTTACCAGTATCGCGTCGCCGTTGGAAAGGCTCTTCGCCTGGGCGGAGACGCTGAGTTCGTACTTCGATGAGGCTGCCCTGCCGTAACCTTCCGCCTTCAGCTCGGCGGCAGAGGCGCCGGCGCAGGAGACGGCCAATATCATCAGGGATATGAGCGCGCTCTTCATCTAGATGTCCCTCCAATAAAGCACCTCGACCCCCCCGGAATACGTTATAGTCACATCGTCGAGGACCGGGGTATCGAACAGCCCGCTGCCGGTCTCAAGGAAATTTGCACTGTACTGCACGGCTCCCGCTCCCGCGGTTAATATCCCGAGAGGGTTGCCGGCGGGATTTGACCTTCCCGCGCTGTTCCCGAGCCAATTCGCCCCGTCGAACACGTCGAATGTCAGGTCGGCGCCGGGGACTACGGGATTTCCCGCCGCATCCGCGGTGTGTTCGGTCCATGCTATAGTCCCGAGCCTCACGGCCCCGAGCGCGCGCGAAGAGGATACGAAACTCGCGTCGCCGACGTCATAGTATACGCCGGCCGCGTAGTCCATGCCCGGCGATGTCGCGGCGCTCGAGGCGAATATCCTTACCTCCCCGTAAGTCGCGTTCGGCGGTTCCTGGTAGGGCGTATCGCAGCCGAACTCGAGGCCGTTATCGCCGATGAACTGGTACGGCTCGTTCTTTATGTTCCATGACATGACGCTGCTTCCGTCGATATAGAACACCTGGGCGCACGCCGGGTCATTAAGGAAATCCTCGTAATCCCACGTTATCGCGATATGATGCCATGTCCCCGGCTTCCAGGTGTTGGGCATTGTCGCCTGCATCGTGTACTGCGTGCCGTTCTTGTTGTTGATCCTCCAGCGCAGTGTGTCGTCGTCCGCGGCGATATATAGGTCCATCGAGGAGTTGCCCCAGTTGAACCCGCCTCCGCCGGTCCCCCTGTTCTGCGCCTCGAGGACCTTCGCGGAATGCCATGCGTTGTTGAACGTCGCGTAATGGTACTGCCAGTTCGGCTTGAACCATATCTCGAGGGTGCCGTCCGCGGAATCTATATTTCCCTCTGGGCGGAACCAGTAGTTCGTGGTCGCATCGTTCCTCGGGAAGAAGAGGCCGTCGGGAAAGATATTTCCCGGGTCGGCTGCGTCGATGACGCTCGCGAGGTTCGGGTTCAGCGGCACCCACGCGAAACTTGTCCTGGCCGCGCTTCCGCCGGCGCTGTCGGCGTCCAGGCCGCCCATCTTATGCAAAAAATGAGGGCTTCCCGCCGCAGGTGTAGCCGAATGCATCCTGGAGATCATGACCTGCCCGTCATAGGACGCGGCCGCGGCCGTCGGGGGTTCCGGATAGAGCTCGACGTTGCCGGGAGTCCCCAGCGCAAACTGCGCCTGGGTGGTCTGTCTCCATATATCAAAAAGTTTTACGCACACACGGAGGCTTTTCGTTGCCGACTGCAGGCCGGCCGCGTTGCGCGCTATACCGGTCGATTCTATCTCGTAATAGCCGCCTGAATTAAAGGAAAATTCCGTGGTGTATACGGTCAACGAGGCCTTGTCGACGGCATATGGGGCGCCGTTGCTGTCATAACCCGAAACGTCGTTCGGGTTGCCCTTTGATACGTGTTTATAGCGCCAGGAAAAATTTGGATTGAACCTCATCAGGTCCGTGTTAGGGTTAGCGTTCGCCAAAGCGATGGCGGCGTCCCCGTCCGATATATAACCGAGGGTTTCCGCGGTAAGCAGCCTTGCCCAAAGCTGGTCATATGTCGCGTAAGGCCTGCCATTGATCAGGTGGTCGGCGAGCGAAGCCGCCTCAGCGGAAGAGACCGTACCCGATCCGTCGCTGATGCCGTTAAGCACCGCTATCAGGACTTCCCTGCCGGCCGTGTTGACATTTACCGGAGCCCTTGGGGCCGCGGCATACGGATACGCTGCAGAGGAGACATCCGGGTCCACATACGCGCGTACCGTCACGAAATCCGCTAACGCGTCATATTTGGCCTGGGTAAAACCAGGCACAGTTCTTATCTCCTCAGAGGACGAGTATCCTCCGGCCGGACGGTTATCGAATATCGCCTCCCCGTCTGAAGCGGCCAGGCCGCAGGCCGAGGCGAGGCTGGCGAGGATATTCCTGAGGTTCGGGTTCGTGTCGTTAATAAATATGCGGCCGGCGCAATCGGATATCCTTGTCACTACATACCCGCTGTTATTGCTGCCGATATCAGCCGAATAAGGGCCTGTCCCGGCCCACGTTTCGGTCGAGGAGTCGATTGCGTCGCTGGTGAACCCTCCGGCCCCGTAACGCAGTTCCGCGGCCGCCCTGCATATACCGGCCTCCGCAAGATACCTTGCCTTGACAATGCTGACGGAATTCTTAGTCCCCTTATAATCGGTGGTCATGTTTATCGCGAAAGATGTGCCTATCAGCGCCAGGAGGGCAAGGATGCCCACGGTAAGTATCAGCGCGACGCCCCTGCGGTTTCGGGCACGGCAGGAAATAACCAGGGGGGCGATCAAAGCTATTTTCGGGTGAGGGAGCAGGTCTTTTCTGACTTTCCTCATAGCTTTAATACCCCCCTTGTTATTTCTACACTTGCCTTGTTAACGTTTTTTGTTACGCCTTCTTCTTCCTCGCAAAACCAAGGATGCCTATCAAACCGCTTCCGAGAAGAAGCATGCTCGCAGGCTCCGGTACCACGCTGTACTGGTCCACATAGATAGCGCCGTCAAAGGTTCCGGTCGAAGCATCGCCTGTACCGAGCTTCACGCCCATTACCATTATCTTCGTCGGGTCGAAACCGGAATCAACGAAGTCGGGGGACGTTACTCCCGGTGTCACGGAAAGCGACTGCCATGCATTCTCCGTCATGTTGCTCCAAGGGCCGTACCAGGACTTCCAGTTCGTGTCCTTGAAGAACATCTGCCATCCGTTGGGGGCTGAAGGGTTTGTTCCCGCCGCCCCGGCCGGCGCATATACCGATACCGACGTCTGCAGACCGTTAAGGTCCAGCGCGTTTGCTGCGGTCCTGTTGATCAACACTTCGCCCTTGCTGTAATTGGCGTCGCCCGGTACGAGGTGCGTCGTTCCCATCAATGAGTAGGAACCGGAGACTGCCTGCGCGGAAGACTGCGCCACAGCAGAGATAGCCTGGCTGTCCGTGTAATTCTGGAACGTCCAACCCTCGACGCCCGTCTCGAAGTCGTACAATGTCGCGCCGAACGCCGGATGCCCAAGCAATAACACAGCTGTAATAATAAGGATACGCTTCATCATTATCATTTCACCTCCTCCCTTTTAAATATTTTATGTTACATTGAAATTTTCTTCCTGAAACCGAAGATGCCGGCAAGGCCGGCGCCAAGGAGAAGCATGCTGGCCGGTTCCGGGACCGGGTTAGTGGCGACGTTGTCTATGTTCCATTTCGCATCGCCAGTGACCGGAAGCCATCCCGACACTTCAAGGCCGAGCTGTCTCGCGTCAGCCAAGTTTGAGGTCCCGCTCATATCCCAGACGAGGGTGTTCCATCCCGGGTTAAGGCTGATCTCGCTCGACTCGGTAAGGTCCCAGGCGCTGCCGGTCCTTATGCCGAGCTTCGCCTTCCCGTAATAAATGTTATCCGGAGCGTAAAAATCCATTGTGTAGAGGGGTTCTGACGAGAGGTCCTTCGAAGCGGAAAGATCGCCCTTTAAATAGACTTTGCCCCAGTTGGAGCCGTCCGCGCGCGTATACGTCATAGTTGAAGTGTTAGCCTCGAGGCTCCCCGTATCGGGGTCCTTCGACCAGGCCACCTGCTGTAAAGACGGGAGGCCTGAACCCCAATCCTCGCCGGCCCAACCCTGAGTATCCGCCGCGAAATCGAACTGGACCGTAGCATGCGCTGCGGCGCAAAACGACAGCGCCATGACCATTCCCGCCAATACCATTAACTTCTTCACCATACTGCTACCCCCTTTCCCTTTAGTTAGTATAACCGAGTATACCCTGTTAGTTAAAACAAAGAAGTAACGTCAGCTATTACTCTTTTGATAGAGAACAAGGCAAGTATACTCTGGTATAACTATTACGGGGAAAATATACCATTTTCATAGTCCTTTGTCAAGATAACTTTGTTGCTTATTTTAGGGAAATTATCGCGTAAATCCGACGTTATCTATGTAGAAACTGCCGGACTCCACATCCCACGGGTAGAACATGAACATGACCTCTTTCATCGGCTCTTCCCTGTCGATCTCGCCCTTGTGCTGCCACTTGGATGATTCCTTTTTGAAGGTCTTCGCCATGAGGTCGAATGTTATGTTCCTGTTCCAGCCCGGGACTATTATCCGGCGCACGCTTTCGCAGAAACCCTTGCTGTTAAGGACCACCGAGACTTCGATAGAGTTCGGCGCGTCCAGGTATACGTCGAATACCATCTTCTTCGTCTTTGAGAGGTCGAGTCCGAGCTTGGTGTTCTGGACGCAGATGCCCTTGCCGTCGGTCCTCCTGCCGGCTTTATCGAAAACGACCTTGAATGAGCTCTTCCCTTCGGTCACCTTGTCTTTGGCAAGCGAGACCCTGACCTTATCCCCCCAACCCGCGTAATCCCAGTCGCCCTGTGCCTCAAATCCTTCCCAGAGGTCCCTGGGCGCGGACGGCGCGTCTTTCTTGAGGTACTTTGATTCTATATACGCCTTGCCTGCTTTCGGGCGGACTTTATCGTCGGCGCATATAACCTTGATCGCAAAGTCCTTTGTTATCTCAGGCAAAGGTATCTCAAGTTTCGAGCCATTGCATACCGCCCGGGCTGTCCCCGCGACCGTCCCTTTATATGTATCCCAGAATTCGACCTTATAGTCGCCTTTTTCCATCCCGGCGACCGTAAGGACCGCGCCCTTAACATCGAGCGGCTTGACATCACCCTGGTTGAACTTCGTCCTGTAGAGGTCATAGACCCATATAAGGGCCCTCTTGTTGTTCAGGATACCCTGCGCCATCAGTATTGTGCCGTCATCGAACTCCATCGTGCCACGGCTGTACCGGTAGCGCTGGCCGCGCCTGTCCTCTCCTTCGTTGAATTTGGCAAGGGATAGCCAGTGGAAATAAAGGTTGTTGGGATCGATATATTCATCCCACTGCCACGGCATCGCGCTGCCCGACGAAGCGGTCGTATACGCGGCCCATATACCGTTGTGATGCACGGTCGCGTCGGGATCCTGTATGTCTATGCCGCTAAGGTTGCTTCCGCCGTATTCGCCGACAAAATAGGCCTTATTGTAATCCTTCATTATCATGGAAAGCCCGTCCAGGGTCGTGACTATCTCCGGCGTATACATGTGTATTTGGCCGTAAGATATCTCCGGCTGTTTCCAGATCTCTTTCGGGAAGTTCCCGAAATAGCTCGTCGTTATCATATGCCTGTACGGGTCGATCGAATTCATGTACTGCGCCATCTCCTTCTGCCATGGGATATCGAGTTTTGCGTCGTAACCGTCCATCAGCGTGAGCTCGTTCCACGGCTCCCAGGCCAGTATGTTGGTCGAATATCCCCAACGCGCCACGATATACCTGACGCGCATCTTATAGAGTCTCTTCGCCTCGGGGCTCGTCAGGAAATCGGCGGGCTTTTCGCACGGTCCGCCGTTCTTCTTGTTATACGGGTTATTCAGCCATTCCTGGTCTATCTTAGTGCTCAACTGCCCGTGCTGGTTCAGGACGAGCTGGTAATAGAGGTCGTATTTCTTTGCCAGGTCCGTTATGCTGTCCAGCAGTTTTGCGTTCTTCAGGTTGTAGTTATTGAGGCCGTGGAATTCGCCCACATCGAGCCACTCTATAGCGCATTGCCAGCTCGACATCCATACGCGGGTCCAGTTATACATGTTGTCGTGCATCTTCGAGAAGTAATACCCGAACATCTCTGCGGAAGGCGCCCACGCCACGTTCTGCCCGATCGGATAATAGTATTCCCCGTTCTCGAACTCGAAAAAGAGCGGGTCTTTCTTGCTTATCCGCGCGAATCCCCTGGCCGGCACCGAAGGCGCCAAGCACTCGAACGACATCGTTTCCGACTTGGCAATGCCCTTGGGGTTTTTTACCGTCACGTAATATCCCCATTTGCCCGCCGTGACGGGCGTGAACCTGACCTTCCAGACAGCATCTGATATATTTACGCCGTCGACCTTGCCTGAATAGAGGAACCCGGGCATCGCGTATTTCCTGCCCTGCGGCGACGTAAAATAGGCCATCAGGTCCAAATTGTCGGGATCGTAGGGATGCTGGTAAGTGCCTTCGAAATCGACGTCGATCTCGAACTTCCCGTACTGTTCCACCTTATCCGCCGAGGGCTTAATCGCCGTGATCTTCGGTTCCTTGTAATCGGATAACGGTATTATCTTCTGCTCGCTGGTTATCCTCGGCGCCCTCTCCAGCCGCATATTATCAAGATATACGCTGGCCTTCGCCTCGGTATCCTCGGCGTACATTATGAACATTATGCGCCATGCGATAGTCCCGGGACGCGGGGAGTAGCTGTATTGCCATTTGCTGTTCGGCGATTTGAAGTCTTTCGCGTGCAGGTCGAATTCTATGTCCTTATTGAGGCCTTTCCTGACCGTGGTTGTCGAGCTCTCGATGAATTCGTCCGTATAAAGGACCAGGGCCAGTTCAAAGGGCGGGCCGTCATTGAAAATATCCAATATAAGCTTCTTCGACGTATCAAGGTCTATAGCCGACTGCTCCCTCTCGAGCACGACGCCTTTCGGGGGGTTCTGCTTTCCTTCGGGGCCGAAACTGACCTTGAAGCATTTCTGGCCTTCAACCTTATTGTCCGGTGAGACCGTTAGTTTTGCGGCGTCTCCCCACGGGGCGATCGTCCACAGGTTCTTGGATTCGAAGCCGTCCCAGACTACGGTTTCCGTAGCTGAGGCAAATACCCGGCAGGATGCCGACATAACGATTAAAATGAACAGCGGCAACAATATCTTCCTCATAGCTCCTTCGCCCTCCATGCGGCGCCGATGATACCGGCATCTTCTCCGAGTTTAGCTGACACGACTCTTACTCCCCTTGATGATTCCTTTAAAGCCCGTCCTCGCATTTCCTTTTCCGCTTTATCAATAAATCCGCGCCCCGCCTTTGCCATCCCTCCGGCAAGGACTATCACTTCAGGGTCCAGCGCGTTGACTATATTAGCCAGGGCGCACCCGAGATAACGCGCGGTCTCGTCGACTATCCTGCGCGCGGCCTTGTCGCCTTTGGCGGAAGCGAGGAATATGCTTTCCGCTGTCATTGCGCCGCCGCGCGCCTTAAGCGCCTTCTTCATGCGGCGCACTACGCCGGTGGCCGACGCGTACAACTCTATGCATCCCCTGTTGCCGCATCCGCACCTGGGACCGTTGATATCTATCGATGTATGCCCCAGTTCTGCGGCGAACCCGCCCTTCCCGGTCCACAGTTTCCCGTCAAGGACTATAGCGCTTCCTATGCCCGTGCCGAGCGTCAACAGGACCATGCTTGAGGCGTGCCGCCCCGCCCCTGCTATCGCTTCGCCGAGGCCGGCGCAGTTCGCGTCGTTCTCGACCGCGACCGGTATGCGGAACTCCGTTTCAATGATCTTCTTTAGACGCACCCCGCGCCAGTCCGGCAGGTTCGGCGGCGAAAGTACAATGCCTTTTTTGCTGTCGAGGGGGCCGGGACAACCGACCCCTATCGCTTCGACCTTATATTCCGGCCCGCCGATGATAACGGCGACGGCCTTAAGCAGCCGCGAGATGACCTTATCCTTTCCCTCCTGCCTGAGGGTCGGCATCCTGTATCGCGTTATCACCCTGCCGCGGCTGTCCACGACGCCAAGGCGGATATTCGTCCCGCCTATGTCAATACCGAGGTAGTTCTTTATAGCGGTCTCCTCTTTCCCTTGAGCGCGAGGTCTACCAAATCGTCTATCTTCGCGGTAGCGACACACATTACCGTATCGGCGCCGCCGTAATATATCTTCACGGTGCCGTCCGGCTCGGGTATCGCGCCGCACGTGAATACGACGTTATGCACATAACCGACCCTCTCGAATACCTCGTCGGGGCTCAATATGAACTGGTCCGCGATGCCGAGCACCTTCGCGGGATTCTTCAGGTCGTGCATCGCCACGCCGAGCCTGTAGGTCATGCCGTCCATCGTCCAGGTGACGCCGTGGTAGATGCTGAGCCAGCCCTTCTTCGTCTTTATCGGAGGGGCGCCGGCGCCTATCTTATGGTCTTCCCATATATGGTTGCCGTAAGGGGCCATTATATGCTCCTGCTCTCCCCAGTGTATAAGGTCGGGCGAGTAGGATATCCAGATCCCCTGGCGTCCGACGTTCGGGCGCTCGAAGCGGCAGTATTTGCCCTTTATCTTCTCAGGAAAGAGGACTGAGTTCCGGTAATCGATCGTCGTAGTCATCGCGACCCTCTCGAACTTCCGGAAATCCTTCGTCTTCGCGAGGCCTATCCTCATGCCGAGCCCTGAATAGCAGCTATAGAATATGTAATAGGTGTCCCCGAGCTTCGTGACCCTCGGGTCCTCTATGCCTTTCTCCTCATATCTCGCGAAAGGCCCGGTCGTCGCCGGGACCATTACCGGTTTCGGATGGATCTTGAAATTGAAGCCGTCGTCGCTCTCGGCAAGCCCGAATACGCAGTTGCCGTTGAGCAGCAGCACCCTCAGCAGCAGGATATACTTGCCGTTGTATTTCGCCGCGCCGGAATTATAGACGCATTCGCACGGGTAAGGCATGTCCTCCTTCGTTATGATCGGGTTCTTGTCGTACTTCTTTGTCACGAATCTCATCTTATCCTCCTGTTGTTCAGCGTGTTTTTCCGTACCATTCCTTCACTACGTCCTGCGCGGGCTTGTTCTGTATGTTGAACCCGCGGTCGGTGCTTCCGCCCATTCTATCATTTGTCCCCCAGTACCACCAATACATTCCGTAGAACCAGGGCCTGTCCCAGAACGCTTCAAGCATCGCGGTATAGCAATCGCTCTGCAGCTGGAGGTCGACTTCCCTTCCCTGCTGGTGTTCCCACGGCACTTTCGCCGCTCCGGTGGAGCTTTTGTATCCGACCTCGGTCAACAGGACCGGTTTGTTTATCTTCTTCTGCCACGCTTCTATCGCTTCCATATGGACCTTCCATCCCTGCCTGAGGTCTTCAAGCGACGGCTTGTCTTTTTCGGAAAGCGGGAAATACGCGTCAAGCCCCGCATAATCGAGCTTGTCCCAGAACGCGATGTTCTGGTACTCCTCGTTCCAGTTCGCGGCATAGGTTATAGGCCCTGAAAAAACCTTCCTTACTTCCTCTATCACGTAGGTATCCCACATCTCGGGCTTCTCCGTCGCAGGGACCGTAAGTTCCACCCCGATGCAGAAAAGCTCCGCGCCGTTATCTTCGGCCAGTTTCGCGTAATGGGCGATGAACTCCCCGTAGCTCCTGAACCACGCCTCCCAGTCGGCATCATTACTGAATTGTATCTCCCCGCGCCAGCACCCGCTCTTTATGAGGTCGAGGTGAGGTTTCAACATGACCTTTAACCCGGCTTTATGGGCCTGCTCTATCGCGTGGACAAGGCTTTCGTCGGTAGGGGTGTTTCCGCCCGGCTTTACCTGGGTCATATTATAATCGCCCTGGTACCATGTCGTTATTATAGCGGCGTATCCGCATCCCATTGATGACAGTTTTGAGATCGACAGGTCCGAAAAGCCCTTGCTGTACGCGACCCTGTCCCACGTGACATATGTCATGCCCTTCTGGAACTGCGGGAACGCGGGCCTGTCTATCGCTTTCCTCTTAATCACTGCGTCCGGCGATACCGCGGCCGGAGCGGCCTGCTGCATTTCCGGGCCGGAAGACGTGGCCGGGGGATTCTCCGCGCCGTACATTATCTTAGTGTCCGGCGGCCTGACTGCCTGCGTCCTATTGCTGCGGGTCGAGCTCAATATGAACCCAGCGAGGAACGCGAGCACTATAATTACGGTTATCAGCACCTTATTGCGTAATGACATCTATCTGTCTCCTTCGGTCCTTTACAATTTTGAGAAGGCCCTTGATGGGGCCATGGCGCGGCTATAGCCAGGCCACGGCCCCATGGGCAGTTTTCTATTCTAATCTTATGTTGTCTACGTAATACATACCCTTCCACTCGGACTTGTTATTCTCGACCCTTATGCCGAACTTGCGGACGTCTTTCCTGAAGTTGTCATCTACAAGGGTGTTCTTCCAGTCCTTGCTTCCGGGAGCCAGGCTCGCCGTTATCGTCGTTACCTGGCCGGGCGTCAACGGGACCGTCTTGCTCATCTCGGTCCATTTCCATTCTTCGCCCGTGGTAAGGATGATCTTACCCTTGAGCCCTGTGGGAGCATCCTTCGGGATGTAGACGTCGACCGATAGCTTGCTGTAGGCCGACCAGTCATAATAATCCTCGATCTCGACGAATGCGCCCGACCATTTCCCGCCGAGGAACTCGGAAGTGACCTTCATCGACTTCTTGCCTTCCGAAGCCCAGTCCGTAGACGAGGCTAGGTCCCTGGCTACATGGTCCTCCTTTTCGAGGGCCCAATCCGGCACGCGCCATCCGCCGGTGTCGTCCTCAAAACCGAACAATACCATTCCGGCCGCGTGAGAGAACCCGCTGATCGCGAGAAGTGACACGGCCAGAATTACTACTGCTAACCTGCCCATTGCAACTGCCTCCTTTCCCGGCAACCCCTACTTGGCCTTCGAATACCAACCGGCCAGGACCTTTTCCGCGAGTTTCCCCTTAATCGGGAAACCCAGCGGGCTTTCCACCTCCTGGGGGAATACGTTCCACACGTAAAGCCCCGAAAACCACACCCGATTTGACATGACTGTCATTAACGCATCCAGACAGTCAGCCTGCTCCCTCTGGTCTTCGGACTTAGATGCGACTTCCCACGGCCTTTTATTCGCGCCGTCCGCGCTGGCATATCCGGCTTCCGTAAAGATGACCGGCTTGTTTATGCCCTTCTTCTTCAAAAATCCCTCTACCTGATCCGCTTCCCTTTCCCACGCCTGTATGAGCTCATCTTTAGTCGGATCGCTCTTGTTGGTCAACGGGAAGTAAGCGTCTATACCCATGAAATCCAGGTCGTTCCAGAACGGGACATATTTATACTCATCCCAGTTCGCGGCATATGTTATGGGCCCCTTGTATACGCCCCTTACGTCCTTTATGATCTTGCGCCATTCGGGTTCCCACTTCGTGGGAGTCCCCGAGAGCTCCGTGCCTATGCAGAAAAGCTCCACGTTGAACTTCGCGGCGAATTTCGCATATTTCAATATGAACTCTCTGTAATTCCTGAACCACTCCTCCTCGCCCGGGATATCGCCGCGGAACTCACCGGACTGGATATCTACATGGGGCTTCAGCATTACTTTCAGCCCGAGCGAATGTGCCTTGTTTATCGCATGGCTCAAGGCCTCGTCGCGCGGCGTCCTGCCGCCCTGCGGGTCCGGGGAGATCGTCATCGATTCGAGCGTATCCTGGTACCATGTGACGATTATGCATACATGCCCGGCGTTAAGCGTCTTCAAATATTCGAGCATTGCGTCGGACTCCTTCAACGCGAGGTCCACTTCATTATAGGAAGTGAAATTTACCCCCTTCTGGAACTCGCCCGCGGCTATCGCGCCGGGTGATGCTGCGGGGTCCTCCATAACTAATATCACCTCTTCGCGCGGCCTGCGGCCCGGGAAGACCTGCTCAATAGGAAGGTCCCCGGAATTAAGATTGCCGGGGCCGTAGACCTCCATCTCCCATACCGATATCCCCCAGTCGGGATTCGAACGCTTTAGCCCCGTAAGTTTCAGGTATTGCGCGGTTGTCTTCGGGATGCGGACCGGCTCCCTCTCTCCCTTGCCGTCCTTTACCGAGGCTATCGTCTTCCACTGCATGGCATCATCGGATGCCTGGATCTCGTATTCCTTCGCGAATGCCCGTTCCCAGTATATTATGATATCGGTGAATGTCCTCTGCCTGCCAAAGTCGTAATATATCCATTCGTTATCCCTGCCCATCTCCGATGACCAGCGCGTGTTGAAATCGCCGTCGGCCGCGGCCATTGGGTTCGGGTCGGGCGCCCATTCACCTTCATCGAACGACGAGGCGGCGGCGGCCGCAGGCTTGAGGTAGACAGGCTTTGCCCCTTCCTCTTCCGCCGATACGGCGCGGAAAGGCGCGGCAATTACCATCGCCGCGGCTGCGCAAACCAGGGCCGCTTTCAGACAGCGGTCTTTATCTGCCATTCTTTCCCCCTCCTGTAGGCCAGGACGTCGCAGGCGGTATTAGCCCTGAATACGTCCTTCCCGAATGACGCGGCCGGCACGACCGACGTATTATTCATCTCGTTGATGCCTTTGATGAACAGCGAATCGATCCTGCCGCGCTTTATTTTTATTACCGCCGATGATTTATCCGGCATGGTCACGCTGGCCTTCTCCCCGTTGTAGGTGAAGTACCTTGGGCCGGCGTTCGACGACAGGTTCAGCACGAAGAAGAACTGAGTGCCGGCTTTCGGGTTATCATAGGCCCAGACCTGTGTCTCCGGGTCATTCACCGAGAGTTTGCCGTGGTACCTGCCCAACAGTGCACCGATATCCTCGGTCTTTAAGACGCAGAAGCTCTTCTTCTGCAATATCCGGCAATCCTTGAAATCCCCGTCAAGGCGGGGGGTCTCGCCGATGAATATCACCTTTCCGCCGGCCGACACGTAGGACGTAAGCTTCTGCTGGGTCTTTCTGTCCATGAAGAAACCGCCGTGCAGCACGATGAACTTATGGCGTTTAAGCTCCTGCAAAGGCGCCTTCTCTATGTTCACGATATGAAAATCAATGTTTTTGTCGCGCAGCACGCGCTGTATCCTGTCGAGGCCCTCGTATCCGCACTTCACCGGCTCGATATGCATCCCGTCCCAGTCCTCTTTCGGGATATCCCACGCGGCCAGGTAAGCATACGGCGGGTAGAAACCCCACGCGATAGGGGTATCGGGAACGCACTTCAGGAACTCCGGCCCTTCCGATTCGAAGAAATGCGATATGAGGCTCAATACCCCGTATTTCTTCGTGACCGAACCGTCCTCGTTTATCGGAGATGAATCGGGATACGGCCTCGCATGCTGGCTGTCTATCGATTCATCCCACGAATCGGTATTTACCGCCGTGTAGACGTTGAAGCCGGTCGCGCCGTTCGCGATGGCCAGCATCGTCTCGAACGTGCAGACCGCCGGGTATTGGAAATGGTAATCGTAGAGCTTCGAGAACCCCCAGTTCTCCTCGAAATTTATTCCCCTGCTGCGTTTAGACAGGATGCTGTAGCGGTCGAACGACGAACGGTCCTCGGAGACCGGCCTGAGCCAGTTCGTAAAACCGTAATCTATGCCCGGCCAGTTCTCCGGGATGACGCGCGTGAGCCAGTGGTCGAGGTTCCTGCCTTCCGTAGGCGGGTTTATATTAATGACTACCGGAAGCTTCCCGCGGACGACCTCGGAAAATTCCGTATATACGGTCCTCATATATTCCGACTGCCAGCGGGACCAGTCGAGGTAATCATTCAGGTCGGATAGTTTCCTTATCGCGTGCAATCTCCTCGGCGCCCTCACGTCTTTGCGCTTTGCGAATTTCCTGTAGAGCCCGAGCGCGGAATCGGAATAGTCGTAATCCGTTATCGCCGCCGGGCCGTTAGAATAGAGCCCTTCGTTGCAGACCTGGACCGCGATAATATTTCCGGCCGGGTAGATATTCCCTTTTATCAGGTTATCATACACGAGTTTATACCATTGCTTTGTCATCGCCTTGAATTTAGGGCATAACGGCGCCGGCATGGGCCTGCCGTATGTATCTGGCTTGCGGAACGGATCGAGCATCGGCTCTCCCTTGCTGTTCGGGAAAGTCTCTATCCCGGAACCCTTCTCGGCCGCGGCCCAGTCGGGAAGCCCGCCGAACGTAAGCTCGGCGTGTATGAAAGGGCCGGGCTTGACGACTGCCCACAGGCCGTTCTTCCGGCACAACTCCAGGAACAGCTTCACGTTCCGGTTCGGCTGGGTGCTGCCGTCAAAATCGTACGTGAAGACACCCGTCTCTTCGCGCATATGGTGGCGCCACGGGGTATAAAAGGTCACCGCGTCTATGCCGGCGTCCTTGATCTTCCTGAGCCGGTCGCCCCAATTATCCGCGTTATCGCGGTAATACGGGTAATCCGCCGTTATCAGGAACATGGGCTCCTTGCCCAGATAGAATATTCCTTCCCTTATTTCAGCCTTGTTTGTCATTTTACCTTTAGCCTGCCCCATTGGGTCGCGTCATCCTCCTGTTTGCCTGACCACATTATATGCCGCCATTCGCCCTTCGCGCTGTCCTTATCCGTTATGGAAAAATTAACGCCGAGGACTTTGCCTTCCCTCAATTCAAGCCCGTTGACCGCGCTGATGGGTATCGCCGCCTCGACCGAATATCCGCTCCTCTTCGGGTCGGATGATACTTTCGAAGCGGCCCTTATCGCGTCGGCAAGCGGCCTTGTGTTGATATTCCTGTATACATATACGCCCGCTTTCCCGTCTTTGGTCAAAGGCGCAATATTTATCTGGTAGCATCCCGGGTTAAAGGGCATATTATTGAAAACGTCGGCGTCCCCCTTCGCGTCTATCCATAATTCTACGCCGTCATCCCGCCATATGTCCACCCCGCTCTGGTCCCCCATCACGATGTCATCATCCACCGCCGCCGCGAGATAAAGGTTCTCCTTGTCGTACAGCATGTAGAACTTCGCCGAACCCTTGTCTACCGAGGCGGTCTGGCTGCCGCTGAAATCCGATATATACCATTCCGAAAGGTCGCCGTCCACCTTTATGTGCTGCTTTGCCTTCTTCAGGACGATCTCCTTGCGCGTAAAACCTATCGCCGCCGGGACAGTGTCCGCGAGGGCCGCCTTCTTCCCGCTCGCGGCCTTCATCTCCGACTGGATGATCTTTACCGCCATATCCCTCTTGAAGGCAGGCAATACTATATCCAGGCCGTTATCGTCGGACGCTATCTCCTGCCTTTCAACTACGGTCCCTTTCCATGTATCCCAGAACTCGACCGAATATTTTCCCCTGTCTACCCAATTGATCCTTATGGCCGCATCTTTTATGAAAGGAGGTTCCGGCCTGCCGGCCTCATACTTTGTCCATTTCGGGTCAAATACCCACACGAAACCTTCCTTATTGCTCATCAGGCCCATAGCGAACAGCGGAGACCTGAGGCCGTAGACTTCCGCGAGAACGCGCGCCGTGGAAGTCCTGTAGCCCTTCCCGCGCCTGTCGACGCCCCTGTTGAACTCGCTCAGGGCCGCCCAATGGTAATACATATTCTTCGGATGTATATAGCTGTCCCACCACCACGGCATCGCGTTGCCTCCGCAGGCCAGCATATATTCGGCCCAGAGCGCGGAATGCAGGTAGGCTCCGTCGGCGTCTTTCTTATCCACGCCGTCGGAAGAATCGGTGCCTATCTCCCCCATGAAATACGGCTTATCGAACCGGTCCATGAGCCTGTACGCGCCTATTACCGCGGATACGACATCCTGCGTATACATGTGGAACTGCGTGAAATCTATCTCCGGGATCTCCCAGACTTTCCCGTTGAAACCGTAGCCGTGGAAGGTGCCGGCGTAGCTCGTTGTTATCAGGTGCCTGTGCGGGTCGATCCCCTTTATGTATGAGGCCATCTCCTTGTGCCACGCGGCGTCCGTCCCCAGGTCGAGGTCATCTACGAAGGTGAGCTCGTTCCAGAGTTCCCACGCCATTATGTTCGGGCTGTATCCCCAGCGCGCTATTATGTAGCGCATCCTGTTTTTAAAATGCTTTTTCGCTTCCGGATCCGTGAAAAAATCCTGCGGGCTCTTGCACGGCCCGCCGTTCTTCGCGTTATAGGGGTTATCGTCCCACTGCGGGTTGACTTTCGTGCTCAATTGCCCGTGGTGGTTTATGACAAGCTGGAAATAGAGCCCGTATTCCTTCGCGAGGTCGACTATCTTATCGAGCTTATCGGCCTTTTCTAAATTATACTTCCCGAGGCCCCTGTAACCGGAGCCCTTCGTCCACTCGAGCCCGGCCTCCCAGTTCGACATCCATATCCTCGTCCAGTTCCCGCCGGCTTTCTGCATCTCCGCGAAGTATTTCCTGAAGCCGGGCAGCGACGCCCAGCAGATGTTCTCCCCTACAGGGTAATAGAAACTCCCGTCCGTGAATTCGAAATACTTCGGGTCGGCCTTGCTGACCCTAATGAATCCCTTGGCCTGCGATGCGGCGCACTTAAATGACTTCTGCTCTGTACGGCCAGCACCTTCTTTTGTCTTAAGGCAAACAACGTATTTCCATTCGCCTTCAAGGTCCGGCGAGAACCTCACCTTCCAGTCAGGACCGGAATAAAAACCCGGCATTACAGACGTCTTGCCTGAAGGATCCGTGAATTCCGCAGCCAGGTCTACTTCCTCGGGGTCAAAGGGATTCGTATACGGCGCCTCGATGGCAACAGTCAGTTCGAGCTTCTCGAATTTAGGCACCTCGGACAGGTTCTCCGAGACAGAAATGATCTTTGCTTCCGTCCCTGCAGAGACAGAAGCGCCTGTCAGGAAGAAAAAAACTGCCGCCGCCATAATGGTTTTCATCAAGGCCCTTTGCCGTTTTTGGTTAATTGAACCTGATATTATCTATGAAGACCGTAACGCCCTTCATCTTCTTCGGGTGCTGGACCAGGATGAAGACCTTGCTTATGTCGCTCCTGTCCGCCAGGGGGACTGAATTTTTCCAGTCGCTCGCCTTGCACTTGAAATCCTTGGCTCCGAGCTCGAACTTTATGTCCTTGTTCCATCCCTGGTTCAGCAGCTTGTTGCCGGATTCATAATATTCGCCGGCCGTATCGAACGCTATAGCGACCGAGACCCCCGAAGGCGCGTCGGTGTATATATCCATATACATATCGGAGGCCGAAAGGTCGAGCGTCGCTTCCCTGGATATGACGAACCTGTTCTTCCAGTCCTCTTCCTCGTCCTTAGCGACGGCCTTCAGCGACTGCTTGCCGTCGGAGAACTTCTCCGCGCTTATCATCATCGTCACGCCGCCGACGTTGTCCCAGTTCTCAGCGGTCCAGTCGTTGGCCCCTTCAAAGCTGTCGAAGACCTTCGTATCGCCCTCAGCATGGACCGAAGCACACATCAGGAACATCGCAGCCGCTATCACCGCCAGAAATGCCGCCTTCCTCATCTGAATTCCCCCTTATTTTATCCTTATGTTGTCAATATACAAGACGTCCCTGGCCATCTTCACCGGCCGGTAGACCAGCACGTAGAACTCGCCTATGTTGTTCTTGTCCGCAAGCGCCGCGCTGTTCTTCCAGTCGCTTGCCTTGCATTTGTAATCAGGCGAATCCAGGCCGAAGGAGATGTCCTTGTTCCACCCTTTCCCGACCGGTTTCCTGCCCGACTCGTAATACACCCAACCCTCACCCGTCCTGAAACCTATCGCTATCTCTATGCCCGCGGCCTCCTTATTATAGACGTCGATAAGGACTTCTCTGTTTTTCGATATATCGATCCCGTTGGCTTCCTTGAAAAAGGCAACCTTGTTCTTCCAGTCCGTCGCCTCTTCCCTTATCACGACCTTCAGCGATCCCTTTCCCTGCGAGGCGTTCTCGCCGGCCGCCTCAAGGTTTACCTGCCCCGTATTCTCCCAATCTACGCCGTACCAGTAGCTGCTGCCCTCAAACCCCTCGAAGAGGGTCTCGCCGGCCTGCGCGCGCGGGGCGCATAATATAGCGGCTGAAGCCGCGACGGCTGCCGTCATGTACAATAAGGCCCTCATACCGGGTCCCTCTGCTTTATCCTTATATTGTCTATAAAGACCGTCTCTTCCGATATCACGTTCGACGGCCTGTATATTACAATGTGCATCTTAGTTATGCTGCTGCGGTCTGGGATCGTATTCTCGAACTTCCAGTCGCTCGCCTCGCATTTATAATTGTTGCCGGAGAGGCCGAATGTTATATTCTTGTTCCATCCCATCTTTAACGGCTTCTTCACCGATTCGTAATAAGCGCCCTTATCCCCGGCGTCAAAGCCGATCGATACAGCCAACCCGTCGTCGCTGCCGCAGAAGATATCCATTGTTATGCTTTCGGACCTCGAGAGGTTAAGATAGCCTTCCCTTGAGATGCCGACCTTCTCCCTGTCGGTCTTCTTCTCGCGGTTCATCCTCACCTTCAGGGACCTGGTTCCCTCCGATGGATTTTCCTTCGACACTTCCATCCTCCCCCTGCCGGAGTTGCGCCATTCGACCATGACCCAGTTGTTCTTTCCCTCAAAACCTTCCCAGACCACGTCTTCCGCAAAAGCCAATGAACAAAAGACCACGATCGAAACACACAGGACTGCACGCATTCCCATCATCCGCTCCTCCTGTTACTTGAGCGCCTTGCAGGACTTCCTGACGACGAGTTCCGTCGGAACGACTATCTTCTCAGGGCGCTTGTTGCTGTTCTTTATCCTCTGTATGAGCCTTTTGACGCCGGCCTTGCCCATCTCTTCCTTCTGGACCCTGACGGTCGTAAGCGGAGGATGTATCTGCTGGCTCATATCTATGTCGTCGAAACCCGCGATGCTCATGTCATCCGGCACCTTCATGCCCTTGTCCTGTATCGCGGCCATCGCGCGGACCGCCATTAGGTCGTTGCACGCGAATATCGCGGTCGGCATCTTAGGCAGGCGGAACATCTTCTCCATCATGCCGTAACCGTTCCAAAGCAGGCCGGTCTGGACGAAATCCTCCTTGAATTCCAGGTGGTTCTTCTTTAGGGCCGCCTTATATCCCTCAAACCTCTCCATGAACGACCCGTGCTCGAGCGTCGCGCCGAGGAAACCGATATGCTCATGCCCGAGGTCGGCGAGGTATTTTATCATCTCGCTGGTACCCTTCGTGTTGTCGGTAACGACGGAGTCGAGGCCGGAATCCTCTATCAAATGGTCCACGAGGACTATAGGTATATCTTTTGACTTGAGGTTTGATACGAAACTGTGGGACATCTCGCCGGTAAGTATAAGGCCGTCGACCTTCCTCTCCTCTATCAGCTTGAACGTGGAAGGGTCGAACATCAGTTTCTCGTCAAGGACCTGGTAGATCAGGTTGTAGCCGTGCGCGCGCGCCTCTTCCTCGACGCCGGCAAACACGTAGGAATAGAACGTGTTCGAGAATATCGGGTGGTGTTCGCGGGATATCACGAAACCTATATTGTCGGTCTTAAGTTTTGAGGCGCTCCTTGACCCCTGCTCGGGCCCGGAGACGAACGTCCCCTTGCCCGGGATCCTGTAAAGCACGCCTTCGTTGACCAGCTCGAATATCGCCTTGCGGACGGTTATCTGGCTTATGCCGTGCTTTTCGCAGAACTCTTTTTCGGAAGATACCAGCTCCCCCGGCTTCTTCTCGCCGCTCTTGACCTGGTTCTCGATGACCCTCTTTAACTGCTTATACAGAGGTACGGAGGAGTTCTTCTCGACAGAGTCTTTCATTTTTCCGTCCTTATTTTTGGAAGAATACGGTTAAAAGCGATGGCTATATACCTTGGTATACTCGGTTATATTATATATCATAATCCGGATTTGTCAAGGGATGAAATTGCGATTATTAGGCAATAAGAAGTTTAATTAGCGGTGCCGTCTCCCCCGAGCACGGCATATAGCCTGACCTGGTTGGCCATCTTGACCAGGTGTAAAGACGTAAGCTCCTGCTGCGCCCCATATAGAGACCTCTGGGCATCCAGGACGCTCAGGTAGCCGTCGATCCCCTGTATGTAGCGTTCGCGGGTTAGGTCGTAGATCTTCTGCGCTGAATCGACAACCGATCTTTGGGCTTCCACCTGCTGGTCGATGGTGCCCATCACGGCAAGGACGTCGGCCACTTCCCTGAATGCCGTCTGGATCGTATTTTCATACTGGACCAGCGTAATATCGCGCTCCGCCTTGCTGACATTGTACGCGGCGCGGATGCGGGTATCAAAGATCGGCATCGCCGCCTGCGAAGCGAAGGTCCAGGTCTTGGAGCTGGAACTGAAAAGATTCGAAAGATCGCCGCTCGCGCTTCCAACGGCGGTCGTCAGGGATATCTGGGGGAAGAAAGCCGCCCTCGCCGCGCCGATGAAAGCGTAAGAAGCTTTCAACCGGTGTTCCGCGGCCATTATATCCGGCCGGCGCAAAAGCACCCCGGACGACAGGCCCGGGGAAATATCGCCGATAGGGCTTATGTCTCCGAGGCCGGACGGAAGGAGGTCCTCAGGCACAGGAAGGCCCGCGACGAAGTCCAGGGCGTTCCGGTCCTGCGCTACCCATTTCGTGAAGCGCGCAATATCGCCCTTGGCCGTATCCACCTGGGTCTGCGACCGGAGCAAGTCCGGTGCAGCCACTATACCCATTTCATACTGTTTCGATATCAGCCCGTAGACGTTCTGCTGTGTCTCAAATGTGGCCCGGGCCAGCTTGAGCCTCTCGAGGTCCGCCGCAAGTGTGATATAAGCGCGCGCAGCCTCGCTGATCAATGCAGTCTGCGCGCCGCGCCGGGCTTCTTCGGTCCCGAGATACTCTTCCAATGCCTGTTTTTTCAAGCTCCGGATACGGCCGAACAGGTCGACCTCCCACGACACTATCCCGAGGTCCACATTGTACATGTCATACGTCATCTTATCCCCTGTAGAGGATAGTTCCGCAGGCACGTGCGTATCGGTCCCGCCGGCCGATGCTGTGATAGCGGGATATAATCGCGCCGCCTGGACACCGTAATAGGCGCGCGCCCGTTCCACATTCAGGACGGCGAGCCTCAGGTCCCGGTTATTTAAAAGTGACAGCTCTATGACCTGCTGGAGCTTCTTATCAGGGAAGGCATCCTGCCATTTGATATTTGCGGCCGATATGGACCCCTGCCCTGCATCGCCGTTCAAATACGCGTCTCCCGACGGGAATTCGGCGGGGACCGGCGCGGCCGGCCGCGTATATTTCGGCGCGAGCGAACAGCCGCTCAGCGGCATCATTATACAGGCAACAATATAAACCCAAACCTTCTTCATGTTACTTTATACCCCTTCGTTTCCCGAATATCTTCTCTATCATAACGTAGAAGAGCGGCGCAAACAGGACGACAAGCAGCGTACCCGTTATCATGCCTCCGAGCACCGAGGTCCCGATAGCGTTCATAGCGCCCGCGCCGGCTCCCGTGCTCAATGCCAGCGGCAGGACGCCGAAGCCGAATGCAAGCGAGGTCATCAATATCGGCCGGAAGCGCAATTTTGTGCCTTCGATGGCCGCATCGATGAGCCCCATGCCATTCTCTACCCCGGCCTTCGCAAACTGGATTATAAGTATCGCATTCTTCGTGGTGAGGCCCAATGTTGTCAGGAGCCCTATCTGAAAATAAACGTCGTTCGCGAGTCCTCGCATCGAGGAAGCTATGACGCCGCCTATCGCGCCGAGAGGCAGGACCAGGAGTATCGCTATGGGTATGGGCCAGCTCTCGTAAAGGGCCGCGAGGCAAAGAAAGATCACGAATATCGAAAATAAGTAGAGCAGGCCGGTCTGTGAAGACGCCTGCCGCTCCTGGAATGACAGGCCGGTCCAGTCATAACCAAAACCCTGCGGAAGCTTCGAGACTATCTCTTCCATGGCCTTCATCGCATCGCCCGAACTCCTGCCGGGCGCGGGTTCGCCCCAGATATTCATCGAAGAGAAACCGTTGAAGCGCTCGAGGCTCGGAGAGCCGGAGTCCCAGCGGGTCGTCGCGAACGCAGAGAACGGGACCATCCTGCCCGATGTATTGCGGACATAAAGCCTGTCCAGGTCCGAAGGCAGGCTGCGGTATGGCGCGTCGGCTTGCACAAAGACGCGCTTGACGCGGCCGCCTTGTATGAAATTATTGACATAAGAGCTTCCGAATGCGGCCGAGATCGTATTATGTATCGAATTTATGGGCAGGCCCAGCGCTCCCGCCTTTTCCCAGTCGACATCTATCCGGAACTGCGGCACGTCCTCCATCCCGTTCGGGCGGACACTCGCAAGCCGTTCGTCCTTCGCGGCCATACCCAGCATCTGGTTGCGTGCGTCCATCAGCGCCGCGTGCCCGAGGCCTCCCCTGTCGACAAGTTCAAAATCTATACCGCCGGCATTTCCCAGCTCGGGAACAGCAGGCGGTGAAAATGCAAAGACGAGGGCCTTGTTGTTGCGTGAGAAGGCTTTCGTCGCCCGCTGCGCGACGGCTTTTACCCTGAGGTCCGGCTTTGTGCGCAACCCCCAGTCCCTCAGCTTAACGAATACCATGCCGTTATTCTGTCCCCTTCCGGAAAAACCGACGCCGGCCATGACCATGCATGATTCGACCGCTTCCTTCTCGTTATTCAGGAAGTATTGCTGGACCTCATCCGCGACTTCAAGGGTCTGCTCCAGCGTAGAGCCCGTCGGCAATATCATCTGGGCCAACAACATGCCCTGGTCTTCGTCGGGAAGATAGCTTGTCGGCATCCGCGTAAAGAGGAATACAAGGGCCGCAATGATGACAACGAAGACCGCCAAATAGCGTTTCTTCCTCCTCATCGCGTGCCCGACCAACCGTACGTAACCGTTACGGAACTTCAGGAAGATGCGCTCAAACCATAAGAAGAACGGGCGCATCAGCTTGTTTGCGCCTTCCGCGGCTTCATGTCCTTTATCGACCGGCTTAAGCATATTAGCGCATAGCACCGGCGTCAGGACCAACGCGACGACAACCGAAAGCAGCATCGCCGCGGCTATCGTCAGGGAGAACTGGCGGTAGATGACGCCTGTAGACCCTCCGAAGAAAGCCATAGGGCCAAAGACCGCTACAAGCACGAGCCCGATACCGATCAGGGCAGGAGTGATCTGCTCCATAGACTTCGCGGTGGCCTCTTTCGGGGAAAGTCCTTCCTCGCTCATTATGCGCTCGACGTTCTCGACCACGACTATAGCGTCGTCTACAAGCAGCCCGATCGCGAGCACCATCGCGAACATCGTAAGCATGTTGATCGAGTACCCGAAGAACGAGAGTACGCCGAAGGTTCCCAGCAGGACAACCGGCACCGCGATCGTCGGGATCAACGTAGCGCGGAGGTTGCCCATAAATATCCACATGATGATGAACACCAGCAATATGGCCTCAAACAGCGTCTTCGTGACCTCATCGATGGCCACTTCGATAAAGGGCGTCGTATCGTAAGGGTAGACGACCTTCATCCCCTTCGGAAAAAACGCGCTGAGCTCCTCTATCTTCTCCTTGACGGCCTTGGCCGTGTCGATCGCGTTTGCGCCCGGCGCCTGCCTTATAGCGAGCGCTGCGGACGGCTTTCCGTTATAAAAACCTTTTACATCATAGAATTCCGAGCCAAGTTCAGTCCGGCCCACATCCCTAACCCTGACTATCGAACCGTCCGGATCCATACGCAGCGGTATACCCGCGAACTCTTCCGGGCTCTGGAGCAGGTTCTGGATTATTATAGACGCGTTAAGGCGCTGGCCCTTTACTGCAGGCCCCCCGCCGAACTGTCCGGCTGACACCTCGACGTTGTAGGTCTTTAAGGATGCCACTACGTCTTCAAAGGTCATGTTATAATCCGTCAGTTTTTCCGGGTTCAGCCATATGCGCATCGAATACTGGGACCCAAAGCACTCGACCTCGCCGACTCCGGGTATGCGCGCAAGGACCTTCTCGAGGTTGGACTGGGCATAATCCTGCAGGTCGTTATTATCCATGCTGCCGTCTTCGGAAAGCAGGCCTACGATGATAAGGTAATTTCTGGTGGATTTGCTGACTTTGACGCCCGAACGCTGCACCACTTCGGGAAGGCTCGTCATCGCAAGCTGGAGCTTGTTCTGGACTTTCGACCACGCAAGGTCGGGGTCCGTCCCGGGTTTGAAGGTCATCTCGATTCGCGACGACCCGGCCGAATCGCTCTTGCCGGAAAAATAGAGCAGGTCGTCGAAACCGGTCATCTTCTGCTCAATGATCTGCGTTATGCTGTTCTCGACCGTCTCGGCCGACGCTCCCGGATAAGACGCCTGTATTGCTATCGAAGGCGGCGCTATAGGCGGATACTGGGAGATCGGCAGGTTCTTTATGGCGATCAAGCCTGCCGCCATCATGATTATAGCGATCACCCATGCGAACACGGGTCGTTTCAGGAAGAATTTCGATAGCATCTTATGGCTCCGTTAATTCGTTTTTTCCCCGGCCTCTGTCGCGTTCACAGGGACGCCGGAACGCATGCGCTGTATTCCGTTGATAATGACCCGGTCACCGGAAACGAGGCCCGAAGAGATGAGCCACTTGTCCCCGATAGCGCGGTCGATCTTCAGCATGCTCATGGTCGCTTTTCCCGAACCGTCCACGATCCAGACATAAGGCTCGCCTTTCTGGTCGCGGGCAACAGCCGACTGGCTGACTAATATCGCCTGGTCCATGACGCCCTCTTTGACAACCGCGCGGACGAACATGCCCGGCAGCAGCGCGCTGTCCGGGTTCGGGACCTCTATGCGCAGGATGATGGAACTTGTCGTCGGGTTTACGGTGATATCGCGAAACTCCAGGTTCCCTTCGTGAGGATAGAGGGTACCGTCCTCTAGTTTGATGGTAACTTTGTTCTGCCCGTTCCCGTCAGAGCTCAACCTCTTGTCCGCCATTCCGCGCTGGAGTTTAAGCAATTCCGCCGTAGACTGCATTACATCCACAAATATCGGGTCGATCTGCTGGACCGTCGCGAGCGCTACCGGCTGGTAAGCCGTGACCATTGCGCCTTCCGTCACGCTCGACCGGCCTATACGTCCGGAGATCGGGGCCTTGATGGGCGTATAGGACAGGTTGATCTTCGCCATCTCCAAGGCAGCTTTACTGCCTTCCAGTTGGGCTTCTGTCTGGCGCAGGGCCGCCAACGCGTTATCATATTCCTGCTCCCCGACCGCCTTGATCTCTACCAGCCCCCTAAAGCGTTCCTCGCGCGAGCGGACAGCCGGAAGGTTAGCCTCGGAAATATTGACCGCGGCTTCGGCCTGGTCATAGGCCGCCTGGTATGGCGCGGGATCTATCTGGTACAGCAAGTCCCCCGCCTTGACCAAGGCGCCTTCATCGAAGGCCCTCTTAATGATAAGGCCGTTGACCTGAGGCCGGATCTCGGACACCCTATAGGCTGCCGTCCTGCCGGGCAGCTCCCTCGTCAAAACGAGGCGCTGCGCCTGTATCGTGACCACACCGACTTCCGTGGGCGCCTTCTTTTGCGGCGCCTGTGACTTGGGCCCGCAGCCGGCCAGTAAAAGGCCTGCAGTAAGGGCTACGATCAATTTTCTTATCGACAAATTCCGCATAGTATAATGTCCTTCCCTGATTTTATTTGCCCTGGAATTCAGCCACCCCAAGCCCGCGCCATAACGCCTTTAGCTGGCGCATATAATGATAGCCGCGGCTATCGCTATCGCTGAACCGGGTCACCAGCAGCGTCCCGCACATTATAGTCGCCAGGGAAACGATGACATCATCCACATCGGTCCCTGGCGGCAACTCGCCATTTTTCTGTGCCGAGACGGCGCACTCCTTAAACCACTCTCCCAGGCTAAGCGAGGGCGTTTCTTCGATGCCGGCACAACCCGGAAAAGCCAGTCCCTTTTCGAGGGCGGAAATAGCCATTTTTTTAGGCCTCTCCCCCTGGAGCAGGAGCGCTAAAAAGATCTGGTATGCAAGGTTGCTGTTGCTCCATTCCTTGGACAGCTGTCTGAATACAGCGTCGATCAAATGGAGGTATTTACCGTCCCGGACTTCCCGCTTTGCCTTCCATATCATTTTTGACGAGGTCAAATTCAGGAAATAGCGGACAACGTCGATCTTTTCCGGAAAATAGTTAAAGAAAGTGCCTTCCGCCACCTCAACGTCCCGGCATATCTCCCTTATGGAAATGTCGTCGAAGCGGTTTTGTGCTAACTTTCCCATGAAGGCGTTCATTATCGCGATCTTGGTCTTAGCGTGCTTCTTTTCGCGTAACGAGTACTCTTCCGTTTTCACCCGCTCCTCCAGTTATTGAAGTATACTTTATAAATATAGCATACTATATATTATTTGTCAAGGGATGAAATTGCTTTTAGCTGGTAATAACTGGGGTTTACCGGTGGCCTACCTTGGGTCTTTCTCAAAATGCATATAATCTTTCAGGGACTTCCAGTCCCCGCCCCACGTCCATCCTAAACGCAGGAAAGCCTGCACTATCCCGGAGTCGCGGGCAAGCGTCCCTGCCTTGCTTGTATCATACACCGCGCCGGGAGGCAGCACCACGTCTCCTTTGATATACGGGTTTTGGACGGGGTTGATGTCTATCGCGAAGCCGTAGGCATGCTTTGACAGCGACGTCCCTCCGGTCGCCAGCCTGTAATTGAAGGCGGACGTGTTGTTCATCATCATCGACTGGTCGTCCTCGTTCCATTTTCCGCCGCTGTAGAACCGGTCATGCGAAATCGGGATGGCGGAAGAGATGGGGAACTTCTCCTCAAGGGCGGCGCGAAAGACTTCCTTTATGTCTCCGGCGAGCCTTTCGTCTATCACGACCTGTCCCTTGTGGATCCTGCCGTCAAACGAATAGTAGGAGACTTCCACGAGCCTTTGCCTCTGCTTGATCTCTTCGGGCCCTTCCTTCCTCAATGCATCGGATAACGTGATATTGCTGTCTATTGCGGCGCAGCCGCACAAAAACACGGCCGAAAATATCATGGCTAATTTGACATTATCAAGCATCTTGTGCCCCCCTACTGTATTATGGCAAGGAATTTTGGACTCAGGGATACGATCCCTCGGTGATTTTCGGACCGATAAGCAGGCATAATTAGAGGCCTTGTTTCTTGTAAACTTCCCTGTCTTCTAATAGGTGCGGGCCTGTACCGCTTGGTATTCCTCCGAACTTTAGTGGCAACCATGTTGGGCGCAGGCATTCTGCGCGGTTATCTCATCGAGTTCGTTGCCTTTGAATTTCTTGATGATATCCGCGACGGTTTCCGCCGATGCTTTATAGGCCTTTATATTGGCCTCGTTCAATTTCTGCACCGCCCTCATCCCCATGCCCTGGCAGACTACGGCATCAATAGATGATAATCCCAATACGCCTAAAGGATGGCATGTGCCGTGCAAATGATGGGCGTTGGTGTTGTCAACGGTCTTTACCTCGTCCTTCTCGGTGTCATAGATCGCAAAGAACGGCGCGCTGCCGAAATGCCCGTGTACTTTAGCGCTCAATCCTTCTTTGCTTTCCGTCGGTATGCATACTCTCATTTTGTTTCTCCTTTTGTCGCTATCAGGACATACTGACAGCTGTCGTTGTGTTTGGTTACATCCATGCCAAACTTTCTTAACAATGCCGCTATCGCGCCCAAAGATAACTTTGAACGCGGATGCGTATGGCCTTCCATCCCGTGAATCTTTTCCGCTATCCGCTCACCTTTCCTGTTGAAATCTGCGATCACCAGCTTATTTTTGGCCACTCTGGCCATCTCCTTAAGGCATTTGGCCGGGGATTTCGCATGATGAATAACGTTAACCGAGATCACATAGTCAAAAGCATTATCTTTAAACCTCAGCCTCTCCGCATCCATAATTTTAAGAGTAACCAACTTGTCAAGCTCGAGCGCCTTAAGTCCTGAATTGGCGGTTTTCTGGGCTTTCCTGTCCAGGTCTATCGAAACCAGCCTAAAGCCCCTCCTCGCCAAGGCAATAGCCATATGGCCGCTTCCCGTGCCAACCTCCAGAATATTTCCCTTGGCAAATCCGGCTTTCCTTAAAATGAATCTCCTTGCTTTAGGGATATCGTAGCCGTGCCTCTTGAAAAGCTTTAGCCTGTCCTGACTCTGTTTTAATAGATTGTCCATTATCCGGCTTTCTTTACGGGACCGCCCTCGATCTTTAGCGCTTTGCCATTCAAAAGGGCGTCCGCTATCTTTTTGTGCGCTGAATTAATGATATTGCCGAAAGTTTGGCGCGAAATGTCCATCTTCTTCGCGGCGTCTTCCTGGTATAACCCATCTAGATCCGCAAGCCTAACAGCCTCTAATTCATCCAACGTAAGATTTATTTCTTCCAGCATATCGATAGGAATACCCCGGGGTTTAAAGTAATTAGAATCCGGATTGCATCTTATTCTTCTGCGCCTGCAAGGCCTCGGCATTTACCCTCCTGTTTATTGGCATATGCTAATAATATAGCATAAAATATCCACCTGTCAATGAAATTAAAAGGGAGGCGGTTAGAAAATGCTTTCGAGGAATCCCTGTTTTTTGTTCCTGGCTTCGGCGTCTTGTATAAAAAACAGGCTTTCTATCTGTTTTTTGCCGTTTTCATCCGTGTAATATTCTTGATGAGCCGCGAATGTCCCCGTCACCTCCACGAGCGGAGTAAAAGGAGGCGTTAAGCTCTCTCCCTTCTTCATGGTTACGAATACTGTATTAAATATCGTCGGAGGCATGCTGGAACCCCAATCGCAGCACGGGCATCCATACGGATTTTTCCCAACGGCAAAATTATCGATTGAACCGCCCGAAGAGTAAGCATCATAAGGTATCAAAAGATATCCCGCGATCTTAACTTTTTTGCCTTGCAATGCGATGATGTCCGGGGGAAAATCGGTAATATCGCCTTTGTCTTTCACAAACCTGTCTTTAACTTTTTCAAGCTTTCCTATGCTTAATTGGCATATTTCATCATCGTCGGAAGAGCTGGCAAAAGCCACAGAAAGAAACAACAACGCCAGAAGAAGCATGCACTTTAGGACCAATAACAGATTTTTTATCATTGTTTAAACAAGCCCTCTTTCTTGTCCATATCTTTTATCAAAGTATCATTTGGATAATACCGCTCTAATTCTTTCAGCGCGCCATTCTTCTTATCGATCTCTTTTAAGGCACCATAACAAATTATCAGCATTTTTAATGACGACCTATGATAGGCCAAAACATCTACCTTCGCTTTCGATCTGCTGCCGGGGCCAAGCGCCCGTATTTTCTCAAGGTGAGGTATCGCTTCCGCATATTTCTTCTCGGACAAAAAAATGGTCCCGAGGCTTAAATGAGAGCTAATATTAATAGGGTCAACTCTAATCGCCTTTTTGTATATTCTTACCGCATCATCGTTCAGCCCGTATGTCATATATGAGGACGCCCGGGATAACAGCTGTCTTATTATATAGGGCTTCATTGCAAGAAAACTCATGCTTACAAAAAAGGAGATCAATAACCATCGACGCCGCGATCCGATCCGTCTTTTGCGGCCGTGGCCACAATTACAATTACAAGGGTTATTGTGCGTTTCCATATGGGTCCTTTATGCAATAATAAAGAAAAACGACGCTATAGCTATAAGTATGGCGCCCGAAATGAACTGAATATACCTTTCTGCCCTTTCCACCTTAGGAGCCAGGGTTTTCACTAAATTAGCGGAAGAACCTATTAAAAATATTGGTAAACTCTGCCCGATTGCGAAACAAAGAAATATTACAAAAGAATAAACCCATGAGTTGCAAATACCCGCGACGCTTGCAATTACAAAGAGAACGGAAGCGCAGCAGGGACACGCAGGCATCTCCAAAAACGCGAACATAACGCCGAAAATAAACGCTCCGACAAAGCCTGTCTTTTTAAACTTATTGTTTATTCCACAGCTTGCATGCATATCCCCAAAAGTAATTAGGCCTGCATAGAAAAAACCTGCTATCAGCAGAATTATTCCTAAAGCCAGATATACGTATCTGCTCAATCGCACCAGATCAAACGTGATGTTTTTCAGAAAAATTAATAATATACCCAATAACGTGTAACTGACAATGAGCCCTGAGGCTAAGCATAACGATAGTAATAACGAGTGTTTCCTTGATCCGGCTGCCCCTGAAACATATCCAAATACGATAGGGATCCTGATTAAAGTGCATGAACTTAATGAAGCGATAAACCCGGCCAAAAATACAACAAATATTGCCAGAAAAGGCGACTTGGTAATAACTGTTTGCAGCGTGCTAATCATTTGCGCCACCTGCCCAATAATGCAGTTACGCAATAGCAGCCAGCAGCAAACAAAACGATCGTAGCTCCGGAAGCTGTCCCCCAGTAATAAGATACTACTAATCCTGTAACGCCGGAAAGAATGCTTATAACCACTGCCCATGCCGTATATGCGTGCATGTTTCGCGCGAGATTACGGCTTGCTGCCGCAGGCAGCACTAAGAGAGAATTTATAATCAAAATACCGACCAGGCGAATCGAAACGATTACGACCAATGCCAGCAATACCGTAAAACTTGTTTCTATGAGAAAGGTGTTGACCATACGGCTGCGCGCCAGAGACGGATTGACACTCGTAAGTAACATGGCGTTGCCTGCTGCATACCAATACATCAAGACAACTGCAGCCAATACGAAAAACCAGGCTATTTGCTGCGGGGTAACCGCGAGGATGTCGCCGATCAAATAACTTGTATATTTTACAAACCCTCCTTGCCTGCTTAAAATAACAATGCCCAGGGCAACGATAAATGCCATAAAAACACCCAAAACAGTGTCTATGGGGGTTTTAGTAATGTTTTTGAGTATATTGACCCCAACCGCTAAAGCCACCGCAAGGACGATCATAGAAAGTGTTGGGTCGCGGAAACCCAAAAGTACGCCTATTGCGATTCCCGTAAGAGCGGAATGGCCTAACACATCGGTGAAAAAAACCATCCGGTTATTTACCACCATTGTACCCAACAAGGCAAATAAAGGCGTAACCAGCAATGTAGCTAAAAGCGCATTCTTCATGAAAACATAATGCGTCCAGCCGAATGGAAGCACATCCACTAACCTATACCACGCCTCAATGATCGCCATTTTTACCGCTTTCTGATGACATTAAATTCGGCAGGCAAGAAATATTCCACAGGCTCGACCCGAAAGTCTTTACTAATTTTTCATTTGAAAGCACTTCTTTCGGATCTCCCTCTGCAATCACAGACCGATTAAGCAGTATGAGCCGATCAACATAAGAAGATACGCCGGCTAAATCGTGAGTCACGAGTATCACCGCGATATCATGTTTTTTTCTTAAATCGTCTACAATCTGATAAAAAAGGGATAATCCCCTGACATCTATTCCGCTGGCTGGTTCATCCAATAGAAGAAGCCCGGGTTCGGGAGTCATGGCGATCGCAAGGAGCACACGCTGTAGTTCGCCGCCGGATAACTCCCCGACCCTTCTTTCAAGAAGATGCTCTGCTGAAAATAACGATAGGACACTCTTAACCTTTTCCGGCAATTCCTTATTTATCCCCATCCAGACAGGATGTTGGCTGATTGCCGAAGCGACAAGATCGGTCACGCTAATAGGAGAGCTAAGGTCGAATTGCAGTTTTTGTGGAACATAACCTATTTTTGGTTTCTTAGATTCATGGCCGCTTATACGAAATATTATCTTGCCTTGATAGGGGATCTCGCCAAGAATTGTGCGCAACAGCGTGGTCTTTCCGGCGCCGTTCGGGCCGACTACGCCAATAATTTCGCCGCAGTTAACATGCAGATTGACATTATCAAGTATGGTATTGTCGCCAAACCTGACTGTTAAACTATCGATTTTCGTACAGCAATGTTCACACGTTTTTTGCAAAACAACTCCCCCTCTTTTAACTATTTTCAAACGCTTTTTTCAATACCTTAAGATTGTTTTCCATGATGTTTAGATACGCATCATAATCATCGGGGCCGGTTACCGCGGGGTCAAGCACATATACTGTGGCGCCGGTTTCTCCGGCAATCGCTTGGGCGGCTGAAACGGGATATTGCGGTTCGCTAAACAGTGTTTTGATCCCAGCCTTCTTGACCAGGTCGATCGTTTCGGCAAGCTCTTTCGCGCTCGGCTCGCTGCCGGGTTCTCTTTCGATTACAGCCGCAATCTTAAATCCAAACTCCTGAGCAAAATATGGAAATGCCTCATGAAAAGTAACGATTGGCCTGCCTTTGTAAGGAGCCAGTCCGTTTTCCATTCTCTGGCGCAATGTTTCAAGTTTCGCAACATAACTAGAAACATTCTTACGGTAAAGCTCCTTATGCGCCGGATCATATCCCTCTATTGCTTTGCCCAAATTCTTTACTTGAGTAATTGCGTTAGCTACGCTTACCCACACATGTGGATTATCCCCCTCTTCGCCCTCACCTTCAATGAGGGGAATTCCTTCGGATAACTGTATAATTTTTAGCTGAGGATGCTGCGCTATAACTTTATCCAAAAAAGACTCCATACCGGCGCCGTTTGCAACAAAAACCTGCGCATCGGCAAGTTTTCTCATGTCATTAGTCGTCACCGCATAATCATGCAAACAACCGGTTAACGGCGGAGTAAGGTTCTCGACCGAAACCCCCGGAACATCCCGGGTCACATTCTTGGTAATTATATAAACGGGATAGAATGATGCCACAACGTTGATCTGTTTTACCTGTTCTGCCTCGGCTTTATTCAAATGCCAAAAACATCCCACCAGAAGAAAACCAACCAGAATAGCGGCGAACCCACGCTTTATTATCAGCATATTGATATCCTTTCTTTCTTTAGGTTTAGAAATCTACCTGCGCCCTCATGCCTCCAACTAAGATGCCGTTTGTATCGTCCGCAATATCCTTGCCGAACGGGTTCCAAATATACTGAAAATCAGGGCTTATCGACAGGTGGTCGTTTATATGTATCTTGTAATACGCTTCGAAATGCCCCTCGTTCCTGCACTCAATCTCAGGGTCAAAGGATTTCTTATAGTCGTTAGAAGGAATCGCCTGGCCGACGGCGAAAGCTAATATATCGTTCTCGCGATGCCAGGGCTTGCCTTCTATCTGCAAGCCTGCGCTCCAGGAATGTTTGAGCGAGTAATTAAGGTCTCCTGAGGCCGTCATGTCCGGATTAAATACTTTTGGATCCTGCCATCCGTAACGGGTAAACAGGGTCACTATATCATGCACCTTCTGATCGAAACTTAAAGCAAAGCCGTACGCAGGCTCTTTTTGCTTTTCCTCATCGAGCCACTCAGTGTGATCGGCCCTATTCTGCCAACCCAGGAACCTGTAGTTGCCGGGAAGGTTAAAGAAGTTAGTCTTAAAGGTCACCTGCCCGATATTTAACAGATTATCCGATATCTTATCCCAATTACCGTTGGTATTGAAGGCGCCATAATTGAGTTCCAGCCAATCGAAAGGCAGCGCCGCGGCTCTTATTCCAACCGTATTATCCGGGAACTCTATAGCGGGATTGTTCCTGAATATGTCGGAGAGGAATTCCGTTGTCTCGTCATTGGCGATCTCGTTGGTATCAAAATACACGGTTGGATCTAGTTTTCCGAATACGATAAGCGCCTTATCCCCGAACATCCCCTGCTCGTACCATATCTCGGATACCGAGACGTGCTCCTCGTCATTGGCGTCATAATTGACATTGCTGTAAAGCGAAAGCTCATCCGTCAAGCCCGCTCCCTGCCCCGCTTCCAGGTGAAGGAACGCTTTGCTGTCAAGCCCCTCGAATTCCTTAGATATCGTAATGTCCTCCGAAAAGGAAGCATTTGTCCTTCCCGTTTTTTTCTCCTCGGTGGCGTTGGTGTTGCCCGTGCCCTGGACTATCATGGTGGCGCCTGCGCCTATCTCTAGGCCCGCGGCCTTAATGGCGGGAACTCCCGTTTCGCGGTGGAGCTGCTCATCCATATCCTTGAACTTCGCCTCGTAGTCCGCCGCGGACCTTTTCTGCTCTTCCAGCCTGTTTTCCAATAACTGGATACGGGCCTTAAGCTGGCTCAACTCCTCCTTGATAGATGCTTCATCGGCATAACAAAATTGGAACATAGTGAAAACGAATAGATAAACTAAACATAATATGCTCTTGGAACGCATGCTCCCTCCTTCAATAATGAATATTCCGGGTTTAAATACTTCTGAAGGTTAGCAATACGCTCGTGGCGGGGCGCGGGATATATTAACGGAAAGTAAAAGCTTGACTAATGGGTTGCGGGGTAAGGCGACGATTAAGTTTACAATGCGGAATATAACACGAAATACAGCCGCCGCAAATAACACAACCGCTGCGGCATAATGCAGCCAAAGGCAGATAGGGCAATCATGCCCATCATCACCATCATGATGTATGGCGTGCGAAAGCGGATGTAATATTGCTATTCCAAGGAAAATAGCAAAAACAAACAACAATAAAACAGACGCTTTCTTCCTCATTTGCACTTTGAGCACAATCCTTCTATTTGAAGCTGGTGTGCCTCAACTTTTGCGTTAAGCTTATTCTCAATAAATCGTGAAATCCCTTTAAAATTGCAGAATTCCACTTCCTCAACTTTTCTGCATTTACGGCAGGTGAAATGATGGTGGTGTTCATTAGGCAGGGTGCAAAGCGCATACCGCAGCTGGCGATCCTCTGATAAAGACTCTGCCAGAATACCGGCATTCTTAAACTCGGCAAGTATCCTATATACGGTCGGAAACCCTATTGTCGAGAGTTTCTTCTTCAACTTAGTATGCACATCATACGGCGACATATGAGAACTACATCTCATGAAGACATCGATAACTGCCTTTCGCCTGGGGGTTATCTTTAAACGATTGTTCTTTAATATCTGAACATATGATTGCATAGTTTTCTCATAAATAGAAATGATTTCTATTTATATCACAGACCATATTTTTTGTCAATAGGCATCCCTTAAGCCTTTGAAACGTAAAGACAAAAAAGCCCTGATCAAATGTGCAGATCAGAGCTTTATTGGTAGCCCCTACGGGAATCGAACCCGTGTTTAATGGCTGAGAACCATCCGTCCTAGGCCACTAGACGAAGGGGCCAAACGCTGGCGGGCCCATGAACCCGCTAATATCTAACTTTCTCTTCTCTCCTGTTATGCGCCGAGAGCTGGGCGGCGTCTATAACAGCCGCCGTCCTGCGCACCTCATCGAGCTTGATGACGGGATGCGCGCGGTGCATCAGGACATCGTAAAGGTTCTCGTAATATTTCTCCCAGCAGCTGGGCTCGACCTGGTAGGTCCTCTCAAAGTCCTCGCCCTTCATCTGGGTCTTTATCTTTATCGGGTGCCCGCCGTTCTCGCTCAACAAAGCGCCCTTTGTCCCGAGCACATACCAGCGGGGTAGATTATACCTCGAAACCTGGCTCGCTTCAAGGTGCGCGGTGACTCCGCCGCGGAACCTTATAAGCAGCTTGAAATAATCGTCGACTTCCCTGGACCAGATCACCGACTTCATGTCGCACCAGACCGATACCGGCTGCTCTTTTACAAGGCATAACATCTGGTCGATTATATGCGAACCGAAATCGTAGAGTATCCCGCCACCGTAGGACTTCCTGTACCGCCAGGCCGGGTTGAACTCCTTGACGCCGTAATTCTTCAAAGATCCGTATGAGGTCGCGCGCGACTCGATCGTAAAAGGCTCGCCGACCAGGTGCTCGTCGAGCAATTTCTTGACGGTGATGAAATCGCCGTCGAACCTGCGGCTCTGGAAGACCGAGAGCACGACCCTCTTCCTGTTCGCAAGCTTTATCAGATAATCGACCTCTTTCAGTGTCAGCGCGATAGGTTTCTCCACCACGCAATGCCTGCCTTCCTCGAGCACCATCTTCGCTATCCTGAAATGGCTGCTCGACGGGGTGGCTATGACCACGAGGTCTATATCCGTGTCGAGGAAATGCTTGTAATCCGAAAAAGCTATCGTGCCGTAATCCCTGTCAGCGACCCTCCTGCGCCCCTGGATCGTGTCGCATACCGCCACTATCCGGAACTTCCCCACCCTCTTCATCAGTGGTATGTGGAATTCCTGCGCGCTCCTTCCGAGGCCGCAGATCCCGACCTTAAACTCCATGCCTAATATCCTATCCCCCTCAGGAAACCGCGGGACATCCTCGCGCTCTCGAACGGGGTGGTTGAAGTCCTGTCAAGTTCAACAACAATCCAGCCAGTATAATTAATCTTATCTAAACTTGCAAGGATATTCTTCATGTTATGGCAGAGTATACCCCGGCCAAGCTCGGAGAAATCCCTGGCCCGGGGATCCCAGTCCTTCAGGTGCACGAGGGCTACGGATGAACGGTACCTCTCTATCACCCCCGCGGGGTCCGAACCGGCCGCCGCAAGATGCCCTGTGTCCACGCAAAGTTTTACCGACCTTGAGAACTCGAGAAGACTGGCTATATCCCTCTCTTCTTCTACTATCGTATCGAGGTGGTTATGGAAGGCTATCCTGACGTTGAACCCTGAAGAGTATTCGGCGAGTGAATCGAGCCTTTTACAGAGGGCCTTATAGCTTTTTACGTCCTTCGAGAGGCCGTCGCCCTTCCAGCCGCCCGTAACCATGAGCGCCTTTACGCCGAACTGCCCCGCGAAATACGCCTTTTCCCTGGCCTCAGCCGTGTCGGACTTCTCGTCGGAGGTCACCCTGATGTTGGCGGAGAGCGATGCCAGTTCGAGGCCCACTTCGCTAAGCTGGGTCCTGAATGAAGCGGCCGGGCCCAGCCTCTCGAGCGCGTCATACATCTCGACGCCGTCATATCCGGCCTCTTTTATCTCGCAAAGAGCGTTCTTTAACGGGTAATCCCGGAGGAAATTTCCCCAGGTAAGGGTATGGCATCCTATCTTGTATCCGGCCATACGTCACCGCTTTATTTTGGAAAATTGGTGCTGGGAGGGGGATTTGAACCCCCACAGTTTATTCAACCAACAGCCCCTCAAACTGTCGCGTCTGCCAGTTCCGCCATCCCAGCAAATATATTCTTATATAGGTATTATCTTACGGGCAGGACCTTGCCGTCTTCTCCGAAATGCACCCGGTTGCCCTTGCCGTAAAGAACGCCTTCGATCGTCATCGCCTCGGACAGGGCTACCCTCTTGACCCTTCCGGACGAGTAGAGGTCTATCACGCTGCCTGCGGGGTATTTTATACGGCCCAACTCCTCGGCCCTTGCAAGCGTCGCCGTCTCAAGCCTGCCGTTATCATAAAAATTGACCGGCCCCGGGGCGCACAATATCCCCTGTATCTCCTGGGCCTTCGTTAAATACGCGTTTATTACCTTGCCGTTCTCGAAAAGGGATATCCTTGCGCCGTCCACGAGCTTGACGCCGTCGACTATCTTCCCTTCGGCCAGCGTGCCCGACTGCAGCTTCCCTGATTCATACAGGGATATCCTGCTGCCATTTTCGAACTTCATGCCCTGGATGGTCGCCTCGCGGGAAAGCTCAGCGTTCCTTATCCTTCCGGATTCATAAAAATACACCCATCCCCGGCAAGGAAGGTCCTGCAGTTTCGCCGGGCCCTCGAGTATCGCGTAATTGATCTTGCCCGACTCCGTATACTCTATCCTTGTGCCTGCCGGCAGTATCACGCCCTGCACGTTCTTCGCACTGCCCAGGATCTCGAATTTTATCTCCGCCCCGGCGTACGGGACGGCGGCAAGAAGAACGATAGATACCAGGATTATCAAACCGGAGTTACTGCGCATATTATCGGGCCTCCATGCGGTATAAATATACCAAAAAAACCGTGAAATAACAAGGGGTTAATGCTTTTTTGTTGCGCACAGAATTTTTTGACTGTATAATGGCAGCATATAACATGACTAACACCAAGGTACTATTATCTGCCCTTACCTCTGCGGCCATGTTAATTTCCGCTGCGGGATGCCGCACACTGGCAGCCCCTTCGTCTTCTGAAGCGGCCTGGGTGCCGGCAAAGAAGATTAAGATCTCCGACTCAAAAGACGCGACATGGCAGTCTATCCGCGGCCAGAAGATAGACACGTCCAGGCCCCTTGCGCTTGGCGACCTGGTCGACATAGCCCTGCGCACAAACCCTTCCACGAAACAGGCGTGGGAAAACGCCAAGTCCGTGCAGGCCGTAAAGCTGCAGATGGAAGGCCGTTATTACCCTAAAGTCTCGATCACCGGCGAGGGCACGAGGCAGGACACCAAGGCCAACATAGACATGGCCAGCGTCGATTATTTTAAATACGGGCCCGGCATACAGCTCACTT
>Ga0265297_10001759_pt1 | contig 48237 bp, 48 predicted proteins | sample Munlanlwell13791_FD_192502 | JGI IMG/M metagenome (GOLD analysis project Ga0265297, IMG submission 192502) | Leachate microbial communities from a municipal landfill in Southern Ontario, Canada - Leachate well 137-91 | ecosystem: Engineered > Solid waste > Landfill > Unclassified | place...
GCTTTGCCTTATATAAAAGCCCACGAGAGGGGTCGAACCTCCGACCTGCGCTTTACGAAAGCGCTGCTCTACCAACTGAGCTACGTGGGCGAAGTTAACCAAAGACAAGTAGATTGTAACAAAAACAGAAGTATACCACAAGAAAACTTTTATCTTTCAAAAACCAAAATCAAAAAAAAATTTTTCTAAAATTATTAAAAAAAATCTTGCAAGAGCAGTTAAATATTGTTACATTTATATTATAAGCATATGTCAAACAAAAAAATAAATTTAACAACGCCGTATTACTTAATTTACGAAAGTAAATTATTGAAAAATTTAAAAATAATTGAACGCATAAAAAAGTCATGCGGCGCTAAATTTGTGCTGGCGTTAAAATGTTTTTCTGCGTGGAGCGTCTTTCCTCTTCTGAATAAATACCTGGATGGGACAACGAGCAGTTCATTGTACGAGGTGCGTTTAGGATACGAAAAATTCGGAAAAGAAGTCCACGCTTACAGCGTTGCATATAATCTTTGCGAAATAAAACAGATAAGGAAATATGCAGACAAAATAATCTTTAATTCCATATCGCAGCTTGCAATGTTTCGCCGGTATGCAGGATGCATGGAAGTTGGATTAAGGGTTAATCCAGGGGTGAGTTTTTCCTGTTTTGATTTAGCAAATCCAGCCAGGCGTTATAGCCGGCTTGGAGTTTTTAACAAAAAAGAAATATCGGATGTAAGTTCACAGATTGACGGCGTTATGTTCCATTTTAATTGTGAAAATAATGATTTTGAAAATTTTTCCTCAAACCTTGATTTTATCAGCCGCAAATACGGTGATTTGCTTAAAGAGTTAAAATGGGTAAGTTTTGGAGGCGGCATTTATTTTACCAAAGAAGGTTACCCGGTAGATAAGTTTTGTAAAAAAATAAATGAATTTAGCAGAAAATTTTCCCTGCAGGTATACTTTGAGCCGGGCGAGGCAGTTATTACCCAAACAGCAGAACTTGTAACGAAAGTATTGGATATCGTCCATAACGGTATAGATATCGCGATAGTTGATTCCTCTATTGAAGCGCATATGCTGGATTTGCTTACGTATAGGCTTAGCGCAAAAATAAAGTCTGAAGCTACCGGGCGCTTCAGATATCAGATTGCGGGACGTTCCTGTTTGGCCGGAGATGTGTTTGGCACATACCGGTTCAAGGCCCGTTTAAAGATAGGAAATGTTTTGCATATTAATGATGCAGCCGGTTACACAATGGTTAAAAAAAATTGGTTCAACGGCCTTTCAATGCCGTCAATCGCCGTAAAAAGGCTGAACGGCACAATTGATGTAATCCGTAATTTCAATTATAATGATTTTGTGAACAGCTTATCGTAAAAATTAATTAAACAGGAGGACAAAGTAAGATGAAAAAAAATTTACTGATTATTGGTGCTGGGGGCGTGGCTGAAGTAGCTGCTCATAAATGCGCCCAGAACAATGATATTTTAGGAGATATCTGCATTGCATCCAGAAAACAAAGCAAGTGCGATGCGATAATCGAAAGCGTTAAAAGAAAGGGCCACCTCAAAGATAAAACTAAAAAACTATATTCGCGCCAGATAGATGCGCTGGATATACCGGCTACCGTAAATTTGATAAAAGAAACGAATTCGGAAATTGTAATCAATCTTGCTCAGGCCTATGTGAATATGTCTGTGCTCGAGGCTTGTATCAAGGCCTCCGTTGCCTATATGGATACCGCAATACATGAAGAGCCGAATAAGGTTTGCGAAGATCCGCCCTGGTATGCAAATTATGAATGGAAAAGAAAAGACCGCTGCAAGGAAGCAGGCATTGCGGCAATACTCGGCGCCGGGTTTGACCCGGGCGTAGTAAACGCTTATTGCGCTTATGCCGTTAAGCATCTTTTTGATAAAATCGATACAATAGATATATTGGATGTAAACGCAGGAAGCCACGGCAAGTATTTTGCAACTAATTTTGACCCTGAGATAAATTTCAGAGAATTTAAAAAAGTCTGGACATGGATTGACAGAAAATGGGTCCAGGAAAAGGTTCACTCGATAAAGCGGGTGTATGACTTTCCTGTTGTGGGAAAGCAGACTGTTTATTTAAACGGGCACGACGAACTCCATTCGCTGTCAAAAAATATCGACGCAAACAGTATCAGATTTTGGATGGGATTCAGCGATCATTACATAAATGTGTTTACTGTTCTTACGAACCTGGGGCTTACTTCGGAAAAGCCGGTTAAAACTGCAGAAGGCGTCGAGGTGGTTCCTTTGAAAGTGCTTAAGGCGTTGTTACCGGATCCCTCTTCCCTTGCGCCTAACTACACCGGAAAAACCTGCATAGGAAATCTTATAAAAGGCAAAAAAGACGGTAAGAATAAAGAAATTTTTATCTATAATGTTTGTGACCACGAAGCTTGCTATAAGGAAGTAGAATCTCAGGCAATTTCTTACACTGCCGGCGTTCCTCCGGTTGCCGCAGCAATTTTAATTGCAACCGGAGTTTGGGATGTTAAAACTATGGTCAATGTGGAAGAGCTTGATCCGGATCCGTTTCTCGAATTGTTGAATACTATGGGGCTGCCTACGGAAATTTGCGAGACAGGAATCAAAAACTTTTTCCGTCCGGAGAGCTGTTTACGAAAAGTTTTGAAATTATTTTAAAAAAAATCTTGCAATGGCCCTTAAAATATGTTATAAAAAAATTAATTGAATTTTTTATAAACAGTTGAAACGTTTGGGAAAATAAAAAAATGACAACGCAAAAATGTTTAGTAAGCGAAGAAAACACAAGTTTAACGCCGGTTCTTTGCGTTACGCGCAGTTCGACTTGTGTACTTGAAAATCGTGCGCTTTCAAATGGTTTAAAAAGGAGAACAGAAGAAATGGAAAAAAAAGTATTTGGGTATGAATTAGTTATGGATCTTTCCGACTGCGATCTTTCGGTTATGAGCTCTAAAAAGAAGCTCGCAGAGTATGTTAATAAGCTTTGTAAACTTATTAAAATGAAAAAATACGGCAAGGTTCAATTACCGTATTTCGGACTCGAGAAACCTCAAACAAAGGGCTATTCGCTTTTGCAATTTATTGAAACCAGTTCAATTACCGGGCACTTCTCTGAGTATTGGCGTAAATCTTACATAAATATCTTTTCCTGCAAACCTTACAACCACCGTCTTGCAGCAAATTTTACAAAAGAATTTTTCGGAAGCAAGCACGCCAAAATTCGTTTCCTCGTGCGCTAACTCTTTCCGTTTGCTTAAGATATTTCAATAATCGTTAATCCTTGCGGCATTTGAGGGGAAAGTTTTTCCTGTAATTTCCCGGCGGTTATTTTTTCGGTAAAATAAAGAGTTATCTCTTCTTGCCCGGCTACTCCAAGCTTAAGAGCTCTCCCAAAACTCATTTTAACGCGGGGGTTAAATCCTTGAGTGTAATATAAGGGTAAATCCGCTCTCCTTAAAGCGCGCGTGAGTATCAAGGCAAGGTCAAGCTGAGAAAAATATACCATATCCCCGCCTTTTTCTACTGTTAATCTGACAGCAAATTTTTCTATCTGCATTTAATTAACCTTATTTTTTACAGCAAGATGCTTTCGAGCCTTCAATAAAAGACCAGGGAAAATTTTCATTTTTGCTTTCAAGGTAAGTTCTGTAATCGATACTATACTCTTCCATTGCATTTTGCCATGCCTGCCAGTTCTCGGCGGTATTATAGCCGGAAGCCTCAAGTACTTTCATAATCACCGAGGAAAAATTTCTGTCAGCGCGAGACAGTATTGCTTCCAGAATACTTTTTGTAGTTTGCGATATAGAAACGTTTATATTGCGCCTTCTACGCAAACTGCTTAAAACAAGTTTTACCTTTTTTCCCAATACTTCTTCCCGGCACATCCATGCTCCTTCCCACAATGAGAACGGTTTCGGTACAAAAATATTAATACTTACGTTAATCGAAAGCCCGGTGCAGGATTGCAGTTTGTCCAGAAAGGTTGCAATTGAAAGCAGGTCTTCTTCTGTTTCCTCGGGAAAGCCTATCATAAGGTACAGTTTTATTGTTCTTAAATTCAATGATTTAATTATTTTTGCCGCTTCAAATAGCTTATTTGCATCAATTTTTTTCCCTAATTTGGCCCGGAGGCTGTCGCTTGCTGCTTCAAGGGCTACCGTAAGCGATGTTTTTTTTAAGAAAAGCAGCTTGCGGTATAAATTGCCAAGCGAGTCATCAATTCTTAGAGATGGCAGCGATAAGCCTACGCGTTTATCTTTAAACTCTGAAATTAAAACATCCAGCAATCCTTCTATATCTGAATAATCAGAAGCACTTAGGCTAAGCAGCGAAAGATTTTCATACCCGCTGTTTTTGTAGATAGTTTTTGCGATGTCATAAATTGTTGAAATCTTTTTTTCACGGTAAGGGTGGTATAACTTTGTCGCCTGGCAGAAAACACAGGCATTTGGGCAGCCTCTTGCAATTTCTATAGGCACGCGGTCATGTATTATCTGGGTGTGAGGGGTGAGCCAGTTTAACGGATAGAAACTTTTATCCAAATCTTTTACATAAATTCTTTTAAGTGGAAATTGAGCAAATTTGTATAGTTTGTCGAACTCATATTTCTTAAAACGGACATTTACGCTATAAAATTGCGGAACGTAAAAACCATCAATTTCTGAAAGGGCCTCCAACCTTGTTTTCTTATCTTTATGTTTCCTGAATATTTCTACAAATTTGCCTATTCCCTCCTCAAATTCTCCTAAATAAAAAAAATCGACAAACTCCGCAAGGGGCTCAGGATTCGCTATGCCGCCTGCGAAAACTATTAATTCCGGACGTTCTTTCGCTCTTAGGGGTATCCCTCCAAGCTTCAATATCTTTAAAAAATTTATGGAATTTAATTCGCAGGAAAGATTAAATCCTACAGCTTCAAAATTATCCAGGGCCGTCTTGGTTTCGAGAGAAAAAAGTTTGGTATTGCTATTCAGTAAAGCTGTGGCTAAATCTTCTCCGGGAAGGAAAACTCTTTCGCAGGCTATATCGTCAAAAGAGTTAAACATGCCGTAAATTATGCGTAACCCCAGATTGCTCATTCCTACTTCGTATAAATCAGGATAGGATATGCAAATGGGGATTTTGCCCTGGTGAGATTTTTTAACGGCATTTAATTCGTTGCCGATATAGCGTTGTGGTTTTTGGACTGAACGAAAATCAATCATTGCCTGTAGATGTTAAGAAAAATTCCAAGAAGCATAAAGCTTACAAGTAAGTGCGTTCCGCCGTAACTTATAAACAGCAAAGGTATTCCGACAACCGGAAGTATTCCGAGAGTCATTCCTATGTTTATGAAAATATGTATAAAAAACAGGCAAGCCATTCCGATCAAAAGCAGCTGTGCAAAATTATCTTTTTTATACCGTGCGACAAGAAGTATATTGTTGATTATAAATATATATATCATAAGAAGGATTATTGCCCCCAAAAATCCCCACTCTTCCGCAATTACGGTGAATATGAAATCTGTATGGCGCTCAGGCAGGAAATTAAACTGGTTTTGAGTCCCGGAAAGAAAGCCTTTGCCGAAAAACTGCCCTGAACCTATTGCAATTTTTGATTGTATTATGGTATACCCTGCCCCAAGAGGCTCTGCGTTCGGATTAATGAATACTATCAACCTTTTTTTCTGGTAATCTTTAAGGTGGTTCCACGCAAACGGCGAAAAAATAAGCCCAGCAATTATCAGGGCCACAAAATATCTTTTTTTGTTGCTGCTTGCAAACCCCATCAAGAAAAACAGAAAAACAAGGACCAAAGCCGTTCCCAAATCAGGCTGCTTGACTATAAGTAAAACGTTTAGCATTAAAACAGAAAATGGCGCGATAACGCCTCTTAAAAAACCTTTATTTACTTCAGAAGAAAAAACCCTAGCCAGAAAAAAAATAGTTATGATTTTTGATAATTCAGAAGGCTGAAAGTTAAATCCTCCTATGTTTAGCCAGCGCTGCGCGCCCAATGCACTTCTGCCGAATAAATCAACGGCAATCAATAAGCAAATATTTATTCCGTATAATATGTATGCGAAATCAAAATATATCCGGTAATTTATTAATGAAAAAAGCATGAGAATTATCCAGGAAATTATAATCCACATAATTTCCTTGTAGAAGATTCCCTGGTCGGTAAATGCTCCTCCTTGGTGCAGGCTGCTGTAGATAGAGCTTAAACTTAAAATGGTAAGCAATATCAGGCAGGTAATAATTATTTTTGCCGGTTTAAAGCCTGTTCTGAAATGTAAGATATTGTTAAACATTTTTATAGCAGTTGCTGCTCCTTAAGTTTTTCAAGAAAAGAATAAGCTACCTTAAGCGCTTCATAGCTTGAACCGCCGTTTTCGAGAAATACGCACATGGTATATTTTGGCGCCTCCTCAGGGAAAAACCCTACAAACCAACCATGGGGGCGCCCGTTTGTTTGAGCGGTTCCGGTTTTTCCTGCAATTGAAAGATTAAGCGGCTCCAGCATGCGCGCAGTGCCTTCATCGCTTTCAACTACCCCCCGAAGAGCTTTCTTAATGATTGAGATATTTTGCAAGGAAACATTAACCTTAGTACTTTTTGGTTCCGTAATTTCCATATTGTCTATCTTTTTGATTAAATGAGGTTTAACCAGGTAGCCTTCGTTTGCAAAGACATTGGTAGCAAGTATAATTTCTATAGGAGAGCATTCCGTATAGCCCTGCCCTATAGATAAATTTAATGTGTCGCCTAAATACCAGCGGTTTTTCAGTTTTATGCTGGACACCGGTATGGTTCCTTTTTTTTCATAGGGAAGGTCTATACCTGAAATAGAATTCAGCCCAAGTTTTTCTGCATAATCTGCCATAATTTGCCTGCCAAGAGTAATGCCGACATTGTAGAAATATACATTGCACGAGTGGACTAATGCATCATGCATATCTTCTTCGTTGTGTACATTTTCGCATTCGAACTCAGCTTTTCCTATGTTAAGCTTGCCTCTGCATATAAAGGTTGTGGATGGTTTAAGCTTGTTCTCCTCTAATCCCGCTATGGCTGCTATAGGTTTAAAAGTTGAACCTATTGGGAATGTTGATTGTATTGCCCTGTTTTGCATGGGGTTATTTTTATCGTTCAGAAAATTGCCTATTTCATCCTTTCCCTTAACAAAACTGTTTGGGTCAAATGATGGATAAGAAACCAAGGCAAAAATTTCGCCATTTTTTGAATCCATAAGAATAAGCGCGCCTTTTTTGCCGGAAATCGATTCATAGGCAGCCTGCTGCATTTTAGAGTCTATAGTCAAATATATGTCTTTGCCGCGGGCTGAGTTAAGCTTACCCAGAAAACCAACAATTTTTCCGCTTGAATTAACTTCAATAAGGTCTCCGCCGTCGGTCCCGCGCAAATAATCGTCATAATATTGTTCTATCCCCGATATGCCTATGCGCTCATTAGGCGAATAACCGTATTTTTTGAGACGTTCGTAAAAACTGCCCGCATCTTTTACGTAACCCAAAAGATGCGCTGTTTCATAAGGAAAGGCATAGTATCTTTGCGGTTGAGGGTCTATAAGCACTTCGTTTGCGAACTTTTCTTCTATGCGGAAAGCTTCCTTCTTGTCTATGTCAGCAATTACATCGACAGGAGTAAAAAAATTTTGAAACTTGCGGTTGTAATTTCTATCCAAAGATTTTATTTTTAAACTGCAAAATTTTGCAAGTTCACCCAAAAGTGCTTCTTTATTGTTTTTTATTTGGTATGGAATTACAGCAATATTAAAAGAAGGCCTGTCGTAAGCAAGGGTAACCCCGTTTCTGTCGAAAATCTTCCCGCGTATTGAACGTTCCGGTATTACCCTTACATAGTTATTTTTTGCACGGGCAAGATAGTAGTTGCCTTTTACTATTTGATAATAAAGCAAAGATATACAAAGTATAAGAAATGCTGTAATGTAAAGGCGTTTAAGGAAAATTATAAAACTATCTTTGCTAGAAGACATTGTTGTTTTTCGGCTCGTTATAGAGCCATTGCCTAAACAAACGGTTAACCAGAAGAAAAATAATGGATGATTGCATAAAGAATAAAAACGAGAAGAAATAGGCAGCCCTGTTTATGTGGAAACTATTTACGATAATATGCGCCAAAAGTGCTCCTAAAAAAATCAAAATTTTTGCTGCTTTCCCATGGAAATTACGCATAAAATAATGAATCAATACGGCAATTATGCTGAATTCAAGTAAACTGAAATTTGTATTATCGTTGCAAATTACATCCTTAAGGTAGCCAAATGCTGCGGAAAAAAGAAAAGATATCTTTAAGGGGTAATTTAAGCAAATTAATATAACCCCAAGAAAAGTAAATTCGGTAATCAGCGAATAAGCAAATGGTTTTGCGGCATCCATCAGAAAAAAAATAAGCAACACCAGAAGCGCTTTAAGGTTCCTCTCTTTCATTTTATTATAAAAATTTTTTTTGTAAGCGGATTTTGACTAAAAAGCCGGACATCAACATCCAGAAACAGCCCATTTTTATTTTCATTGATTTTTCTAACGCGGCCTGCGTATATAGGATAGGACAGGAGAGGTATTTTAAACCATACTATATCATTAAGCTTTACATTATCGCTTATGTCTACGTATTGGATTTTTACAGCATCAAGCCCTCCGGAAAGCAGCCCCAGCGCATCATTTCCTATGTAAACCGGAAGGCTAAATTCCGGGTCGTCTACCAGCATGAGGCGCGAAAAATTATTTCTAACTTCGACCAGTTTCCCTATTAAAAATCCGTCGCTATCTACGGCAAACATTCCTTCTTTAAGGCCTTTGTCTTTGCCAGCATTTATTACGGCCAGCCTTCTCCAGACTGAGGGGTTAAACGATGCTATTTCAACCCCGGTTAGTTCTATTTTTTTGTCTTCCTTAAAATTCAATGCTTTTTTTAATTTTTCATTTTCATCAGCTAGAGTTTGGCTTTTTCTAACGGCTAATAGAAGCGCAAGATTTTTCTTTTTCAATTCTTCGATGACTTTTGAGGAATTTTGGGTAGATAGAAGGCGCTGGTTGGAAAAAGACATTAAAAGATTCGCGATAAAACTTCTAAAGGGCAATACCAGAAGTAATGCGAACAGCAAAAAAAGCCCTAGATATTTAGATGTGATTTTAGAAGGTGGATACAAGAGAAATCTTCTTTAAAAATCTGGGGTCTTCAAGTATTTTACCCGTCCCCAGGGCAACTGACGTTAAAGGGTCATCTGCGACGAAACAGGCAAGGCCGGTTTGCTCTGAAACCAGTTTATCCAGGCCTCGCAGCAATGAGCCGCCGCCGCAAAGCACTATTCCTTTTTCAATTAAATCAGCTGCTAGTTCCGGCGGGGTTCTTTCAAGTGTTACTTTTGTCGCTTCTATTATTTCTTTTAAGGGGATCTGCAGGGCTTCGCGGACCTCTTCCGAGTTTATTCTGATGAATTTCGGAAGCCCTGTGATTAAGTCACGCCCTCGTACTTCCATGGTAAGTTCCTCTTCCAGCGGCCAGGCAGAGCCAATTTTAATTTTTATTTCTTCGGCTGTGCGCTCACCTATCATAAGATTATAAGCTTTTTTCATATGTTCGATAATTGCATCGTCCATTTCGTCTCCCCCGACCCTCACAGAACGTGCATAAACTGCTCCGCCCAGAGAAATTACAGCTATTTCCGTTGTTCCTCCGCCTATATCAATAATCATACTGCCTTGAGGCTCTGTTATGGGAAGCCCCACGCCTATTGCTGCGGCAAGGGATTGTTCAACGGGAATAACTTCTCTTGCGCCGGCTTTTAGAGCAGAATCTTTTACGGCACGTTTTTCAACTTCTGTGATTCCGGAAGGCACCGCTATTACTATTCTTGGGCGCCGGAAACTGCTGAATATGTTTGGCGGGTTGACTTTGTTTATAAAATAACGAAGCATTTCTTCGGTTACGTCAAAATCCGCGATAACTCCGTCTTTCATCGGCCTTATTGCGGAAATGCTTCCGGGGGTTTTGCCAAGCATGCGCTTAGCTTCTTCTCCTACGGCAAGTACTGCCCCGCTATTTTTGTATATTGCTACAACTGATGGTTCGCAGAGTACGATTCCTTCTCCACGCAAATAGACAAGGGTTGTGGCTGTGCCTAGGTCAATGCCGATGTCATTGGAAAAAGCGCCAAGAAGATTGCTAATGATTCTGGTAGATGAGTTTATGAATTTGACTATTTTCATTTTAAGTTAATTATAGCAATGATAACAAACGCTTACCCACTTGTCAACGATATTCCGTTTATTTTCTAGAGCGCCTTTTAACTTAGCTAAAAAGCAACGTTATTCCTTAAGTACCGCTCCGGTTGACGCTGAGGTAACCATTTTTGAATATCTGTAAAGATAGCCCGATTTTACCTTTTCAGGTAAAAGTTTCATTTCTTTTTTTCTTTTTTCCATCTCGGCATTGCCAACAATTAGGTTAATTTTACGTTTGGCAATATCGATGTGTATTGTGTCGCCATTTTTTACGTAAGCAATCAAGCCTCCAAGAGCTGCTTCAGGCGAAACATGTCCAATGCAAGGCCCGCGGGTTCCTCCGGAAAACCTGCCGTCAGTTATAAGCGCAACACTTTTATGTAAGCCCATACCAACAAGAGCGGATGTCGGCGAGAGCATTTCTCTCATTCCCGGACCTCCGCTTGGGCCTTCATATCTTATAACAACTACATCGCCCTTTTTTATTTTATTATTTAGGATGCTTTCCATGGCTTCTTCTTCTGAGTCGAAAACACAAGCCGTACCTTTAAATTCAAGCATATCAGGTTCAACCGCGGATTGTTTCACTATCGCACCTTCAGGCGCCAAATTTCCGTAAAGAACAGCTATTCCGCCTTCTTTGCGGTAGGCATTATTAAGCGGCCGTATGATGTCGTCGTCATAAATAACAGCTGCTTTAGCTATTTCGTGAGTTTTCTTGCCGCACACAGTGGGTGTGTTATTTATTTGCTTTACGAATCTTTTTAAAACAGCAGGTACGCCTCCGGCGTTATCGAAATCTTCCATATAATATTCCCCTGCCGGTTCAAGTTTTGCAATATTAGGTATTAGTTTGCTTATTCTGTCAAAATCTTTAAGGCTAAGGGGCACTTTTGCTTCTGAAGCTATAGCCATAAGGTGTAAAACCGTGTTGCTTGAGCCACCCAAGGCCATGTCAACGACAATAGCGTTTTCCAAAGATTTTTTAGTTACAATATCTTTTGGCTTCACATCATCTTTAACCAGGCCGACTATGCATTGGCCGCTTTCGTAGGCAATCCTCGTTTTTCTGCTTAAGACCGCAGGTGTTGAGCCGCAATACGGCAAGGACAAGCCTATTGCTTCTGTAAGGCACGCCATAGTGTTAGCCGTGTATAATCCCTGGCATGAGCCGCAGGAAGGGCATGCTTCGCATTCAATTGCCCTTAATTCTTCTTTGCTGATGGTTCCTGTCTTTGCTCTGCCTACAGCCTCGAACGTATCGCGCACAAGAGCAAGGCGTTTTTTTCCAAAGTGTCCGCCGAGCATTGGCCCTGCTGTTACGACAATCGTAGGGATATTAATGCGTAACGCCCCCATAATCATTCCCGGGGTAATTTTATCGCAATTAGTAAGAAGCACTAAACCATCCAGGCTGTTTGCGGATGCCATTGTTTCAATAATATCCGCGATAAGTTCTCTTGAGGGCAGGGAATATTTCATGCCTGAATGCCCCATGGCAATACCGTCGCAAATACCCGGAACGCCAAAAATAAAAGGCGTGCCGCCTTTGTTTTCTATTCCTCTTTCTATATAGCGCTCTAAAATGCGCATATTGGTATGCCCCGGAATAAGGTCGGTAAAAGAAGAGGCAATGCCGATAAAAGGCCTTTCCAGATGGGAAGAAGAAAGCCCCGTTCCGTACAGAAGAGCGCGGTTGGGAAGCCTTTCAATTCCGTTTTTTATCTTACTAGAACGCATTATTCCTCCTCTTTTTAGTCTGCTCCTTCAAGTTCGCCAAGGTCTTTTTCTTCTTTGAGGAAATTTTCTTTTTTCTTTTCTACCATAACCGGTTTCACGTACTCGTTTACGAAGTTTTTTGTATCCTTTATGCGCAGTTTGTCGAAAAGAAAAGAAAATTCTTCTTCTAATATGCTTGATATTTTTTCACGCCACTCTTTGGGCAGCGAATGTATCTCTTTTTTGAACGGCCCTAATGCGCTTTTGCGTGTTTTATATATAAATTGGTCGTTCGTCATATCAGGTTTTTTTTCTGCAGCGCAATTTGTATGCAGCCACGCATAAATTTTTTCCTTAAGGGGCAAGGGTAGATAATCATAAACGATATTCTGGAATTGTGTTGCTAAATGTATCTCGGCACAGCCTACTTCAGGGAACGTGTGGAATGCTTCGTTGGGTAATGTGGAAGCACCGTGCTGTACTGCTCCGGCCATGCCATAATCCTTTCTGGCAATTTCCGAAAGCTTTTTAAGCGTGTCAAAATCTATGCTTACTTTTGCGATTGAGCCGTCAGGAAGCACTACTCCTCCGTGGGAAGTGCCCGTTTGTATGCTTATCTTGGAAATTCCTTTTAAGTTCTTAATCGCATTACGGTAACCTTTAAGATATGCGTGCAGTTCATCCGGCGTAGAGTTCTTTCCGCCTACCTCTCCAATCTCACCGCCTATGGAAATTTCAATCTTTTTTGGCTGAAGGTTACGGATGTGTTTTGTGAGTTCCGCGCAAACTTCGTAGTTTAATTTTTGCTGTTCATCGAGGTTTTGTTTTGATAAATCGACAAGAGTGGAAGTATCTATGTCGATGTTGTAGAAAGAGCAGTCAATTGCTTCTTTTATCAGTTCTTTAAGGGGGTTAAGTTCTTTGTCTTTATCCTGAAGGTAGTTTTTCGCCTTGACCTGGAAATGGTCTCCCTGTATAAAAATAGGGCCTTTATAATTCTCTTTGATTGCAGCAAGTATTAAAACCGATGAATACTCCAGCGGCCTTTGATCCGTGTAGCCGATTTCGCTTTTTGCAATTTCGAAAATAAACGCCCCGGCGTTTATTTTATTCGCTGCACGATAAACCGCCCGTGCTAAATCGTAAGTAAGCGTTCTTATATTCATAGCCGGTACAGTAAAACCGCTAAAGGCACCCTTCCCTCTTGCTTCATATAAGCCTTGTATGGATGAGGGTATTACCCCTAAACTTAAACCGGCATTATATGCTACAAAGTAGCATAGCCGTTTCATATGATTCGAATCAGAAAGTATGATTGTGTCGATTAAATCATCGACTATTTTTTTCCGGAAAAAATCAGGATTTTTTATTTCGATTTTTCCGTCTTTTTCAATGAGCGTTTTCCCGTCAAAAAGCTGCGATTCATTTTGGTAAATCATTTTGCCTCCTTTTAGCGTAAATTTTCTTAAGTGAGAATTTTAATTAATCTATAGTAAGTCTCAACTTCCATATCTTTTGGCTTTATTGCTTCTTCAAGAGGAAGTTCTATAAAATTCATATTCCTAAGTGCCACGCATTTGTCGGTTTGCCCGTCTCTAAGCATTTCTACCGCCATGCTTCCGTATCTTGCCGCAAGTATTCTGTCGCCTGCAGTGGGCCGCCCCCCACGCTGAATATGGCCTAAAACAACTATGCGCGTTTCAAGCTCCGTTATTTCGGTTATTTTTGCTGCTACGTCACTGGCTTTTGCTTTACCTTCTGCTACAATAATTATCCAGCTTATTTTACCGCGGATATTACCTTCAGTTATTGCTTCACATATTTCTTCGATGTCGAAATCGCGTTCCGGAACCAAAACTTCTTCGCATCCTCCGGCAAGCGCAACCCGAAGGGCAATATAACCGCAGTCTCTACCCATAACTTCTACAACAAATATTCTTTCCAGAGAATCCGCTGTATCGCGTATCTTATCAAGCGCATCCAGTGCAACATTAACTGCGGTATCTGCGCCCACGCAAAAATCAACGCCGTTTATATCATTGTCTATTGTAGCTGGCACGCCGATAACTTTTACGCCGTATTTAGAAGCCAAAAGATGAGCGGCCGTAAGCGAGCCATTGCCGCCGACAACTATTAATCCGTCCAGGTTGTTGTTTTTTATTGTCTGAAGGGCTTTTAATTGCCCTTCTTCCGTCATAAAACGTTTTGAACGGGCAGTTTTTAAAATTGTTCCTCCGGTATTTATTATTCCGGAAACAGACCGCCTGTCAAAAATTTTTGTTTCTCCGTTTATCAGGCCTTCGTAACCCTTGAATATGCCGACTGTCTCTATACCGTAAGAATCAGCAGTTCTTACGATAGACCGTATGCAAGCATTTATGCCGGCACAATCCCTTGTTAATATACCTATACGTTTCACTTTAGCTCCCTGAGATTTAATTACTAATTAATAATTAAGTCCCTACTTCCCAGCTTGCGAGATACTTTTCTTGTTCTTTTGTCAGTTTGTCTATCTTTATGCCCATTGCCTTTAACTTAAGAGCAGCGATATTTCTGTCGATATCATCCGGCACTTTAAATACGTTTTTTTCCATACATCTGTGATTTTTAGCGACATACTCTGCGCTTAATGCCTGGTTGGCGAAAGACATGTCCATTACCTGCGCAGGATGCCCTTCTGCGGCAGCAAGATTTATCAGTCTTCCTTCGCCAAGAAGGAAAATTCTTTTTCCATCCTTTAAAGTGTATTCTTCAACAAAGTCACGAATGATTCTTTTTGCCTTGCTTAAAGAGTCTAAAGCTTTTATGTCAATTTCAACGTTAAAATGCCCTGTATTTGCTACGATTACTGCATCTTTCATAGCCAGAAAATGCTCTTTTCTTATTACGTTTATATCCCCGGTTACGGTCACAAAGATATCCCCAATTTTAGAAGCGTCGTTTATGGGCAAAACTTCAAAACCATCCATGGTCGCTTCGAGAGCACGTAAGGGGTTAACTTCAACAACTATTACTTTTGCACCTAGCCCCTTAGCGCGCATTGAAAGCCCTTTTCCGCACCAGCCATAACCGCAGACAACGAAATTAGTTCCCGCAACAAGTTTATTTGTCGCACGGATTATTCCATCCATGGTAGATTGGCCTGTTCCGTAACGGTTATCAAAAAGATGTTTGGTGAGCGCGTCATTAACCGCAATGATTGGGTAACGTAATTTTCCTTCTTTAGCCAGTGCGCGCAACCGTATAACTCCGGTAGTTGTTTCTTCTGTGCCGGCAATTATATTGCTGTGTTCTTGCGGGCTTCTTTGATGTATTGTGCTGACTAAGTCTGCGCCATCATCCATTGTTATTTCAGGTTTTGGATCTAAAACTGCTTTTATGTGATTATAATATGTTTTAGTATCTTCGCCTTTTATTGCGAAAACGGAAATCCCAGAATTTTTAACCAGTGATGCGGCAACATCATCCTGCGTGGATAAAGGGTTGGAAGCGCAAAGAAAAACTTTTGCTCCGCCTTCTTTCAATACCTGCGCCAGGTGTGCTGTTTCAGTCGTAACATGCAGGCAACAGGCAATCGTTAGGCCTTTAAGCGGTTTTTCCTTCGTAAATCTTTCTTTGATTAATTTAAGAACAGGCATATCGTTTTTTGCCCATTCTATTCTAAGCGCGCCTTTTTTTGCCAGATTAATATTCTTAATGTCGTAAGTCATAAACTCCTTTTTGCAGCACCGATTAGGATTAATCGCATTGGTACAATCAATGCGGTCTTTTTTAATCAGTGTTTATAATTTGGCTGCAGCTTTTTTAAGTATGCTCGCCTTATCTGTGCGTTCCCAGCTAAATTCCGGTTCCTGTCTTCCAAAATGGCCGTAACAGGCGGTCTTACGATAAATAGGCCGCAGTAAATCCAGTGTTTTAATCATTCCCTTCGGAGTTAAGTCAAAATTTTCTGTTATAAGCTTGACAATTGCGCTATCTGAAATTTTACCGGTACCGAAAGTGTCTACGAATACCGAGAGCGGTTCTGCTTTGCCGATTACATAAGCAACATGTATCAGGCATTTATCAGCAATTTGTGCCGCAACGATATTCTTTGCAACATATCTTGCCATATACGCAGCCGACCGGTCAACTTTTGTAGGGTCTTTTCCGCTGAACGCTCCACCGCCGGAAGCAACCATTCCTCCGTAGGTATCAACTACTATTTTACGTCCGGTCATTCCGGTATCTGATTGCGGCCCGCCTATTACGAACTTTCCGGTTTCATTAATATAATATTTGGTATTTTTATCTATGTACCCTTTTAAAATCGGTTTGGCAATTGTTTCTATAATTTCCTGGCGCGCTTTCTCTGTAATTCTTTTCTTGTCTTTTTTCGGGTCCAGTATGCTTTCTGTGTGCTGGCAGGCAAGAACGACAGAATCAACTCTTTTTGGGTGGCCATCGTGGTATTCGACTGTTACCTGCGATTTTCCATCAGGGCCCAGATATTTTAATATGTTTTCATGGCGCACGTCAGCCATACGCTTTACCAGCTTATGAGCCAGCATAATCGGAAGAGGCATAAGCTCTTCTGTTTCTTTACAGGCGTATCCAACCATCATTCCCTGGTCGCCTGCTCCTCCGGCGTCTACCCCTTGGGCAATATCCGGAGATTGGCTGTTAATCGTATTTATAATAGCGCAGGTATGATAATCAAAACCGTACTTCGGATCATCATAGCCTATCTGCTTTATGATTTCGCGCGCTAATCTGTGTATGTCAACGTAAGCTGTAGTTGTTATTTCTCCGCCTACCATAAGAAGGCCCATGGTGACAAATGTTTCGCATGCGACTCTGCCTGTAGGGTCATGTTTAAGCACTTCGTCAAGCACGCCGTCGGAAATCTGGTCGCATAACTTATCCGGATGGCCTTCAGCAACTGACTCAGAAGTAAAATAGAACTTCATTCCCGTACCTCCTTTAATATTAACCGTTCGGAACTGTATTATTTTTTTCCAAAGTTTTTTCTTCCAAAACTGTTTTGCTGTCGGCACTTTGCGTATTGTTTTCTACGGCAGCATTTGCTTCAGCGTTAGTTTCGGTTATCGCTTCTTTGGATGCCAAAATCATAAATTCTTCAAGCTTGGGAAGGTCCTTAAGCGCATTAAGCCCGAAATATTCAAGGAATTTTCTTGTAGTTACATAAAGAAACGGCCTGCCTGGCACTTCCTTCCTGCCCTCGATTTTTATAAGCCCCAGGTCTGTAAGATGTTTCATTACTCCGTCAATGTTTACTCCGCGAATAGACTCTATTTCCATTCTGGTTATAGGTTGCTTATAGGAAATAATAGCCAGTGTTTCCAGCGACGGCACTGAAAGTTTCTGCTTTCCTCTTTCGCGGTACATTTTCTTAATCCACATTTCATTTTCCGGAGAAGAACACATCTGGAAGCCGCCGGCTACCTTAACTATCGATATACCGCTGGCCCTGTTTGTGTAATCAGTTATCAATTCTTCAAGCGCTTCTTCAATTGCTTTTTTCTCAACATTGAGTATTTCGTTGAGTTCTTCAATCTCGATTGGTTTTTCGTTGACAAAGAGCAAAGACTCGGCAATCGACTTTATTTTGTTTTTATCGAGCGGTAAACTTTCTTGTTTTTCCATATTTACGCTTAATTTTAGTCTTTTATTTGCGCTGCCGGTAAATTTCGTTTAAAAGGTCTTCAGTATTGTCTACTTCAGGTTTTGTATGCAGCGCTTTCTTTACCATGTCTTCTATTTCCTTGCTGCTGTACTGAAGCCTTTTTAAAATGTTAGATGCTTCTTCAACTATTTCTTTCTTAACCGGGCTCTTTTTGGATTCATCCTGGCGCATAAGTGCAAAACGGCCTACTTTGCCCTGCAGGGTTGCAATAATTTGTTTTGCTTTTTGCATGCCTATACCCTCAAGGCTTTTCAAAAAACTAAGGTCGCCTTCTTCGATAGCCTGGGCGATTTGCGAAATCGGCTTCTCAAAAGCTTTAAGTGCTACTTTTGGCCCTATTCCTGATATGCTGATGAATTTTTCAAAGAATTCTTTTTCAAGTTCGTCCACAAAACCGATCATAACAGGAATACCCCTGTTTTTATCCATATTAAAATAATGGTACACAACCAATTCGACAAATCCGTTATCATTCTTCAATAGGCGGCTTGAAACCGTTGAAGGCGTATTGATTTCATAACAGATGCCTCCAACATCAATTATTGCTTTATTTTCTTCTTTTCTGATTAATTGTCCGCGTATCTTTGCTATCATTGTATAATAATATCCAGATTTTTTACTTTTTCCTCATGCGAAAATGCAACAGCCAGGGAAAACGCATCAGCTGTATGGTTTGAAATAAAACTTTTTCCTGTTACGTTTTCAGCCATCCGCTTAACGCGAAAAGAATCGGCAGCCCCTTGCCCTAAAAATGCTTTTCTTGCGCGGGTCGGAGAATATTCAAAAAGTTTAATCCCCTTCTGCTCTGCAAGTAAAACAACCACGCCTCTTACTTGCGCAAGTATCCCTAAAGTCAATGGATGTTTATAGTGCGAATAAAGTTTTTCAAGAGCTAAGACTTGCGGTTTATATTCTTTTATCTCTTTTTCCAGTTTTTCGTAAATAAACGCAAGCTTTTGCGCGAATGTCTGTTTCTTTGTTGTCTTTATTTCACCTTCTTTTATCAGCCTTACTTCTGTGTTTTTTGTTTCACAGATAACATAGCCGCTTACCTGAAGGCCAACATCAACAGCACAAACTACCATTTTTATTTACGGCATTTCAGCTGCAATCTGCTCAAGCAGCTCATCGGAAATATCAAAATTAGCATGTACTTTCTGAACGTCTTCCTGTTCTTCCAGGGCTTCAATAAGTGAAAGCAATTGTTTTGCGTCAGAAGCAGCCGTTACCTTTGTTTTTGAACTTGGCACCATGGTTATCTCTGCTTCCTCTGTTTTTATATTTTTTGCCTTAAGCGCTTCTTTTAACTGTTCAAAATCTTTAGGGTCGCAAAAGATTTCATAATTCTTTTCACCCACCTGCACATCTTCTGCGCCGGCATCTAGGCTTACTGAATAAAGCTCATCTTCGTTTTTTATCTGGCTTTTTTCTATGAGAATATAACCCTTTTTCTTGAACATCCAGGAAACACTTCCGCTGCCTGCCATGTTGCCGCTTTTTTTAGAAAAAATATTGCGTATTTCTGCAGAAGTTCTGTTTTTATTGTCGGTAAGAGTTTCAACTATTAATGCAACGCCTCCGGGGCCATAGGCTTCAAATATGCAGCTTTCATATGTTACGCCTTCGAGTTCCCCGGTCCCCTTTTTTATGGCCTTCTCGATGTTATCTGAGGGCATATTGGCCGTCCTAGCCCTGTCTATTGCAGTGCGCAGCCTGGCGTTTGTATCGGGTTTTCCTCCGCCTTCGCGCGCCGCAACAGTTATTTCTCTTATTAGTTTTGTAAAAAGTTGGCCTCGCTTTGCATCAGCTGCCCCCTTTTTATGTTTAATACTTGCCCATTTTGAATGACCGCTCATGATTACCTCCTGTGAATTTTATTATCAAATCAAAAATCCCACAGCTTCGCTTGCCAGCTTGTCGGCATCTGTGTTTTTTTCTCTTTCGATGTGGGTTATGCTGAATTTCGTAAATTTTGAAACAATATTCTTTGCAAGCACGAAAAGCGGATATATGTTTTTATTCTTTACCTTAAAGTTTCCGTTTAACTGCTCGCAGAGAAGCTTGCTGTCAGAAAAAACTTCTACTTCCTTTTCTGCCATGCCGAGGACTTCGGTAAGCGCAAAAATAAAAGCCATATACTCCGCAAAATTATTGGTTTGTATACCCAGATAAATACCGTTTTTTTTAACCAGGTTATTGTCCCGATAAATTAAATATCCTATACCGACGTTACCGGGATTGCCCGCGCTTGCACCGTCTATAAAAACTTTAATCATAGGTTGAAATCCTCCGGTAGATATAGAATGCGCACGCAGCTTTCGCAAAGAACAAGCTGATCGTACATTTTTATTTCATTTATTTTCTGGGAAGTTACCCGCATGTTGCATGCACCGCAGTTTTCAGTATTAATATTTACCGGCGCCATGGCGCATCCATAACGGGTTTTTATCAATTTTTCATATTTAGCTAAAATATTTTTATCGATGTCTTTGGCCAAATTACCTTTTTTCTCTTCGAGGCCTTTTATTTTAGCGTCAATCTCGGTAAGTTCATTTTTTAATTTAGATTCTATCTCTTTGTATTTTTTTTCTTCGTTTGCAAGCGCTGCCTTTTCTTCCTTAGCTTTTTTATCAGCCGCCTCTATTTCATCCATTGCCTTTAAGACGTCTTCCTCAAGTATGGAAACGTCTGCTTTAATGGAAGCTATTTCTGTAAGTTTTGCCTGATACTCTTTATTACTTTTTAACTGAAAAAGCTGTCCCTGCGCTTTTTTTACGTTTTCTTCTTTTGCCGCGAGGTCCAGTTCTTTTTCTTTTTTCTTTACTTGCAGTTGTTTCAACTTTTCGGAAAATACTTCGAAATCCTTTTTCCTGCTCTCAAATTCATTTTTTAAAGTTTCCAAAGCATTTGGGATCTCTGTTTCTTTTTTTGACTTAAGATTATACACCTGCGAATCGACGTCCTGCAGCTGAATTAACTTGTAGATCTCGTCTTTTAAGGCCACTTAGCCAGCCCTCCTTATATTTTGCAAAACAAAATGAATAAGTTTGTTTTGTCTCGTATTTTCAAATGGGCACAGCCTGAATCGAACAGGCGACCTTTGCGATGTGAGCGCAACGCTCTAACCAACTGAGCTATGTGCCCGTTTGCGCCGTGCTCCAAGCAATCCAACGATGGGCCCGCAGGGATTCGAACCCCGGACCAATTGATTATGAGTCAACTGCTCTAACCAGCTGAGCTACGGGCCCGGACAAAGTAACAATGATTATAACAATTTATGCAAGCCATATCAAGCATTTTTTGACGCTATTTTTGCTAAAAAATCCAATAGATAAGAGGGGTTTTTAGCTTGGATTGATTAGTTTTTTAAAATCCTGTTCGGTGAGGATATTTAGCTGAAGTTTTTTGGCTTTTTCGTATTTTGAGCCGGGGTTTTCTCCAACAACTACATAGTCTATGTTTTTGCTTATTGCGGATACACATTTTGCACCAAGGCCTACTACGCGCTCGCACGCTTCGCTGCGTGATAAACTTTTGAGTTCTCCCGTAAAAATAAACACCTTTCCGGTTATTGGGCTTTGTTTTATTGTTCGCTCTTGCTGGTTTAAATTAAGCCCGCTTTTCCTGAATTCTTCTATGAGTTTCTTTGCTTTGGCCGAAGAAAAGAATTTTACAACGGATTGAGACATTGCCGGGCCTACTTCATTGATTTCTTCAAGGTCATCTTCCTTTACCTTAAAAAAAGTATCTATCTTTTTGAATCTGTCAGCCAAAAGCTGCGCGGCTTTTTCTCCGATATGACGTATCCCTAAGGCATAAAGTAAGCGCGACATCTGTTGCTTTTTGCTTGCTTCAATGGCTAAAATAAGATTATCTGCTTTTTTCTGTGCGAAAAGAGGAAGTTTAAGCAAATCCTCTTTTTTTATTTTATAAATGTCAGCAAGACTTTTAACAAGGCCCCTGTTTACCAGTTCTTCAACTGCGCTTTCGCCCATGCCTTCAATATCCATGGCTCCGCGCGAAGCAAAATGCAGAAGCGACTGTTTTATTTTTGCCGGGCAATCAGGGTTTATGCAAAACCAGTAGACCTCTTCTTCCTTTTCTTTAGCCAGGCTTTGCCCGCAAACAGGGCAATTTTTCGGCACTTTTATTTTCTTTGAACTTTCTTTACGTTTTGTAGCTATAACTTTAACTATCTTGGGAATGACTTCTCCGGCCCGTTCGATTAAAACAGTATCGCTCTCTCTTACATCAAGCCGCTCTATTTCATCGAAATTATGCAGCGTTGACCTTGAGATGGTAACTCCTGCGCATTCAACAGGTTTAAGGATAGCTACCGGAGTGATTATGCCGGTTCTGCCAACGCTAAATTCGATTCTTTCAACAATAGTGGTTGCCTGATGCGCAGGGAATTTATATGCTACCGCCCAGCGCGGCGATTTAAGGGTTTGGGCTAATTGCTCCCGCAGCTTGTAGTCATTTACCTTAACTACCATTCCGTCAATTTCATATTCAAGGCTGTCACGCTTTTTCTCCCAGGATAAACAGTATTCAATTACTTCAGGAAGGCTCTTGCATAATTTATTGTAAGGATTTACGCGTAACCCCAGGCTTTTTATTTTTTCGAAAAACTCATTATGGTTTTTAAATTCTATGCCGCGGGCAAGCCCAAATGAATGTATAAAACAGCTTAAATTACGTTCTTTGACTATTGCCGGATCCAATAATTTAAGCGAACCGCTTGCGGCGTTGCGAGGGTTGGCAAAAAGCGGTTCATCCATTTCAAGGCGCGTTTTATTTATGTGTTCGAGGTCTTTTTTATCCATATAAATTTCGCCTCTTACTTCCAGCATTTCAGGTATATTTATTCCTCTTAACCTTAGCGGCACTGATTTTATTGTTTTGACGTTAGCTGTAATATCTTCTCCTACCTGTCCGTCGCCTCTTGTCGCGCCTGTTACGAGTATTCCTTTCTCGTAAATTAAAGAGCAGCTTACCCCGTCTATCTTAAGTTCAACCAGATAGTCAATATGGGTATCGCGTTTTAGCATTCTTTTAATTTTATCCTGCCAGTCTTTTAGTTCCTCTATCGAATAGGTATTGTCCAGAGAAAGCATTTTTATTTTATGCGTAACCGTTGGAAAGCCTTCTATTATGCCGCCGGACACACGCTGGGTAGGAGAATCAGGGGTTACAAACTGGGGATATTTTTCTTCAAACTTTTGAAGTTCTTTTAGGATGTTGTCGTATTCCTTATCGGAGATTTCCGGTTCGCTTAAAACGTAATACCGGTAGTCCGCGTCACGGATTCGTTCGCGTAATTTCTCAATATCTTTTTTTATTTTTTCTAAATCAGGCATAGTCACCATCCTACAAAAAGCCTGGATGCGAGTATCTGAGGCAGTCCTGCCGCGATTATTTTTTCTGCCGTAAGCGTGATATTATACACCAGGCGTTTGATACTTACTACATTTTCTTCGCTGTCGTAGATGCAAAGCGAAAGCCTGCTGTCTCTATCCCGCGGCTGGCCGATTGAGCCTACGTTTATGATATATTTTTCCCCTGGTTTTATTGAAATGCTTGCCTCGGAGTGAAAAAAAATCCCCTTTGCGTTCTTGTAATATATCTGCGCGCGATGCGAATGTCCCACGAACAGGATGTCGGTTGTAAGCAGTTCGAAGTTTAACCTTGCCTCATTAAGGCCCCAGATGTAATTGAAATCTTTCGGATTATCCAGGCTTCCATGAACGCAGAAAAAATTTTTTCCCTGGTAGGTAAGAGGAAAACTTTTTAGGTAACTATTACCCTTTTCCGATAATCGGGTTTTTGTCCAGGCAATGGCTTCTTTGGCATATTCGTTAAAATAGTCGGTGCTAAGATTATCAATTACCGCCCAATCGTGGTTGCCGGCTATGCAGATTGGATTTAAGGCGTGCAGCAGGGAAATTGCTTCTTTTGGATTTGCTGCGTAGCCGATAATATCTCCAAGAAATATGTAAGCATCGATTCTTTCGGTTTTGTAATATTCAAGTGCGGTAGTAAAGGCTTCTATGTTGCTGTGGATATCGGAAAAGATACCGTAGCGCATATGATTTAAACCAAGGCCGCCCGGGAATTTCAATCAATAGAGTTTTATTTTGAAATCCCTGTATATTCCGCTATAAGGCAATTCCTCGCTTTCAAAGCCGCCCAGATATGTTCTGAATTCGTTCTTAAGGTCGTCTAAAAAATTGTCTAAATCATGGGCTTTGCCTTCAATGTCGAGCTCAACCCTCCCGTCTCCTAAGTTAGTTATCCAGCCGTAAATATTATATTTATCGGCAAGGCTGCGCGCTGTGTAGCGGAAGCCCACACCCTGCACCATTCCTGAAAAAAATACATGGTAATGTTTTTTCATAAATCGAATTTATCTCCGGCTTTTAGGCCATGCCCCAGCACAAAAGAATAAGCATCCATTTCGCATTTTCCTTCGGGCTTAAGGCGTTTTATTTTCAGTATCCCGTTTCCGGTTGAAACGTATACGCCGTCCTTTTTTATTGTTTCTATGCTGGATGGCGTAGCTTCGCCGGGAGCAGGCAGCACTTCAGCTTCCGTGATTTTTATTATTTTTCCTTTATAAAAAGTGTAAGCAGAAGGCCAGCCGAACATTGCCCTGATTTTATTGCGGATATCCGTTGCTGTTTCTTTCCAATTTATTCTGCCGTCTTCTTTTCGAAATTTGGAGGCAAATGATGAGAAAGCTTCATTTTGAGCGGTCACCTTAAAAACACCTTTTTTAAGCAAGTTCAGCGATTCTATCAATAACTTTGCGCCTTCGTGTGCAAGTTTTTCATGAAGAGTATATGCGTTGTCGCTATCTGAAATCGCAACAGCCTTTTGAAGGATTATGCCGCCGGTATCCAGCCCTTCGTCCATTTTAAATATAGTAACCCCGGTTTCTTTGTCACCTTTAAGCAGCGCCCAGTTTATCGGCGCCGGACCGCGATAAAGCGGAAGCATTGAAGGGTGTACTCCTATTGAAGCTGTTCTAGGAATTTTCAGTAAAGTTGCCGGAAGAATTTTTCCATAATCAGCGATTATAAATAAATCAGGAGAAAGCCCTAAAAGTCTTTCTTTGGTTTCATCTGCTTTAAGGGATTGAGGCGTAATTAAAGGCAGTTTTGTGTTTTTGGCAAACAAGCTTATCTCGGTGGGCTGCGCCTTAAGCCCTCTTCCTTTGGGTTTGTCCGGCACGCTTACTACAAGTTTCGGGTTAAATTGCGCAAGGCACAGGCTTTCAAGGATTACCAGAGAAAATTTAGAACTGCCGAAATATACTATATCCACTTAGCCCCCTATGCTTAAAGTTTCTTACTAATGTATTGTTACGGCCAGTTGTATTCCGCGGCCCCTTGTTTCTTTGGTTATCTGTTTTATTTCCTTACGTAAATAATACTCGTCTTTTGATTTTATTACAATAGAATAACGAAATTTTCCGCGTAACCTAAAAGGCTGTTCTTTAAAGGGCCCATAAGCTTCAAAACCGCGTTCAAGCAATTTCTTAAAAAGTCCGTTTGAGCGTTCTAATACTTTCTCTGCATCCGGAGCTCTCAATGTAATTTGTGCTACAACTCCAAATGGCGGAAGTTTCAGTTCTTTTCTTGCTGCGAACTCCGCATTATAAAAGTTTCTCCAGGGTTCATCCAGGGTTTTAAATAAATAGTGCTCTCTGTTACGAGTGAATATGTAGAGATTTTCCTTGAAAAAAAACGTAAGTTTTTTTATATAGAGATAAGTATTAAATGTCGCTTCATAATCCAGGCGCGACATTTGATAGTCCGCATCAAGAAAAAATCCGTTATCGAATTTCTCTTCCCCGTACATAGAGCTTAAAATTTTTGATGTCGCAAGGATAATCTGCGATTCTTGTGTTCTTTTTTCCCATTCATCTATCCTTATGTCGGGAAATATTCTTTTTAAGCTTGCTTCTATGCGTTCTATCCCTAGTCCCACGCTGCGGATGTAACCGCTGTTGCATAAATTACATATTTTCGACAAATCACGCTCCCTGCCGCAGGATGGGCATACGCCTTTATTCCTTACGAGCGATTGCTTAAGGAAAGTAGTGCAGCTTTCGCATTTTAATATAAACCCGCAGGCTGAACATGCAAGATACGAACCAAATCCTGTTTTATTCCAGATTACTACATCGCGCTGGTTCAAGGATAAACTTTTGTTTAATAATTCTATGAGTATCGGGCTTATCAGCTGGCGGTTATATTCCCCTATATTTACAAAGCTTATTTTTTTCCGGGGTTCTTCTTTCTCTTCTATTTTAATTTCTTTTTGATTTATTAGGTGATATGCGGCAATACTTGGATAGCTTGCGCCGAATATTACATCTACCTTTTTTATTTTTGAAAGGATAGATACAACGTCGAAAAGATGGTAAAAAGGCTTTTCTTCCTGGGAATAATACGGGCTGTTTTCTTCCTCCATAACAATCAATTGAAGGTCATACGGATAATAAAAAATCGCCATTCTGCTGCCTAAAATGAGCGATTTTTTTCTCGTAGCCAGCCAGTTTGCGTACAGCTCTTTTTCGGTTTGGTAACTGTGCATTACTTTTAAATCCGGAAAATCCCTTTCGATTATTTTTTTTACCTCGTTGAGGTAGGAAATTTGAGGAAGCAATATCAAAACCGAACCCGATTTGAGCTTTTCCGCAGCAACTTTCTTCCACGTTTCATAGCGTTCTTTAAAACTTGCGGCTTTTATAAATAGTTTTTGCGGGGTATGTTCTTTTTTTTCTTTTAAAATAGCAGCCATATCCGCGGGCTTCGGTTTTTTTAGGTATCCCGGCAGCATCATAAACAAAAATTCGCCAAGCGGATAGGGGTAATATTTGCTTAATCGTTTTGCAAATTCTATTGCATCTTGCGCTAATGAAGGGTTGGTGTCTAAAACCTTTAAAACGGGTTTTATCTTTTCTATAGCAGAGTGGCTGGTTATTTCGCTGAGGATTCCAACTGCCGTTACCCCCCGGAAATCAACGAGTATGCGGGAACCCGCCTTTACGTTAAATGAAGCCGGTATTAAATAATCAAATTCTCTTTCAAGCGCAATCGGCAGTATTACTTTCGCAATCCTTGGTTTTTTCATTTCTTTGTATCAGCAAGAAGGGAATTTATTGTTTCGTTTATGACGGGTTTTATATCAGAAAGATTAATTGGATAGTTGCTGAGGAGCTCTTCTTTTTTTTCGCTGAAATAATTCAGCGCATTCAGGAAATCCGGCTTATTTAATACGAATTTCCCTATCCCGTATTTTTTTAGAAAATCCATATTCTCCTTTTCCTGGCCAGGGATATAGCGTACAAAAATAAAGAGTTTTTTAGTGTATATTCCCTCAAAAATAGTAAGCCCTCCGGGCTTTGTTACTAGGATAGAGGTTATGCTAAAAAGTTCCCAGATTTCTTCATATGAAGAGAAAAACTTAAGGTTAGAAAGTTTAAGGTTTTCCAGATACTCTTTGAGTTTTAAATTTTTGCCATAAATAAATAAAATATTGAACCTATCCTTGATTTCTGAAATTATCTCATCAACATACGGAAAATTTCCGCGAAGCGAAGACATAAAAAGTATAACAGGCTTTTCATCGAGCGAGAATTTCTCTTTAATACTTGCGGGATTAGGCATATTTAAGAAACCCTGGCGCAGCGACACGTAGCCGCTGGTAATTTTCGTTTTATCGATATTAAGCCGTATAAGATCGTTCTTGGTTTCTTCGTGCGCTACAAAATATTTATCGACGCAATCGTTAGCCCAAAGCGGATGCGTGCGTATGTCGGTTACTACCGTGATTACTTTTATGCCTAATTCCTCCTTCATTTTAGCTATGAAGGAAAGCGGGAAAAAATGGGTGGCAATTATAACTTTTGGCCGGGTTTTACGCAGATATTCGAAAAAAGGAAAAAACAAAAATTCCTGTATCTTATTTACGACAAATAGCAAGTGTTTGCTTTGTGTAGAATAATATATAAAGTTCCAAAATAACGGCAGGCGTTCTGTCACGCTTAGATAAAGAAAAATATATAGTTTTTTTACGAATGGATAGGAAAAATCCAAAAGGTCAACGCATGGCGTATTGAGGTAATCTTTAAGCGAATAAGCGCATCTCTTATGGCCTTCGCCGAAACTTGCATAAATAAGCAAAATCTTATCCATAGTGCGAGCATATATAATAGGATGCTATGAGCAGGTTATCAAAAATGTAGTCCGGCTCGAAATCCCAGCTGCTGCGGTTTGAGATTTTTTCTTTTCCCGAAAGAACCAGCACCGGTTTTGCGCCGAATTTTTTTGCCGCATTCATATCGCGGAATGAATCGCCGATAAAAAAAGAAACTGTAACCGGCTTATCGAGCCCCTTCACCGCTTCATGCATTAAGCCTGTATTCGGCTTTCTGCATGCACAGTTATCCTCTTCTCTGTGTCGGCAATAGAAAATTCCATCAAGCTGGACTTTATGTTTTTTTAAGCCATCAATCATTTTCTTTGTAATTTGGCTTAGCTCCTTTTCGTTGTATAAGCCTTTGGATATGCCTGCCTGGTTGGAAATAATAAAGAGCTTAAATCCCTTGTCCTTTAATTTTTTTATCCCCTGGATGCTTCCGGCTATAAACTTAAATTCTTTATGGTTTGTTATGTAATTTCTGTCCCCTGGATATTCGTTTATGACTCCGTCCCTGTCTAAAAATATTACTTTCACCCTGGCCTTCCTTTTTAAAACGTTTTTATAAGCGATTCTTATCCCAACCTTTCCGTGCTTTATATCGGAAGGGCTGGGTTTGTAATTTTGTTTAGAGAATTATTTTAGCTTCTGATTTGCAAAAAGTAAATGATAAATCTTTTCTTTTTCGAGAAACTTGTATTCACCTGATTTCAAACCGCCGAGAGAAAGGTTTCCTACCCTTATCCTTTTTAAATCAATTACAAAATAGCCCAGGGCGTTAAATAGCCTCCTTAGGTGCCGCTTTTTACCTTCCGATATAACAACGCCATAGCTGGATTGAAAGGTACCTTCTTTAAAAAGGGTTATTGTTTTAACTTTAAGCAGCTCGCCTTCGTTCTTTACGCCGTTTATCGATTTTTGTATATCTTTTTTCGACAAAGCTTTATCCAGGATTATTCTATATTCTTTTTCAGTCTGGAATTTTGGATGCGTAACCCGGTAGCAGAGATCCCCGTCATTAGTTAATAAAATTAATCCGGAAGTATCTTTATCGAGCCTGCCTACGGGAAAAATCCCCTTAAGATTTTCAGGGAAAAAATCAACAATCTTTTTATCGGCAAACTTATCCTGGCAAGTGGTAGTAACTCCTTTTGGTTTATTGAAGGCTATGTAAACATAGCTCTTTAGGCTTACCTTACTGCCGGCAACAAAAACGCAAGCATCATTGTTTACTTCATAAAACGGCTTGTCAATAACTATGCCATTTACCGTTACCTTGCCTGTTTTAATCAAAGTGTCGGCATGCCTACGCGAGCAATAACCGCTTTTACTTATATAAACGTTGAGGCGCATTTTTTTAAATTACTCCAAAAACCTTATCTTTATCTATTTTATTTACCCGTACGGAGATTATTTCTCCAGGGCGAGCTCCGCATTTTGCATAAAGCTTTATATAATTTTCGCTATACCCGCAAACATATCCTGATTCTGTTTCCTCAGCAATCAGGGTAAGAGTTTTTCCGATAAATGCCTGTTTATATTTAAGAGCTAACGAATCCGTGACTGCTTTTAGGTGATTAAACCTTTTTTTAACCTTATTTAAGTCTACTTTATTTCCGAAAAATTTGGTTTTTTCACGGGGAGAAAAAGTAAAAATGTGCGTTCGCATCGGCGCAATTTTTTTCAAAAAATTTACCGTTTTATTGAAACTGGTTTCGTCTTCTCCGGGAAAACCGATAATAATATCGCAGCTTACGGCTATTTGCGGGTTTATTTCGCGAAGGCTGTCTACAATTTGTTCATACATTTCTACGGTTTCTTTTTTGTTCATTTCTTTTAGAATACGGTTATCTCCGCTTTGAAAAGGAAGATGTATGTGCGGGCACATTTTGTTATGCCCAAATAGCCCGATTATCTCTTTATTTACCGAATAAGGCTCCAGAGAACTTAAACGTAAGCGCGTGATTTTGCTCCGGTTCAATATATTGCTTAATAGTTCGTGAAGGGTTACTTTAGGCGTTAAATCTTTACCGTAAAGCCCCATGTTAACCCCGCAGAGGACAATTTCTTTATGTATGGATTCAAGCCGGCCTATTTCGTCAATAACTTCCGCCTCCGGCCTGCTTATTGAGCGGCCCCTTAAGTAAGGCACTTTGCAAAAAGAACAAAAATTATTGCAACCGTCTTGTATTTTGATAAAGGCGCGCTGGTTTTTAAAATCATTTATTTTTAAAGACCAGATATTTTTTCCGGGATTTTTAAAACCTTTTATTATGTCGGCCACAAATTGTTTTTTATCCTGGCCTATTACATAGTCCGCACCTGCTTTTTTAGCTTCTTTGCTGTTTAACTGGGGCCAGCAGCCGCAGACCGCTATCTTTGCCTTGGGATTTTCTTTTTTTGCGCGCAACACAAGGCGCCTTGAATCCGAATCTGCTTTTGCTGTAACGGAGCAGGAGTTTATGATATATATATCGGCAAGGTCTTCTGTTATCGTAAAGCCGTAAGCCTTAAACTCTTCCTGCAAGGCCTCGCTTTCATATTGGTTGACTTTACAGCCCAGGGTGTAAAACTTAACTTTCATAATTCTTGCGCAAGAAAATAGTTAATAAGCCCGCTTGCCATAATTGATGCAGTTTCTACCCGAAGGATATTTTCGGAAAGTTTGAGGAAGGTAAATCCGCCGGCTTTCAGCTCTTTATATTCATCGGGCGAAAAATCACCTTCAGGGCCTATCAGCAGAAGAATTTTGGGGTATTTGGCTTTTATCTTGCCGGCTATTCTTTGCCCATCAATTGAAGCGGCCAGTTTAAAGTTAAAATCCTGTTTAAGCAATGTATCAAAATCAACAATCTCATTTATTCGAGCGACCCACAACCGGCCCGACTGCCTTGCTGCTTCCTGAATTATCCTTTCCCACCTTTCCTTTTTTCCTGATGACGGGTTACCTTGTATGCTTCTTTCCGAGATAAACGGCTGAAAGCTCCATACGCCAAGCTCGGTTGCTTTCTGTAAAATCAACTCTATTTTTTGTTCCTTAACGAGAGGGATTCCCAATGTAATTTTTTCATAAGGCGGGTTGTCTTCGCGTTCTATTCCTTCTTTTTTAAGGGAAATAGATTTGCGGCTGGTTTCAATTATTTTATAACGATACTCTATGCCTTGCCCGTCAAAAAGAAAAACTTTTTCTCCTTTATTCAGGGCCAGCACATCGTTGGCTTTGTGCAACGTTTCCTTGTCGTTTATGACAACAACATCCGACAGCTTATCTTTTGGGAAAAATAATCTTACTTTAGACATTATTTCGAGTATTATTTTTCGTTGAATACTATGGCGCTAAACTTGTAAAGCATGATTCCTTTTTCTTTGTAGGCATCTTTAGGCAGCCCCGCTTTAAGGCAGGTATGCTCAAGGAAAGTTTCTCTGTTCCAGCCGTACTCAAGCGGCACTTGCGGCAGGAGCAGCCCGGAATAAAAACCTTTGCTGATTAAAAGCCCGTCGCGGCCAACTTCAATTTCTCCTATGTCGTTTACTTTTTCGAACGGCGTCAATACTGAAATTTCTATTTCTATGTCTTTTAGCTCATTGTAGGTAACAGGAGAGAAACGCGGGTCCTCTGTAGCAGATTCAATTGCAACGGAAGATATAACTTCATACAAAGGCGTATCGGCAACAATTCTTCCAATGCAGCCGCGAAGTTCTCCGTGTTTTTTCAAAGTGACAAAAGCGCCTCTTTTTTCATTGAGCACAGGGTACAAAGCCGTAATTTTTCCAATTTTACCGTTTTTCAGATAATTTTCCAGTGTCCAACGGGCAATTCTCAATAATTCTTTTTTCTCCGCATCGTTTAGTTTAAATTCCGTCATTGGGCCTTCCTCCTGCTTAATAGGTTCGTTTTTCTTCTTTATGTAACTTACTGCTGCAGCGTAACCCACAACACTGCTTTTATCGCCGGTAGCGTCTCCTGAATTTGCATATTTCAGGATATCTATTTGCGCGTCTTTAAGGTTTGAGTAATACAGAAGCGTAATTATTGGGTAGATTCCGCAGGCAAAATTCTGCTCATACTCCTCAGAAATCCAGAGATGGTCGATGTCTTTATTTTTGATAAGCTCAGTGGTTGCCTTATCCAGAGTTACTGCTTCATCGTAACTATTAAAATGGGAAAGATCGGTTGATGCTATAATAAGAATTTGTTTCTTTTGGGAAATTCCGTTAAGAGTATCTGCCAGCTTTTTTAAATTTTCAAGGCTTACTTTTCCAAGGATTATCGGCAGTATCTTTGCTGTTTTTAGGGTTTTAATCACGAATGGAAGTTGCACTTCAATGGGGTGTTCGCTCGAAAAATATTCTTTGCCGGAAACGCAAAAATCGAGCGCCTCAACAGCCTTGAGGCTTTCTTTGTCAATTTCAAGGTTTCCCAGCGGAGTTTCGAAAGCGTCTGCCGGATAAACCGCTGCCTTATCTAAATAATGCTGATGCGCAGATGATATGATAACAACTGTATCGAAATTCTTGTTTTCAACCGTCTTGTATGCGAATGCAGCAACTTTCCCAGAATAAACATAACCTGCATGCGGCACCAAAATACCCACAATTTTTCCATCAATTTCCGGTGTATTTGCGGCGTTTAGCGAGTCGTCAATAAACTTATTAAGCTTCTTTGGGTTTGCCGGATAAAATGCATTGCTAAATTCAGAACGTTTAGTCTCTTTGGAGTATGCATTAGCAAAGCAAATCGAAACAGCCAATAGGAAAAAATATATTTTTATACGCATAGCTTTGTTAAATATGGCAGCCCGTCAGCAACAGCTGACGAGGTCTCGCAACTGCGCTTTTGGCGAAGTTGCGGAATGTCAGATGATAGATTGTAATTAGATAGCTGTTATCTGCCTGACTGCTATCTGATATCTTTAAATATGGACTTGAGGAGAATTACCCGCCGCCAAAAAAAATGGACCTGAGGAGAGTTGAACTCCTGACCCCTTCGTTGCGAACGAAGTGCTCTCCCAACTGAGCTACAGGCCCGCTAAAAAACACTTACTAAGCGCCTCGCAAACAAAATAACAAATTAACGAAGGTTAAAGATAAAGAATATTGTGGCAGAGAAAAGTTTTCCTGTCAAGAAGGCACTCGCTAAAAAAGGCTGGGTGAATATTATTGGTATTCTACTGTCGCAAAAATACAGCTTGGAGAAGGCGCGGCTGCAGGGCATGCATAATTTATACCGCCAACCACTGTATTATCGCCTCTTGTAACTATAACCGTGCGGACAGTGTAGCCATTTATATTCCCGTTAGGGAGATTGTTTAGAATTCTAGGATTTCCAACTGTTGGCATAGCAACTAAGTTTCTTCTAAGCGCTTCAAATCTGTCTACTACTCCTGCTTGTGCGGCAAAATAAGCACGAGTTCTTCTAATTTTATGTTCTGCTGTGCGGGACTCAACTGTCATTAAATTCAGCGCTGCAACGGCCAGAATAGTGATAACAACCATTATCCCGGAAACCATTACTAAAACTAAACCTTTTTTCATTGCGCACTCCCTTTTGTTTATGAGCCTTTACGCAGATTTATTTTATACTCATCACTTTCGAACCGGACAAGCACGTGCCCTTCTCTCGCAAGCCACCCTAAACTCATAAGTATAAGTTCTTTGGGTTTTTCTATCCCGGAAAAAAGCTGAGCAAGAGTTACTTCCCCGTGTTTATCGAGGAAATGCCAAATATCACCGGCTCCAATGCCTATTTCTGTAATCATTTTATTTATTTAAGCTGTTACAAAACGGACAACGCCAATATTTCAATGCTGATGAGATAAAATACAACGATGTGCATACTTCGCACCTCTCTTTTTTAAGGTGCGTGTCTTTTTTTATCATGGTTTTATTGCGTTCTTCAAGGAACTCAATAATCATGATAATAGCAATCAATATGCTGAATATTATCGTCAAAAAAACAGATAATTCAATTTTCATAATTATCTTACCACCGTCTCTACTTTTGTCCAGAGAAATTTGTTTTTCAGGAACAATGCGGCCTGCCTTGCGTAGTCTTGAGAAGACATGTTGCCGCTTGAATTAACCGGAAGTTTTGTCGGAAACGAGAGGATAACTTTTCCGTAAGGAGAAACAAACGCCTTGTATTGTATTGTTTCCTTGTCCCAGCCTATCAGGCTCTTTGGTTTTTCCCAGAGATATATGTAATCTGTTTCTTTAAGGTTGTAAGGCGGCAATGGCTGGCTTACTTCAGGAATTTTTCGTAAATCCTGCAAAAAATTTTCATTTTTAACCACAACCAGGGGTTTATCCAGAGAGGGCAAAAAGTAGGATTTATCCATACTTGCTGTCCGGGTAAATTTGATCGCAGTATTGAATTCTATAGGTTTATTGGTGACTGACAAGTCCTCTTTTGTTAATATTGCCGGCCATGAAAGTATACCCGGGGTGCTGGAAGTTTTGAGGTAAAACATAAAGTAGGTGAGGAAAAAAACGTGAAGACATATCGAAGCTATCAGGCAAATCAGCAAGGTTTTTTTAGAAATCATAATAATATTATATCTCGATAATTATATTAACCGGGCCGGCGCATTCAGTATTAATAAGCATAGTTTTTCCGAATTCCCCAGATTTGACCGCAAGCCCCCGCGCTTTTAGGAGAATAATTAAATTCTCAAATAATTTTCTAGCTTGTTCCTGCGGCATTGCGTTTTCAAACGAAGGGCGCCTGCCTTTATTAATATTAGCACAAAGAGTGAAATTAGGCACGCACAAAATTTCATAATTTTTATCCTTAAGAGAATAATTTAATTTCCCATCTTCATCTTCAAAAACTCTAAAGTTAGCGATTTTTTCGGCCAGATTTTCAAGCGTTGTATCGTTGTCCTTTTTGTCTATACCAACAAACACTACAAGCCCTTTGCAAATAGAACCTACATCTTTATTTTCATCCGGTATGGTTAAATTTGCTTTTGATACGCGTAAAATTATAGCTTTCATTGTTTTTAATTAATAATTAAAAATTATTTCAAGAGTTGTCCTTGTCTAGTTTGCCGGCGGATAAATTCTTTTTTGATACCTTCGATTACGCAATTTTTATCGTTCATCCACAATGGCGCAATCAGCAGTTTGGGGTCGCAGCTTGAAACCAGTCGTAATATTACTATGTTAGACGGGATACGCTCAAGAAAGTCACAAATAAGTTTTGTATATTCCTCCTGGGTTAAAAGCTTTATTGTTTTTTTCCTATGCATTTCATACAGCTTCGTATTGTCAAAAACATGCAAAACGTGAAACTTTATTCCCTGAATATCCAGCTTTGACAATAAAACTGCGTCCTGTATCGTTTCTTCGTGGCTTAACCATGGCAGGCCAAGAATCAGATGCACCCCTACGTTTATGCCGTATTTTCTGGTAAGATTAACAGCGTTTAAAAAAGCACCGTAAGTATGGTTCCTGTTTAATGCTTTTAGCGCGTTTTCGTTGGCAGTTTGAAGTCCGTATTCTATCCAAACCAGATAATCCTTTTTATAAGAAGCTATTAACTTTAGTTTTTCTTCATCTATGCAATCGGGCCGCGTAGAAATAAAAAGCCCTATAATTTGCGGAAATTCTCTGATGATATCGTATTTTTCTTTCAATTCGCTGCAATCGGCGTACGTGTTGCTGAACGCCTGGAAATATGCGAGAAATTTATTAACACCGGATTTTTTTCTGTAGTATTCTATGGATTCGGATATCTGCGTTTTGATATCTTTTGTTTTACCGACAAAAGGGCTAAAGCCTTTACTATTGCAGTAAATACAGCCCTTCCTGCTTAAATGGCCGTCAATATTAGGACAGGCAAAGCCCGCATCAATACTTATACGATGTATTCGCTCGCCGAATTTTTCTCTAAGATAACTGTTAAAAGAATAATAAGGTTCGTTCATTGTTAATTTATGCTATCTTATGCTATACTTGCAGCCGCAATAATTCTGCCTGTAGATATTATGGGTTTTTGCCAATGCAAAAGTCTTTTTAAAACCGTCGTTTTTTTTAAAATCTACAGCCATAAAATGAACCGGGGAAATTGCGCTGCCAATTTCGTTAATTGATTTACTTTTTTTGTGCGGGCTTACGGATAAGGTAGTTGTAAAAAAATCAAAACCCATTTCGACGGCTTTACGAAAAGTTTCTTCGAGGCGCAATTTATAGCATAAATCGCAGCGCTTTCCTCCTTCTGGTTCGCCTGAATATATAGAACAGGCAGAGCCCCATTTATGAGGCTCGTATAAACCACTCGTAAGCCCTATGGAATTTATACTGCATACCTGCGCGGCCGTATTTTTTCTTTTTACATACTCATCTTCCGGGTAAATATTAGGGTTATAAAAAAAACCTTCCACATAAAATCCCTTTTCTTTAAGGTAATTTATGCATGCAAACGCACACACGCCGCAACATATATGCAAGAGTACCTTTTTCATTTTTAAGTCCAGCTGGTTTAGTTTTATAAACCCAGATAATCTTTGATGGTGATAAATTCCACCTGATCGCGAGTTTTCGGCAATAATTTATGAAGCAAAAAAAAGGTTTTCTTTTTTGGATGAGCTATTACAATTATTTTCCCTTTTTCTTTGGCTTTTTTAAGCAGTTCAAAAAATTTAGCCTGCATAACGCTTATATCATCTACGCTGTCAAAGAAACCTTCGTTATAGCCGCAAATGACGCCCTCTTTCTTTGCCACTTCGCAAGCTACAGAATTATTAGATGTGCGGCTGTCTATAAAAAAGAGGCCGTTATATTTTACCGCCCTCATAACCTCTTTCATCAATTTGGCATCTTCGGTAGCAGCAGAGCCCATATGGTTGTTTACGCCTATAGCTACACGTATATAGTTGAGATTATAGCGAAGTAGCGCTGCCCGTTCTCGCCTTGACAAGGAGCTGCTTATAAATTTATATTTGGTTGTTTGATATTTTTGCGCATTTTTAGGTTCAAGCGGAATATGAGTCATTACGCTAAACCCGTAAAGCGTTGAGGTTTGGGCGATAATTTTAGAAAATTTAAGCCCGGGCACTATAGAAACAGTTACGGGGATATTTAAAGACTGGATTTCGCTCAAATCTTTCGGATTTTCTCCTAGGTCGTCAAAAATTAAAGCTATTTTTGGTTTAATGACAGGCGCTTCCTTCGTAATTTTTTTTATTGCCGGATGCATCCGCGGCTTGTAAAAATACTTATAAAAAACCAAAGGCGCAGATATTATAAGGATAAATAAAAGTATTTTAGTTATTCTATTCATTTAACAAGCTTTTAATTTTGTAATATGCATTTTTGGGGTCAGCAGCCTTAAGTATGGCGCTTCCCACGCAAATATAATCTACGTTACTTTGAGCGACAGCCATGACGTTATCAGTTTTAACGCCGCCGTCTATGCCGGCGCATTTATCCGGGTGTAATTTTTTGAATTCTTTTATTTTGTCCAATACCTCCGGAATGAATTTTGAGCCGTAAAAACCAGGCACAACCGACATAAAAAGCACGCAGTCAACTTCATCGACCAGGAAACTGAAATCGTTTATTCTTGTTGAAGGGTTTATCGCAATGCCGACTTCAAGATTTTGTTTACGTATGGCGTTGATTATCTTTAGATGTTCTTTTTGTATTTCAAAATGAAAAATTATTCTGCTGCTGCCGGCAGCTTTAAACGCTTCCAGCCACTCAAGAGGCTCATCAACCATTAAATGAGCTTCGCTTTTTACGGGAAAACGGATATCCCTAAGGCACTCAACGCTTATGCTTTTAGAAGGAACAAATTTTCCGTCCATTATATCTATCTGTATGTAACTGCAAAATTTAGAACAGTCATCAACCATTTTAAGCAGTTCCTCTCTTTTATCTGTAAGAATAGCCGGCACGACGTTTCTTTGTTCTTTCATTTTTTAAAAAACTCCTCTAATTTTGAAATAAGCGCGACATTTGGCTTAAAATTTTTTGTTCGCCAGAAATCCGCAATTTTGTTTTTTTCTTTTTTAAAATTTGCTGCATAGTTTTCCCATCCGTAAATTGGGCCTTCCCTTGAAACATATTTACCGTTTTGTACGTATTGGTACAGCCCGTCAGGAAATATCGAATTAGCAACTGCTTTGTATGTCCAATAGGTATGGCCAAAACCGAATTCTTCAAAGATTTCGAGAATATCCTCAAGCCAGACGAGTTCTCCCCAGAATCCTCCTCTCCAATTTATTCCGAACTCTCCGACGAAAATAGGAACTCGGTTGTCTTTCGAGAACAAAAAATAAGGTTCCAGGCATTGTCGTATTTTTTCCCGATCCCAAAACTCATTATTTATCTTTCCGGGAAACTTGTAAAAAGGCACAAAATTAAAGGTAAAATCAAGCGGCTGATAAGTGTGAATGCTTATGGAAATATTTTCTTCTATCAAGTCTTTCAGGAAATCTATGCGTTGAGCCCACAGGCTTCCTTCAAGGAATATTGTATGCTTTCTATCAATTGTTTTAATGCGTTTTATGGTTTCTTTGTAAAATTTAGCCAGAAGGCTTACTGGCTTTTGGCCCAAAACAGGTTCATTAATAATATCAAAACCAATTAATGACGGTTCGTCTTTAAAAACCGACACCAATTCGTCCCATATGTCCAAAGTTTCTTTGCGAAATTTTTCTTTTTCCCAAAATAATGCCCGGCCATCCGAATCGCTATGCCAGTCGCAATTTTGCGCACCCGGCGCTGCATGTAAATCCAATATAATACCGATATTATATTTTTCCGCCCAGCTAAATGCTTTTTTTAGATACGAAAGCCCGTCGGAGTCTTTTGTTATAAGGCGGTGGTTAAACGGAAGCCTTACACAATTTGCACCCATTCCGGAAATATTTTTAAAATCCTCTTCGTTTATAAAATTATCCCTGAAAAGATGCGTAAATTCAGATAACGAAGTCTTACCGTTAATTTTTTCAAAATTTTGCTTAAAAATACTTTCGGCAATATTCCTCCCGCCAAGGATATAGCCTTCCATCATAAGCCAGCATCCCAAATTTAACCCTTTTAGCGTCATAATCTGTTTATTTAACGATGTTTCGTAACCCCGGTTCGCTTACAATAATTGTAAGCGATACATTTACTGCAAAATGGCGAAACAGGAACGCAAATATTCTGTCCGAACGTAACCAGTATGGAATTTATCTTTATCCAGTATCGTTTCGGTATAAGTTTATAGAGCGCAAATTCTGTCTCAACGGGATTTTTTGTTTTAACCAAACCCAACCTGTTTACTATTCTATGCACATGCGTATCAACGCATATGGAAGGAATATTGTAACCGAGCCCCAAAACAAGGTTTGCCGTTTTTCTGCCGACACCGTAAAGCGATAATAATTCTTCGAGTTTCTGCGGCACTTTCCCGGAGAAGTTTTCTACTAGGCTCTTCGAGATTTTTTTTATGGTTTTTGCTTTATTCCTGTAAAAACCTACCGGATAAATCAGCCTTTCGATGCTTTTATCACGCAGCTTAATTATTTTTTGGGCAGTATCTGCAATATCAAAAAGCCGCTTGCTTGCCTTTTCTGTTATTGTGTCTTTTGTGCGAAGGCTCAGAATACATGCAATTAATATCTTAAACGGAGCATTCTTGCTATATTCTTTCTCTAGTATAGGTAAATCATGCTTTTGCGCCTGTTTTTCAATGAGCAGAATAATTCGTAAAGCCCTGTTCATTATCTAATCGTGTGATTTAAACTTTGAAAATGCTTTCCCTGATAATTCTTGTAAGGGCACAGCCAGTCATTTTTCCATGAAGTATTTATAATTTCGCGTATGTTGACGCAATTAAACTTTTCACCGCCTACTGTCTCGCGCGTGCCCAGCCTGTTGGGGTATATTTCGCAAAAACAAAGCCCGTTGCTGTCTTTCCTGAGGTGTTTACAGGGGTCATCAAAGCTGCCGCAGCAGCCTCCACAACGCCTGCAAAGGCTCTCCCATTGTTCATTTTTCTGCTGTAAATAGTTATTTAACATAATCTTTTCTTAAGAGCGCGTTTTCCGATATCTAGCCGCAGGCTCTGTCAGCGGCATTCAAAAAAGGGATTATCGTATTATATCAAATTTATGCGTAAAATCACGAAAAATGAGGTTTTTAATAAAGGCAGGTACAACAAAAAGGCAGGATGTTTTAAATCCTGCCTTTTAATTATCTATTCTCTTGTTACTTAAATAAAGTATTACTTATAATGAAAGATGCAAAGACTATCGACACCATTGACATCAGCTTAATCAGGATATTGAGCGAAGGCCCGGAAGTGTCTTTGAAGGGATCACCTACGGTATCTCCCACAACCCCGGCCTTATGAGCGCTTGAACCTTTTCCTCCATGATGGCCCTCTTCAATGTACTTCTTAGCATTATCCCAGGCGCCGCCTGAATTAGCCATCATTACAGCTAAAACAAATCCTGTTACGGTTGCACCGGTCAAAAGTCCGGCAACAGCTTCAATGCCTGCCAATAACCCTACGGCAATTGGAGCAATTACAGCTAAAAGCGATGGAACAATCATTTCTTTTTGCGCAGCGCTTGTTGCAATTGTAACGCAACGGGCATAATCAGGTTTAGCCTTGCCTTCCATAATACCGGCTATTTCTTTAAACTGCCTGCGTACTTCTACGACTATTTTTCCAGCCGCGCGTCCAACTGCACGCATTGTCATTGAACAGAACAGAAACGGCAGCATTCCTCCTAGAAACAGCCCGACCAGTATCTTTGGGCTCATCAAGCTTAAATCTAAACTGATATTCAATCCTTTTTGCCTTATGATTATATCAACTTGGTCACGATAGGCAGCAATCAGCGCCAAAGCAGTTAAAGCTGCTGAACCTATGGCAAAGCCTTTTCCTGTCGCGGCTGTGGTGTTGCCTAATGCGTCTAACGCGTCAGTTCTTTTACGGACTTCAGGCGGCAAATGAGACATTTCAGCGTTGCCTCCGGCATTGTCAGCAACCGGGCCGTAAGCGTCGGTTGCCAGGGTAATACCTAAAGTAGAAAGCATTCCGACTGCAGAAATAGCTATTCCATAAAGCCCCGCATTAAAATTTGTCACTCCGCCGCATACATAAAAACTTATCATTATGGCAATAGCCACTATAATTACCGGTATAGCAGTTGACATCATACCTACAGCTATGCCGCCGATAATTACTGTTGCCGGGCCTGTGATGGCAGCATCGGCTATTGTGCGTGTTGGTTTAAAACCGCTTGAAGTATAATATTCAGTGACTAAACCTATCAATACTCCGGCGATAAGCCCGGAAAGAACCGAATAATAAACGCCTATATGCTTCATTCCCAATGTAGAAAGGACAAGCGGGAGAGAAATGACTGCGACAAGCAGTGAGCTGGTAAATACGCCTTTTCTAAGAGCGGCCAAAAGAACTTTTTGATTCGCCTGCTCTTTGCTTTTCACAAAAAAAGTGCCTATTATAGATGAAATTACTCCTATTGCAGCCATAACCATAGGCACAGTTACGAATTTAACGCCGTCTATGCCGCTTCCGGCACTTGCGGCTACTCCGAGAGCGCTGGTTGCAACAATTGAGCCAACATAGGATTCATACAAGTCTGCGCCCATGCCGGCAACGTCGCCGACGTTATCACCTACGTTATCGGCAATTACAGCGGGATTACGCGGGTCATCTTCGGGAATTCCTGCTTCAACTTTTCCTACCAAATCTGCGCCAACGTCAGCAGCTTTTGTGAAAATTCCTCCGCCGACCCTTGCAAAAAGCGCCTGGGAACTGGCGCCCATACCAAAACATAACATTGTAGAAGTGATAGCGCCTATTTTATCTATACCTGCAGGTATAGATTGTGGATTTACTCCATAGTACCAGTTAAGAAAATAATACCAAATACTTAAATCCAATAGTCCCAGGCCTACAACAGTGAGCCCCATAACTGCGCCGCTGGAAAAAGCTACGCGAAGCCCGGAGTTTAAACTTTTCATTGCACCGGCGGCGGTACGATTGGACGACTGGGTTGCAATTGTCATACCGATAAAACCGGAAAGTCCTGAAAAAATTCCGCCTGTTAAAAAAGCGAAAGGGACAAAAATAACAAGGTAGTTTTTAAATGCTAATGCCAAAAGTATGCAAAATACCACTACGAAGAAAAGAAGCACGCCCAAATACTGGCGTTTAAGATATGCTCGCGCGCCTGTTCTTACCGCTAGCGCGATTTCCTTCATTTTATCGTTTCCTTCATCCTTTTTCATGATGGAAAAGGCAAGATATGCTGCAAACATAAGTGCGGTTATTGATCCTACTGGTGCAAGTATCAACAAGTCAAAACCGAACATTTCGTTACCTCCTTCAGTTAAACAACTTTCTTTATAATTGCATCGCGCATCTCTCCCACGGAGATATAGCTGATTTTGCAACCTAAATATTTTTCGATTTTTTCGATATATTTCTTTGCTTCAACAGGCAAATCTTTGTATTTGCGTATGTCTTCGGTTTTTTTGCCCCAGCCTTTAACGGTTTCATAAACAGGGGTAGATTTCGACAGGTCAACCGGAAATTCCTTAAGAATCTTCCCTTCTTGTTTGTAGGCAGTGCACACTTTTATCTCTTTAAGTTCGTCAAGTATATCAAGCTTAGTAAGGATAATTTTATTTATGTTATTTAAAATTTTTGACCTTTTAAGCAATACCAAATCAAGCCACCCGCATCTTCTCGGCCTGCCAGTGGTTGCGCCGAATTCTTTTCCTTTATTTTGAAAATACCCGCCAAGATTTTTATCGAGTTCCGTGGGAAACGGCCCTTCTCCTACGCGCGTAGTATAAGCCTTGGCTACGCCTATTACTTCATTCATTTTTATAAACGAAAGCCCGCTTCCTAAAATAGCATTGGCAGATACCGTAGACGATGAGGTAACGAACGGGTAAGTTCCGAAATCGATATCAAGAAATGTGCCTTGGGCGCCTTCAAAAAGAAATTTCTTATTTCGCAGTTTATAAAAGAAATCCACAAGTTCGCAAACGTATGACGCAAGCGTTTTTGCGTAGCCGTTATATTCTTCATAGACCGTATCGAACGCAAAAGCTTTAAGCCCGTAAATTTTTTCAAATATTTCATTTTTTTCCTGCAGGTTGTCTTTAAGTTTTAGAGCAAAAATTTCCGGATTTATGAGGTCAATCATGCGTATACCGCAACGGGAAGCTTTGTCGGAATAGCACGGGCCAATGCCGCGCATAGTTGTACCTATTTTTTGAATACGCTTTTTTTCGCGAAGGCCGTCCATGATATGATGATAAGGCATTATTATATGAGAGAACAACGATATTTTAAGGTTATCAGAAGATACCTTGATGCCCTCTTTCTTGAGCGCATTTATCTCATCTATCAATACCTTAGGGTCAATAACTACGCCGCTGCCTATTGCGCAAATTTTACCTTTATGAAGCAGGCCGGAAGGAATAAGGTGAAAAACAATTTTTTTTCCGTTTAAAATAACAGTATGCCCCGCATTATTACCGCCCTGAAAGCGTACGATAACATCATTGTTGCGGCAAAGAAAATCTATAATTTTCCCCTTGCCTTCATCTCCCCACTGCATTCCGACAACTGAAGTATTCATATTTTCCTTAATTTGTTTTAAGACAGGCGCAATTACTAAAGTAATTACACGCTTGGCTGCATCGTGAAAATTTTCTTGGCTATATCCGGATATTTTGCAACAAATTTAAGTTCGTCTTCAACCAAAGGTTTTTGATTATGGACGTTAGCGTACCGGACAAGCTCAAGAATTTTACGCGCCTCGTCGTCGTTTTTAAAATTAATTTCCATCTGGTCGTAGACATTGCCAAAACCTTTAATCCCCGAATATTCGCCTACGGTAATTTTTCGCCCCGTATCTATGATTTCCGGTTCTCCCCTGCCCAGCTCTTCATAATCATAAAGCTCGTAGTTTCTCCTGTCTTTAAGTGCGCCGTCGGCGTGTATGCCGCTTTCGTGCGCAAAAGCATTGGCGCCTACCCCCGGTTGATTAATAGGTATGGGTATGCCAAAAGCGTAAGAAGCGTATTTGCTTATTTTCCAGGCTGATTTCAAATTTATTTTTTCATCAAGCTTATATTTTTCCATGCCGCTTCCGTATCTAATTGCTAAAATTACGCTTAAAAGGTCAGCGTTTCCAGCACGTTCCCCTACTCCGTTTACGCAGGTGTTGATATAAGCATCAACCCCATAATCAAGCGCGGCTTTTGCCCCGGCGATTGAAGTTGCAACTACCATGCCTAAATCATTGTGGCAATGGACTTCTACGGGCATTTTTACTTTACTCAGAATTTTGGATAACCTTTCATATATGGAAAAGGGAGTATCGTAGCCGAGAGTATCGCAGTATCTAAACCTGTCTGCGCCGGCATCTTTTACCGCGCTCATAAATTCCGTAAGGTATTCGACCTTTGAGCGCGAAGCATCCTCTGCATTTATTCCTACAGCCTTGATGCCAAGTTTTTTTGCAAGTTTAATTGAGTCGACTGCGCTTTTTATTATTTCTTTATAATCCAGTTTACCCTGAAATTTATGTTTTATCATCTGGTCAGATGTGGAAATTGAAAGATTTACATATTTTAAATCCGGCACATTGCGAAGCGCGAGTTCCACATCGCTTGTTATAGCGCGCAGCCAGCCGGAAAGCCGAAGCCTTTTGATTACCTTATCTTTTGCAAGTTCTAAATTGGCGTTAAGGTAATTTATTTCATGGTTAGTGGTTGGGAAGCCGAATTCGCTTTGATATATTCCCATTTCATCAAGGTAAATGTTTATCATTGTTTTTTGAAGCTTCGAAAGGCATATCCTTGATGTCTGCACGCCGTCCCTGTTTGTAACATCCACTATGTAAATTTTAGCCATAATTACCTCCTGAGCAATTTTTTCAGATCTTCCGGCTTAACGTTAAAAATCGCAAAAATCTGGTTATTATTTACAAGAATAGCATTTCCATAGTTAATATTTAATTCTGAAATCAATTTGTCGTTTTCCTCGACCATTTTATCCACATTCTTTGATTTGGCGACTTCCTTTATTTTATTATAATCGATGTTTAGCGCCTCCAGAGAATCCGTCCACGGGTTGTTTCTTATATCGGCCAGCCTTTTTGCTACATACGCAAAAAATTTGTCCGGTTGCGCCTTTTTCACTGCAAGGGCCATGCGAATTTCTTCCTTAGGGTAGCCGTAAGTATTGGTTTCGCTGGTGAAGAAATAAATATCGAGTTTCAGGTTCTCTTTTTTACAAAAAGAGACCAAGTCATTGAGCAGTGGAAGCGTGGCAGGTTCGTAAAGATTAATAAAATAGTCAATCCTGTTTGGGGCTTCCTTACGGTTTAAAAGCATAAACAAACCTGAAAGCTGCGGCTTTAGCAGGAAATTTCCGTCCTTTTCGTCGATAAATTTGTTGAGTTTCGAAAATTCTTTTTCTTTTTTCACTTCCGGCGGCAGAATGAACGCCGGAAGAGTAGTTATGTTATATTTTTTTATGAGTTCTTTTGCCTCAGGGCCTTTATAGTCAATAATTTTAAAATTTATGCCCAGAAATAGCTCTTTAAGCAGATTTTGCGTAAGTTCGGTTGGACAGAAAGAGCAGGCAGTGTCAGTAATTACCAACGCTTCTATCCTGTTTGGCTCAAAGTATAAGCAGGTAGCTGCATCAGAGCCCTGATTTTGGCAGATTGCAGACAAGCCTTCTCTCCTTTGGCAATCCCCGTCCTTAAAACAGGAAGGGATAATTTTTTTTACTTCCTGGTTTTCTTTAAGCGATAACGCAAGCTTTTCTTTTTTTAAATCAAAATTTGCGATTTTATTATTTTTTATTTCGATATTTGCAATTCTTACTTCTTTAGCCAGGTAGGATGGCTTAATCAAAATTGTATCGTTTATCTTTTCATATTCTTTTGAATTCAATAAATTTCCACTTGATACTATCAGGTTTATATCGGAAAATTTTCCGGCAATCTCGTTATTGATTTTATCTCCAAGCGGAGAAACCAGAATAATAAAATTCACCTTTGATTTTATTTTTTCAATGGAATTCTTAAGCGCTGCCTCATAATCTGTTACCTGAAAAGAACTTTTTGGAGATGTTGGCTGGGGAGACAACCCGATTATTCCAACCTTAAATCCCGGAAATTCTTTTATATAATATGGGGAAACCCCATCCATGCTCAAATTTGCGCTAAGTGCTTTCAGCTTGAATTTCCTTATATTATCCCTTAAGAAGTCTGCGCCGAAATCAAATTCAGCTTCACCTATTCCTACAGCATCATAGCCCATTGCCTGCAGCGCCTTACAATAATAAACTGTCCTTTTTTGATCGGCCTGTGGGTTAGTGCGGTTTTCATCAAGGGCGCTACCCGCAGTAAAGTTTCCGGCGTCTATAAGAATTACATTTTTTTCCTTTGACTTGGTGTCAGCTATTACGGTTGCGCGCCTTGTTACTCCTCCGCCGACGGACGAAGGGCAATGGCCGCAGGGGTATAATGAAGAATAGGAATTGCCGGTACAAATTACAGTAAGATTCTGGGCGTAAGAAACAAACGGCAAAGCAAAAAAGCACAATAAAAAGATTATCTTCTTCATTTGGGTCTCCCTTGTTTACTTTCCGGCGGTTATAATTTTACGAATTTCAGCGATACGATATTCTTATTGGAAGAAATTTCTTTTATAACTGCATCATTTAACGGGTTATCCAGGTTAAATATCGTAAGTGCCGTATTATTTTGTGCGCGGCGGCCTAAGCTCATACCAGCAATATTTATTTTATGGTTACCCAATGTTGTTCCTAAAAACCCGATAGTTCCGGGTTTGTCCCAGTTATTTATCACAAGCATATATTCGGAAGGATAAACTTCCGTATATACGTCATCCATTTTAACAAACCTGGCCTCTTTGTTCGCAAAAAGAGTTCCTTCCAAAACCTGTTCCGACTTATCGGTTATGACTTTTACGCGTATGGAACTCACGTATTCTTCTTCTTCGGCAATTTTTGTCTGTTCTATTTTAATTCCCCGTCCTTTGGCAATCTCAAGCGCATTTATGTAGTTTACATCCTGAATGAGTTGTCCGGATAAAAAACCTTTCATAAAAGCCAGGGTAAGTATATCAACCTTGTATGCAGAAACAGCGCCCAGGTAATACAGCTTTATTTCTTTTGTTCCGCCTTCAACTGTCTGGGCTATAAATTTACCCATTTTTTCGGAAAGTTCGAAAAACGGCTGTATCATCTTATAGGTTTCAGGGTCCAATTGGACATAGTTTGCGGCGTTGCGTATAGCTTTGCCGAGAAGGGCGTCTTTTATGCAATGAGCGATTTCAATTGCAACATTCAGCTGTGCTTCTTCGGTTGATGCTCCCAAATGAGGGGTGGTTACTACATTATCAAGCTCAAGTAATTTTAACTCAAAGGGAGGCTCTTTTGAAAATACATCAAGTGCCGCTCCTGCAATTTTCTTATCCTTAAGTGCTTGATATAAAGCATCTTCGTCTATTACTTCGCCCCTTGCGCAATTAATTAAAAAAGCCTTCGGTTTCATAAGAGCAAGCTCTTTTTCTGAAATCATTTTTCGCGTTTCGTCGGTAACCGGCGTATGTATAGTAATAAAATCGGCATTTTTAAGAAGCTCTGTGAGATTAACCATTTTTATGCCTAAAGTTTTCGCAATTTCCTCCGAAACAAACGGGTCCATTGCTATAACTTCCATACCGAATGCCTGTGCCCGTTTTGCAAATTCTTTTCCAATCCTGCCCAAACCGATTATGCCTATAGTTTTAGAATACAATTCAACGCCTTTAAATTTTGAACGTTCCCACAGCTTATTTTTAAGGGAAATGTTTGCAAGCGGAATATTTCTTGCAACAGCAAGCATCATCGCGAATGCATGCTCGCAGGTAGATATAGTGTTGCCTCCCGGAGAATTCATTACTATTATGCCTTTTTTCGTAGCTGCGGCAAGGTCCACATTATCGAGCCCGACTCCTGCGCGGCCTATAACCTTAAGATTATGGCCATGCTCAATTATGTCCTTTGTAAACTTAGTGTCGCTGCGCACGATAGCAGCGTTATATTCGCCGATTATTTTTTTAAGCTCTTCCGGAGGCAATTTATATTTGCAGTCAACGGTAAATCCGGCATCTTTAAGTATCGCTACGCCTTCTTCGGATAATTTATCGCACACTATGACTTTAACCATAAATGACCTCCTGCAGCCTTGCAACCGATGCGCCTATTTTAAAATTGGTGTAACCGCTGTCACGAAGCACCTTCTCAAGCAGAGAAAAGCACATTATAAGGTCCTGCTCATTTATCCAGC